>Ga0181520_10003077_pt1 | contig 29799 bp, 25 predicted proteins | sample PEATcosm2014_Bin_29_FD_132451 | JGI IMG/M metagenome (GOLD analysis project Ga0181520, IMG submission 132451) | Peatland microbial communities from MTU Mesocosm Facility, Houghton, MI, USA - PEATcosm2014_Bin02_30_metaG | ecosystem: Environmental > Terrestrial > Soil > Wetlands > Peat | place...
ATGGTGTCGTCGCCGCCGGCAACATAGTTGATTCTCGCCACGACCACGTGGGTGTTGGTGTCCACGTACAGGTAAGTGCCGGTCCCGTTCTCATTATCGAGATCCACCGAAAGGTTGGTGGGGGGATACGCCATGCTAAAGGCCCAGGCCGGAGCGCTGTTGCCAATCAGCACGCCAGTGGTGTCGTCGCCCCGGCTCAAGTGCAGGCCGCCGTAGGCGTTTTCGCCGGTGCTGAAGTACGCGCGGATCAAGAAGCTGAGATAGAGCGTGCCGCTGATATTTCCGCCGCCGATGGTCCCACTGGCGGAATCATAAAGGCCGGCGGTGGCAAAGGGACCGCGGGCGGAAAGGTCGGGGAGGGCCTCGAGATTGGAGCCGTCACCCTTGACGGTAACCTTGCCGCCGGTCGAGGCAATCAACGACGAGATCAAACCGGCCGGGGACAAGATCGCCGCATCGGGAACGCTGCCGGCAAATGAACTGTTCAATCCAATCCACGATGCGCCGGCCGCGAAACCAGTACCGCCATACGGCTGGCCAGGCAGATCTCCCGCTACATAATTGGTGAAGTTCTCATTCAGCAAGACGGTCCCGGACGCGCCAGTCGCGGCGGCATATACAGTCAGGGTAAACTGCGTGCTGGCGCTGCTGGTTCCGTCGGTCACAGACAACGTAATGGTGCTGGTGCCGCTGATACCGGCGACGGGCGTGAGTATGGCCGAAAAATTGGTGCCCGTGCCACTGATGACGATATTCTGAACGGGCAGCAGGTTCGTGTTGCTGGATTGGGCGGTCACTGTGAGCGGATTCCCGCTGGTCGAACTGACCAGGAACGGAATCGCCGGCGTGGAGCCGGATTGGGCGATGGCCTGATCCGGAACAGTGGAAATGCTGACCGGCGTGTTGAGCGTCAGGTTGTCGAACGTCGCCAGGTTGAAGTTGGTATCATCAACGCTGTAATTGCCGCCGGACATTTCAGCGGTGACTCCCAGCACGGGCGTGCCGGAGCTGTTCGTGCTGAGCAGGGTGGCATTGGTGCTGGTATCGGCGGTGACGGCCAGGCCCAAGTACGCCTGCGGATTGAAGGCGGGAATCGTGGCAAAGCCGATCTGCGTCCACTGCACACCGCCATTGTCCGAAGCATAGCCGAAGACGGCGGAACCGCTGCGCACCAGCCGCAACCAGCAAGGCATGGAAAATCCGCTGGTCACGCTGGTCTGTCCGGTCGTGCCATTGGTGGAACGGCTTTGGAAAACAACTGCATTGCCGGGAGTCATGGCAATCACCACGTTGCGCGCGACCGGAGCCAGGCCCTCGCTGATCATGAGGCCTGCTTCCGCACCGGCGCTACCGGCCTGCTGGCTCACCAACCGGGCGCTGATTTGAACATCCCCGACGGACGGTTGCGACAGAAAATGAAAGCCGTCATTGGTTCCACCAATGCCCGCGCCGCCGCCGCGAACGATCCAAACCGAGTTGGAACGCATGGACGCGCCCTCGAAGACGTTTCCCTTGGGGCCGGTGTCGCCAAGGTCGCCGCAGATCCACGGGCTGGACGCCGATTGGAAGGTCGCCACAACGGAGTTGCTCGCCAGCACGGAACTTTCGGGCAGCGTTACTTCAAACGTGTCCGCGTCCGGCGTGCCGTTGTCGGCGCCGAGCGGCATGGCGGTGGTGTTTCTGATGCGGCGAACCACCGGCCCGACCGGCTGGCCGTTGACGGTGATCTGCGCCGGCGCCAAATCGGCGGACCAGTTCGGCGGGCGATGAATCCGCAGCATCCAAGAACGCTGAGTGGGAGCGCCGGAGAAATTGCCCGTGGCCGCGCCGATTGAAACGGAAACAGTTTTGCTGGCATCGTCAGCGGCAGTCGCGATGGAGGTCCAGCGGCCCTGATTCTGCTGGTAGGCGGTGGTGAGCCCGTCATCCTCATACAGCGAGTTTTGATCCGTTTCGGTGGTGCTCGGATAAAGATCCAGCGTGATCGGATCCCAGGGCAACTGGCCGGTATATTGCATTGGCGGAGCCAGGGCGAAGACCGAGCCCGAGCGAATGAACAGTGGAATTTGTTCCTGCGGCGCGCTGTAAGAGATCGTGGCCGGTCCTTTCAAGACCGCTCCGCTCCAGGCGTTGATCCAGTTCCCCGGCGGAATCCATACGGACTGTGTGGCGCTGGCACCGCGCCATTCCAGGGTGACGAGATCGTTGCCGCCGAACTGGAGATAATCAACCTCCAATTGGTGGGTTTGTCCCGCTTTTAAAACCGTCGTCGCTTCCGTGGTCTCCGCGTTGTTTGGCCCCCAGTTACCGATGCAGAGCTGGTGGTCCACCCAGACCTGGACGCCGTCGTCCGAAAGCGCAGCCAGGGTGACATCGCCAACCGAAGCCGGGACAGTGATGTTCCCAGTCCATCGTGCGCTCCAATTGTCGCTGGGAACCGACCCGCCCGGACTGCCGCTGTTCCAGTTGAAATTGATGTTGTTATCAATTTCCGTGAAGGTGGGCGTGCCGCTCAGATTCGTATTTGAATAATAGGCGGCGTTCAACCCCGGCTGGCCATTCGTCGTGGTCAGCCACGCGGCGGGAACCACGGCCAGGCCGCCCTGCGTAATGGGTGCGACCACCAGCGAATGCCCGATGGCATACTGGCTCTCCTGGCTGGCTGGCGGGTATTGCGGATAGTCGAGGTCGAGCCGCCGGACAATCGGTTCGCCGGTGTCATAATTTTCGCGGGCAGCGGCGTAGAATTCCGGCAGGAGCCGGTAACGCAAGTTGACAAACCGCCGCGCCGTCCAGTCCGCCTCCGGCCCAAAAGTCCACGGCATGCGCTGTAGATCGTAAGTGCAATGTGGACGATAAACCGGCGACAAGGCACCGTACTCGATCCAGCGGATAAAGTCGCCCGGAGAAGGATCGGCGACATGGCCGCCGAGATCGTCGCTTTCGTAGGGAAACAGCGATTGCACGCCGGAATGGACCGCGTTTGCGACGGCATAACTGAGATAGGTCAGGGAAGGCTGAATGTCGCCCGTCCATTGGATGGGAAAGGTGTGGGCCGCCACATCCATGGGGTTGTCACGGATGCCGCTGTCAATGCCGTCGACGTTGGCCATGATCATCGGGCGCAACGGGGCATTGGTGGCTTGCGTGGCATCGTGGTACACCCGCATGCCCCAAACTTCATGCCGCAGGCTTGGCGACGGCGACAACAGGCTGACGGGCCAGTTGCGGTCGTACCACCAAATATTCAAGCCTTCGCCTAAAATTTGAGTCAGGTTGGTGTAGCGATAAGTTATTTCCACCGGGTCGAGCGCGTTGGAGGCCACCGGCTCAGGATGGTCGTTGAACATGAGATGCACGTTTTTGGCGTGCGCTTCCGCGAAGAAGCGCGCCAAGTTCGGAAAAAGGCTGGTGTTCGGCTGATAACCCGTCGAAGCTCCCTGCCGCCAGCCCGTATCGCAAACGAGCACATCGAGGGGAATAGAATGGGCACGGTAGCTGTCGATCTGGGCCAGCGCGGTGGTCTCGCTATAGTCGTACCACCGGCTGTCGAAAGCGCCCAGGGCGTAAAGGGGGATCATTTCCGTGGGGCCGGTCAGTTGGAGGAAATCCTGCCGCAACTGCTGGTAACTGCCATTGGGAACAAAGACATAAACATCGGCCGCGTCGTTGTTCGTGTCCCAGCCGCTCGTGGCGGCGAACGCCGCGCCCGCTGGCGCGGGCGTGATTCCCCACGCGGGTGGAATCAACCGGGGCGTATCGGCAAACGACAGCAGGGTGGGATTTGCCGAGGGACCCGGCAGCCAGACATTGTTGACCAGAGTTCCATCATATTGGTACAGAACCTGCCCCGTGGGCGACGTCACATAGGCGCCCGACAACGAGGTCGCTCCCTGGGGAACGTAAACGACATATTGCGCCGTGCTGATGACCACCTGGCCCGAAACCACATTACTGGTGTAAGCGGTTCCCGGCCAGTTACGGTTGCGGATATGAAACGTGGTCCGGTCTTCAAATCCCTCCGCGCCCGCCGTTTCCAGTCGGACCAATGAACCCGAAAGCAATTGAATGCGCACCGAGCCGGTGACCACACTATTGGCGGCGGACAATTTCGGTGCGGCGCCGCAGAGGCAGCCCGCCAAAATTACACAGCTCGCGAGCGTTTTGGTAACGTTATATGTCATAAATCATGGTGGCGCCGCGTGCGGAACGCCTTCGCGATGCTAACGGAAAAACTTTGCGAAACCAATTGCCGCGTTGAAATGTTATGCCGCCATCAAGGATTCAGCACGGTCGGACAATGGCTGGCCACATAGTACAAATCCTGCCTGCCACCTACCTGGGCGGCCCGGCCCTCCGCTCCGCCCGCGATCAGATATTTGGAGGGATTCATGCTGTTGGCAAAAGTGATGACCGCACCGCTGAGCCACCGATGAACCTCAGCGTGACCGTCGGCAAAATTGAACGTGCTGTTGACACCGTGATATGCAGCCGGGGAATCGCCCCATTCGGCGTCCACAAAATTCAGGGAGGGCGTGCCGGAATTCATGTCCCACGTGCGCACGTTTTCACCGCAGGTCTGGCCGGCCACATTAATTTGCTGCGAAGCGCATTCTTCCACCCAAAGAAACCGTTCGCTGGGATGGAACACCTGGGTCTTTTTGATGATAAAGGAATGCAGCGGCTGATACGCGGTGTCGCCGTTCACAAAACCGTTGACGCCCGAGTAGCTGTCCCAGCAAAAGTGGCCGGCCACCCCCACGCGAAAGTCGCCCGGACAGTGAATGATGTCCGGGGTGGGCGCATATTGGAACAGCGGCCCAGTTCGATAGCCGGTCTCGAAGAGCCACGTGAGTGCCTGCTGGCCGCTGTAGCCGGGCGGCAGGGGAACCGTGACCTGATCCGGCTGAATCCGCCAGTTGGGTGTGGCAGCGCCCGCGTCAGTGCTGAAACCGATGACTTTGTCCAAGTTGTCATCGGCGTACATCACCCAGGCGAGGGCCATTTGCTTTTGGTTGCTCAAACAGGTTGCCGATTGGGCCTTGCGCTTGGCAAGGTTGAGCGCCGGCAGCAGCAAGGCGGCGAGAATGGCGATGATGGCTATGACCACCAGCAGTTCGATCAGGGTGAAGGCGCTACGGAAGTCCGAATGTCTCGGCGCCTTGCCCCCTTGGGCGTTGCTGATGGGCACTGCCACGACAATCAACTGAGAGGATTCCGTCAACGAGCATTCGGGGGGGGCTGAGGCTGCGCGGGCGACTGACACAACGGCTATTTTTATCATATTGGTTTGCTTCAAAAAAGTGGCGAGGTTCCCGCCTCGCCACTTCCGATCCATGTCCACACGTTCACTGATTTACCCAACCACAAATTATTGCCGCAGCCGGAAGAACTGGTTCGTGCTGGTTGCGGAGATCGTTTGCGGATTTGCTTGATTGGCGCTGTCCGACCACGGCCCAGTCAGCATTGGAGCCGATTGCAGCGTGCCGATACTGGTCCAGGAAAGCTGAAGGTTCGGGTTGAGGTTCAGGACCCCCTGCGCCGGCTGGGCCGGCAAACCCACTCCCTGCGCCGTGGCTGCGAACACGATATTGTCAAATTCCGCCTGGGCGCTGCCGTTGCCGGCGCGCAGGTGAATGCTGTCAAACGTGTTGTCCAAGGTCAGCTGCAGTGGAGGATTGGGCTGGTTCCCGTCCGTCTTGGTAAGATCGGGGTCCAGCCAGACCGAAACCGCATCATTGGTGCCGGCATAGACGCACTTCATCAGGAAGGTATGCGATTCACCCAGCACGATCGGCGTCACCGGAGGGATGTCGGCGGTGCTCCCGGAGTCAACGCTCACGCTCCAGTTGGTCGAGAGCCAGTTGTTGCCGATCATGAAATGCTCGGTATTGCCCAAGTAGAACTCCAGGCCGCCGAAACCGCCACCACTGCCAGTCTCGCCGTTCAAATCATAGAACGTCATGCTGAAGAGGGTGTACAAGGTGTTCGTCGAGGTCGGGCCATAGTTGCCGCCAATCCACTCGTTTTGCGCATCGTAGAGAATGACGTCCGAACCAGTGAACGCATCAAATGGACCGGCCTGGGTCAACGGCAGCGCCGGGTATTGATCCACCGTGAAGCCCCAACTGGTCGAGTAAGGAGTTCCGTTGGAATCGGTAACGCTCACTGTCACCGAGTGCGGTGGTGAATCCGCCGCAAACGGAGTGGTTGGCTGGTAATTGACGGTGAACGAACCGGCGGCAACGACAAAAGTGGCGGGCTCATTGGTGCCATCCAGATTCAGCGTCACGGTATTGGTGTTGACGCCATAGGAGCCAACGAGCACGTCCACGCTGACCGGGCTGGACACCGGGACACCGCTCGCATTAATACCTGGAACGAAGCTTTGGAATTGCACAGGTACGACTACTGGCTGCGGAAAACCGACATCAGCAGATGTCGCCGCCATGATAATATTGGTCCACGTGGCGCTCGCCGTTCCGTTGCCACAACGGAGATGGATTTGATCAAAAGTATTATCAAATGACAATTGAACCGGAGGATTTGGCTGGTTGGCTACGGTTTGCGTGAAGTCCGGATCCAACCAGACATTTACGATGGCATTTGCCTCAATCTGGTATTCAATTTCCACAACTATTGTGTGATATTCATTAAAAACTATGGACGTGGCGGGATTCAAGTCTTGATCCAGAGGTTGTCCATTCACGTCCAAGCTCCAGTTCAGTGAAAGCCAATTGTTACCATAGATGGAACGTTCGGTGTTGTCCTGGTAAAACTCCAATCCGCCAAATCCACCACCACCACCGCTTTCGCCATTCAAGTTTTGGAACGCCATGCTAAACCGGGCCCAGAGCGTTCGCGTGGAATTGGCCTCGTAATTGGTTCCCACCCAGCCGTCCCCGGAGGCGTTGAAAATAACGACACCAGGGCCACCATTATCACTGTCGCTAATCGGGCCGGGCAAGGTCGCGGGCAACGAGGGAAAACCTGTGGTAAAGCTCCAGGTGTTGGTGAACAGGTTGTTATTATTGTCCGACAGTGTCACTTGAACCGTATGCAGCACCCCCGCACTCAGCGGCAAGCCTGGTTGGTAGCTAATCGTGGTGGTGGCCGACACCGTGGAAACTGCCGGAGTGACTGTGTTGCCGTCCACTTTAAGCGAAATAGTGTTGATATTGACAGGAGTGCCGCCAGCGATAACTTGCAAGCTGATGTTGGTTCGAGAAGCGCTATAGGAGCCGGGAGTCGGTGTCTGGGCAATGAATGTCGGGGGGGCCGACGATACAATCATCAGCTCATCCAGCCGAAAATCACCGCCGTTAAAAAAAGTATTCGCACCGTTGCCGTTGGCCCGAACAAAGGAAACCTGAGCGATCGGCGCGCCGGAAATTACACCGGTAAAGCTGTTACCAGTCGTATTGTCGGCAAAGGTGTACGTCGTGGCACTATTCAATGTGAACGTAAAAGAGCAGAACTGCTGGTAGTCATAACTAAATCCAACCGCCGAACCGCTGCCTGTGGTGGCATCTGAGTAAGAACCATTCGCGCTATTCGCTTCAAAACCCGTATGCCAATAACTAAAAATGGTGTTCCCGCTCGCGTCTTGGAGCACCACCGCATTGGTGTCATCGGTGTTGAACAAGTTGTTCAATTGGGAATAGAAAGAAAAAGACTGTCCCGGAACCAGAGCCGAGTCAAAAGACCGAGTCGCCACACTTGTGCCATGCGCGGTCATGTTCCACAGACCCCAACTGTCTCCACTAGGGCCTCCTCCAGTTGTATAGGAACCACCAGTCCCATTAACCGTGACTGTCCATGCGCCAAAACCAGAACCTCCGTTTTGACCCGTAGAAAACGTGCCACCATAGACCGGATCGGCAGCGGTGTCGTAAGCGTTTGTGGTTTGGGCGGAGACATTATTCATCGCGAACATAGCTCCTGCCAGAGACAGAAACGCAAGCGTTGCCTTGCATTTGTAAAGCCTGCTTCTTAAGCTGTTCACATTTGGAAAAGGATTTTTCATTTTTAAAAATTGAGTTAATGATTAGGTTTGTTTTCTGCTCGGTTCAGAACATGCTTCCATGACGCCAAGTTGGTTTGTTAACTCGGCTGTGGGTCGTGAAAGTTTCACCTAATGTACGCAGGCCACTCACCCCCTACAATACACATGAAGATGTAGGGTCAACGAACACGGTCAGCCCTGCCAAAACCATGTTTATCGCCGGGTTTGGCTTTGGCGGCGGAAGAATATCAAGCTGGCCCATTTTAATATTTTACCGTGTTTCCCGGCTGGCATGGACTTTTACCAGCAACTAAATTACATTCTCGGTCGTGCTTTACCTCAAACGCGTTCATCACAATATACTCCTGGCCATGGCCAGATCTGTGGTGGCCGCGTGCGTATGCACCCTGCTTTCGAATTCGCTAACCGCTCGCGCGGCCATTTTGTGGAGCCAGGCCGGGCCAATACTTGTTCATAATAGCGGTGCCGGCAAAGACCTGCTGCATGGGGCGATCCCACCGCAGGGCAGCAATTCCAGTCGCACGCTTTATTTGAAATTTCGCGTGGATCCATATTCCGATGCCGCGATGGAAGGGACGGGGATTTCCACTTTCTACGAGGCCGGGGTCTATTTTTTTGAAAAAGATGCGGAACATCTGGGAATTGGCAACGGGCTTCAGGCGACTGCGTATAGTGCCATTAACGTTCCCACCAATGTTCCCGGCGTCAGATGGGGATCGCTTGATTTCTATTCGGCTGAACCGGAATTGGGAAAGGAATATCAATGCGTCCGCAAGGGGACTCCCGTTGTCTTCCTCGTAAAAATCGAATATATTCCCGGTTATGATGCCCATGTTACTGTCTGGCTCAACCCAAATCTCTCGCTCGACGCAACAGAAGCGAATCAGCCAACGAACATCGTTACCCATTTCGACGCCAACGCCACCTTCGACGAAATTCGTCTTCTCCACCGGGGGCCTGGTGACGGCTGGAAGTTCAGCAACTTGGCCATCGCCAGCTCATTCGAAGATTTTATACAGCCCCGTTTCTGGCAGCGCAAATCATTCATGGCTTTGATGATGGGGGGGCTGCTGGTCGTTGTAGCAGTTGCTGTCCGGCTCTCAGAACGACGGCGGGCAGAGCGACAAATCCGAGGGTTGGAACAGGAGCGCGCAGTAGCAGCAGAACGTGCCCGCATCGCGCGGGATATTCATGATGAGCTGGGGTCCAGCCTGACCAAAATTTCCAAGCTCGCAGAGACAATTGAGCAGCAAAGCGAGATGCGGAACCAGATAGTTACATTGTCAAAAACAATTTCCAGCACCACCCGCGACACCATTCAAACGATGGATGAGATCGTCTGGGCACTTAATCCCAAAAACGACACATTGAAGGAAATTGCCAACTATCTGGTCTTTTTCGCGGAGGATTTTCTTCGTCCTTCGGGAATTGCCTGCTGCTTGGACGTAACCCTAAGCCTGCCCCAGATCCCAGTGACGGCAGAGGTGCGGCATAATATATTTATGGTGGTTAAAGAGGCGCTAAACAACGCTGTAAAACATGCGAAGGCTCAAGAAATAAAGTTTGGCCTGAATTACGGCGGCAATAAATTAACTGTAGAAATAGCCGATAATGGCCGGGGATTTTGCGCCAAAGAAAACCCGGCTGTTGGCAATGGTCTGGCATACATGCAGAAACGCATGAACGCCATTGGCGGAAAATTTTACATACAATCCGAACCAGGCCAGGGCACAACCGTGAGAATCGAAGCGGTATTTCAAGAAACAAAAAGTGACGTATAAAGATGCATGCCCCGATAAAAAACGACTCAGCTCAAACGCTGGTTAAAATCGTCATTGTCGAGGACGAAAACTGGATGCGGGAAGATTTGGTCAAGAAGATCAATGCGGCTTCAGGGTTCCACTGTGTCAACAATTATCGCACAGCAGAAGAAGCGCTCGAGGGAATTCCCGCCGACGAGCCGGACGTGGTGCTCATGGACATCAACTTGCCAGGAATGGACGGTGTGGAATGCATCCGACGTCTTCGGGTTAATCTACCGCAAGCGAAATACCTCATGCTCACGGTTTATAGCGAGAGCGAAAAAATTTTTGACTCGCTTTTGGCTGGAGCGAGCGGGTATTTGCTCAAGCGAACCAATACGGCCGAGCTATTGGAGGCGATCCAGCAGGTGCGAAGCGGTGGGGCGCCCATGTCGAGCAGCATCGCCCGAAAAGTGGTGGACTATTTCAATGAAATAGGCGAGCAGAAATCCAACACCCCAACCCTGTCTCCGAGAGAGCAGCAAGTGCTGGAATTGCTGGCAAAAGGGGCGGCTTACAAAAAAATTGCCGACCAGTTGTCGTTGAGCATTGATACCGTCCGGATGCATGTGAAACATATTTATGTGAAATTGCATGTTCATTCGCGCAGTGAAGCCACCGCAAAATACCAGCAAAAACCCCAGTTTCGGCGACCCTGGCGGATGCAAGCCTTCGAGACATAGAACCGTTCCAGCGGCTGGAAATTGCCGAGCCTTTACATTCACCCATCTTTCGAACAAAACGTCACCCGCATGATGGACAAACCCCACTGACGGAGTGGCGCCGCCAGCTTCCAGTTTGGTGTTGTCAACCCGATTGTCATCGGCTCCAAGGGGGGGTATGTTTCGTCACCCCATGCCGCTGACACCTCTTTGCGGACTGCACGGCATGTCAACTTTGAAACCGGTTCTGCCCCACTGACGGGCGCATCTCAAATTATGACAATGCGCAACCGGCTCCCGGTGTTGAGGGGAGCAGTGCATTCAATTGGAAACTACTAACATCGGCGGCGATAGCTTTTACGAACTGTCTATTTTTGACATGATAGGTCTTGTTTGTGTTTTTTTTAGTCGGATTCGGTCGGATTTACTCGGATAAATGCCTCCGAAGGGCGCCCCCCCCCCCCCGGCGGCACGGCGGCGCCGCCCAACCACTGCGGCAGGCAGTGGTGGTCGCACATTCAACAGCAACTCTACATCATTTCCCAAAAAAGGAAACGTAGCCGCTAACAGAAAATGAGGCGAGGCGAGGCCAACATTCAATAGACCGGGAACCGTCCCAATCAAGTTCCTTTCGCCGCTGCACGATTCACGGACAAAATATGTCGTTGTGGGGGATTAATCCATAGCAGCCGACCTTGGGGGAGGGGCTTGCCGTCATCCTTGAACCGCTTTTGGGGCGGGAGCAATGATCCAGCAGATTAAGCGGAAGCGATTCCAATTTTTGTGAAATATTATCAATGCTTTTTCCCCGCCAATGCGGTTTGATAGCAGGGTGAAACGAAACCGCGACAATTTGGCCCCGCTTCCGGCTTGCAATGGCAGTCGGATTAGTGGTCTAATCATCTTGCAAAATCAACATGGAGCGGACTTATGATGATTTATCTGTTTTGTCTCGTGGTCGGTTTGGTGTTCACCTTGGTGAGCGTGACGTTCGGCCATTTCTTCGGTGGTCACGCTGATCATGTCGGGGGCAGCGGCGGTCATGCGGAGGCGGGCGCGGACAGCAGCGACATGCCGGGCATCTCCATTTTCAGTCCCACGATCATTGCCTCGTTTGTCACGGCCTTTGGCGCTTTCGGCATGATTTTTACGGAGTTTACGCCCACCAAACCGGTGATTATCAGCGCCCCCTTGTCCCTGCTTTCCGCGTTGGTGGTTGCCGGGGTGCTTTTCATGTTCCTGCGCTCGGTGTTCCGCCACACGCAAAGTTCCAGCGAATCGCACATTGGCCGGCTGGCGGGCACGTCGGCGAGCGTCGTCTCGCCCATCCCGGAAAATGGCGTGGGTGAAATCGCCTACGTCGTCAGCGATACGCGCTACACGGCTCCGGCGCGGGCTGAAAATGGCGCCGCCATCCCCAACGGCAAGCTGGTCACGATCTCGCGCGTGGTTGGCACGCAATTTTACGTCACGTCCGAATAAACATTAGAACTCACCCAACAAAACCATATGCCACTCAACCTTAATCTCACGCTCGCCGACCTGGGCCTTGTTTCCGGCAGCTTCACCATCATTGCCGGGGTCATTCTCGTCTTTGTGGTGTTCCTGCTGCTGTACATGATCTTCAGCCGTTACACCAAGGTCGGCCCGAACCAGGTGCTGATTGTCTCCGGCAACAAGCATAAGCTGGAAGACGGCACCACCGTCGGCTTCCGCATCGTGAAAGGCGGCGGCACGTTCGTCATGCCCATTTTTGAGAAGGTGGACCTCCTCTCCCTCGAACTGCTGACGATTGACGTGCAGACACCCGAAGTTTACACCAGCAAAGGTGTGCCGGTGAAAGTGGACGGCGTCGCGCAAATCAAGGTCAAGGGCGACGACATTTCCATCCGTACCGCGGCAGAACAATTTCTCGGCAAGTCGCAGGACGAAATCCGCAACATCGCCACGCAAACACTGGAAGGCCATTTGCGAGCGATTCTTGGCACCATGACGGTTGAGGAAATTTACCAAAACCGCGACGCGTTCGCCTCCAAGGTGCAGGAAGTTGCCGCCGGCGACATGGCCAACATGGGGCTGGGCATCGTGAGCTTCACGATTCGCGACATCCGCGACACGCAAGGTTATCTCGACGCCCTCGGCAAGCCGCGTATTGCCCAGGTCAAACGCGACGCGCAGATCGCCCAGGCCGAGGCCGACCGCGACGCCATGATCAAATCGTCGCAGGCCACCCAGGCCGGGCAGGAGGCGAAATTTGCCGCGGATTCCAAAATTGCCGAGGCGCAACGCGAATATCAAACCAACGTCGCCGGTTACCAGGCCACGGTGAACCAGAAGAAAGCCGAGGCCGATCTCGCGTATGATTTGCAGAAGTTCAAGACCGGCCAGCTCGTGAAGGCCGAAGAAGTGCAGGTGCAGATTGTGGAGAAACAGAAGCAGATCGAGCTGCAACAGCAGGAAATTCTCCGCAAACAGCGCGAACTGGAAGCCAACGTCCAGAAGCCCGCCGACGCCGAGCGTTACAAAGTCGAGACGCTGGCCAACGCCACCAAGTTCCAGCTCGAAACCGAAGCCGCCGGCGCCGCGTCGGCTGCCAAGGCAAAAGGCTTTGCCAACGCCGATGTGGCCAAGGCCACCGGTCTGGCCGAAGCCGAAGCGAACAAGGCGCGCGGTTTGGCCGAAGCGGCGGTCATCGAGGCGCAAGGCAAGGCCACGGCTTCCGCGATGCAGGCCAAGGCCGATTCGTTCAAGCAATACAACGAAGCCGCCGTCATCGAAATGATCGTGCGCATCCTGCCGGAAGTGGCGGGCAAGATCAGCGAGCCGCTGGCCAAGATGGAGCGGATGGTCATCATCAATTCCGGCAACGGTCACGGTGGCGGCGCAAGCAAGCTCACCGGCGACCTGACCCAAATCATCGCGCAATTGCCGCCCGTCATCGAAAGCCTTACCGGCATCAAGTTTGAGAAACTCCTTGAACAAGTGCCCGCGCTCAAGAAAGCAATGAGCAAGGACGAACCTGAAACAAAATAAATTTACGATATACGATATACGATTGACGTGCTTTGGGACATAACGCTGTAAACCGTCAAATGTTTGATGACAGAAGCTGACGAAATTCTCGCGATCGTGGTCGCCTCGGCCAAAACCGCCCGCGCATCCACCCGCTCGTAAATCGTGTATCGTAAATCGTAAATCGCATTATGTTTGGCGGAGTTGAAATAATCCTGGTGCTGGCGATGTTGCTCGTGTTTTTGCCAGTCGCCATGGCCCTGTTTGCATTTTGGATTTGGATGTTGATTTCCGCTGTCCAGAACAAGGGATTAACGGAAGGTGAAAAGATCGCCTGGATATTGGTCATGGTGTTTGTGCATTTTTTGGGTGCCATCCTGTATTTCTTTATCGGCCATCCGAAACGAAATACGCCATTGACCTCGTAAATGTCATGAAACTATGCCGTTCCAACGATGACCGCCGGATCGCCGGAGTTTGCGGCGGACTGGCGAAGAACTTCGGCCTGGGTTCCGGGCGGTTGCGCGTGGTGTGGGTTTTGGCGACCCTGTTCACGGCCTTTGCCGGCGTGGTGCTTTATCTGGCGCTCTGGTATCTGCTGCCCAAAGAGCCGCCGCCCGCGCCCACCTTCGACCCGCCGCCGTTACAACCGTGGAAAAAGTCACCCTGAGATTTTATGACCGAAGCGAAACAAACCAAGATTTGTCCCAAATGCAGCCAGCAAATGGAAGAAGGTTATATTCCAGACCGGGGCTACCGCAATGACACGGCAAATTTTCCGGTTTGGGTTTCAGGGCAGCCAGAAAAGCGTTTTCTTGGCGGCCTGGATTTGGATGGCAAAACAACTTTGAACATAATTACTTTTCGTTGTTTTGCGTGTGGGTTTCTTGAGTCATACGCACAAGAATAAAATTATAATATAATGCGCCTCTTTGAAGCCATCAAAGACGCCAGCCACCGCGCAGTGGCCGGCGAGGCCAACGCCAGGCTGCATCCGGCAGAGTATGCGGACGCCCTGCCGGTCGTGGCGCTGCCCTTTGTTGACTGTGGCGTCGCCGGTGAAAAGCGGCGGGGGGCCACCGCAGACCAAGACACTTCGCGCGTGCAGGGTCATGGCCATTCGCGCCAGCGTCCTGGAGTGCGCCGGCCCTCCGGCGCTTTCGCTCGTGCGTGCGGGAACAAGTGGACGAAACCTTCGTTCGCACCCGGCATGCGTAAATCGTGAATCGCAAATCGTAAATCCAATATGAAACTGTGCCGCTCCAACGATGACCGCCGGATCGCCGCCATTGCAGCCGTGGAGAAAGTCAGTCTGAGATTTTATGGCGGAAAATGAGCAAACCAAGGTCTGTCCGCTTTGCGCTGAAACGATCAAAGCAGCCGCGAAAGTATGTCCGCATTGCCGGTATTGGCAAAAACAGTGGTCGCTGCAAAATCCGCAAATTATGGTGCCGCTTGGGGTTTTAACTATGACTGCGTGTTTGATTGGCTTCGGGACACTTTATGACAAAACCTTTGGCCCCAAAGAGCAATTTGCCACTTACAGAAACAAAATTGATATTGTTAATTCACAATTTAGCCAAAGGGTGGCCAACAGCAATCTGCTGGTAACTGTGGTCGGGACGCTCACAAATTACAGTGAGGTTGGCTGGAAGGATGTTGGCGTGGAAGCCCAGTTCTTTGACAAAGCCGGAAAATTGATCGATGCCATCACCGTTAATGCCAGTGATTACCGTGGGGTGACGATTCTTCCTCATGGCGAAACGGCATTCAAAATTGAAGGGAAAGCATCTCACCCGGCAGCCGATTACGAAACCAACAAATTAAATGTACGTTGGGCCAAAGACGTGGACGCCTTGTTCCCTTGATTTTATTTTATGCGCCTCTTCGAATCCATCATAGACGCCAATCACCGCGCGGTGGCCGGTGATGCCAGCGCCGGACTGCATCCGGCCGAGTATGCGGACGCGCTGCCGGTCGTGGCGCTGACGTGCGTTGACCCGCGGCTCAACGCCTATTTCCCGAATGCGCTGGCCTTGCCCACCGAGCAGTTCATCTGGCTGCGCAACGCGGGCAACATCATCACCAGCACGTTGAGCAGCACCATGCGCTCGCTCGCCCTGGCCTGCGCGGTCAAGGGCGGACGCGAAATCGCCGTCATCGGCCATTCGGATTGCCAGATCTGCAAGACCACGACCATGGCGCTGCTGGACAAGCTCAAGGCACTGGGCGTGGACCGCAGCCGCCTGCCGGAAAACATCAATGAATTCTTCGGCACGTTTGGCAGCGAGCGCCAGAACGTCATCAAGGCCTGCGACCTGATCCGCAACAGTCCGCTCATTGGCCCCCAAATCCCCGTGCATGGACTGCTGTTGGACACCGAAACTGGCAAGCTCGAATGGGTGGTCAATGGCTATGACACGCTGCAAGCACACACGCCGTCGGGGTTGCCGGGAAATGTCCCCCTCCCGAAACTCGGCGACCACACGGAGTCGCTGGGCGCATTCAAGGATTTTGCGATGGGTGAGATGAAGTTTCCGGACCTGAAAATCGGCGATATGGCCACGCATATCGGAGAGAAACTGTCGCAGGCAGCCAGCACGCTTGAAGCCAGGGTGGAGCCGAAAATTGCGCCGGCTGTCCAGTCAGTGGAGCAGGTGGTGGGGCAGGTGGCGCAGTATGCGGAAAAAAACTGGCCGCAAACACCTCCCATCCGGATGAAACCGTCGGCGCTGCCGCCCATTAAGAAGAAAAGTCCGCTGCCGCCACCGATCCGTCCGGGCACGAATTTCCGCCGCGGTTAAATGTTGCAGCCGGCGCAGCCGCTCACTCCGGCACATCCTGCTGCGACCAGACGCCGTCAATGAGCCGCCACATTTTGCCGTTTGGATTTTTATTTTGCAGCGCGGCGGGCAGCCGCTGCGGACGCACGTGGTCGAAGCATTGGAGCATGGTGAAACGCCGCAGCGACGCCGGGATTCCCACTGCCGTAAAACCCGGATGGCCGGTCGCCGGAAATGGTCCGCCGTGGTTCATCGCCGCCGTCACGGCCACGCCCGTGGGCATTTTGTCGTTGAGGAACCGGCCCACGCGCGCCCGCAGCAGCGGCGCAAATCGCGCGTAAAGCGCCTCGTCCGCGCCGCGCGTGTCGGAATAAATGCTGCCGGTCAGGTTGCCTTCCAGATGGGCGAGCACGCTGGCGGCCTCGGCGGCGGCCTGCGCCACGACCACCAGCGAGGCGTTGCCGAACGCTTCCGTCTGCAACTTCTCCGGCGCTGACAAAAAGGTCTTCCCGCTGGCCCGCAGCAGGGTGTTGGCAAACCGGTTTCCCGTCAGCGGCGAGCCGCCCGTGAGCAGTTCGGCGCCCGCCTGTCGCAACGCTTGAACGCTCGCGGCGAGATTGCGCGCCACGCCGGCAGAGAGCAGGGTGGCCGGCGCGGAGTTCTCCAGCTTTGCTTTTACACCGGCGATGAATTGTTCGGCCTCAGCGCCCGCAAATACAATGGTCAGGCCTGGACTGGTGCAAAACTGGCCGCTGGCCATGAGACAACTGCCGGTAAATTCCTCCACGATGTTCGCGCCGCGCTCCGCCAGCGCGCCCGGCAAAATCAACACGGGATTCAAACTGGACATTTCCAGGTAGATGGGTTTGCCCGCGGCATCGGCGGCGGCTTTTAATTTGAGTCCCGCCGCGCGGCTGCCGGTGAACCCGACGGCACCCAACCGCCGGTCGGCGACGAGTTTCAGGCCGTCTTCCGGCGCAAGGTGATAAAGCATCTGCACCGTGGCGGCTGGCAGGCTGCTTTCGCCCAGCGCGGCAAAAGCTGCTTCCGCCAGCAGCCGGGTGGTTAGCGGATGACTCGGATGCGCCTTGGCGATGACCGGATTGCCCGCCGCAATCGCGGATACGAAGTCGCCACCCGCGACACCGTTGTAAGCGAACGGAAAATTGTTTGGCCCGAAAATCAGGACCGGCCCGATGGGGCCATGCAGGGAGCGGATGTTCAGCCGGGTATCAATGGCAGGCAAGGCCCACGAACCTTCCCGCATGGCGGCGGCGGCCTGCCGCAACTGGTCGGTGGTGCGCGGCAGTTCCACGTCCGCGAGCCGCGGCGTTTTGGGCAACGCGGTTTCTGTGTGCGCGGTCTCGACGAGTTCGGCCTGGCTCGCCTCGATGCGTTCGGCGTAGCGGGTCAGAAATTGCGCGATCTGCTCCGGCGGCGCATTCCGTAGCCTGTCCGCAGCCTCGCCTGCGGCACGGAGCGCAGCCTCGGCGTCTGCCCATGCGCTGATCGGGAACTCATTCGGCAGCGTTTCACCGGTGGCGGGGTTTTCCGCCCGGAAGGAACCAGCGGCGCTGGCCGGACGCCATTCGCCGGCGATGAGAACCAGTTGCTGTGACATAATTCGTTTCACCATTTTACGGATTACGAAACGGCCAGACAACATTGACTATAGCATTCAATTACTTCTGTAGCCACCATGGCCACCAGGGTGCAAGCTCAATGCCCGGGGAGCGCGCCCGCCCCGGGCGCTGTTTTCCGCGCCCCGCGGAAAACACGGGCGCAAGCGGCGCTCTCGAGCATTCCAACCGCTTGGTTCGTAATCAGCGCCCACTGGTCTGTGGTTACACTAAAACGCGAAACGTCCCGAAATCTGAAGGCCGAAATCCAAAAAGAAATCCGAAGTCCGTTTAGCGTCCGCCATTTTTCACAATTTCAAGGAATGGCCTGATTGGCGCAGCCGGAAGCGCAATTGGTTGAGCGGTTCCACGGCATCCTGGCCAGGACGACCGCCAGTCCGCAAAAGCCGGTGAGCCCGGCAATGAGCAGGCCGAAACCGGTCACCAGCGGAATCAGTGCGAACCAGGGATTGATCGCGAGCGCGAGCGCGGCTCCGGCGGCGGAAAGCGACCCGACCACAATCTGTACCTGGCGCATGAGCGGCAGGACGCTGCTTTTGCCCCAGTTGACTGGCAGGCCGGCGTCAATCCAGGCCTGCGTGCCGCCTTCGACCAGCACGCCGCCATCGAAACCGGCGCGCTGAAATTTTTCGATGGCGCGGCGGGCGCGACCGCCGGACTGGCAGAGGACGTAAATGGGACCGGTTTCCGCGCCGCGCTGACGGAGAAAAGCGCCGGCGTCCAGTTCATCCAGGGGGACAAGTTTCGCGCCGGGAACGTGGGCGGCGGCATGTTCGGGCGGCGTGCGCACGTCCAGCAGTTCGGCGGCGGCGGCGCCGGCCAGCAACTGGTGGAGTTCGCGGACGGTGATGGAAGTTTGACGTTGCGGTGATGCCATGATTGTTATATGATTATATAACCAAATGGTAATATGTCAACCCTGAAAAAGAAACGGCAGATTTCCGCCGGCGAGCTGGAACGGATGGCGCGGCATTTCAAGCTGCTGGGTGAACCGATGCGGCTCAGGATTTTGCAGGCTGTCTGCGAGGGGCCGCGCACGGTGAACGACATCGTTGCCGCCGTGGGCGCGACGCAGGCGAACGTCTCCAAGCACCTCTCGCTGCTGGCAGCGGCGGGCATGCTCACGCGCACGAAGGCGGGTCAATGCGTTTACTATGGAATGAAAGACGCGCTGACCTTGAAGCTGTGCGAACTGGTTCACAGCCATCTGGCAGAGTGAAAGACTCGTTCCCGGGCGGCAAGGATGCTGGCTTTAATCAAAATCGGTTGTATGGTAACCAGAAACGCCCGGGTGCGTCTGGTTTTGCACATTGCCTATGATTTCAAAAATCCTTTCCCTGGCCGGCAGCCTGCTTGTGGCGGCCATTTGCGTTGGCGATCCATTCCATGCGTTCGCCGCCGATACGGACAAGCCGCAATATTATGAACTGCGGATTTACAGCACCCAGTCCGAAATGCAGCAGCAGCGCGTGAACGATTACTGGCAGAACGCGGCGATTCCCGCCTACAATCGCATGGGCATCCGGCCGGTCGGGGTGTTCACGGAACTGGAGGCTTCCGCGACCAATCAAATTTACGTGCTGATTCCGTGCGATTCGCTGGCAATTTACGGCGCGATGCCCGCCCGGCTGGCGGCGGACGCGGATTATCAGAAAGCCGCCGCCGAATTCCTGGACGCGCCGAAGACCAATGCGGCCTACGAGCGGTTTGAAAGCTCGCTGCTGGTGGCGTTCGATGGCATGAAACACCTGGCGCTGCCGCCGGCGGACCAGCGGCCAAACGTTTTTGAACTGCGCACGTACATGAGTCCGGGGGAAGGCAAAGGCTTGAACAAGATCAAGATGTTCGAGAGCGGCGAAATTAAGTTGATGAAGGAGGTGGGGCTGGCTCCGATTTTTTATGGCCGCAAATTGGCGGGCTTGCACATGCCCTGCCTGATGTACCTGACCTGCGGGGAAAACCTGGATGAGCATAAAAAACACTGGCAGGGATTTTCCTCTTCCCCGGTCTGGATACGGCTGCAAAACGACCCGCAATACAAGGACAACGTGACCGGCATTATCCGGGTGCTCCTCAAGCGCACCTCCGCCTCGCAGATTTGATGCCTTAAATTTTATTGTTCACAAACAACACAACCCAAACACGCACTGCTTATGAATAATGAAAAATTAAAACTGCTGGCCAAAGATCTCACCCGGGAATATCCGCGCAGCCCGCGGGAAACTCTCGCGGGCTACGTCATCGCTGCGCGGATGCTCGACAAGTGCCGCGCCAGCATTGCCGGCACAGCGGGCGAATATCACTTTGAAGGCCGGCTGGATAATCAATTTCTGGAGTTCACCGGGATTGCCGCCGAACAGTTTAAATCTTTTGCAGCCACCGGCGCGACGGATGCCGAAGTGGCGGCCTGGGTTGAACTGCATTCCAAGGTCAAGGATCGTGCCGAGGTGGTCGCTTGGAACAATAAGCTGCGTTCCACCCGGCTGTGCGATTTACCCATGGAAATTCAGCTGAGAATGGAGGATTACATCCCCAAGTTTGTTCCCAAGAACCGGCCGGTGTATGTCTGGTTCGACATTTATGACCTGGAGGAGGAGCGCATTTGATTTTTTCCTGCCGTCAACCCTGTTTCCAGTCCGCAAATCGCAACAAACAAACGATAACGTCCAAACCTGGTTTTGGCATTGAGCACAGGCATCGCTGCTCCGCTCCGCATTCAGAATCTCAAGGATGCATACAAAAAGAGGCTGATTTTTTGCTCCCGGCGCCGCCGCCAACCGGCGCATTATTTCAAGCTAACCTTCTGCTGCTTTGAGATCTAGGTAAATGGCATTGATTGTGAGCGCGAATTCTGTGGTCTGCATTGACATTGACTTTTGCGCCAACAAATGAAACCTTTCGACGTGCGTGTTCCCCGAATTCAATAGTAAACGGACCCGCCAAAAAATCTCGTGGCAGAAAAAGACGATTATTTATTGGACCTTCTGGTTGACCTCGGCTTTACCAGCGCCGATGTGGTTGCCAAGGCCCGCGAGGAAGCCCAGGCCGCCGGCGTGGGCGTGGTAGATTTGCTGCTGGCCAACAAGGTCATCCGCCCCGGCGACGTGACGCAGGCCAAGGCCGCGCAGTTCGGCGCCGAGGTGGTGCATCTGGCCAACCTCAAGATTGACGATGACGTCATTTCCACCGTCTCCCGCGACGTGGCGCGGAAATACCGCGTCATTCCAGTTTTCAGAAACGAGGGCAAAATTGGCCTGGCCATTGCCGATCCGTCGGACCTGAACACGCTCGATTCGCTGACGCATCTGCTGAACGCGGAAATTGAGCCGCGCGTGGCATCGGAGCCGGACATTGAGGCGGCGCTCAACAAATATTACGGCGGCGAAAAACGCCGTGCCATGGGGGACAGCGCCGAATTTCAAGCCATCATCCAGGAGGCCACCGAAAGCAACGTCGAAATCAAGGCCGACGATGGCGTGGAAGTGGAGGCCGATGCGCCGCTCATCCGGCTGGTGAACCAGATCATCATGGATGCCTTCAAGCTGCGCGCCTCGGACATCCACCTCGAACCGCTGGAAAAGAAATTCCGGCTGCGCTATCGCATTGACGGCATGATGACCGAAGTGAAATCGCCGCCCAAGCGGTTGCAGGCGCCGATCATCGCCCGGTTGAAAATCCAGGCAGGCATGATTATTTCCGAGCATCGCGTTCCGCAGGACGGACGCATTCAGACGAAGGTGGGCGCCAAGACGATTGACCTGCGCGTTTCGTGCCTGCCGACCAATCACGGCGAAAGCATCGTGATGCGTATTTTGGACAAGGAAGGCCTGCGGCTCGGTTTGGCGGAACTCGGTTTTTTGAGCGACGACCAGGCGACGTTTGAGCGCATCATCGCCCTGCCGGACGGCATCCTGCTGGTCACCGGCCCCACCGGTTCCGGCAAGACGACAACCCTGTATTCCTGTTTAAATTTCATCAACCGGCCCGACCGCAAAATCATCACGGTGGAGGATCCGGTGGAATATGTTCTGGCCGGCATCAACCAGGTGCAGGTCAATGAAGTCGTCGGCTTCACGTTTGCCATGGCGCTCCGCGCGATGCTGCGCCAGGCGCCGAACATCATCATGCTTGGCGAAATTCGCGACATCGAAACGGCGTCCATTGCCATCAACGCGTCGCTCACCGGCCATTTGGTTTTCTCCACGCTGCACACGAACGACGCGCCGGGCGCGGTGACGCGCTTGATTGACATCGGGGTGAAGCCGTTCCTCGTGGCGTCCTCCACCCGCTGCCTGATGGCGCAGCGGCTGGTCCGCAAAATCTGCAAGAAGTGCATGGCGCCCTATGAGCCGACCGACGCGGAACTGCGCGGACTCGGGCTCAAGCGCGAGGATGTGAAGAACGCCAACGTGCAAAAGGGCAGGGGCTGCAACAACTGCAACGGCTCCGGCAACCGCGGCCGGTTTGGCATCTTTGAAATTTTCGTGGTGGACGACGAAGCGCGGAAATTGATCTATGACCGGGTGCCGACCAATGTGCTGCGCGCGCGCGCGCGCGAAATGGGCATGCGCACGTTGCGCGAGGACGGCATCCGCAAGGTGCTGTCCGGCCTCACCACGCCGGAAGAGGTCATCCGCGCCACGGTGGGAGATGAAGCGTGATGAATTCAACCGGCATTGGTCAAACTAATATAACTTAACGGAACGTAATTACCTGCCATGTCATATTCGATGTCAGATTTGCTGCAGTTGGTGGTGTCTGAAAATGCCTCGGACTTGCACATTCGCGTGGGCACCGCGCCGACGATTCGTGTTCACGGCATTTTGCACCGGGTGGAAGGCCCGTCGCTTCGGCCGGAGGATGCCGAGGAATTGATGCGCAGCATCACCTCTGAAGAGCACATTCAGCAGGTGCGGGAGCGCGGCGGCGCGGACTTTGCCTTCGCGTTTGGCGAAGCGGCGCGGTTCCGCGTAAGCGTGTTCAAGGAGAAGGGCAATTTTGGCATGGTCATGCGCCAGATTCCCAGCAAGATGCTCACGTTCGAGCAAATCGGCCTGCCCGAATCCACCCGGGAACTCCTGTTCAAACCGCGCGGCCTGATTCTCGTGACCGGCCCCACCGGCTCCGGCAAATCCACCACCCTGGCGTCCATGCTCAACATCGTCAATGAGACGCGCGACGAGGTGCATCTCATCACGATTGAAGATCCCATCGAGTATTATCACAAGCACAAGAAGGCGCTCATTACGCAGCGCGAAGTGCATGTGGACGTGCCTAATTTTGCGGAAGCCCTGCGGCGCGCGTTGCGCCAGGACCCGGACATGATTCTGGTCGGCGAAATGCGCGACCTGGAAACCATTGAAGCGGCGATCACGGCGGCGGAAACGGGCCACTTGGTGTTCGGCACGTTGCACACCACCGGCGCGGCCAAGACCATTGACCGTCTGACCAACGCCTTTCCCACCAACCAGCAGGAAATGGTGCGCATCCAGCTCTCCACCGTCATGCAGGCGGTGATTTCGCAGTTGCTGATTCCCCGCATTGACAAGCCCGGCCGCGTCGCCGTGTTTGAAGTGATGGTAAACACGCCGTCCATCGCTGCGCTCATCCGCGACAACAAGACGTTCCGCATCCAGTCCGACATCCAGACGGGTTCAAAATACGGCATGGTGACGCTGGACTCATTTTTGGTTGAGAAATACCTGCAGGGCATGATTGCCCGGGAGGAAGTCATCAACAAGTCGCAGGACCCCACGACCATCATGGCCAAGCTGCAGGAGCTTGAACTGGCGGCCAGCACGGGGGCAAAAGGCAAAAACAGTCCGAAATAATTCCGTTTCATGTCCGACGAAATCTCCAGTCCACTATTGACCCTCATCCGTGACAACGGGCTGATTGACGACCTGCAATACGAGGAGGTGGCCGGCGAACTGAAGCGCAGCGGCACCGCCGTCATCCAGGTGCTGCAGGATTTCGGCATCATGAAACTGGACGATATCCTGCATGTGGAGGCGACGGCGCTGGGCACGGAAGTCGTTTCCTTGAAGGACCGGGAAATTACACAGGAGTTGTTGAATTTCATTCCGGCCAAGGTGGCCCAGATGTACCGCTGCCTGCCGGTGGCACTCACCAATGGCACCTTGCAGGTGGCCTTGGCCGAGCCGCTCGACCCGAACACGGCGGGTGAAGTTGGTTTTGCCGCCAAGCGCGATGTGCAGATCGTGGTGGCCGATCCGGCGGAGATACTGAAGAGCATTGAACGGCTTTATGGCCAGGACGACAACGAAAGCTTTTCTCAAATCCTCAAGGAACTGGACGCCAACAAGGACATCGCCCGCGAAGTCGCGGAGGCGGGCGACAGCGCCAAGGCCGCCGAGGCGCTGGCCAACGAGGCGCCCATTGTTAAATTCGTAAATCTGGTGTTGCAGCAGGCGGTGCAGGATCGTGCGAGCGACATTCACTTCGAGCCGTTTGAGACCGATTTCCGCATCCGCTACCGCGTGGACGGCGCGCTGTATGAAATGGCGCCGCCGCCAAAGCATTTGGCCCTGCCGGTGATCTCCCGCATCAAGGTCATGTCCAACCTGAATATTTCCGAGAAACGCCTGCCGCAGGACGGGCGCATCTCCATGACTGTGGCGGGCCGGCAAATTGACTTGCGCGTGTCCTGCCTGCCCACGGCCTTTGGCGAATCCATCGTGCTGCGCGTGTTGGACCGTTCCTCCGTGAACCTGGAGGTCGAAGCCCTCGGATTGCCAAAATATGTCTATGACTTTGTCACCGAAGTCATTCAGCGGCCCAATGGTATCTTCGTTGTGACCGGTCCTACCGGCTGCGGCAAGACCACCACCCTCTATTCCTGCCTCCGCCGGGTCAACGCGATTGATTCCAAGCTGCTTACGGCGGAGGACCCGGTGGAATTCGACATCGAAGGCATCATGCAGGTGGCCATCAACGAAGCCTATGGCATGACCTTCGCCAAGGCGCTGAAATCATTTTTGCGCCAGGACCCGGACATCATCATGGTGGGGGAAATGCGCGATTTGGAAACCGCGCAGATTTCCATTCAGGCATCGCTGACCGGCCATCTGGTGTTGAGCACCCTGCACACCAACGATTCGCCTGGCGCGGTCACCCGTCTGGTGGACATGGGCGTGGAGCCATTTCTCATTTCTTCGACGCTCATGGCCGTGCTGGGCCAGCGGCTCGTGCGGACCATCTGCAAAAACTGCCGCACGCCGTTTGAACCCACGGAACAGCAGTTGTCGTTGCTCGGTCTTTCGCCGTATGACCTGGGTGACAAGGTCTTTCATTACGGTCGCGGCTGTTCGACGTGCAGCGACACCGGTTACAAGGGACGCAAAGGTATTTTCGAGCTGCTGGTGGTCAGCGATGCCATCCGCACGCTGATCAATGAGCGCGCCCCCACAGTGGTGGTGCGGCAGAAAGCGGTGGAACTGGGCATGGTGACCTTGCGCGAAGACGGCTTGCGCACCATATTCGACGGTGATACAACCATAGAAGAAGTCGTCAAATACACCTGATCTGCCATGCCAAAATATAACTATGTGGCCCTTGATCAAAAGGGCAATGAAACCAAGGGCAGCATTGAAGTTGGCAGCCAGAACGAAGCCATTGGGCGCGTGAAGGAGATGGGTTTGTTCCCGACCAAGATCACCGAGTCCGAAAAGGACGATAAAGGCTCCAAAAAGGCCAAGGCCAAGACCTCCCCCAAGCCCAAAGCCTCCGGCAAAAAAGGGCGGGGGATGAGCATCAATATCAAGATCCCCGGTCTGGGTGGCGGGGTGAAGCCGAAGGTGCTGACCACGTTTACGCGCCAACTGGCCACGCTGGTGGATGCCGGTCTGCCGTTGTTGCGCGGTCTGCGCGTGCTCGAAAAACAGGAACGCAATGGGACGCTAAAAAACATTCTCGCCGACCTCGCCACTTCGATTGAGGGCGGCAGCACCTTCTCCGAGGCGCTGGCGCAGCATCCGAAAGTTTTCAACCGCCTGTTCGTGAACATGGTCAAGGCCGGCGAACTTGGCGGTGTGCTGGAAGTGGTGTTGAAACGGCTCGCGGAATTTTCCGAAAAGGCCCAGAAAATCAAGGGCAAGGTCAAAGCCGCCTTGTTTTATCCCATAGCGGTTTTGATCGTGGCCGTCGGCATCATGATTATGCTGATGACCTTCGTGGTGCCCAAGTTCAAGGACGTGTTCGGCGGCATGGGTATCACGCTGCCCGGATTTACAGTGTTTGTGCTGGCCTGTAGCGACCTGATCCGGCTGCACATTGTGACCACCATGGGTGTGTGTGCGGTCGCGGTCGTCCTGTTTCTGCTGTTCATCCGGACGAAATTTGGCCGCCGCATTTGGGATAAGACCAAGCTGGTCATGCCGCCGACCGGCCCGGTGGTGAGCAAGGTTTCCATCTCCCGTTTCACCCGCACGCTGGGCACTCTGATCAGCAGCGGCGTGCCGATTTTGCAGGCGCTGACCATCGTCAAGGAAACCGCCGGCAATGTCATCATCGCCAGTGCGGTCGCCAAGATTCACGAAAGCGTGAAGGAAGGCGAAACCATCACCGCGCCGCTGGAGGCCTCGCGGGTATTTCCGCCGATGGTCGTCAGCATGGTGGACGTCGGTGAACAGACCGGCGCGCTGCCAGAAATGCTTTTGAAGATTGCTGACAATTACGATGAAGAAGTGGACAACGCCGTTGCGGCCATGACTTCGCTGCTGGAACCCATTATGATTGTGTTTTTGGCCGTCATTGTGGGCAGCATCGTTATTGCCATGTTCCTGCCCCTCATTGCCATGATCACCAATTTGAGCGGTGATGAAGGTGGCAAGAAGGGCGAGTAAAAAACTGTGATTAATTGTAATTAATTGGATGTTGACGGTGCTTTAATGACAGGACGTTCATGGTTCTTTAATGACAGGACGTTGATGGTGCTTTAATGACGGGATGCTGACAGGACGTTGATGGTTGCTTAATAATTGGATGATGATGGTTATTAAAACTAAAACTTGACAAAAATTGCCCCAACAGGTAAATACATTGTATTGACATTGCATGGGCGATTTATTTACAACTGACCCGTTATGGAGTTCGATTGGAATAACACGCCTTTTGAGCTTGGTTCTTTGAATCAACGGGAAGTTGAGGAGTCCTTTGAAGACGCATTTGCCGTGCGGCTGATGCCTGATTCTCCACGGTTTGGCTTGCAGGCGCGGTTTTTCAACCTCGGCATGTCGGCTGGTGGCATCGGCATCCTGAGCGTCTATCGCACCAACGGGCGTCTGGTCCGGGTGCTGCTGGCGCGGCCCTTTGAGCCGGAAGAACGTTTCTTCTATCAGCGGAAAATGGGACAGACTCTTTCCCAGTAGAACGATCTACCCTCGTTGCTGTTATGTCCTCGTAATCAAAGGATTGAAGCCGGGGACGAGAACGATAAAAAACAATGCGCACGTTTGCCAACTGGGAAGAAGTGCCGCTCTTCGACAGCGAGGAGGGCGAGGCGAGTTATTGGGCCGAGAACCGGCCGGATTTGCGCCTCATGGAAGCCGCCACCGCCGGCAACGCCGAGGCGTCCGAATCTGTGACGATCACGTTGCGAATGGATCCGCGGATGCTGGCGCGCATCAAACGGCTCGCCCGCGTCCGGTTTTTGAACTACCAGAGCATGATCAAGCAATGGTTGAGCGAGCGCATGGAACAGGAACTGAAAGAACGATGAAATGAAAACCACGACCGAAAAATTGCCGGTTGCCGACCGAACCCCGGCTTGGCATTGCCGATTGCCGTTGGAGCGGCAGGACGCCGGGCCTCTTTTTGCTCCAATCGCCAATCGCAGCGCGTTCACGCTGATTGAACTGCTCGTGGTGATCGCGGTCATGGCCATTCTGGCCGGCTTCACCCTGACAGTTATCGGTCAGATCAAAAAAACGGAGTATATAAAGTCCGCCTCCGGTGAGCTGGGGCAAATCCAGAGCGCGCTGGAAGATTACAAGAACCAGTACGGTTCCTACCCGCCGAGCAATCCCAACCTCTCGCCGCTGGTGAACACGCTTTATTACGAGCTGTCCGGCGTCACCTTGAATGCCGCCAACCAGACTTACACGACGCTTGACGGCGCCTGTAGCATCAGCCAGTCAGCATATGGCAATGCTTTTCGCGCGGGCAGCCCTCCAACCACGATTGATGGCATCATCAATTGCACGCAGGGCGCGGGTGATGAGCAAAAGTCTGCCAGAAACTTTCTGGTCGGTTTGAAAGCGAACCGTCTCGGCACATCCTCAACCACCGGTCAGAACATCACCAACCTCATTACGGCCATGCGCGGGCCGGACGGCACTTACAAGCCGCTCGGTGTGCAGGATGTCAATCCGTTCCGCTACGCTTATCCGGGCACCAACAATCCCAGTTCCTACGATTTGTGGATTCAACTGGTTATCAACGGAAAAACCAATTTGATCTGTAATTGGACCAAACAAGTCATCGTTAACAGCCCGTTACCCTGAATAAAATTATGTTCACCAACGACGCCAACGGCCCGGACTGCTGGAAATGCTCGCTGAATGTGGAGTGGCACGACTGTTCATTTTGCCCGGTCATCGAGTTGCGCCGGGGCATCCGCCAGCGGAATGGCACCCACACAAAACCATTGGCTGCGCCGGCCATTTTGCCGCATCCTGTCCGCCGCAAAAATCTGTTTAAGCCCATGAAACTAAACCTGCTGTCCCTGCGCCGCTTCCGCGGCTTCACCCTGGTCGAGCTGCTCACCGTTATTGCCATCATCGGCATTCTGGCGGCGATGCTGCTGCCGGTGCTGGCGGCGGCCAAAAAAGCCGCCTTGAAGACCAAGGCCAAAACGGAAATCAACGATCTGGTCACGGATATTCAGGCTTACGACCAGGCTTATGGCCGGTTCCCGGTGTCCCCTGCGGCGCAGGCGGCGGCAGCCGCGAATGCCCAAGAAACTTTGAATCCCGATTTCACCTACGGCGGCCCGTTTCAAACTCCAAGTGGTGTACAGTTATTGGGGACACAATCGTCAACGATGGGCAGTGGCGTGGTTCTTTCCAACAGCGAAGTGGTCTCCATTCTGATGGACATCACCGCTTATCCGATCACTTCGCTGCCGACGGTGAACACCGGCCACGTCAAAAATCCGCAGCAGACCAAATTTCTCAACGCCAAGATGTCCGGGTGGGATTCCACCCAGCCCGGCCCGGCGCCCGGCGGGGTGGATAACAATCTGGTTTATCGCGACCCGTGGGGCAATCCCTACATCATCAGCATGGACTTGAATTATGACGAAGCGTGTGAGGATTCTTTTTATTGCGTAAAGGGAGTTTCTCAAAATCCGCCCGGCAGCGCCAGCACGGTTGGCTTCTACGGTTTGAATAGCCCAGGTTTTACTGCAAACAACGGGCGTCAGGGACAAAATAATTTCCAATTTCACGGCAAAGTCATGGTCTGGTCTGCCGGACCGGATGGAAAGGTTGACCCAAGTGGCAACACCTCCGCCATCGCTGGCGTGAACAAAGACAACATTTTGAGCTGGCAGTAAAATGAGAAGTGGCAAATGGCATGTAATTGGAAAAAGTGACGCGTGGCAGGTGACATGTGGCTGGAGGGACCGCGCGCGGTGCGTCTTGACATTGTCCTTGCCAAGGCGAGGAAATGGGAGCACTGGGTATAACCACCCCTCATCCTCAATCCTTCTCCATGAACCGGAAGACAGTTGGAGTTGGACGGAAGCCCGCCCTCCCCATGAACCGGAAGTCCGCCCTCACCCCTGCCCTCTCCCCCAGGAGAGGGGGAAACGGTTCCAGCGTCTTGGCAAGATTGGGCGTTCGGTCGGTTCAG
>Ga0181520_10003078_pt1 | contig 29797 bp, 23 predicted proteins | sample PEATcosm2014_Bin_29_FD_132451 | JGI IMG/M metagenome (GOLD analysis project Ga0181520, IMG submission 132451) | Peatland microbial communities from MTU Mesocosm Facility, Houghton, MI, USA - PEATcosm2014_Bin02_30_metaG | ecosystem: Environmental > Terrestrial > Soil > Wetlands > Peat | place...
AAGAAAATCTCTGGGATGGAAAGCGCCTGCAGAACTGTTCCTACCCGAAGGCGCTTTCGACTTCGTACAACACTGGTCGGCTAAAATCACACCTGTTGCACTTGGAGCTTGAATCCGCCCACCTCCAGCCCTCGCCGCGGGAACCGGCAAAGACCAGTGACCAGTCAGGAAACTTTGGTGCCCTGCACCCAAACAGGAAATGCGACTAAAGTAGATTTTTAGGTGGAGGATTGTAGGGGAGACTATGTATATCGTTATGAAAGCGAACCCTCTGGAAGGATCGAAGGACCTCGGTACTCCCGACCCCCATCAGGAGGTGCGTTGCGCGGTGCGCTTTCCGTTGGCGCTGCCGATTCTATTAGCGATGGACGGTCGCGAAGTGCCCGCTCTGACGCGCAACGTGTCAGCCAGCGGCGTGCTCTTTGAACTCGACGAACCGATCAAGAGCGGTATCTCCATCCATTTTCAACTACGTATGCCCGGCCCAATTCTCGGGGTCCCCAACGATGTTCTGGTTCATTGTGCCGGACGTGTGGTACGCTGCTCGATAGGCCAGAGGCAACATTTCGCTGCCGCAACTATCGATGAGTATCGATTTGCGGAACATTGACGGCGATGAAGCACGTTGCGCTGGCAGCTGCCTATTATGGACTTCGTGAACGATTCAACCGAGAGCGAGATCGTCGAGTCTCAGGCCAAGCCTGGGGCAATACGTATTGTTTTGGCGGACTCGCAAGCCATCTATCGGGTGGGAATCCGAAAGGTCTTCGCGCTTGAAGACGATCTTCGCGTGGTGGCGCAGGCCGACTCGCTGGATAATCTACGCGCGGCGATCGAGCGTTACCCTACCGATATCGTCCTTCTTGAAGGCAGCCTTCTGGCTGGAACCGCCAACGCCATCCCCGAAATTCTCAGGCTGGCCCCCGACGTCAAGCTGATCGTCCAGGCTGTTTCCGCGGACGAAGGCCATACCGTCGAGCTGTATCGCCGCGGCGTGCGCGGCATCATCTCCCGCTCCATCTCTCCCGATCTGCTGGTGCGTTGCGTCCGGCGCATTGCCGCGGGCGAGACCTGGATCGATAATCAGTCCGTCAATTGGGTCATCGAGGCCTATCGCGCACAAGCTGCCGCTCTGGTCAGCCCCCGCAACCAGCCCCGGCTTTCGCCCAAGGAGCTGGCCATCATCACCTGCATCACGCAGGGCAAGCGCAACAAGGAGATTGCTTTCCAGCTCGGCACCACCGAGCAGGTGATCAAGAACTACCTGCGCAAGATCTACGACAAGCTGGGCGTCAGCGACCGGCTTGAACTGGCCCTCTACTGCCTGCACAACAAGCTCATCCGGTCCGATGTGGACGAGAACGATCTGGCCCAGAAGGTGGTCTAGACTTCACATCTTTCTTTCTCGTTAATAAAGCAAAGCCCGCGATGGAATGCGGGCTTTCTTGTTTCTATGGCTCCAAAGCCAGTGGGCAGCCTTCCGCCGGCACAATGTCCTTGGCCGGCCCTCTGGCAGCCTCCAACAGTCGAATCAGCTCTCTCAACTGCTGCTGGCTCACGTGGCCCAGCAGTTCGACCGGTACCCGCTGGATGACGGGGTCCATGCGCGCCAGCAGTTCCAGCCCCGCGGCGGTAATCTGCGTCCACACCACGCGCCGGTCGTCCCGGTCGCGGCTCTGTTCCACCAGTTCCAACACCTTCAAACGGCCCAGCAGCCGGGTAATGTCCGGCTCAGCCGTAATCATGCGTGCGCCTAGGTCGGAACAGGTCAATCCGTCGGGATGCGCGCCACGCAAGATCCGCAGCACGTTGTACTGGGTTGAGGTGAGGCCCCAGTCGCGCGTCTTGCGATGAAAGGCCCGCTGCAGACAATCGGCCGACCGCAGAAGGTTCAGGAAAGCCTCCTCCTCCACACTGAAGAAGGCAGGCTCCTGCACGATTTCCAGCTTCAATTGAGCCATCCGGCACTCCTGAGTTCAGTTTAGATGAGCGAGTCAGCAAGTCAGCAAGTTGGCAGGTCAGCGAGCTGGCGATCAGCAGCAAGCCCTGCCCTGTTGCAGCGCAGCTAGCAAGAACGAGCAGAGGCGGGGCCGCAGTCCCGCCTCTGCTGCATGCAATGCTTACTGCTTGGCTACGTCGAGCTCGATGCTCAGGGTAACCTCATCGCCCACAGCGCCGGAGGGGAACTTGGCACCAATGCCGAAGGCCGTGCGGCTGATGGTGGTGGTGCCCTTGAAACCCGCATGCAGTTTCTTGTCCATGCCTTCTACAGGGCCCACCGGGCCAGAGACGGTCAAGGTCACCGGCTTGGTGACGCCGTGCAGGGTCAAGGTGCCGCTCACCAATAGGTTCGCGCCGCTCTTCACCACGCTGCTGCTCACAAAGGTGGCCGTTGGATAGGTCGCGGTGTCAAAAAAATCGGGCGTCTTCAGGTGCTTGTCGCGAGCTTCTTCGCCGGTATCCACGGTGGAGACGTCGATGGTGGCCTTCACGCTGGACTTGCTCACGTCCGTGCCGTCGTACACCACCGTGGCCTGAATCTTGCCAAAGCGGCCGTGGACGTTGGAGATGGTCAGGTGCGAGACGCTGAAGTCGACCTCGGAGTGCATGGGATCTGCAACCCAGGTGGAACTCTGGGCCAAGGCAAAGGGGGCGGCCAACACAACCAGGCTGGCGAGAGTGGCAATACGCTTCATAAAAATTCTCCTTCGGGGTGTAGGGCCACGGGTGGCCTTTGCGAGTTCGGTGGGGAAGAGCCGAAGCTCTCACCGTAGTACTGTGCGACGAAGCCGGAATCTCGATCCACCAGCTCCAGAATGCTTATGTCTATAGGATGCATCCTTAAATTATTCGTTGCAACAATTATTTTCCGCCGCGCTGCTCTCTAAAGTCCTTTAACTTCAAGATGCACAAACCTACTTTAACCAATTGATTCCGGAATAGTTACCATACACTGCAACCCATTCCACTGCAAACTGCCACCTTCATCGCGGTGAGTAGGATTGCTTGATTTTCTCCACGCCGAGGACAACCGGCGCTGTGCAACATCCACACCGAAAGCGCGGTGGACAGGCTCCGGAAACCTGCGGCCGGTTCGGCTGGGTCCTGCTGATCCGGCCCACTCGAAACTTCCCCAATTGGCGACCATTCGCTCAGAACGCAATGCGACACCATTCTGGATCACTGAAACGCCCCGAAAACACTGAGATAATCCACGTCGTTGGGGTATCGAACAGTGAAACAAAGACCTTGTTGGGCGGCAGTAGTATTGGTAATTCTCTGCGCGCGCCTCTTTGCCCAAGCGGTCGATGAGGGATTCGGCTCTCACATCATCTGGAAGCAGGAGATTAAAGGGGTAAGTGCGTCGGGTCTCGATCAGGCAACGACCGACCTGGCCGGAGATTTATGGCTTGTGTCGAATCCGTTCGATGCGGAGCCTCGCTTGGTGCATATCGACTTGAACGGGAGGGTTGTCACGAACGATAAGCTTCCCGATTCAATCCATCCACTCTTCCCGGAGAGAAGCTCTTTCGCGTTGGCGACATCGACTGAAGGGAGTATTGGGATTCTTGCCGGCTATTCACATGACCTCGGCAGGGCCATCTACAACGATGGAGCGGACTTTGTTCTGCTCGATAAAGATAAGTTCGGGACTTCTGTGAGAGTTGCGAGAGGCGGTCCTCAATACCAGAGATTTTTGGCGCTGTCCGATAATCATTTTCTTGCATTGGGCGATCAGGACCCGATGGTTCTAGTCAGGCTTGATGCGGCGGGCAAGATCGACTGGCGAAGGCGCTTTCCATCGAGTTGGGACTTACCGTCAGGAGCGAGTTTGGGGCATGGAGCCGCTTGCGTCTTGAGCAGCGGATACGGAGTGCCTTGGATGCATTTGATGCGAGTCGACGATGCTGGTCATGTGCTTTCTCAGATCAAGTTTCAAGGCTGGAACGGGGTCGTTTCGTCTGATCCGTCTGACACTTGCGTTGCGTTCTACTCGACAGGCAGCCCGAAGCAGAATCGCATCCGCTTCCACCTTGTCTCATTTGATTCATCGCTGAAGCATAACTGGTCAGTAGAAATGCGGGTAGATATCCCATGGGGCGGTTCTTTTTATCTTGCGACGCTCAAGGACGGTTGGGTGGTTATGACGGATTCCGACGCCAAATTGGGAAGGGTCTTGATAGCGAAGTATGACCGGTCAGGTGCCCTTGTCTGGTACCTGCCGGATGTGGACATCCCTCATCCGAGCTTTCTCGCCGGAGCCGAGGAGAGTTTCTATCTCGTCTACCAAAGCAGTGAAGACTGTCATTCATCGGTAGTCCTCAAAGCACGATGATTCCGACATTGACCGTCGGGTGAGATTCGCGTCGTTCTGAGTGAATGACAACCTATGCGGAACTTTGCCAGATTCTCGCCGAAGAGATGGCGTGGGAGCTCGATCCTAGCCTGAGTGGCAGCAAAGCCGTGTACCGAAGCGCTGTATCCAGCCACAGGCATTCCCACCAATGGAAGATGAACCTTCAGGTGCCCCACCCACCCTCGGGCTTGCGCCCCAATGGGACGCAGTGCAAATAGCCCAGGGCCAGCCGCAGGCGCAGCCCTGGGTTGGTGCGCCCCAAAATAGAGATCGCGCCCTGTAGGGGCGCGGGGAAAAGCCAATCACCAGAACCTCGGTCGCGTAGCGACCAGACAAGCGCAGGACCTTCAGCGCGGCGTGGTGCTGAAGGGGTCTACGTGAAGAAAGTGCATGAGGGAGTTGTTGTCAAACGGGATCGGCGTAAAGCTCAGCACCAACAGGATCAACCCCACCAGCCCCAGAAGTTTACGGCCCCTGCTCAGCTCCGTCTCCAACGGCACCCTGGGATGGCGCATGGCCGGAATCATCAGGAAGATGCCCCACAGTATCCAGCCCACCCAAAATACGGCTCCGGCAAGGAACAGGACAAAGGGCAGAATGTTGGTCAACCAACGATGCACTTTAGGCGAGATGGCGTAGAGCACATGACCGCCATCCAGCTGCCCGCCCGGAATCAGGTTGAGCGAGGTGATGAAGAGGCCAATCCAGCCAGCCACCAGGATCGGGTGTGGAGCAATGTTGTCGAAGGCTGGCACACTTGGGTCCCACTGCGTCATCAGCCAGTGCAGAATACGGATGGTAAGCGGCTCGCCCCCAAAGCGCACCAGTGCATCGGGAGCGTTGGCGGCGGGAACCGTGCTCAGGCTAAAGCCCACGGCAATGGCGATCACGGAGGCCACAAAACCGGCCAGCGGCCCGTAGATGCCCACATCCATCAACGCATTACGGCTGGGGATTCTGGACTTGATGCGGATCACGGCGCCGGCCGTGCCGCTCAGGGTTGGCGCGGGAAGCACCATGGGCAACGTGGCCTTGATGTCATGTGCCTGGCAGGCAAAATAGTGGCCGAACTCATGGGTCAGCAGGATGCCCAACAGAGATGCGGAAAAGGCCCAGCCCAGCATCCAGGCCTCAGGATGCTCCAGAAGCCAGGGCCAAGGCCACAGGTCGCTGTCGCGGACCACGGGGGCCATGCCATCCAGGAAGTTCTGCATGAAGCGCGCGCCATCTGCCGTAGTGGTGACCACGCTAACCACGAGAAGGGCCGCAGGCACGCCAAACTCCCGGAATGATCTGCGCACTGAAGTCCTCGTCGTCCCTGTTGCCCATGCCTAGGCGTGGTGCGGGCTCCGGCGTGCAACCGGAGCCACACTTTCCACGGAGCCGCTCAACTGTCTGACGCCTTGCTTACGCCTTGGGGGCGGGGGCGTTGTCCAACGAGTGGAGTTCCTTGCCGGGCTTGAAGCGAACCGCCTTGCCCGGAGCAATGCTGACCTCAGTCCCGGTGCGGGGATTGCGGCCAATTCCCGTTTTGCGGGCGCGGACGCTGAACACGCCGAAACCGCGCAGCTCAATCCGTTCGCCCGCGGTGAGGGCCTGCTTCAGGCCTTCAAAAACCGTATCCACAGCGGCTTCCACCTTGGTCCGAGGAAGTCCAGTGCGCTCAATCACGTGATGCACGATGTCCTGTTTAATCATGGGAGACCTCCCTGCCCTGATGGCTTTCGACTCTTCGTAAAGAGTCTACATCCGTGATATTACAGCCTTTCCCTCATTTAGGGAACAGCCAATTCTGCCTCCTTTGCGGTTCTTCTCCGGGTTGACCCGCCAACACACGCCAAAATCGAAGTCGAAACCGCGCAGATGAGCAGACTTAAATTTTTTCTCGTTGCCAATCTGCAGGGGCTTGGGTAATCTGTGCTTACCTATTTTTTGATCAAAGTTTCTGCTCTGAACATAGTTTCTGCTTTACCGGTGGAGATCCTCACCCCGCGGAGAGTGGCATGTTTCCCAATAGCGACGTTTGGCCAGGGTCTTGTACCCTGCAGTGCCGGTCTACCTGGCGGTTCGTCCAGGAACGGATGGGCCACGGCGCCGCTTTCTGGAGATCCCACTCAAGCACCGGGCGGCTCTCCCGCTGGACAAGTTCCAAGATTTATTTACCGTCAGCACCCTGTTTTTTGATGGCTCCCGCGGAAGATTGCGTATTTCGTGGTCCATCCAGGCCCTTCGCGTTTCATATTTTTAGTTACCCCCTGCCGCCACAGGTTTGTTCGAGTTCCCCTGCACTGCTGGCACCACACGGTCCTTCGGCATCGGCTTTTCGATCAAAGCTCACAGCGGCTCCCCGTCACACTCACACCGCATGAACCGGAGAACCAGAGCATGGAGCCCTGAGATCTCCGCCAACACACCCTTGCCAGCCAGCGCCGAATCAATAGCGGTTCCGCGCCACCTTCTGGTTATTTACTCCGGCCAATCCGTTAGGTAACGGCTGTCGGCTGCAACGGTGCATCCCACAATGAGCACGGGAGAACCCCCTGCAAACACGCGCGTCCCTGCATTTCGAGGGGGAGGCTCAGCCGTACAATCAGGCCCAAAGCCTGAACAGGGCGGAGCTTCCGCCAGCAGGCCCACGACCGGCGTGGCTCATCTAGGTTTTGGGAGGAAAGATGGTAGTCGAGCACTCGCTGCATCCCATTGAAGTTGGCCTGGTAGCTGACGAGCCCATGCGACTGGAAGGATTGATCAGTGTGTTTGAGGCTCCGCCGCTGGAGAACCGCTCCATCCTGGTTCCCATCACCGGAGCACTGCATACGCTGCTCTTGCGCACCAGCCTGCGTTATCTGGTCCTGGATCTGGATTCAATGCCGGTCTTCCTGCAAACCCTGGAGGTTATCCGCCGCGAGCGGCCGGAGGTACGGCTCATCGTGATCGGGCCTCCCAACGATGAAGCGCTGATCATGGACTCCGTGATTGCCGGCGCGCGCGCCTACGTTGACATCAATGCCACCATGGAGACTGTCCGAATGGCCATTGAGGCGGTGATCGCAGGCTCCATCTGGGCTCCCCGACATCTGCTCTCCCGGCTCATCGACCGGCTCCTTCGCAGTCGGGACGGTAATTTCCTTGCCGCCATTCCACCCTTGACCGAGCGCGAACGACAGGTTCTGGAGCTGATCCTGCTGGCACGCTCCAATCGTGAAATCGCCTCCCAACTCGGTATTGAAGAACGCACCGTGAAGGCCTACGTGGGCCGACTGATGCGCAAAGCGGGCGCCAACAACCGGGTCAAGCTCTCCATGTCCGCTTTGGGATACTCCGTGAAGCAGAGGGCCGCGGAGTTGGAGGCCGAACAAGAGGCTGGACGGGCAGGTTTGGGACTTTAAGGAGTACTTCGACACATATTACTAATAGGCATTGGCCTTAAGTACTCTTGTGCGTATTCTCGGTTTTCCACATTCTTGTTAACAGAAACAACGCAGATCTGGGGAAAGGAGTTCCCAGGCAGCATGGCTTCATGAAGCCTGGGAACTCCTCTTTTTTTCCTCTTGCGCCTTCTGGCACACGAAGACGCGCTCTGCGGTGTTTTAACTTCCTCAGCCCTCCCCCGAAACGAAGAACGTATCTGAATATTGAGAACGCGGACTGCGTTCTCAATATTCAGATACGTCTATCCCTCCTGATTCAATTCGATAGGGAAGGAACCGCCGGCAATTGATTGATCAGATACCCCTGGACAGAACATGGTGGAAAGCCTTGAACAGTGCATTGCCTGGCGGCGTGCGTGCTGTAGGCTGTTCGGGTGGGAGGTTCGCTCCTCCCTTATCGCCTCCGAACTCGTCCGAGATTGAGCGCCGGAGGCCGGAACGAATTCTGAGCTTCCCAACCATTCCGCCCCAGAGGCGGAAGTGAACAATAGAGAGGATCAAGCGAATGAAGAAAGCCATTTTGTCCATTTGCCTTTGCTTCGTTCTGCCGGCAAGCGCATTCGCGGGCGCCACGCGTGAAAGCCTGCAGGATCGACTCGACGCAGCCAAAGTTGTTCTGGACCAGATCATGGGCGCCAACGACCGCGGCGTCCCGATGAACATTCTGCAGCAGGCCACTTGTGTTGCCGTTGTGCCAGGCATGATCAAGGGCGCTTTTGTCTTTGGTGGACAGTATGGGCAGGGGGTCGTCACCTGTCGCACCGGCCACGGCTGGAGCGCACCGGTCTTTATCCGCATGGCGGGCGGCTCCTTCGGCTTCCAGATCGGCGGCCAATCCACGGACCTGGTTCTGATTGCCGTCAATGATCGCGGCTTCCAGGATCTGCTCAAGAACAAGTTCAAGATTGGGGGCGACGCCTCCGCCGCGGCCGGCCCGGTGGGCCGTGACGGTCAGGCCGCTACCGACTGGAAGATGAACGCCGAGTTGCTCACCTACTCGCGCGCCAAAGGCCTGTTTGCCGGCATCGATCTGGACGGCACCAGCGTCTCGCAGAACCGCGAAGACACGGAACTGTTCTACGGCACACCGAGCAGCTTTGAGACCGTGCTGCGGGGCGACGTTCCGGTTCCCGACCCTGCCGTTCCCTTCGTCAAGGCAGTAGCTCATTACTTTGTGACCGCCAAGAACCGCAGGTAAACGGCAACCCGCTTCACAACCAACTGGGCAATCCGCTGAGGGCATTCCAGTTTCTTTTGATAAGAAACTGGAATGCAAGTTAAACGACAAGAAGAAGAGGATGCCAAGCGACGTTCCTCCCCCGCCCTTGTCTGATCACCGCGCTACCGAATTGCTGGCGATCTGCATTTCGTCGCGCCCCCCAGGGCGCGATGTCTATTTCGGGCTCTCAAACCCAGGGCTGCGCGCGGCTTGCCCTGGGCTACTCGCACCGCGCCCCCGACGGGGCGCAAACCCGAAGGCGAGATTGCGGAGTTCCTTCCTCGTGAATCAGCCTCGCTGGCTGGCCCACATTTGCCTGCATTCCAGACTACGCCGGAGCTCGCTGCGCTCACTCGTTCAGCGGCAGCGCTGCCGGAATCTCGATCTGCACCGATGTTCCCCGCCCTGGACTGCTCACCACCCGGAACTGGGCATGCGCCCCGTAGAGCACCTCCAGCCGCTCGCGCACGTTCTTGATGCCGATGCCCGCACCCTTGGGGCGCAAGGTGGAGTTCGGCCGGTAGTCGATCCCTACGCCGTCGTCCGCCACCTCAATCTGGATCCAGTCGCCATCCCGCTGGCTGCGCAGGGTAATCGTGCCCCCGCCGATGCGTGGCTCAAGCCCATGCTTGATGCTGTTCTCAATCAGCGGCTGCAGCAGGATGCTGGGCACCATGGCATCCAGCGTGGCCGGATCGATCTGCTTGAGGACGCGCAGCTTCTGCGTGCCAAAGCGCACCACCTCAATGTCCAGATAGTCGTCGGTAAAGCGCAGCTCTTCACGCAGCGAAACGTAGGTGTCATGGTCGCGCAACAGCGCGCGCAGAATGTTGGCCAGCTTGACGGTCATCTCGCGCGCCATCTCCGGGCGGTTGCGCACCAAAGAGGCAATGGAGTTGAGTGTATTGAACAGGAAGTGGGGATTGATCTGCCGTTGCAGCGCATCCAGCCGCGCCTCCAGCAGCAACCGTGTCTGCTCCTTGAGCTTCAACTCCATGCGCAGGGCGTTCCACACCTTCAGCGCAATGCCCACCACCATGGGCGCGCAAAGCCAGACCAGAATCTGCAACCAGGGAGTGCCGGTGCGCAGCGCAAACAGTCTGCCAGGATAGATCCGCGCCAGTTGCTCACGAACCATCTCCAGGGCCACAATCAGGAACAGCATCAGGATCTGGCGATCCATCCGCGGCTTGTGCAGATTGCGGCGAATCCAGCGGTAGACGCTCAGGTCGATCAGGGGCGTGAACTCCCAGATCTCCTCCCGCTCAATGAACTTGCCAAAGAAGCCAGCGGCCAGGCCCAGCGCCATGTTGAAGGGCAGGGCTGCATACTCGTGGTGGACCAGCGCCGGAATGGAGAAGACCGCGCCGCCCAGCGCAGCCCACCCTGGACCTACCAACAGCCCCATCAGAATGATGGTTTCAAAGGAAAGGTCGGCGGCCAGAAAGTTGGAGACGGTGGTACGGACCCAGACACCCAAGGTGAGCGGAACCAGCATAAATGCCAGCAAAACTGCGGTCTGGCGACGACGGCGGTGCTCCGCGAACAGCAGCCGCTGGAAGTTGCTGGAGCGCGCCAGGGCGCTGGCCGTTGCAGCCGCTACACCCAGCTTGACCAGCAGCGTAATCAGGATCAGTTTCTCGTCCACCACGCATTCACTGTATCGTGTGACGCAGGTTCGCATCCAATAAAGAACGAAAAGCAGATGCCTCTTGCAGAATTGCCTTCAATTTGAGACATGCGTCAGGGCACGACTTCTGTCGTGCCGCAAATGGCCCATTCAGATTCCGGCTTTAGCCGCTGCGGAATTGCAAAGAGCTGGAAATGCAAAGAAACAGGGGCTAAAGCCCAAAATCCTTCTTTGATCTTTCGGCACGACAGAAGTCGTGCCCTGACGCTTCTTGCCAGCACAATGGAATTTTGCAAGGGGCTCCACCGTCTCACCAACTGTGTCGGGTGAACAGGCACACCGAAAAGGGGCCAAGTAGAATAGAGCCATGGCATTTGCGAGCGTAACGAAAGTAGCCGATGCGGATTTCCCCACCCGCTGGGGCGCCTTCCGCATTCTGGGTTTTGAGGGAACAACGGCCGCTGAGGGCAGCAAGGCTGCCGAGGTGGAGGGCCTGGTGGCTCTGGTGATGGGCGACGTGCATTCCGCGCCGCCCCTGGTGCGTATCCACTCCCAATGCCTGACCGGCGACGTCTTTGGCTCGCTGCGCTGCGACTGCCGTCTGCAACTGGAGCTGGCGCTGAACCAGATTGGCAAGAACGGCGCGGGTATCCTGCTCTACGAGCAGAAGGAAGGCCGTGGCATTGGCCTGATGGCCAAGCTGCAAGCCTACGAGCTGCAAGACCAGGGCCTGGACACCGTGGAAGCCAACGTCAAGCTGGGCTTTGCGCCGGATTGCCGCGAATACGAGCTGCCCGCCGCGGTGCTGAACGCGATGGGCATCAGGGCCGTTCGCCTGATGACCAACAATCCGGAAAAGGTGGCGGCGCTGGAGTCGGCTGCGATCAGGGTTGTGGAGCGCGTGTCGGCTGAGGTTGAGCCGCTGGACACCTTCGCGGAGTACGTCCGCGTAAAGCAGGAGAAGATGGGACACATTATCGACCTCAGGGACTAGGGACTATGTGGCTTGGTGGCTAGGTGATGAAAGGGGCGCTGGAGTTCCACACAGCCATCGCTCTTTTGATCCAAAAGAATGAAATGCACGTTCGACAGAATGACGGATGTGACAAACGGTGTTCCGGGCCGCCCTCTTCTGGTCCCAACGCGCCAAACTGCCGACGATCTGCTTTTCACCGCGCCCCTACAGGGCGCAACGTCAAACTTGAGCGCGCCAACCCAGGGCTGCGCGCGGCTTGCTGGGCTATTCGCACTGCGCCCCTTTGGGGCGCAAATCCCAGAGCCGTACATCGAGGGTTTCAACCCCGTGGTTCAGCTTCACAGGTGGACGACTGATACGGGCCGTCTAACTGGCTGCCAGCGCCTTGAGCACCTTGGCGGTGGTTACCACCTGGCCCACGTGGCGCTGGGTGTGGTCGGCCACGTGGATCAACGCGCCGCCAACCGAGGTGGGCAACTGCTTGCGGCCCACAGCGCGCGGGGTGTCAAAGTCGGCGCTGGCCAACGCGCGGATGCGGGACTCGGCGCTGGAGAAAGCTGCGCGGATCTCGTCCAGCAGCTGTGCGCGGGTTGCGGCTTCCCCGCCCTTCTCCGCCTTCAGGGCAGCCAACTGCACATCCGAAAGCTGCTCTCCCTCGGCGTAGGTCAGGATGCGGTCGGTGGAGCGGGCAATGTGGCGCAGATGGAAGGCGATCGACGGCAGTCCGTAGGGCTGGGCGTTGAGTTGCTCATCGGTGAGCCCCGCAATCCACTTTTCAATGTCGTGCTTCGCCAGATCCAGCGCGTGCAGAACGGCACGGCCTGCGGCAGGAGTTTCGGTTCGCGAGCCGCTAAGCCACGGCTCCACATACGGTGCCGGGGTATGCGGTGCCGGGGTCGGAGCGGGATTTGCGTCAGGGGAAGCAGTCATCGGTCTCCTCAAATTCTTGGTGCTGAGGAATGGATGACCGGGTGCGCGGGAGATTCAGGGATGCTCGCCGACAGAGGATGCCCTCCCCGTAGGCTCGGCGCAAGTTCTATTGGCTAGGCCCCCTGGAGAGTGTGGAGGCATCCCACCCTTTTCGCGATAAAGCCCGCGAAAAGGACGGGGCACGGTGCCTCCAGATCGGGCACGGTGCTTCTGCTGGAGGGCCGGATCAAGATGGCGGCGAAAACGGGGAGTCCGGAAAGCCCCGCGCAGGAGTGCTACCAGGCATGGACAGCCATGATCTGGGGTGAGCCGGTTTTGCCATCGACGACCTGGGCCCGCAGCACCACCTCGATATTGCGGTCACCGAAGTCGCTGCCCAGCCGGTCGCGGAGCCCCTGCAGGTAGCTGGGATCGACGGCGAACCGGGTTGCAGCCTCAGTTCCGTTGCGGCCGAGACCGGCCAGCACAATCACCCAGTTCTCGGTGGTCTTGTCCCAGAAGCGGGCCAGAATCGCATAGTCGTCCGTATTCTCGTAGGGCCGGGTGGCATCGCGATGCCATGCGACCTTGGCATCCTGGTGATCGAGGATCGACTGGGGGTGCGGCACAACCAGATCCGTAGACGTGTAGGCATGCAACTCGGGAGAAAAGTAGAACCTGAGAGGCTCGGTCAGCCGCAACGTCCACTGATTATTGTAGGCGTTCAGCAGGATGATGGGATGTTCGTGGAACTCCGGCAAGGGCGTGGTGGCGGCAAAGCGGAACTGCGGCGTGGCCCCCCGGCGTTCGATCAATGTGCTCAACAAGGTTGTCGAGACTTCGGTCTGCAGGGAGAAGTAGGGATAATCGATCTCTTTGCCTGCGGTAATGAATCCCGGCACCGGGGTCTGCTGGAAGGTATTGCCGCCGGCGCAAATAAGAATATCGCCCTTGTTACGAAGAATAGGGTTCCAGAATCTCTCAACCTGACTTTTGGGGGAGAAAGAACGAATGACCAGGAATCCAGCCACCGCCAGCAGACACAACGCCACCGCCACGCCAGGGAGCAACCACTTCTTCTGCCGCCAAACCGGACGAGGAGCGTCTTCCGGCTCCTCGGCTTCAACCGACCGATGGGCATGGTTCTCCGCGTGGAGGCCGTTCTCACCCTGGCTGCCCTTGTGGCTGGGAAAGTGGAACTCGGGGATGTAGCTGCCGGAGTTCAGGCCAATCCGGACGGTGGAAGGCTTCTTCAGCTCCAGGTAGTACTGAGCCAGGCGGCGGCGCACGTCGTTGGCGCGCACGCGAACAATGGCGTCGGTAGCGGTCTCATATTCAATGGGTCGCCCAAAGACACTGGCGCCGATAAAGCGCTCCGAGAGGTTGTCAAAATCCCGCTGGAGCGCGCCATTGACCACGAACTCCAGCAGATCGTGGCAACGCTTGCTGCTGGCAAAGTGCGGACTCTTGAGCACGGCCTCCAGCTCAGCACGGACGGCTGCCTCCTGAATCGGAGTCAGCTGGTCGCTGTGCGGATGTGTGGAAGTCACGCTCATATTTCCCTGGTTTGGTCTGACGAATGATTCTAGCACCACTCGTAACCTGACTCGTAACCTTTTATTAAGGTACTTATTTTCAGTCACTTTACCCCCCGTATCCTGTGGAACTGTTCCGAACGTTGACAGGGCTTATTCGAGGGTCGAGAGTCACAACCGATCCAGAGTCCACGTACAGCGCGAAGGACTCGAAGGACCTCTCAAGCCAGTGAGCGGGGCAAGTTTTCCGGCCAGCCTCAAGGGCTGCGTTGGACCTGGGGGTGGAGGAAGTTCATGAGGACGGATCAGAACAAGCCGTCATCGGGGCTTTTCCACCAACCCGCGACGACCTCACACACTGGCTGAGCCAGACAAGGCCAGGCGTCGGCACAAGTACCGATGCCGCAACTACTTAGGAGACGGTATGCAAACTACAAATCAGACCAAACGAGGCTGGAGTCGCTTTGCGTGTCATGCGCTGGGCCTTCTGCTCGTCATCCTGCTGGCAACAGCACAAGCAGGAGCACAGAAGATCACCGGTAGCATCGCAGGCACGGTGAAGGATTCACAAGGCGCGATGGTGACCACGGCGTCCGTCAAGGCATTGAATACGGAGACGGGCTTCACACGCACCACTCCGGTCAATGGCGACGGATCGTTCCAGATTCAGTATCTTCCGGTTGGCCCCTACACGGTGGCCGTCGAAGCCGCGGGCTTCAAGAAGTTTGTTCAGCAGAACTTGACGGTGGCCGTCGATCAGACGGTGCCGCTGTCCGTAACGCTGACAATTGGCGCACAGACGCAGACGGTTGAAGTGACCGAAGCTCCTCCGCTGGTTGAGACCACCAGTGCGGAGCTGGGCCGCTCGGTTTCTCCGGCTGAGATCATTGGCCTGCCTCTCGTCAACCGCAACGCTTACGCCGAGATCTCGCTGACTGCCGGCGTCATGTCCAACAGCGCCAGCGGCCAGAGCAACCCCAATGGCACACCCAACTTCCAGGTCGGCGTTCCTTCCACGCAGGTGATCATCAACGGCGGCATCGACGGCGGCACACCCATGGTCAGCTACTACCTGGATGGCGGCATCAATATGACGGGCCTCCGCAACTACGGCAACCCGTTGCCGAATCCAGATGCCCTTGAAGAGTTCCGCGTGGAGACCAACAACTTTGCTGCCCAGTACGGCCGCATGTCCGGCGCTGTGGTCACAGCCGTGACCCGCTCCGGAACCAACGCGTGGCATGGCTCCTTGTTTGAGTTCAACCGCAACACCGACTTCAACGCCTACAACTGGAGAGCGGCCACAAAGGCTCCCTATCACCGCAACCAGTTCGGCGGCGCCTTTGGCGGGCCCATCCTGAAGGACAAGGCGTTCTTCTTCTTCAGCTATGCCGGCCTCCGTCAAGTGGTTGGCCAGCAGATCACGGGCGCGGTCGTTCCCACGGCCAACGAACGTCTCGGCGACTTTACCAACGACAGCGCCGTCACGCTCTACATGCCTAGACCAGCCGGCGTGACCGCAGCCGCGTGGGATGTCCCCGCGAATGAGATCAATGGTGCCAACACCGGTCCCGGTTGTACCACCATCACCGCGGCGACGGCAGGCAAGTGCATTCCCACCGCCATGCTGGACAAGGCTACGGCCAATCTCATGACGAAATATATCCCCACCCCCACGGGTGCCTCTGCAACCACTGGCGGCGGAGCCTATAGCGGCTTCTTTACCGGCCCCACCAATCAGGACGAGTATCTGGGCAAATTCGACGAGAACCTCTCGGAGAAGGATCACGTTGCTGCCAGCTACTTCCGCCTGAAGACCACGCAGGCTGCCTATGGCGGCGGCAACATCCCCTATACCACCACCAATTCGTTCGGCACGCAGCAGGTGCTGAACATGAGCGACATCCACACCTTCAACGCCACCACCGCCAACCAGGCCTGGTTCACGTTGACCCGCGTAGTCGGCGGCCGCGTCAATGGCCCGGTGATCGGCCTTGACGACCTCGGTTCCGCTTTCACAACCCAAGGACCCAGGACCCTGCCGCAGCTCTCCATCTCCGGCGGTTTCAATGCCGGTGGCGGACTTGCCGGTCCGGCCAGCGATACCACGTTCATCTCGATCCGCGACATGGTCAGCATGACCAAGGGCAAACACACCCTGGACTTCGGCGGCGAGATTTCGGTTGAAAAGGATCCGATCGCCGGCAACCTCTACAACTTCGGCATCTTCAACTACTCCTCTTCCGCCCCCACAACCACCACCTCTGCCATCGCTGACTTCGTGGCCGGCAATGTGTTGAGCATGGAGCAGGACACGCCCTACCACACGCTCACCAGTGACTGGTATTATGCTGCTTTCCTGCAGGACACCTACCACATCCTGCCCCGCGTCACCCTGAATCTGGGTTTGCGCTATGACCTACAACTGTCGCCTACCGAGGCTCAGAACTTGACCGCTACCTTCAACCCCGGGGTGCAGTCCACCAAGGTCCCCTCCGCGCCTCTGGGTATGTTGTTCCCAGGCGATGCCGGTGTGCCACGTGGCATTGTCGACAACCGCCTTCACCACATCTCTCCGCGCTTCGGAGTTTCGTGGGATCCCTTCGGCGACGGCAAGACCGCCGTTCGCGCCGGCGCCGGCCTCTTCTACGGCTCGGTGGCCGCCAACGAGATGAACCAGCCCGGCAACGCGCAGCCCTTCGCCGTGCGCCAGCCCGGTCTCATCGTCAACTCGATGGCCACTCCCTATGCCGCCACGCTGTCCAATGGTGTAGCGTCCTCCTTCCCGAACGGTGACACGTTCCCCTACGTTTACAACACCGCCAGCCCGCGTTTCCTCTCCAACGCGGCCATTGAGACCATCTCGCAAAGCTATCAGTGGCCTCTCGCCTACCAGTTCAACGTGGCCATTCAGCGCCAGTTGCCCCAGAACATCAGCGCCACCGTTGCTTATGTGGGCACGCTGACGCGCCATCTGCCGTTCTTCATGGACGCGAACTATGCCGAGTGGTCCGCTACGGCAACATCGGCCAACATCAACTCCCGCCGTCACTATGACACCAACCCTGCCCTGGGACCGACCCTCGGACAGGTTACCTATCTCGAATCGCAGGAGACCGCCTCTTACCACTCCCTGCAGATTTCAGCCAGCCGCCCGCTGAGTCACAACATCATGATCAACGGTTTCTTCGTCTGGAGCCACAACATTGAGAGCGTCAACCCGGATGGCGATGGCCAGGGAACCGCGCAGGACTTCGACAACCTGAAGGAGGAAAAGGGACCGGCAGACGCTGATCGTCTCAACGTGGCCAGCCTCTCCGGCATGTGGAAGCTCGACTACTACCACGGCTCCAACTTCATCCTGAAGCAGGCCGTCAATGGCTGGACCATCTCTCCCATCGTCAGCTTGCAGAGCGGCACACCGTTCACCGTCACCACCGGCGCCCTCAAGAACTTCGACAGCGCCAACGCCAACCGGCCGGATCTGGTCCCAGGCACCAGCGCATTCCTGGACCCGCACAGGGACCGTAACACGGCAGCAAGCGCATGGTTCAACACCGCGGCCTTTGTCGCAAACGGGCCTGGCGTAACAGGCGGCATCGGACCGGGCGGAGCCGACGGCAACGCACGGCGCGACTACATGCGCGCTCCCGGTTATCGCGATATCGACCTCGGTCTGTTGCGCGATTTCCGTTTCCAGCACGGCATCGTCTTCCAGCTCCGCGGCGAAGCCACCAACGCCTTCAACATGGTCAGCCTCAACGCTCCTGGAGCCAGTGGTGTCGCCAACACGGTCGGTGGCGCTCCAACCTCTTCGACCTTTGGCAAGATCACCGCCGCCGGCACTCCCCGCCTGATTCAGGTTGGTGGGCGCCTCACTTTCTAACAGTTCCTCTCCCGGCGTCAGTAAGCCTCCGACGCCGGGAGAATTTTTCTTGCGCCAAGAAAAGGGAACGCTCGCATGAGCGTTCCCTATTTTTTATTGAAATTGTTTGGCGAGTGCAGCGTTGGAAAAACGGATGTCTTGTGTTGAGTTTTGAGGGTGCCAGGCAAGCTGGAAGAGCAAAGAAGTGGCATAGGTTAAGAGATATTTGATCATCCAGGAGGTTCGCGGCGACCCTACGGGGCGCATGGTTTTCAGGTGGCGTCCTACCCAGGGTTCCCCCTTCGCGTTCGCTCAGGGTCCACCCTGGGCTATCTTCGTTGTGTCCCTGCGGGACACCTGCGGTACGGGTATTGCATGCAGCAGACCGCGCTGCGCGACCGCGTTGATTCATACTTCCCATGTCACAGAATCAAGACATGGGGTACCCAAGAATCATTCAGGATCAAACGGTCAGGCGCCTCGTCTCACAGCCCGACCTATCTGCGCGAAGCCATGCCTACATGATTGCGCAGCTCCCAGGTGATGGCGTCGAGCGCCACGCGCGGGGTGGCATCGCCAGGCTCCGGAACCTGCATCTTGGCGCATAACGTCTTCAGCAACCGCTGGGCAATGGCGTTCTTGGTAATCACATCAAGATCGGGGATGCGCGCAAAGTAAGTATCGAGCATGACCAGATCGTCCTCGCTGAGCCGGGCAATGGCGGTGGCCGGAAAGAGCGCGGCGTGGGGTTCCGACTGCGCCTGCGTGGAATCCGCGGCAAAGATGCCAGAGGTGAAGGTGCGCGAGGCATCGCTCATGCCGCCCAAATCGCCTAACTCCTCATCGTGCACCACGAGCGTGCCCGCCACCATGTCGCCCAGGCGCTTGCGCTCCCGGTTGCAGAGCACCGCGATGATTCCCACCAGATACATGCTGGGAAGCGCATCCACCACGCGCAGCAGATTGCGCGCCATGGCCTCCACCATCGTGATCTGGCGGCCGGAGTCCTTGATGACGCGCAGCTTGAAGATGCGCTTGCCTGGCGTTTGACCGCGCCAGAGCCCCTCAAACAGGGTGTAATAGCCCCAGAAAGCCAGAAAGTGCAGAAAGATGAGAATGGCGATGGTCCAGGCCATGAACCGCTGCGAGGGCTCTGCCGCTTGCTCCGCATTGGGCACGCTGGACACCAGCAGCACGACCAACCCGATAAAGAGCAGGTAGGCAACAATCTGGATCAGGGTATCCATGAAAACGGCCAGAAATCGGCTGCCAACACCCGCAACTGGGAGCCGTAAAGCGACATGCTCCGGGGTATCAATGCTAAGCTGGTCCTGATAACTCTCCACGCCCATGATCTCTAACTCCTGGATGGAACAGCGGCGGCCGAACTGGAATCGGCTTGAGAACTTACTATACCGGGCCGAGCGCCATGGTTTGAAGTCTCTGGATGCAGCGGAGCTTGAAAGCTTCGGGCTGCTGTATCGTCAGGCGGCTACGGACCTGGCAGCGGTGCGCGGCGAGCGCGCTGCCCGCGTGGTGGAAGATTACCTGAACCGGCTGGTGAGCCGGGCCCATCATTTTGTGTACTCAGGCCGCAAGATGACCCTGCGCACCTTGCTTCTCTTCTTTCTGCGCGACTACCCCATCATCTTTCGCCGCCTGCTGCCCTTCACGCTGGCGTCGTTCCTGATCTTTGCGGCCGGCGGCGTGCTGGGCACGCTGCTGACGATTGTGCGCCCGGAGTTCATGCGCGCCTTTTTGGGTCCAGAGATGGTGGCCACCATTGAGCACCACAAGATGTGGACCGAGTCGCTGGTCTCCGTCTCACCGCAGGCTTCGGCCTTCATTGCCACCAACAACATCAGCGTGTGCTTTATGACCTTTGCCAGCGGCATGGCGGGCTGCCTGGGCACCTTGCTGCTGCTCTTCCGGAATGGCGTAATGATGGGCGTGGTGGGCGCTGCCTGCGCGCAGCAGAGCATGTCCATGAGCTTGTGGAGCTTTGTGGTGGCGCATGGATCGCTGGAGCTGCCCTGCATCTTCATTGCCGGAGGCGCTGGCTTGCGGCTGGGCTGGGGGGTGCTCTTTCCAGGGATTCTGCGCTGGAAGGGATCGGTGTCGCTGGCCGGAGCCGAGTCGCTGCGGTTGATCTCCGGCACCGTTCCGCTGCTGCTGATTGCCGGATTCATTGAAGCGTTTCTCTCGCCCTCGCACGTGGGCCTGCCGATCAAGTTTGGCGTAGGCGCGGCGCTGTTCTCGGCGCTGGTCTTCTGGCTCAGCTCCTCCAGTTGGCGCAAAGCGGAGACGCTGGAAGAGGAAGCGCGCGCGGTCAAAGCGTTCCGCGCGCTTTGATCTCCAGATACTGATTGATGGCGGCAATGCCCACCTCGGCAGGCGAGGTCTCCACCACCATCACGCCCCGGCGACGCAGTTGCGCCACAACTGTGCGACGCCGTTCCAGCACCTGATTGGCCGCGGTGACGGCAAACATATGCTCCGCATCTTCAGGCGTGGAACGGGCAAAGGCCTTCAGCTCCGGATGCTCGATGAGTAGCAGCACGCAGAGATGGTTGCGGGCCAGATCGCCCAGAGCCTGCGCCACCTCCGGCAATGCCACGCTCTCCCCTACTTCGCAGATCCAGAAGATGACGCCACGCCGCGATTGCAGCTGACGCAAGAGCATGGCGGCGCGGCGATGGTCGCCCTCGGTGCGCTCAGCGCGGACCAGCGAGAGCGCATCCACCATGCGGCGCAGATGGATGTTGCCCTTGCCGGGAAGAATCTGCTGCTGAATCTGGCGTCCATAGGCCAGCATCGCGGAGCGGTCACCGGCGCGGTCGGCCACCTGGGCCAGCAACAGCGCCGCCGACGTGGCCTGATCGAGTTGCATCAAGTCGAGCCCGGTTTCCGCGCCATAGACAAGGTCGCCACGGCCGGCCAGCGCCTCAGCCGCGGCCTTGTTGCGGATCGGCAGCCGGAAGCTGGTGCGCGAAAGGCGGCCGGCATCCACCACGGCCCAGACCTGCTGGCTGCGCTCGGCCGTGAAGGTGCGCACGATGGGCTTGCCACGGCGCGCGGTCGCGGTCCAAGAGATGAAGCGCAGCTCGTCGCCGGGCTGATACTCGCGCAGGGTTTCGAACTCGCGGCCCAAGCCAATGCGACGAATGCGGCGGCGCTCCATCTCCGCCTGACGGGCGCGCAGCATGTAGATGGAATCGTCACCGGAGATGAGCGAGGAGGGCGTAACACGAACCTTTTGTGCGGGCACGGCCTCAGCCAGCCGCTCCACAAGACCTGCCGCGCTGCGGTAACGCAGATAGACCGGCCCCATCTCCAAGTCGCCACGCAGACGCGGCCAGCAATCGACGAGAATGCTGACCGGATCGTTGCGCCAGGCCAGCACCTGTTGAAAGACGGGCGTTTGCACCAGCGAGGGATGCAGGCTGTCCATCACCCTGATGCGCAACTGGGCACGCGCCTCCTGCGTGATGCTCACGCGCACCTGCGCGCGTCCACCCACTGCGGGCAGATTGAGGAAGCTGCGTTCCACCACGATGTTGCCGCACGCGGGCAGCCTGGATGCATCCAATGCGGCGAGCGCCAACACCAACAGATCCCACGCAGGCATGAGCCACAAGAGACGCGGCTGAAAGAAGGCCGGCAAGGTCAGTAACATGCCGCCAGCGAGCAGCCATAGCGCGCGGGGCGTGAGCACAAAGCCCAGCGCCCGCGCCCAACGGCCTGCATAAACAGCCTGAGCCAGAACCGATTTGGGGAGCAGATCGTCCATGGTGCGCGCAGCCTCTCTGGGTTATTGCGGCACGGCGGTTGCGGCCAGAATGTCGGCCAGGGCGCGGTCCGTGGTGTAGCCTTCCAGCTCCGCCTCAGGGCGCAGTTGCAGGCGATGACGCAAGCAAGGGAAGGCTGCCGTCTTTACGTCGTCTGGCAAGACAAAGTTGCGTCCATCGTGGCGCGCGTAGGCTTTGGCTACAATGAGCAACGCAGTGGCCGCGCGGGGCGAGGCACCCAGCGAGAGCGTGGGCCACTCGCGGGTTTTGCGCACCACGTCCAGCAGGTAGTCCAGAATCTGCGGCTCCACCAGCGTCTCCTGCACCTCGCGGCGCGCGGCAGCCAACAGCTCCGGAGCCAGCGGCTCCAGCTCGGCCGCATCCAGCAGCCGGGGCGACGCGTGATGACGCTCCAGCACTACGCGCTCTTCCTCCAGGCTCGGATAACCGACGCGAATCTTCAGCAGGAAGCGGTCCAGTTGCGCCTCCGGCAGCGGATAGGTGCCCTCAAACTCGATGGGATTCTCGGTGGCAAAGACCGTGAAGTAAGGGTCCAGATCGTAGCGCACGCCGTCGCTGGTGATGTGGCGCTCTTCCATGCATTCCAGCAGCGCAGCCTGGGTGCGAGGCGGCATGCGGTTGATCTCGTCGGCCAGCAGAAACTGCGTGAAGGCAGGCCCGCGATGGAAGACAAAGGCGTTCTGCGCGGCCACAAAGATGTTGGTGCCCACAATGTCGGCAGGCATCATGTCCGGGGTTCCCTGGATGCGGCTATAACTGAGCGCCAGCCAGCGCGCCAGGGTTTTTACGGTCAGGGTTTTGGCCACGCCGGGCACGCCCTCCACCAACGCATGGCCGCCGGCCAGCAAGGTGACAATGGCCTGCTCCACCAGCTCCTGCTGGCCAACCACCACTTTTCCGACTTCGCCAAGAGCCTTTTCAAAGAGCTCTTGCACTGCCGGAGCCGAATTCATTTCCTGATCAGACACGTGGATTCTCCGCTGTGGGATGAAGTTTGTTGACGATCTGGTCTATCTCCGCCTGCGCGCGATAGAGAGCTTTGACGCGGGTAAGCGCACGCGCCGGCTTGATGCGATCCGTAGCCGGCGCGAGCAACGCTTCCAGCTGCGGGTTGGTGTAATTGAAGCGCTCATGGAGTAACTGTACGATGGCGGCGGGAGCGGCTTCGAGCATCTCCTTGCTGAAGCCGCACTGGCGTTCGAGGAAGTCGAAGAACCTGCGCCGCGCCTGCTCAATGGCTGCCTCACCCGCGCCGCCACGCTGGTACACGCTGCCCATGGAGTGCGAAAACTCCAGCGGCGAGGTGCGTGGCGCCGTCTCCAGCTCGCGCAACGCGGCATGGCGGCGGGTGTAAGTGAACAAGATGGCCACGGCCAGCAGAACCAGCTGCAGCTTCAGCGCCAGGACCGGGGTGCCACGGGCCCGGCTCCACAGATCGTCGTGGTAGTCGTGCAGATACTCGTCGAAGAGAACGGTGTGATGGGAGGCGGGGAGGCTGGCCAGCAGCAGCTCCAGGTTCTCGTTCTTCTTTACGCCCGCGTTGTTCATGGGAGCCGACACGCTCCACAGCACCACGGTTCCCTTGCCCATGGGAATCAGGACCACAGCGGAGCGATCCCCGCAGCTCTGCGCAAACTCAACTTCGGTGGGCAGGGTCTTCCACTTGATGGTGTGTTCAAAGTGCAGATGCTGGACGCGGGCGATGGCCGAGAAGCCTTCCGGCGTGGTGTCGCAGGCATCGTCGCTGTACTCGAGCTGCGATGGGTCTGGGAGCAGCATGGTGGCGGCTGCGGAGCCCGCGGCCAGCACCCATCCACCCCGGCGCACAAACTCCTTGATGCCCAGCTCTTCGTTAGCAATCAGATTCGTTTGCGGGGCGGTGATGACGAGCGTGGTGTGTTCCGCGTCCAGTTGCGCCAGATCGCTGGCCGGCTTCTCCCAGCGCGCGGTCTCGTAGCCCATGCGGCCCAGCGCCAGAAAGGCCGCCTTGATGCCCTTTTCGCCGGTGTTGAAGGTGGTGGGGCGCTCGTCGCGCTCGGTGGGCGGAGGCGTGACCACAGCCGTGATGACAATCAGCAAGACCGCTGCCACCAGGCAGGCCGCAATGATCTTCCCTTCCCTGCTGAGCGCTCTCATCGCGACTCCATACTGCTCTGCAACTGGAGAGCGCGTTCGTAGTCGCCGGGGATGGCACTGCGATAGCCGTACCAGGTTAGCTCAAAGAGCCGCGTCTGCTCTGCCAGAGCGGAACGCGCGGCCGAGCCGGGTTGAAGCAAGCGGAGATAATCGCGAGGAGTGCGGGTAGGATTGGTTCGCCAAACATGACGCGACTCAAAGCCGGCAATCGTGGCCCAGTAGAGAGCATGGATGGCTTGCCGCCAATCGTTCTGTTGGGCAAACTTGTCCGCCAGCGCCAGCCACTCCGTTTGCGGAGCCAGAGTGCCGCGGCGCTGCGCATCACTGGAGCTGGAGGGATGCACCCCGTCCTCCCGCACCTGCCGCATCAGCCACAGCAGCAAGAGCACCGCGGGCACAATGAAGAGCAGCGCCTCAAAGAAGTACTTGATCCAGACCGGAGCCTTGGTGACGGCGTCAAAGCTGCTGCCCAGCACCCGATCCAGCCAATCAAGAACATCCTGCCATTTGCGTTGCAGCCAGGTGAGCTCCTGCTCTTTCTGGAACTCCTTGGCAGCCAGCACCTGATCGAACTGGGTGCGCGCCTGCTGCACCTGCGCGGGGGGCACGGAACCGGCCGGCGTCTCCAGCCGCGCAAGCCGGATGCTGAGATCCGCGGCCAGCGCCTTGCGCTGGTCACCCTTCTCCGTGCTCAGGCCATGCACGCCAACCCGCAGCCACTCCAGGCGGATACGGGTGATTGTGCCGGTGTTGATTTGTACGCGTTCGTCCGCGCCCACACGCTCCGCGGTGCAGAGCGCGGGATCGGCCACGCAGCCAGCCAGCACGCCCTTGAGTGCGGCCATCCGCTGCGCATGGACTTCCGGTGTAACGGGGGCGAGGAGCGGCGCAGGAGGCGTTTGCGCGCCCAAGCCCAGTGCCAGCGCGCCAGCCAGCAGCAGGCCCGCAGCAATGCGTTGTACGGATACCCTCATAGCAGAGCCGGGGGCGCCTCCGGCGTGGGCGGTGGGGGCGGCACAAGCGTTTCCGGCGGCACAAGCGTTTCTGGCGGCGCCGAGCGGCTCAGCAGGAACTCAATGTCGAAGCCCTCGCGGCGCACGCGCTCATCAAAGTAGAACAGGCAGAGCCCGATGGCGGCGATGGGCGAAACCAGCACGCCAATGATGAAGGCAATCGCGAGAGCCGCCAACTGGTAGATGAGAAAGCCATTCGGTCCCATCTTTGGAATCATCGCGGCCAGAGTAAAGAGAATAGCCAAGAAGACCATCTCCAGCGCGATGAGAAAGAGGCCGAGGAGAAAGATGCGGATCTTGCGCGAGACCAGCAGGGTGCGGCTGCGACGGATGGAGGCGCGAATTGCCAGCTGCTCCACCACGCAGGCAGGGATAGCCAGCGAGACGCGGATGAAGTTGATGATGAGCCAGACGAAGTAGCCGATTATACCAACGAAGATCAATAAGCTCGGAACAAAACTGTTCAGCATCTTGGAAGAGCCAATTGCAAACGTGGCATAGACCGCTGCGAAGAAGACCAGGGTGGGGAGCCACATGGCAAACCACGCCTGCGCCAGAGCCATGGCCACATAGCGAAACCACCGACGGAAGGCAAAATCGAATCCGGCCTTCATGGTGGCGGGCTCGCCCAGGTAGATTTTGGCGATGCACCAGTTGGTGGCGGCAATGGAGATGCCGTAGACGCAAAGCCTGAGCAGCCCGCCAATAGAACCAATGCCAAGGTTCACCAGATGGGCAGTGGAAAAGGGGGTCCCACCACCATTCAACGGAGTGTGGGTGGCCAGCAGAAAGGCGACCTGCCCCAATCCCACCAGCAGCGACACCGCCGCCGGAAACACCGCCAAGCCGGCGAAGAGCGTGAAGCGGGAACGAAACAGGACGAAGGTCCGGTCGAGAATCTGTCCCGTGGTGAGCGGGGTGAGCTGGTAGGGCTGGGCAGGGTTACCCTCTGCGCCGCCGGGGCCAGGAAGATCAATTGTTGGATAACTCATCAGAAAGCCTCAGCATTGAGTTGCGGCAAGTTTAGCACGAGAGCAACCTGACCTGATCCACATGAAAAGAAAACAGAAAGGCCCCCCGGTTGTGCCGGGAGGCCTGCTGGGAATGGAGCGTCTGGAACAAGCTTAAGCGGCTTGATGAACCGCTACGTCCACAGGATGTACCTTGAAGCGCTTGGGGGTAACAGCAAGTTCCTTTTCCATGCGCCTCAGCAACTTGGTCTCGCCCGGTGCGGCAAAGGTGGAAGCCACGCCATGGGCGGATGCACGGCCGGTACGGCCTACGCGATGCACATAGTCTTCGGCCTCGCGGGGCATGTCGAAGTTGACCACGTGGGCCACGTCCGGCACGTCGATGCCGCGGGCCACAACGTCGGTGGCAACCAGCACGCGATGGCGGCCGTCCGTAAAGCCACGCAGTGCCGAGTTGCGCTGCGCCTGGGTGCGGTCGCCATGAATGGGAGCCGCCGCAAAGCCAGCTTTGGCCAGACGGTGCGCCACGCGATCCGCGCCGTGCTTGGTGCGCACAAACACCAGGAAGCTGCCCTGGTTGGCGCCCAGCAGATGCTCAAGAAGCTCCTGCTTCTTGTCCACCGGCACTTCGAATGTCTGGAGCTGCACATTGGCAGCGGGCTTGAGCGTAGTGGAAATCGTGATCTGCATGGGGTTGTTGAGATACAGTCTGGCCACCTCGCGGATGGCCGGGCTCAGCGTGGCGGAGTAGCACAGGGTCTGCCGCGTTTTGGGCAGCAGCGCCGCAATACGCTGAATGGCGGGCTTGAAGCCCATGTCCAGCATGCGATCCACTTCGTCCAACACCAGCATCTTGACGCCGTCCAGCTTGACCAGTCCGCGCGACAGATAGTCCTCAAGCCGCCCCGGAGTGGCCACAATCAAGCGCGCTCCGCGCCGGATGGCCGTCAACTGCGGACCTTCTGCCATACCGCCGCAAACCAGTACGGCACGATCATGATTGTCCACCAACGTACCCCAGGCATCCAGCACCTGCATGGCCAGCTCGCGCGTGGGCAGCATGATGAGCGCCTTGGTCTCAGGCGGCTCCACGGCCAACCGCTCAATGAGCGGGATCAGGAAGCTGAGGGTCTTGCCGGTGCCGGTCTGCGCTGTGGCCAGAATGTCGCGGCCTTCCATGGCGGGCGGAATGGCTTGTTCCTGTACGGGGGTGGGATAAATAAAATTTGCCTGCTTCAGCTGCTGCTGCATGGCAGCCGAGAGATTCAATTCAAAAAAGAGTTTCAACTGATTCCTGTCTTGCGCCAAGGCAAGAGGACGCACTCCACCGGCATTACCGGAGAGAGCCCCGAGCAGGCGCTACGGTTCGATCTCTCCGCCGCCGGAAACCTATCCGGGCACGAAGGGATCACTATGAGTATGCAGAAAACCTTGGGCTCACATCCAAAACAAGCCAATTCGAGATTCGCCACACTTGCCGCGTCTTCGACCGATGCAAACCATCGCATGCAGTCTGGCCCGGTCCATCACCCAAAGAGGGAGAACCTTGACTTCATTGGACCATTACGCTGAGGGGCTGGGGATGTACGTGCGGACGATCAAGTAATTGTCGCCGGGAACCGCTTGCAACCAAACAACTGAGCGTAGATCCATGATAGCACAGTACGCTTTTTCCACAAACCGGGATGCGATGCAAGACGCACCGGAAGTGCGCAATCGGGATTTGGCCTCAGAGGGATCGTGGTGGGCAGCTTGCCGCGCTGCCCGCTGTGGTTCAGCGCGGCGCCAAGAAGATGGGCTTGAAATGTGCCTTGGTCGGCCCCTCGTAACGCCGACGGGATGCCCGTTTCGAGCGGTGCATTTCAGGGCTGAACTGTCGAATCCGGAACCCGGCGCTGCGGCGCTAACGCTATGAAATAATTGGCCGATAAACTCAACTGAGTTCCATCCGTTCTGGTACGGCACGGCCTGTTTTCAGGAACAGACCGTGCAACTGTGTCAGGAACCGGCGCGTTGGCAAGGGTGCGGGGTGGCAAAGAAGATGAAGTTGGCGCTTGGTCGCGGCACGCTGCTGGTTTGTCTCGGATTAGCCTCGCTGAGCGCGATCCAGGGCGCGATTTCGCTGCTGAATTTATATAAGACCAAGAGCACCATCAATGCCCTCAATAGCGACACTTATACCTCTCTTTATGGGGCAGGCGAGTTAAAAGGCGTAGCCAAGGACCAGCGCATCGCCATTATCTTCTACCTCAACGCCAAAAGCGTTGAAGAACGGGATCGATATGAAGCTCAGGTCGTCAACGCAGAGAAAGAACTGAAAGAGATTCGCCGGAATTATCCCCAAGTGGATGCGCGGGATCGTACCGGAATCGAGATTGGCGCCGAGGCACAGGAGCGATTCTTTCAGGCGTGGGAACAGATCAGGGACCTGTGCAAGGCCGGAAAAACGCAGCTGGCGTGGGATGTCTACAACACCAAGCTGATGCAAGCCACGCTGGACCGCAGGAAGATGGAAGATTACCTTGCCCGTGTGGACAAGGAACGCGGCGATCAGCGCTCCCAGGAGGCCATCCATGCGGTCTCGGTCGGCATTCCCGTCGTATGGTTTGTAATGTCTCTTTCGGTAGTTCTTGGGACGGGAACATTCATGGTTTTTGCGCACCGGGTGGGCCATTCCGGCGTCGCATTCCGGAAGGTGACCGAGTTGTTGACGCTGGCCACTCATGCCAGCGGCGTGGGGGTGTGGTCGCAGGACATGGAAAGCGGCCGAATCGTCTGGGACAAGCAGATGCAACGCCTCTACGGCGTTGAGGCCGCCTCGTTTTCTGTCACCGCCGCAGCCTGGCGGGCGATGATCCATCCCGAAGACTGGCCGCGGGTGGAGGAACGCGCCGAGGAGACACGGCGGCTGGATCGGGTGGTCGAGTTCACCCATCGCATTCTCCGCCCGGACGGAAGCATTCGCCATATCCACACCTTTGCCCAGGGGCAGCGGGACGGCTCCGGCCATCTGCTGCGGGTGATCGGCACCAGCCGGGATATCACCGGCCCAAAGCAGACCGAAAGCCATCTCCAGCAGAGCGAGCAGCGGGTGCGCAGAATCTTCGAGAATAACGGCTCGGTGATGCTGCTGATTGAAATGGAGAGCGGTGAGATCATGGATGCCAACCAGGCGGCCGTCGACTATTACGGTTATCCGCGCGAACAGTTGGTTGGAATGCCGATCCACAACATCAATGTGATGGCCCGCGAGGACGTTACCGCGCGACGAAAACGGGCGATCCATGAAAAGCAGATCTGTTTCAATTTCCGCCATCGCCTTGCCAATGGCGAGGAGCGCGACGTTGAGGTCTATTCCTCGGCCATCGAACAGAACGACAAGCTGATGGTGTTTTCCATTGTGCAGGATGTGAGTGAGCGCAAGCGGACGGAGATGGAACTGCGCGACAGCGAGGAGAAGTTCCGCCTGCTGACGGACAATATCAGCGGCGCATTCTGGATCATGAATGGAGAAGGCAGCCAGATGCTGTTTCTCAGCCCGGCATTTGAATATGTCTGGGGCTTGCGGCGCGACGAGGTGTATCGCGACATGGGGCGCCTGATGGATGTGATCCATGGGGAGGACCGCGGCATTGTCCGCGAAGCCTTCAGCCGCCAAATGCGCGGCGAGCGTACGGTTCTGGATTTTCGAATTACATGTGAGGACGGCGAAGAGAAATGGCTCTTGAACAGTGCCTTTCCGGTTTGCGATAACGCCGGCCATATCAAGCAACACGTGGGATATGTCGAAGACATCACCGCGAGAAAGCGCGTAAGTGAAGAGTTATTGATCCGGCCCTGAAGTATTGCTACGCAGCGGCATAGTAGACATCTTTCTGTCCGAAGTAGCTTTGGACACGATCTGGCTGTTTCTGGATGCTGCGCAGGGCGCCGATGGCGGTACGGG
>Ga0181520_10003079_pt1 | contig 29791 bp, 23 predicted proteins | sample PEATcosm2014_Bin_29_FD_132451 | JGI IMG/M metagenome (GOLD analysis project Ga0181520, IMG submission 132451) | Peatland microbial communities from MTU Mesocosm Facility, Houghton, MI, USA - PEATcosm2014_Bin02_30_metaG | ecosystem: Environmental > Terrestrial > Soil > Wetlands > Peat | place...
ATTCAGATTCCATTTCCAAGTGAATGGCCGAATATAGAGGAAGCAAACATAGTATCTCGGCGCCTGTATTCGCCAAACCAAGCAGTGTCCGCGCGAGAAATCGTACCTCGGTCTTCCGGCTAAGGTAGGGAGTCGGAGAAAAGAGGATATCCGTTTTGATCTTCCGCGATTTGGCAATTCGGGTCGCCTTGTCGGCAGCGCGAAACGACCAAGCTTTGAAAGTGTTGATAGACCTCCGAGCACTGATGGAGTCGCGAGTGCGGCTGAAAACATCGATATCAAGCGCCTGAAAGTAATTTTGCAGGCCAACATCCTGGCGATAGAGATGTACCTGCATCTCAGCCAAGCGCGCTATGTTATCTTGAGGTGAATGAAAAAGATAGTCTATATTCAACGGGTTTTGCCCTTGATTGATTTATCACATTCTTGCCACAGTTACCCGGATGCCAAGCACTAATCGGTAATATAGGTCGAATTATCTATGAAAACAATGTCAAGACGCAAGATGCTCAAATGTCAATTTCGCGCAGCCGAACCAGGCATTTAACCTGCTCGTATGACCTTCGGGTCAATTCGATTTGTCTGAACGTCGCTGCTTGCAAGGTCTCACGGAGTTCATCGGCATTTTGCCAAGCTCTTTCAAGAGAGTCATTCAACCTTTCAGGCCACCCTGGTTCATTCAATAGAATCGTCTGACAGCCTTCGCCAAATTGGTGTTCCAAGCCCAGAAACTTGCCTGAGAAATAGGCGGATTTCGCGAGACTGACGACAGGAATTCCTTGTGCCAGCGCGAATACAGCAGCATGATAAGCTCCGGTGACGACTACCCTACATAATGCAGCCTGCTTTATCACTTTGAGTGGTGAATCGAGCGTCTTGCCTCCGTCAGACTCTTCATCAAAGCCCATCAGGACTCGCTTAATGGCCAAGTCATCTCTGGTGTAAACCTGGATTGCAATGGGCAGGGGAACCAGTGGAACGTTGTGGCGCCGGGCAAAATCATGCAGGATCGGCCTCATGCGCTCAATCTCATCATCATTCACGGTTGCTGAAGCGGCAAAGCGTATGCCAATGCCCAAGCCGCGGCCGAGCTCCGCGACTCTCGATTCGTATGCCAGTTCCAACGCCTCATCTCCGGTGGTTTGTACTTTCGAGTCGGCGACGCCCAGCGAGCGGAGAATAGAGAATGATCCCCGGCCTTCTCTTAATGTTATGAAATTAACCAACGGAAGAACCTTTGCAGCTCGCTTCAGAACTACAGAGTCACTGAGGGGCCCGAAACCTTGACCAAGCATCACGACGGGTATCTTTCTTTGAATGGCTGCCTCGAGCAGGTCCAGAATTTCCTGGCTCCAGGTCCGGCAACCGTCATAGAAGCCGCCCGCACCGCAAACGATCACCAAGTCTGCTTTCTGCAGGGCGCGGGTAAAGACCGCAACCGATTCAGCATCACCCGGCCGGTTTTGACCCTTAAGCCTCCTAATCAAAATCGCTCTTAGAAGATTCGGAAATCGCGACCTAATCGTTCCCTCTAACCGCTCTAATAGATCCCCGACCCGCTTCGGCACTAAGTTGCTATATCTTCCCAGCAATGCTCCATCTGCGAACCATAGCGCTCTCCCCCGATTGTCCAATGGTCGTGCTGCTGGACAGAATCGTGCCAGGTTTTCCGCCGAATCCGTCAGCACTTCGATGGAGGCCTTCGGAAATAACTTGTGCAATCTGTCCACAGCTACCTGCAGCATGGAGACATCGCCCATGTTTCCGTATTCTTCGACGCCTTTGCCTAAGCCTGTTTCGATAATGAGGTGCTCCACTATAAGGGTCCCCACAAAGCTAGAATATTGCCGCGGCTTACTGAGTCAACTGGACCGACAGCGGCATTGGTCAGAATTCGAATAATCGCACCACAACGGCCTGAAGAGTAGCAATGCCCCAATGTTCTGATGCTCTGGTGGTTCCGGCAAATGCCAATGACAATGCTCAAGCGAATTCAATCCCGCAGCAGCGGAGCATAGGCGATGAGTCCGCGTGTGCGGAGTTCCTCCAGAACCGATCGCGCAGCTTCAATTGAAATCCCGCAAATTCTGGCGATCTCGTTGACGGAACGCGTTCCGTCAACAAGAAAGAAAATATCGAACAGTGCCCGGTTCCCTTCCGGATTGGAGTATGCGTCGATGTGAAGGCCATATCTTGAGCAGAAGACCTCGCCTTGAAAGAGATTAACCGGGATCTCGTTGGTTTCAATCGCATCAATCATGCGAAGAACAAGATCGCGCGATTCAGCCAGTCGAGACTCCGGCGCGAGTTCGGGTGTGTCGTGACTGGAGTGGTATTCGGGGAAATAGGGCCAGCCATTTGAAGGATGGCGGAGGACACGTGATAACGAGAGCATTGGCACACGAATACCAGGGGCGTTGAATTGCCGCTCGTCATTGCCGACCACTGTACGAAATGCTCCGATCCAGGCGTCGGGGCTCGAACTTGTAAGGACGGTGGAGAGACAGCGGTCCATCTCCGTATCACCCTTGAAAGATAGTTGCAGTGCATGCGGGTTATCGAGGCCCAGCATCTCCAGGAACAATCCGCCAGCCATTTTTGGGACGAGTTGAAGATGATCGCTGAGATACGCCACCGACCCGATTGTTTCAGGCAGAATGATGAAGCGGTACGTGTAGCGAAGCTCAGGGCGCTTCAACAGCTCCTGCATCACCTGAATGCCAACGACGACGCCGCTGAGATCATCGTTAACCATGGCGGGGTGGCAGAGATGAGCGCAGAGAACGAAAGTCTGATCACTCAGGCCGCGCACAACGCATTCGCCGACCTTAAGCGATCCAAAACTGAACTCCGAATCAATGAGAACGCGGTATTTCTCATCGGTGAGCGAGTCCTTCAAGTTCTTACTACAGCAAAGTCCCCAGTCGCGCTCATAGTATTTGAAGATGAATGGAATGGCCTCGTCGAGGCGCGGGTGAGTGTGAAGATGCTGAAAGAGCTCTTCGCGTGTGACGATCCCATCGAAAGGCAGCGAGTAAGAAACGCAGTGCAGCGGATTATCCCGATAAGAGAACAGGACTCGACCATCGAGGGTCTCCAGGCGCGCTTCGCGACAGGTCCATTTCTCAGGGATAAGCCACGTGAGGCATTCGGTTCCGGTGGGATATTCATGGATGTCCATCGGAATTTGCGTCGCGAGCGCCTGAAGTGCCGCGTCGTAGCCATCGGAGACGATGTCGCGCGGCAGTCGCCAGAGCGCGGAGATCGTCTCGCTCATCGAGGCCGCCGGTGGCAGTTGAACCTGCAGATTCGTCGCTGAAACTTCATGGCTGTTCAAAGGCCAGTGGGTCGCTTCATCCAACAGCCTCGATGTCAGGAAAGCGGAGAGATTGTCCATTTCCGCTGAAAGAATTTCGCCCGCGCCGATTGGAGCACGACCAAGCAAATCCCCTGCCTCGGATGCGCATCGTTTCCGAATTGCCCGAGACTTTTCCCCAATTGCTTTGTTCGTCACGGATGCGACCCAACCTTGTCGTTGACTCGCTCCAGATCGAAAAGCTTTCCCGGTGAAGAGCTTTTTATAACGCCATGGAACGGCGGCCGACTCTTCGAGAAAGTCGAAGAGGACGGAATGCCGCAAGTCGACCCCGATCAGGCAAAGTCTGGCGTTCAATTTCAAGAGACGTTCGAACACGCTGTCCCAGCCGAAACTGGTGTTTGGAAGGTTGTTGAGAACCTGTTCCGCCATGGGGCCAATGCCCACAACAGAGTAGAGCGGATCTTCTGATCGGACCGCGCCAGAATGGCGGCGGGCGACCTCTGCAAATTCGGCCGACTCACCCCAGTCCCCTGCCAAGGCGGGAGAATTGACTGGGTCGAACTCCTCGCGTCGCTCGAACGAAAGTGTGAACGCCGGCACGAAGAGCGTGCCGCCGGAACCAATGACTTCAAGCAGAGCCGCGAGCGTTTCCTTGCACGCCTCAACCATGGAGTTCGCGCCGTCACTCAGCCCGATTTGAGGCAAAGATATCTGCACGAACACAACGTCGCCGGCATGCAATCCAGAGGCTGACAAGGCCTGCACGAGATCGGTCTTGCTAAAAACGGATTCTTTCACAGACATGAAAAAAATGCTCTCTGGGTTTATGCGACAAAGATGTTGTTCGTCGGGAACCGGCTGCTTTGAGGCTAGTCGTTCCGGGTACCCGCAGCTGCGGTTATTGCTGAAATCACTCTGTCCTGGTCCTCGCCCGACAGATTGACAGAGCATGGAAGGCTTAGGGCGTGATCGGCGAGATGTTCCGCGACGGGCAACGATTGAGCTCCCTTTACAGCATGAGCAGGAGAGAGGTGAATGGGCTGCCAAAGTGGGCGCGTCTGGATTTTCTGTAATTCAAGGACTCTGAGCAACTGCCGGGCGTCGACGCCGAATTCAATTGGGTCGACAAGAATGGTGTACATCCAAAACGTACTTTCTGCCCAGGGAGCATGATTCATGGGAGTGAGGCCAGGGATGCCAGCGAGCGCCTGTTGGTAACGCGCGGCAATGGAGCGCTTCTTTGCAAGGTAGGTTGCGAGTTGCTCCATCTGTGCACACCCAATCGCGGCCAGCACGTTGGTAAGACGATAGTTGAAACCAATTTCGCCGTGGATGTACTCGATTGGATCGTCCTTCGCCTGGGTCGTCAAATACTTCGCCTTCTTTGCCCAGTCCTCGCGATCGGTAACGATCATTCCACCACCCCCGGTGGTGATGATCTTATTTCCATTGAAGCTGAAGCAGCCAATGTCTCCAATGGAGCCTGGGCTCCTGCCGCGATAGGTCGAGCCCAACGCTTCAGTCGAATCTTCAATGACCTTCAGGTCGTACTTGCGCGCGATGGCGAGGATCGGCTCCATATCGACGGGATGGCCGAGGATGTGAACCGGGAGGATGGCTGAAACGCGCCGTCCGGTATGGCGATTGAAGAGTTCGTTGTTGATCCACTCGCATTCATGCTCAACAAAGTCCAGCACCCGGTCAGGATCCATCTGCCAGTATTTCGGCTCTGCATCGACGAAGACGGGCCATGCTCCCGCGTACCGAATGGCATTGACTGGCGCAATGAACGTCAGTGTAGAGACAAGCACTTCGTCATTTGGTCGAACGCCCGCAACCAGGAGAGAGATATGAAGCGCAGAGGTGCCATTCACGGTTGCCACAGCATACTTAGTGCCGGCCTGCGCAGCGAGCATCTGTTCAAAGCGCTCGACGTACGAGCCAACTGAGGAGACCCAGCCTGTATCCAGGCACTCCTTCACGTACTGCCATTCGTTCCCGCGAATTTCGGGGACGGAGAGTGGGATGAACTGCGTGCCCGACTGTGCGGCTTTGAGATCGGCTTCGATTGTCTTCATGGTCAGCAAGTTTAAAGCGCCTCTTTATTTCTAGTTGCGGTAGCGGTTGTCCGCCAGATTGGAGATCGCTCCGGTACGAACCAGCTTTGCGACTTCCACGATGCCTTCCACGACAGTTCGGGTGGTTTTGTATCCAAGTTCGCCCAGGATGCGATCGAATGACACGCGGTAGTCCCGGGGATCTTCATTCTTGCGTACAAACTCGACTTTGGCGTCGGGAGCCAAAGGTCGAATCAACTCCACGATCTGCTGCTTCTGCAGATTCTGGTCTGTTGAGCCTACATTGAAAACGCGTCCAGCTACAGCTTGAGGAGAAGAACTGAGGATGAGTGCGATACCGCGAGCGGCATCAAAGACGTGAACATAAGGTCTCCAAAACTGCTCGCCGAAAACAATGAGGTGCTTCTTTGTGATCATCTCCATCGTGAATTCGTTGACAGTCAAGTCGAAGCGCATCCTGGGAGAAACGCCGAAGACCGTGGCGAAACGCAGAGGAGTGGGACACCAGCCATCGCCTGAACTCTCGAGCAGGAATTTCTCGACAGCAACCTTTGTCTCGGCATACAGCGAGACCGGTTGCAACTCCGACTCTTCATTCACAAACTGGCTCGGATCTTTCATCTTGCCGTAGTTACTGCACGTGGAGGCAAAGACAAAGCGCTGAACACCAGCTCCGCGGCTCTCTTCAATCAGGTTCATCGAGGCGTCGAGGTTTACGGAACGGGCAGTCTCCGGCTCGCGCGCACATGCTGGATCACCTACTATGGCAGCCAGATGAACCACGGCGTCACATTCGCTTACGGCCTGGCGGAGTGTTTCGCGGTCACGAACGTCTCCATGAACAAATTCAAAATTGGGGTGAGACCAGACGCCGAGAAGCGATTCGCCACCATATAGAAGCCGGTCAAGGACACGCACCTTGTGACCTGCTGCGAGCAAAAGAGGAGCCAGGGTCGATCCAACGTAGCCTGCTCCGCCGGTAATAAGAACCCGCACCTATAGTTCTCCTTTCGAAACCAGTTCCTGCGCCTTGATGTAGTCTTCGTGCCGGCCAACATCAATCCAATATTCCATGATTGGAAATCCAATGACTGTTTCTCCAGCCTCGATGAGAACGCGGATCAGGTCTGTCATATCGAACCGCTCGCCTTGCGGGATTCGATCCCAGGCAGCGGGCTCCAGCAGATACGTGCCGGCATTGATGAAGTAGCTGAGGCTAGGCTTTTCTTCGATCCGGGTGATTCGAACATCATCGCACTCGACGACTCCAAAAGGCACCTGCATATCGTATTTCCGAACACCTACAGTAAGCATCGCCTGATGGGAGCGGTGATACTGCAGCATCTGTTGGAACGGTACACCAGTAAGGATGTCACCGTTAATCACCAAAAAGGGGCCTTGCGGACGCTCCATAAGGCGCAGTCCCCCGGCCGTCCCCAGGGGATTCTCCTCACGGGAGTAGTTGAGTCGCACGCCAAAATGTTTGCCATTACCAAAGTGCCCTGAAATCGAGTCCGGCAGATAGTGGGTTGTGAGATTCACGTCGTGAATGCCGGCCCTGCGTAGTTGGTGAATGATAAGTTCAAGCAACGGCCGCTCGCCGACTGGAAGCATCGGCTTGGGCACGTTCTCCGTCAGCGGAAGCAGGCGCTTGCCATAGCCGCCCGCCATAACCACCGCCTGGAGATCGTGCTGCGACTGAGGAAGAAGATCCTTCCGGAGCAGGAAGTCGACGATGCGCCCCTCTCCATCCACCAACGGCAGTTGATGGATGTCGTGCTCATTCATAAGGTGTAGCGCGTCCGACGACGAGATTGGCTCCGACGCGCAGACGGGCCCCGGTGTCGCAATGCTCTCGCAGGACTCGCTGAGTGGAAGCCTCCGGATTACAGCACGACGGATGTCTCCATCGGTAATCAAGCCACAAAGTTTGCCCTCCGCATCGCACAGCACGAGAGCGCCGGTTCCGGCCTCATTCAATTGAGCGATAGCATCGGAGATTGACGCCTGCGGCGCGATACACACCTTGCGGAGCCGATCGCCTGACTCGACTTCAAGCTGATACTCCTCAACGACGTTCTTCCTGAGCACAAAATCAACTAGTACGCCCCGATCATCGACGACTGGAAGTTGATGAATGTCGAATTCATTCATTAGCCGCAGAGCCTGTTCCGCGGAAGCCGGACTGACGGCGATGATCGGCTTAGTGCAGGCAACGGTGATGCAGGCATCCTCGAGCGGGTGCCCATGCAGGAGTGCCCGGCGGAGATCTCCGTCGGACAACATGGCCACCAGTTTGCCCTGCTCATCGCAAAGGGCAAGCGCCATCGTGCCGGCCGCATCGAGTGCCTTCATCGCATCGCGAATCGATGCCGCGGGAGAGAAGATCACAGCATCAAGGTTCGTCATGTTGGGGCTCTCTTTCATTGCGGGAAACCCGATCAGGCTTTTGTGTTCGCCGTTTGGAATTCGCGAATGGGCGACGCTTCCGCGCTAGTCGCTGACGGGAGGTTCCAGTGCCTGGTAATGCTTCGCCGCGACGCAGGATCGATTCGTACGACCGTCGTCGTTCCGTATGCATTGTTCGCGGCAACGCCAATTGCGCTGAGAGCTGACAGAGGAAAGGTTTCCTGGTCGAAAACGTACTGCCAGCGGTGGAATGGGATGTCACTATCGAAATTGTCGAAGTGGTACTTCCCGTCCGCGGTCTTCAGCGCGAGCCATGGCTGAGGTCCAAAAGTTGGTGTCTCGGAACTGACCTTGAGTACAGCCGCAGACTCATCCACGGTCTCGATTGTGCAATCAAGCTCGCATGGCGGCTGTGGCTGAATATTCAGCGCCGACCGCATTGCGCTGATAGCCTCGGAGTAAAAGAACGGGACCTGAGGGAAATCGCGCGCGACCACTTCGAGCAAGGCGCAGAATCCCTCAACATCAGGCGCCATGTCACGAAAATCGTGATTCGTTATCGAGAGCACAACCGGCTTGCCGGCAGCCGCCTCCTCAAACGCCTGACGAATGTCTTGCTCGCGGATCACACGATAACGTGTACCGACGTTAAGGCAACGGGCGATCCAGCGACGGCACGCACCCGGCACTTGATAGTCATCCGCAGCAGGATGGTAGGGCTGCCAGGTTGCCGGTGCGCGACGCCAGTCGCCAAACCGTCCACCGGCTACACCAAATTGCTGCGAATCCGTACCGGTTTGCGCCATGGATTGGTTCGAGTAATCGAAGGGAATATGCTGCTCGAGAAACCAGTGACTGTCAGGACGAATTACGTGAAATCCGGGGCGGTGCGCTGCGGGAAACCACAGGTGATCAATCACGCGTCTTGAAAGGACCTGGTGAAGACTGTCAGACGACGCCCACCAGTGAGTGGCAGAGCGGTGCGCCTCACGACTGAACGAATGCGGATGGTAGTGGAAGTGCAGTCCGTCACGGTTCGTGGGATCGTGCTTGAGAATCCAACTGTAGTGCTCGAACACGTTGTGATAGCCCATATCCCGGCGACGCGGGTTGGCATCGTAATCGACGTGGTCCACGCAAAACCAGTTGTAGACCCATCCTTCGCCTGCTGAATCGGGGCTCTTCTTGCGAAAGCCTTCATCCATGATGCGCGATAGCATGACATCCACCTTGTCCCACGTGTCGTTATAGGCAAGCAGATGCGGATCAACTACCCTCTGCACAGCCGCTTCAAGCCCGTTGAGAGCATAGGTGCCATGTTGCAGCTTTTGAAGAGTTGCCGCGCTTGGTTCCAGATCAAGATGGAAGATATCGCGCAGGCGTTCAAAGGTAGCCGCAAGGGACTCGTGCAGCGGCCCCTCGGTGTCAATACAGTGGACAATATAAACGGGTCGGGGAGTCATAGTTCTCGGATTGTCCTAAGCCTTCACTCGAATTGGTCGGGCCGGGATCCCGACGACGGTACAGCATTCCGGTACATCGGAGAGCACAACGGCCCCTGCTCCGACAATGGCGTCCGAGCCAATGTGCACGCCTTGAATCACAGTCGCGCCGGCCCCGACGTGCGAACGCGAGCCCACATGTACGTTGCCACTCAGGACCGCTCCTGGTGCTATGTGAGCGTGAGCACCTATCACACAATCATGGTCGACACGAGCGCCAGTGTTGATGATGCAGTTTTCCTCGACGACACAACCCGTCTGAACAATTGCCCCGGCCATGATCTGCACTCCGTCCGCTAACTCTGCCTCGGGAGCGATGATTGCGCCCGGATGGATCACCGAAGCGAAACGGTATCCGCGTCGCCGGAAGGATTCATACACTCTGAGGCGATTTCCGATGGATGCAACCGAACCGAGTCCATTGACGAGCAGCACCTGGCTTGGATCAGATGAGATGGCGTCATCGCCGCCCAAGCACGGAATCCCCAACAGTTCCGCTCGCGTCTTGTCAGGATCAACGAAGCCGAGGATCCGCGCGCCCAACAGCCGGAGAGTACTTAGCAGTACTCGCGCATGTCCGCCTGATCCCACCAGGATGAGCGGCTGCTCGGCGTCTGCCTGAAGTGTCACTGCAGATGACTCCAGCGCAGCACCTGATCTTCTCCCAGGTCACCCGCAAGAGTACGCCCGACGACATATTGAATCTCGTCCGGCGCAACTCCCGTCCCGGGCCGCTTTGCATCGAAGTCGCTTTCGCTGAGGACGTGACCTTTGCTAAGTGCGTGCCGCGCCACCAGGCTGCGGCGAAACTTCTTACGCTTCTCCATTTCGTCCTTGCTGACGCTACGGCGGCCACTTCCGAGTGCCGTAACGATGTTCTTCCCTTCCCTCACTATCGTCCGCATCTGCCCCGGATCAGCGGAAATCGCATGATCCCAACCCGCCATGTCCTGATCCAGGGTGAAGTGCTTTTCGATCATGCACGCGCCAAGGGCAATGGCAGCAAGTGGAATAGCCGTTCCCAAGGTATGATCGCTGAACCCGACCGGACAGTCGAAAGCGCGCTGCAACGTCTCCATGTTGCGCAGGTGTATCGTCTCGTACTCCGGCGGATAGATCGAAACACAGTGCAGTAGAACGATCTGATCGTTGCCCTCGGCACGAACCGTATCCACCGCCTGTTCGATTTCTCCCATAGTCGCCATTCCCGTGGAAATGATGACCGGCTGCCTTTTGCGTGCGATATAACGAAGCAGTGGAAGGTGCACGACATCCATTGATGCAACCTTGAAGAACGGGACATTGAGCGAATCGAGCAGATCCACTTCCTCACGGGAGAACGGGGTCGAACAGAATGCGATTCCCTGCTCGAGGCAGCGGGCATTAGCCTGCAAGTGCTGGTCAGAGGTCAGCTGATATGCCGTAACCATCTCGCGCAAGGAACCGAAATGCTTCTTTTTGTCGGAGTAGTCGGTGTTACGCTCATACTCTTCTTCAGCGATGAGCGACTTGTCAGTCCACGACTGGAACTTAACCGCATTGGCGCCTGCCTCCGCAGCAGCATCAATGAGTTCGTAGCAGAGCTTCATGTCTCCGTTATGATTGGATCCCACCTCCGCGATGATGTACGGAGGATGACCCGAGCCGACTTCCACGTTCCCCAACTTCACAGTTTGCATAGTGTCTCTTCCTGTTTCCATATGTGCGCCAGAGGTGAATAGGCCACGGAGGTCCACCAGATCGGTTGCTTCACAGCCCTGTTCAGCGACTCAAGGTAGGCATTCAGATTGGCCGGACTCCGATGAATGTACCGCTCGAATTGCTCAATGTCGCGTGCGACACGAAGGAACTCAGCCCACCGGCCAGGCAGAAAGTGCTCCTGACCTCCCGAGGCCAGAACGAGTTGGAAGTGCCTGCGAACGAGCAGCGAATCGGAGAGAATCTGATCTGGCCTGAACGGCAACCGAACCCTCGCGGTGTTGGCGTCGTACTGGCGGTATTTCATTCTCACGTAGTGATCGAACGATAATTCCGCACCAACCAGCCATGCGCGCGTGGCGAGATACCAATCGACCAGGACCGCATCCTTGGGAATCGGGAGACAACGCTCCAGCAACTCGCATCGATACGCGGAGTTCGAAAAGCCGAAAACATTATTACCCGGCAAGATTTGCGATAGCTTCAGCGCTGGATCAAAGTCGAACTCGTAGCCAAGCGGCTGGCCGCTCTCGTCAACAATGTTTAAAGCACAAGCGGCGAGGTCGCTCATTCGAAGCTCCTGGCGTGCCGCCGTCACTCGACTTGGATGCAGTATGTCGTCACTGTCCACAAGGACCACATCACATCCGGCCGCGATCAGCCGCGTCAGAGCAAGATCGCGGACCTGGGCGGGCGTTGAATTCGCAGGAGCCTGCACCCATCGCGCTTTGACGTGGCAGCCGAGCGTGCTTTCAACGTCAGCCTGCCTAAGTGCATCAAGGCCAATCCAGAGTTCAAAGTCCGGATCGGTCTGCGCTCGGACAGACTGGTACCACTCCGGAAGGTACTTCAAAACCGCCGGATAGATCGTCGTATAAACCGCAAGTTTTGTGGCGCGTGCTTGCATCGGAAGTGAAGGAATTGCGTGATCTTTGATCAATCGTTTTTGCAGGTCAAGTTGAGAAGTGCTTCCGTGAACTCCATATCCTCGGGAGTATCGATGTCGACGCCGTGCTGCCAAGAGATTTCCCAGCCTGTACGTCCGGCGATGTGGAACGTCCTCTGTTCTCGAATAACTTCAGTCTTGCCCCACCAGATCGCGCCCGTTGGGCAGAACAGTTCCGGTAGATCCTGGCTGCGGGCTGTCATCTCTTTCGGAAAGAGCGGATCAAGTGAGAATTTGGTCGCATCGCGTCTCATCGCCCACCACGGATTCTGCCATCCGTAACGGACGACAGATATCTGCGTATCTGCACCAGTTTCAGAAAACTGCTTGTGGCTCGAGACCACATCCTCGGCGGTTCGCAGCGGGCAGTTTGCCATAAGCTGAGCGACGAGTTGGTACTGGCTCCCATCCGGATCGAGTCTCTCCAGGGCATCGGCGGTTGCAGCAGAAACCGGAGTCAGGTCGTCCGAGATCACCGCTGAACGGAGGAACGGTACCTCTGCCCCATAAGTCCGCGCGACCGCTGCAATGTCCTCCGAGTCGGTACTGACGACGATACGGTGGAAGAGTCTGCTCCCTAGCGCTGCTTCGATTGTGTACGCAATAAGCGGCTTGCCCGCCAGAGGACGAATGTTTTTCCCCGTTACACGCTTGGACCCGCCGCGGGCCGGAATAATGGCAATTCTGTCTTGCAACATTTCGGATTTATGGAAGCGAAACAGCTTCGGTCAGGCGTCGCGGCTGATTCAGCGCATCGTTCAATGAGAACGATGCGACTGTACCATCCGGCAAGTGCCACTCATAGGGCACCACAACTGGCGTCGAATTCGGAACCCGCGACAGGAACTCGCCTTTGAACCCGTAGTTAGCCAAGTCACCTATAACATTGAAATAGGCGACGGCGCTGTAATCGATGACGAAATCCTCTCCGCTCTTCGTGCGAACAGCCATCTTCAGGGTGTAATTTTGGGGGAATATCGGCAGCGCTTTGAAGCGACATGCCAGCATTCCAGCGCCGTGCAACACAGCCGGACGATTGCCATCGAGAAGCATATTGGCCGTGAAGCAGGATCCCATCTTCCCGGTGACGCCGAATGTGATGTACGGCTGTTCCAGAGGCTTCTCTGCCAGGTAGTGCAGTTCCACAATCATGTCTTCGCCAGGTGAGAACTGCAGGGAGCGCTTCCCGCGGCTATTCTTGAGGACTATGCTTTTCACGGTGAAGCCGTACTCGTGGTTTTGCGATGAGAATGCGGCCACGCTGGAGATTGCCTCGAAGTAATTATCTACAACCAAGCCGGCCGGGCCGTCCTCCTGAACGTGGCCGTTTTTCAGCCACACGGCTCGATCGCAGAGGTTTCGCACTGCGTCATGATTGTGGCTTACGAAAAGTACTGTACGCCCGCTCCGGGCGAAACTACTTATCTTCGCTAGACACTTTCTCTGGAACGCAGCATCACCCACGGCCAATACTTCATCCACGATGAGAATTTCAGGTTCGAGGTGTGCCGCAACTGAGAACGCGAGGCGCACGTACATTCCGGAGGAGTAGCGCTTCACGGGTGTGTCGAGGAACTCACCAATCTCGGAGAACTCAACAATCTCATCGAATCTGCGGATAATTTCGGTCCGGCGCATACCGAGGATTGCTCCGTTGAGAAAGATGTTTTCGCGACCTGTGAGTTCCGGGTGGAAGCCTGTTCCCACCTCCAGGAGACTCGCGATGCGCCCGTTGATGCGAATGCACCCTTCGGTGGGGACAGTGATTCTGCTCAGCAGCTTGAGCATGGTGCTTTTCCCGGCGCCGTTGCCACCAATGATGCCGACGACCTCTCCGCGCTGGATCTGGAGCGATACGCCACGAAGTGCCCAGAAATCCTTCGTGCGCTTCGCATGCAGCTTCTTTTTGAACGCAGCAAGCGGAGATCGAAAAGCGCTCTCGATCACGTGTCGAAGGCCGTCGTTCGGGTCATGCATCCGGCCAACATCATACCGTTTGCCGAGGTTCTCAACGGAAATGGCAAATTCTGAATTCATATCTCTTTTGAAATAACAACCATAGACTAGACTACGTCTGCAAATGTGCGCTCGGTCTTTCTGAAATACCAGATTCCCGACACGATAAGACTCGTGACTTCAACAACCGAAATCGCCAATCCTTGCCAGTAAAGCGGCGCCCTCCCGCCCAGGAGGCTCCAACGAAAACCATCAATAATACCAACGATTGGATTCAGCGAATAAAGTAGACGATACTGCGAAGGAACAATACTGCTCTGGAATCCAACAGGAGAAAGATAGAGTCCGAACTGAACTATGAACGGAACGATAAATCGAAAGTCGCGATATTTAACCATTAAAGCTGCGATCCAGAGCCCCACTCCGAGGGAAGCACCCACAGCAAGCATAGCAAGAAAAGGAAAATATAACACCTGAATCGGCGGAGCAAAGCGAAACCACATCATTAAGGGGACAAGAAAGATTGCCGATATCAGAAAATCAACAAAACTGGTCATCACGCTGCTAACAGTAATTACTAACCGCGGGAAGTACACTTTGGAGATCATATTTGCATTGGACACAAGGCTGTTGCCGCTCTCCGTTATCGCAGTCGAAAAGAACTGCCAAGGTAGCATCCCGCAAAAAACAAGGAGGGGATATGGCAGGCCATTGGCAGGCATCTTACCCAGCTTCCCGAAGACCACTGTAAGAACAAGCATGGTCAGGAACGGTCGAATCAATGACCAGCTCACTCCAACAACAGTTTGCTTGTAGCGCACAAGTAGATCGCGCCACACCAAGAAGAAAAACAACTCTCTGAAGCTCCAAAGATCGCGCCAGTACTGGCGTTCGATGCGATCAGCTTCAATTAACACTTCAGACATATGCCGCTTTTCCAGTGATTCGATGAGAATTGGTGGTTGGACTGCCCGGTGATTTAAGTAAGATAGTCAGCCTAGCGCAGTTTTGAGAGAACTCATCCTTTGAACCGAGGTGCTAGTCTCCGACTCCAGCTAGCTTAGGTTGAATTCATCTGATGAGTTCACGCAATCGTAAAAATCCCTGAGAGCTTTGCTCCTAGAAGAACTTATCGAAGCATGCGTCGGTGAACTGGCCTCATCTGCGAAGGACCGACTGTGTATCGGGATTTACCGGCTCAAGCGCCTTTCTAAAGATGTAACTGGGCGTGGTCTTGTCCCGAGTCGCGATTTTCCTGACAAAATCGAGAATCTGGCCCAGCAGGCTTCTGGCCGACCAGGGATGGAGAAGTTCCTCAACTAACTGTAACTCTCCTTCGGGAAGATCATAGTATGTGGTATCCGAGGGAATGACATCGGCTCCATGGTTGCCCCCCGCCCCGTTTCGCGGGAAATATGTAATCCTGGTCTTGTTCGTTACCGGCTTCCGCTCGATCATTGGTTCATTTGTCAATTGCGCCCATAGAGCTGCGATCAAATCGCGTCCGCGCCCGAGAGGCATTGGGCATGGTGGCGTGCATCGTGGATTCATCTCGATCAAGTAAGGCAATTCCGTGCCCTCTTCTATCATAAAGTCCAAGCCAAAGAAGCCGGACAGATTCAGGCGCTGCGCCAGCAACTCCGCCGCTCGTAACATCTCGGACCCTTCAACCACCTGAACCACAATGGCGGGTTCCGTTGGCCCTTGCGCCTGGACAACCTCGACAGCGATACCCGCCAAGAGCTTGCCTTGCCAGCAAACGACAGCACAGTTTGCAGGGCGCCCGTTAATATACGACTGAACCAAGATATTGGGCTGGGCATGATTCCACCACTCCGAAAGAATCCACCCCCGGTCGCGGTTCAGACTAAGCCGTTTGATTAGTTCCAGCAGACTGGGACGCAGGCTCAACGCTTGCCAATCTTGCTGAGCCTCGCTGGCGTTTTTTGCCATGCGTACTCCGCGACCACCCCACGTGCCATCGGCTTTAATCACCCAGGGCGGAGCAGTCTTCGCACACCATAGATTGAGCTCGGTCAAGCTGTCGATCGCAATCATTTCTGGTACTCGTATCCCTTCGGAACGCGCAGTTTGAAGAAGCTGGTACCGGCTCGACACAATCTGAAAGCTTGCTGGCGCTCCAAGTGAGCGTTCGATCAACAAGGCGATTTTGGAATGCGGCCCGTCGTTGGAGGTTGCCGCCAAATGCAGCTCATGCAGGTACTGCACACTACGATCGCAAAGAGGCAAAATAATGTCTGGATCGACCGTCTCGATCGCGCGTTTCAGAGATGCGAGCGGTTGACTGGGCACGTATGGAAAAGTTCGCCGCACTACGCTTGTCTTGGCGGCGGGATGGCCAGGCGAAGGACAAACGACAGAGATGTCCCCTCCCATGCCGGCCAAACCCATGGCCAGGCGCGGACCCAATGGCCAGCGATTCGTATCCGCTAACAGGATTCGTGGACGAACTGGGCCGCGTCCGTTGGATTGAATAAAGGCGCTGTTCATGACCTCTTCGGAATCTCTGGCTGTGTTCTCATACGCGTTCGGGTGCACGAGCGCCTTCGTTTCTAGCGAAGACCTTCTTTGCTTCCCGAAGCGGCTTGACCAGTCGTTTCGAGATTCGGCGTGCAGTATAGTCGGCCCCGAACGCAAAGCGCATCATCGGTCCAAAAGTGTTTGCGGAGGATACGCCGACAAAGTACAAACGCGGAACTGAGGACTCGTAGGACCCCGACAAGGCCGGCGCATTCCCCGTTGTTCGGATCTTTTCCCGAACGGCCGGACTCAAAAACTGCAGTCTTTCAAGATCCACGCGGTATCCAGTTGCCGCGATCACATGATCGGCTTCCACGGACCGTTGGTTGCCCTGCGCATCCTTTAAGAGCAGCGTAGGACGGCCACCCTTCAGCTCGGCGGAGGCAATCTCGACACTCAGATGAAATGGAACCTTGCCGTCGACTTGTTCTTTCGTAAACCACGGAGGAGCGGGGCCAAGAGTCTTCCGGACTCGATCTAGCCTCAGGCTCTCGGGCAAGTGGCGGAACCAATGAGGCGCATTGGCATAGAAATATAATTGCATGCCGGAACCGATACCAGTTCTGGGATTGAGCAACTTTTGCGTGAAGGAACGCTCCCCGCCCGGCGGGTCCTGAAAGCGAATCTCAGAGCCGCGCGCAATCACCTGAACTGATGCACCAGCCTCGTGCAGCAACGCCGCGATATCGAGAGCCGAGCCGCCGGCTCCTACGACCGCAACGCTGCGACCCTTGAAACCGGCGAGATCGCTATGCGCCGAGCTGTGGCTGACTACCTCTTTGGGAAGTCCGGCCAAGACCGGAGGCAGATACGAGTAATAGCTGATTCCAACAGCAACCACGACGCTGCGCGCGAGAACCTTTTCTCCATCCTCGAGCTGCAACTCGAAACCAACGGGAGATTCCTGCAAGGAGACAACAAACTTTTCTTCAAGATTTGGCACGAACTTTCTCTGGAAGGCCAATCCGTACGCAATGAAGGTTTCCAATCGAACCGGTTCACCCACATCGGCATATTCGATACCTTCTTGCTGGCAGTAGTGCCGCAGAGTGAATTGGGCTCGGGGGTCGGAAAGGGACGACGCGAATCCCTCGGACTTCAGCCGCATTCCTTTTGGCATATGCTTCTGCCAAATGCTCATGGGATGGCCAAAAATACGAAACCGCACCCCGGAAACTGCCAAATGCGCGGCGACGGAGAGCCCGTAAGGCCCTGCTCCGACGATCACAACATCAGCGATATTTTCAGATTGACTCTTCATTTGTGCCATGGGCGATTTAATCATCTCTCCCTTCACTTCACTTGTTATCTTCATGACATTAAGTTACGTATCCCTGAAATCTGAACTTGGTAATGCGCGCTTCATTCGTTAACTCAATTGCTTGTCGGCGAAAGGCTCTGTCCCGTTTGATTTGAACGCTTCTCAAAGGCGCGCTCATAAGCCAAGAGTAGGTTGTCGATCGAATACTTCCACGCGAACTGCTGCTCGATTCGTCTCCGCCCAATCTCACCCATCTTCTGGCGCTCCTCCGGGTGATCAAGTAGCCAGAGTATCTTGCGGGCAAAATCCGCAACTTGATCCTGATTATCACTGTAAAGAGAGGCATCACCCGCTGTCGCGCGTCCCTCCTTCAGATCGAATTGTACGATTGGTTTACCGAGAGCCATGTACTCCGCTATTTTGATCATGGTCGAGATGTCATTCATCTCACACGGCTTGTCTGGATTCACGCAGACATCGGCGGTGGAAAGAATGTCCAAAAGTTCACTGTCGGGCACTCGACCTGTAAAGTTTACGAAATTCTCCAATCCCCTCTGCTTTACGAGCTCTCGCAAGCCCTGCAGCCCCGGTCCGCCTCCAACGCAGGTGAAATGAACATCCGCGCGCCCCTTCTCCCGGATGAACGCAGCCACGTCAATGAGAATATCGAGACCTTCCTGAATGCTCATCGTTCCCACATATCCGACCAGCCATCTTTTCCCATGCTTCAGGCTAGGCTGCGCAGGAACGAGGCGAAATTTATCAAGATCGGGTCCGTTGCGGACAACAAACACATCGTTTGAGTCACGTCGCCCCCGCTCGATCGCGAGGCCGCGATAACTCTCATTAGTAGCCATTACTACATCGCTAAAGCGATAAGTCATTTCTTCGAGCCATACTTGAGCCTTATAAAGAGCATCGCGGCGCCCGTATTTAGACAGATAAAGTTCGGGGTTCGCATCGTGGTGGTCAAAAATGTACTTCACGCCGAAAAGTCGAAAGGTTAGAGCAACGAGAAAGATGTTGTCCGGGGGATTGCAGCCTTGGATGCATTGAAAGCCCTTCGTAAGAAAAATCCACCAAGCGTAGAGGAACTCCCAAAAAATCGCACAACCGTATTCCCAAAGATAGCCCACGGCAGTGCTTCCTTCTTTCGGCATGGGATGCCGGTAAATGTGCACTCCTTCGAGCAGCTCATACTGCCGCGCATATCCTTTTCCGCGCGGCGAGAGAACGCAGACCTGGTAACCCGCGTCGCGCAACGCGCAGGCTTCCTTCCAGACTCGACTGTCGAACGGCACTGGAAGATTTTCGACAATGATCAGGATCTTTCTTTTCGTGAGAGGATTCGTTTTCAAAGGCATTCGTAGAGTCCCGCGAGTGCACAAAGCATGGTCGCCTGCCCCCAGTGAAGAGTCGGAGTCTTATTTACTAGAAGGCTGGAGTAACGCCGATAGTAAAAGTACCCAGTGCGATCCTGCATATGAGCGATCGTCCATTCGGCGACTTTCAAGGCGAGTGTCAAACTGTCTGGATCCTCTCGCCCGAACAACACGAGAGTATCGATTGCCTGTGAGCAACATTGAATGTCGATCGGCAGCGTCTTGGAGTTATAGTACTTCGGCGTTCCATCAGACAGGAAGAACTTTTCCTTCCAATATAGATAGCCGCGCATCATCGTGTCATGAAAGCGATCGTCGCCGGCGCTTTGCTCGTAATGCCTAAAACAGTCCAGAACGTATGCTGTGTGAAAATTGTCGACCCAGTGTAAATTCTCTTTCTCTCCATAGAACCAAGAACCGTCCGGGCGCTGGCAATTCGCCGTGTAAGTGATAGCCTGCCGCGCCAACTCGCCGTACCTCGCATTCCCGGTCGCTGCATGGACCCGGGCCAACAGGCTCGCACCCAGCGTGTTTGCATTGTGCACCAGGATGTTCTCTCCCGGGATATAGGAGATACAAATTGCATCTCTTGAAGGGATAGCTGCAAGATCGTGCGAGATGTGTTGACATGCGCTCACTGCAATGTCCAGATAAGCGTCCTCATGAAAGTGCTCCCAGCCATCCATAAAGGCGTGGCCTATCAGGGAAGTCCACACAACCGTCGGAACCCCCTTGGGAAGATAAAAAGTCCGAGACTGATAGTCGAAGTGATTACCCCAACAAGCACCGCCGTAACCAGGCGACCTATGCTCAATAAGCCACTGGAGCGCGGTCTTCGCTTTTTCGTTCCAGCTCTGTTCGGCGGTCGCCTTATTCAAGCGAATGAAACCGCGGGCGAGGAAACCCATGCCCTTGGTCGAACGTTCGGGCGAGACGCCCAAGAGCGGTCGCAGATTCAGCGGGAACCGTCGAACTCCCTGAAGCAGGACGGTACGAAGGAACACGCTGTTAAATGTGAGCGGACGAACGAACCTGGCATTTAAGCCGTCGAAGGTATCGTAGCCGCGATAGTCGTGTTCCTCCAGCCAGTGCGAAAGCCGCTGAATTGACTCGCCGACGACCGCCTTTGAACCGACCGCAGGACCCGTTGGCATCAACATATCAAGCATAACTGAGCTGGTGCTTCGCATTAAGATTTCCCTGTCGAGTTATCCGAACAAAATCCACGAGACACTGATCTTCGTGGAGCCTGGCTTGAATCTGACTGAATTCCGGATCGCGATTGCCGATTACAATTGTCTTTGCGTGAGCGAGAACAGCGTCTATATTGGACACCATCAGCCTTGAGATGTGTGGAATGTGGTTAAGAATAAAATCTCGATTGGCGCCCACCAATGCGGCAATATTCACGTTTCTGTCATAAATGCGGAGATCGTAACCCTTCCCAACGAGCCGTTCGATTACTTCAATCACTGGGCTCTCGCGGAGATCATCCGTTCCCGCTTTGAAGCTGAACCCGAGTACTCCGACACGTGGGCTTCCACCATCCATCACCAGTTTCACCCCACGCGCAATTTGCATCTCATTGCTGGGGAGAACCGCGCTGAGAATCGGGAGCTGTAAATCATGCATTTTTGCTTGATAAGAAAGCGCTCGTAGATCCTTAGGTAGGCAAGAACCGCCGAAAGCAAAGCCGGGTTTCAGATATGCTGACGAAATATTCAGCTTTTTATCCTTGCAGAAGATATTCATAACCGCGTCGGCATCAACACTGAACGAGTCGCACAGATTTCCGATCTCGTTGGCAAATCCGATTTTCAGTGCATGCCAACTGTTGTCGACGTATTTGACCATTTCCGCTGTGTTGAGGTCTGTCCTTATCATCGGAGCTTCTACGTGTTCGTACAGAGATGCGAGTAAGTCGCCACTGGCTTGATCCAGTTCGCCGATAACTGTTTTTGGTGGGCACCGGAAATCCTTAACTGCGGAGCCTTCTCTAAGGAATTCAGGGTTATTGCATATGCCGAAGTCGACCCCGGCCCTTTTCCCGGAAAACTCCTCGAGGGTCGGAATAACGACACCTCGCATGGTTCCGGGCAGGATCGTGCTGCGGATTACGACTGTATGCCGGTTCGTCTTGGTTCGCAGGGCGTCCCCAATCTGTTCGCAGATTCGGCGAATATAACGAAGGTCGAGATTCCCGTTTGGCTGACTCGGCGTTCCAACACAGATAAAGGAAAGATCTGTCTCGTGGATCGCCGCAGTTGGATCTTGGGTCGCGCGCAGTCTGCCCACACGGACGGTCTCCGCGATAATCTCATTGATCTCGGCTTCTACGATTGGTGAAAGCCCGCGGTTAATCAGATCAACCTTGTCTGCAACCGGATCGATCCCAAGTACTTGGTGCCCCTCGTCCGCAAGGCATCCCGCGGACACGGCTCCCACGTAACCTAATCCAAAAATACTAATCCTCAAAGCGCGCTCCTTTCGAAGTTGCCGCCTGCAGAAAATAGCCTCTGGCAACAGTCCAACTCAGTTCTTCTTCCGTCGCGTCAAGCAGTCCTATTGTCGGGCCGAAAGATCAGGACCAAAGGAGATCCGGGTTTGTCATATCGGGACTCTTCCAGGACAGAAAACTTGCTCTTGATCAAATCCAGCTTTTTCTTAACGCGAAGCTTGATCTCCCCAGTCTGAAAATCGCCAGTGTAGAGCCTTACGATAAAAACGCCATTGCTCTTGAGATATTTCGAGTACTTGTTCAGCAATTCCATCACCGACCCGTACGGAATGTGATACATGGACTCCCTGAACAGAATTACATCAAATTCGCGTGGAGGCATATAACTAAGAAAGTCCGAGCAGACGAAACTATTCTTGCCGGCTCGGCCATTTTCATTTGTCCGCCTCACTCCTTTGGCTAAGGCCGACTCCGATATGTCGACTCCGAGATATGTTGTGTATGCACTCTCGGCCAGTTCATTTGCGGTGTTGCCGGGTCCACAACCGAGATCCAGAATGTCTCCACCGCGAGCATGCTTTTCCAGGTGCGCGTAGACGCAGTCACTAGCTGTGTCGTCAATAAAGTTCCATTTGTCGCCAGAGAATTCCTTGTCCCACAAAGCCTTCTTGATCTTCGTTGGGCCGTAGCTTAAGAGAAACCCACGCGCGAAAGTTAATGCGCGCTGCACAATATACATTTTCTGATCTCCATGGAGAGTTTGCTCTCCGCACTTGTCTTAATCGAACAAAGTTGTTACCAGACATTGGGAAGCTGTTTGCGCATTTCAGCAAAAAAGCGATGAATCTTTCTAGATTTGACTCCTAACCGCCTTCACTCCGTCGCTGAATGAAATTGTTTTCCCGAACAGAATGGATCCCGCTTTGTCGAAGTCTGCAACTCGTTTGAACCAGGTGCAATACCTAATTTGTGGGTTCCGGCAGATTTGTGCCAGTCTCCCCAACCTCTTCGCGCCAAGGAATCAACTTCTTACCAGGCTTCGCCTGAATTTGCGCCCGTCTAATTGAAAAAGAAACCCGTCCCAGAGGCGCCCCAACGACCATTTAATACTCCCCAGGAAGACTTGGACCCGCCTGGCTCGTTGCCGCCCGAAAAGCGCCGAGATCCACGCAGCCTTCCAGGAGAGCGTCGGAAGTAGCAGTTTTCCGCCCAAGCTAGCAGCGATCTCCTCGACTCGCTTTACGAGGTCTTCCCTATCGGGATAGAAGAAATACACCCAGTTTTGAAGATACGTCACGCAGGCTTCTCGCACCCTTTGGCTGTCTTCAAGCGACCGGATATATTGGATGTGCAGCTCCATTGAGCATAATTGTGCGACCATCTTTCTATCCGAATTCCCAATGTAGCTCAAGCTGTTAGGACCGGCAGTGCGATAGTAGACTTTGGCCTGAGGAACAAACTGCACTCCATCGCAAGCGAGCAGAACACGGCAAAAATACTCACCATCGTCGTCTCCCAATAATCTTGTGTCCCAAGGTCCCGCCGCCTCCGCAAGCTCACGACTCACTAGCCAGGTGGCCGTTTGCATATAAAGATTCAGCTGCATCTTGCGAACCAGCCACTCGATCGGAGACAGATCGCACCATAATGCACTTGGGACGAACTGCGTCCGATAATACCGATAGAGGAACCTTCCCCAAGAGCCCGATAGAAGGATACGCCTATTCTGAGATGGGCCCAGTGCCTCCATCTGTCTGGTAATCTTGTCAGGCGCCATCAGATCGTCCGCATCCAGGTATTGAATGAAATCCCCCTTGCTCAACGAATACGCTGTATTTCGGCTAGCGGCTGCACCCTGATTCTTCTGTGTCACAACTCGAAGCTGGCTGGATTCGAACCGCCGAGCAATCGCCAGTGTCCGGTCAGTCGAGCCATCGTCAACCACGATGATCTCCTTCGGCTCCCACGTCTGCGCCAATGCAGAACGTAGAGTGTCAGAAATCCACGCCTGCGCGTTGTACGCGGGAATGAGGATTGATACCAGGGGCTTCATGATGGTTTCCTCCTCAATATTTGCGCATACGCTTCTCGGGTTAACTCGGCAACTGCACGCCACGAGTGGTTTGCATTGACGTAGTTTTTCAGTTCCTGCCGACGGACTTTGAGGTCCCTGAAAAGATCGCTTGCGAAATATGTTTCGATAGCTCTCGCCATATCTGTTGGATCGCCGGGCTTGCACAGAAATCCCGTGTTACCCTCGACAATATCCTCCCGAAAGGACCCTACGTCCGTTGCAATCACCGGCAGGCCAAAGCTGTACGCCAAAAAGAGCACTCCGCTCTGGAAGATTTCCTTATACGGAAGAACCAGAACATCGGCTGCTTTGAAATACAGTTCCATCTCCTCGTCAGGAATAAATTGGATCTTGAGGATAACCTGCCCTGGATGGAATTCTTGAGAAACGAATTGCTGAATCTCGCGCAGATACTGTTCCGAGCCTTTGTTGGGCTCTCCAGCGAGAATCAACCGGTAGTTGCCTGAACGAGGTGGTGAGAGGAGCTTGAATGCCGCGACCAGGTATTCGATGCCTTTGTATGGCCTGATTTTGCCGAAGAACAAGATCGCCTTCTCGTCGTCCTCGAGGCCAAGCCGCCGCTTAGCCTGGGCTGGCGTGAGTTCCGTATCGGGCAAGGCATGATTCATCGGGTACCGGATCACAGTGACCGCATCTTCGGCCACGCAGAAATCCTGGCAAAGTTCCTCCTTCATCCTTTGCGTATGCACGAAAACACGGTCACAAAGCCTGTACTGCATTTTGAGCGTGACGCGATTGAGAAGTGAGTCTTTTCCATCGCGTCTCTCCCGATTCACGTTGTGTGCCGTAAGGACGATCTTTTTCCCGCATGCCTTGTAGTAAAGCATCAAGAGAGTGCGGTCAAAAAGCTCAAATTTACCATTCCATAGGATGTGCAGAACCTTGGGCTTGGTGTGTGCCGCATACTGGATGAGCTTCCCATAGTAGAAAAGCAACTTCGATAGTCTCTTTGCAAAGCCGGCTTTGCTTCCAGGGTCGTAGCGAAAGTTGAGAAAGCGCAGATTTGCGGTCGTGTGCAGCTCAGGGCTGTCAATCTCGTTGCTGCCCACAAAATCCAAGCTCATGCCTTCGGCGACGAGCGCCATGGCCAGCCCTAATGCATAATGCGGATCTCGGCAAGCTGTAAGCAGGCCAAGCTCGATCCCCGGCAGCGAATCGGGGACTGCCCGTCTCCCGACCTCAATTTCTGCGATAGTCGGCCTCTCGGCAACGTTCATGATTTGCATGATCATTTACACCTTGACTGCTCTTGAGATAGGTTTTTCCGAAGGACTGTCAAGTTGAGTCAGGAGTCCAACCTTATTCGCGGTGGTTGAAAACGACAAGACTCAGATTTGGGGCGTCTTTACCGGTTCTCTTCTGCCTGAGGGGTGCTTCTTGTCACAACCGCACTCGAGACCGGGCGCGTTCTCAATTCAGGAGGCCTAGCTTCTCATTGTTGGCGGCGCATAGGCCGTTGCAACTAAGTAGTCGCGCCAGCGAGGAATGAGATGCAGCGGATAACCCAGAAGTGCTAGTGGCCGAAAGAGCGGGTTGGTGGGGAAATGGTGCATCTGAACATACTCTACGCGGTATTGCTGGAAGCCGACCTTTTTGAACTGCCAGTCGAGGTGATCGCGACTGTACTCAAGCACGTGACCGAGGGCGACATCTTCATCTGGATATTGAAAATTGTCGAAGATGGGGTGTCCCAGCGCCATGTATATTACGTTCCGGAGGCGATAGAGATTTGGCGTGGTACATATAATGACGCCGCCGGGCCGTAGAACCTTTCGAAGACGTTCAAGAGCGATATAACCAGGTATCGGCAAGTGCTCGATAACTTCAGAAAAAAACACGAAATCGAATTTGGCGTTCGAAGGCAAATCAGACTTGCACAGGTTCCAATGGATTGTCTGCACACCCTGCTCCGCCATATACGACAGATGCGGCCCGGGAAGGTCCACCGCTACGCCGCGGTCGTTCCACAACTTCGCGCACACGAGGGCTAGCTGTCCTCCGCCGACATCCAGGACGTCAACAGGCTCGGCTGGAGCCAAGGTAGCGAAGCGCCGGATGCATTCCTTGAAACGAAAGCGATATCGATGATAGTAAGCTCGCCCCCCGAATTGCAGGTCGTCACGACAGATGTAACGCTCATATACTGAGTCAAATTCATGAGGCTTCCACGGGCGCGCCATCAGAGACTCTCCTTCTCGAACAATCTTGGCCATTCGATCACTTGGGCTCTCGTAGCTTTTTCACCAAATGATTCTGGACCTGGTTCACTACGCGCATGCTGCAGAACACAGGACTTGGAATCGGGGGCAGGCGCTAAGCCTCTTGTGCTTGGCAGTGCTTTTTTCCAGAAGAACCAACATTGGCAGCGAGAATCTTGGGGGGCGGAAAGTCGGGCTTCGGTCCCCGCTGCAGGACCCAATTGAGGACACGAGTGACGGCCAGAGCTTTCGCATCCCAGGTCAGACTTTCCCGGGCGTATGCCATTCCTTGCCGCCGTAACCGCTCGAGCCGATCCCGATTGTTGGCCAGCTCAATCAGAATCTTTTCCATCTGCACCACGACGTCGCTTTCATTCGTAAGTGCCGCCTTGCACCCCACCTCTGGATGGACGATATCCCCGGGCCCGCCAAAGTCCACTACCACAGGTACGGCGCCACTCGCCAGAGCTTCGAAAACTACGCCTGCACCATTGTCACGGAGAGATGGAAACAGAAACACATCCGAGGACCGCAAACCCTTGAAGACTTCCGCGTGGCCGAGCCAGCCGCAGAAGGAAACCGCCTTTTCGATTCCGAGGGATCTCGCAAGCTCCTCGAGACGGCTGCGATCCGGCCCATCACCAATCACGGTAAAGTGGGCCGCATCAATTCGCAAGAGTGGAGCAGCCGCGCGCAAAGCAAGATCGCAAGCTTTCCGCGGAACCAAGCCGCCAACAAAAATCAACTTAAGTTTGGCGTCTCGCTCAGGACTGCGCGGTTCATCGGAACACGAAGAGGAACCGATACCAGGCTCCGGAACGAAAAACAGTTTGTCGCGATATGCAGTGAACTCGGAATACGTTTGGGACGAAGCTGCGATAATCGCCGCCGCGTAGCGATAGGTGGAGCGAGCGAACGGCATATAGCGATACAGATTGCGCAGGCTGGAGACCGGTTCCTTTTGGTTTTCGAGCTGGCCAAAACCCGACGGCCAAGGCAGACCGCCGTTGAGCGGCCCGAGTACAAAAGGTATAGGCCCCTTGCGCAGGAAGAATGAGAAAGGGCTCGGCAAAACCGGCGACATCGGCAAGACACGAAGAACCACATCGAATTCACCCGCAAAGATGCGGCTCCGCAGCTGTCGCCATGCGTACCACTCAAATGCAAGGGAAAGCGGATAGAGGAATGCGGTGTACATCTGAGTGTCAAAGTTGTATTTGAAAACTTTGCGGAGAGTCCAATCATGGATCCGCTCGAGCAATGGCATCCGAACCACTTCGATGGCGTGAAACGGAGCATTTGCTCGGCGCACCGGAGCCTCAGAATTCGATCCGATGACCAAAGTGACGTCATGGAGCTGGGAGTGCGCTGCAGCATGCGAGTAAGTGACAAATGGCATGCTGACGGCTTCCGGATTACAGTCCGGCGCTAACAGCAAGATCCTTAATCGATCCATATATGATCCCCTCGTGAACGACTCTTTTCTAGCCCAACCACCTGGACCGCAGACTAAGTGCAGTTGCCACTCCAGAAAACTTCGGCGCTTTGGTTAGTAAATGAATCAAGTGCGGCATAAAAACTGATCTGATCCAATCCATTCTATGTGTAGGGCCGGAGCAGCAATCGAGTGTGTAGTTGAGGCGACTACCTAATCATAGATTTCAATTCCTTTGACACTCCTCACGGTACGCTCCGGTAGCAGGTCGTGAACCAGGCTAGCGGTCTCACTGAGGGGCTTGAGCCCACGGTGGAGCGCAATCACGACTCCTAGATACAGACCGAAGAATACCAAAGAAACGAAAACCATCCTCGCGAATGCGCCCGAGGCTCCAAATTCCGCCATAATGTGCGGCATAGCCCTGAGGATCAGTGCAGTCCCACAGCCAGCCACAACCGATGCTACAAAGAATTTCCAGACGGCTGCGAATATCGGCCCAATACCCAGCCCGATCGGCTCTCCGGCGTACCAGAATCCGGGAAACATCAGGAGAAAATACGAAGCCGTCCAAGCCAACGCGATTCCAGAAGGGCCCCAGCGTAGAGCCAGCAGGAACAGGGTCACGGTGAACCCAAACTCAATCAAACCCCAGCGAAAATACCTCTCGGGACGACCGATCGAAAGATGAATCCACCCTTGCGTGTTATACAGGAACATAACTCCGATTCCTGGGCCGAATAAGGCAAAGATTCGACCAGCCTCCTCCCAGCCAGGCCCGAAAAGAAAACGAATGAAGTCTCCTCCCACTAAAGTAAAATCCGTTCCGATTCCCATTCCCACGAGCGCCAGAACCGATATCGCACGCAGGAAGTAGCGTTGGAATTGTTCGCGGTCCTGGTTAACTCGGCTAAGCGTATTTATGGCCACGGCGCTAATTGGTGCCAGCAATTGCGTTCCTGGCAGAACGAACAGGTCGTACGCCTTCTTATAAAATCCAAGTGTGCGCGCGCCAAACCGCCAGCCAACGAGGAGGTTGTCCGTGTTTTGAGTCGCGTAGGCGAAAACAAAACGCGAGTAGACGTTCATCGCAAACTTCAGCCCTGAAGCGGTGCCCGAGGCGCGGCGCGGCCGACTCGGTATCCATCGGCACATGAACCAAGCGCCCACTGCGGCGACTGCCGTCTGCGTCACACTGCCCCAAACCAGCGCCCAGTAATGCCAACCCGCCATCGCCAAGACGATAGAGATAATCACTTGGAGCCCCTGCCCGGCGAAATTGATGAATGCGATACTCCGGAAGTGCATGGCGCGCTGCAACAGCCCCGTGTGAATATACCCCAGGGAGCCAATCCCAATCGTCAGCGACATCCCCTGAGTCACTTGAACTACGGCCGGGTTGTGATAGAAAAGCGCCAGCAATGGACCCAAGCTAGCAAACGTAAGGGCAAGAATGGTGCCGACGCCCAGATTAATCCAAAAGAGATTGCTCGCGAGAGAATCTGTGAGTTCCTCGCGCTGCATGATCAATTCAGTGAACCCATTCAGGCCGAAGCTCCGAAGCAGAAGGCTAAAAGTGGTGACCATGGTCACGATCCCGAAATCAGACGGAGTAAGCAGCCGTGCCAAGATAACTACTGACCCAATTTGCAAAGTGAAGTTACTGGCCGAACCAGCAATGGCCGCCCCGGCACCGCGAACTGCCCTCCGGCGAAGCCCACTTCCCGCGGCGGTGGGCTGAAAGGTGCCGTTCGACTGAAAAGGCTTCAAGATTTTCTCGTTTCGATGTGGCGCCGTTCCGGTTGATGGCCAACCCAATCGTTCCACAAAGTATTGCTCATGGATTGGAAGGGCTGCGGGGTCCTATGTTAACCTCGGTGATATCCGCGATTGTACGTTGTGAACTCTTTGCTGGACGCATCACGTTCAGCGTGCTGGAAAACGCAGACCACAGTTCTGCGGAATCGGCCGGGAGTTGGTTCCCATCCACGGCTCTTTCGATTGCTGCCTTGGCCACAATTGAAATTCATATTGGCCTGCATCGGATCCGGCCGGCAGCCCCAAATCCCAAACTGGGGAATTTGACCCATGGTTTCAACGTGACTTGAGTAACCGTCTCTCTGACCCGTTTGTGGTACTCGCCATTTCTTGAGTACTAGACTCGGAACAGTCAACCCTGGGCATAAACCCATTGCCATTTTCGCGTTACAGCGAACCCCCTTCGCGGTAACACCACAATAGGATCTTTGATCCAATTAAAAAAAGGAGTTCTGCATATTTTATGAATCTTCCTCCCACACTTTTCTGGATGCTTCGCCCGAAAGCCGAAAACGGTAGCTTTGAACGCCAAACGGGTTCCTGGTTCGGTAAACAAAGCAACCGAGCAGTCTCCTCTCACAACCAGCCCACGCATGTTAAACGTTCGATCCTTCGGAGCCGATTTCGGGCAGGCCTGATTGCGCTGGCTACGGCCTTTCTGAGTGCAGGCATGGCGCATGCGCAGGGAACCTATA
>Ga0181520_10003081_pt1 | contig 29779 bp, 24 predicted proteins | sample PEATcosm2014_Bin_29_FD_132451 | JGI IMG/M metagenome (GOLD analysis project Ga0181520, IMG submission 132451) | Peatland microbial communities from MTU Mesocosm Facility, Houghton, MI, USA - PEATcosm2014_Bin02_30_metaG | ecosystem: Environmental > Terrestrial > Soil > Wetlands > Peat | place...
CCGGCGGCTACGTCGGTTTCGCGGATGGCGTCGAGCAGGGAGGTCTTGCCGTGATCGACGTGGCCCATGACAGTGACGACGGGCGAACGGGGAACCTCAAGCTCGCCGGTATTTTCAGCTTCGAGAACTTCTTCGATGGCCTGGTTGGCGATTTCTTCTTCGTAGGTGATGACGGTGGCTGCCGCGCCGAACTTGGCGGCCACATCCTTAACCATCTCGGCGTCAAGGGACTGGTTGACGGTGACGAAGATGCCGCTCATGAGCAGGGTGGCGATGAGATCCTTGGCGCGGATTTCGAGCTTTTCGGCCAGGTCTTTAACGCTGATGCCCTCGGTGACGGTGATTTCGCGGGTGATGGGCAGCGGCTCGCCGCCGTATTGGATGCCGGCATAGCGCGGCGGCGGCACAAAGCCCTTCATTGGGCCTTCTTTGGTCTTGGGATACTGCGGACGTCCGCCACGGCCTCTGGATGGTGCGCGCTGCGGGCGCGGGGACTCTCCAGTTGGCGGGGCGCTGCCGGGACGTGGCGGGCCGCCCGCGCGAGGTGGTCCAAAACCGGGGCGCGCGCCAAAAGCGGGCCGAGAACCTGGAGCGCCCGGAGCGCCGGCGCCAGCGTAACCGCCAGAGGTGGAGCGCGTGGGGTGCTTGGGGCGCGGGCCGCCGCCGGGGAACTGGCCTGTTCCTGGAGCGCCACCGGAGGAGCGCTGTTGATAGCCGCCCGAGCCGGCAGCGGGCCTGTTGCGGTCGAAGATCGGCCTGCCGCGCTGAATGCCGCCTGCGGCAGTCCCGGTGTTAGACGCGGGTGGAATGTCAGCCACTGGAGGCGCGGTATAAAACGGACGAGGCCCAGTTTGCGGCATCACCATGCGCCGCGCGGGCAGCGCCGGAGTGGGAATTGCGGCGTGGGTGTGCCCTTTTCCACGGTGGGCGGGAGTATGCGCCGGCGCAGATGCCGCGAGATCGGCGGCTTCTCCGGGGAATAAAGCTGCCTGCTCGGAAGCTAGAGTATCCGCTTCATCTGCCGAGGGGGCCTCAATCTCTACAGGTTCCGTTGCCGCGGAGACCTTGGCTTTGGGGTGCAGCGCCGCGGAATCCTTGGTTGTGGCGGCTGGCACAATGGGTTCTTCAGCTGTAACTGGAGGCTTGGCTGATTTTGCCGGCGGCTTGACCACCACGGTGGGCGGCGCCACGACGACTACCGGACGCTGCACGGCTGCTGGAGCCTTGGCAACCACCGCTTTGGCGGGCGGGCGCGTGGCAATGGCGGGCGGTTGGGCTATGATGGGCGGCGCGGAACGAGGCTGAGGAACAATTTTGCGCGGCTCCGGCTTGGGCGGCGCAGCAGGCGGCTTGACGGCAACCACGGCCGCCGGCGCCGGACGCGTGGGTTCCGGGGCAGGCGCGGCTGTGGTTCGCTTCAGAGGCAAACGGCTCTTGCGGGCTTCGTCTTCCTCTTCCTGCTTCTTGGCCTGAATGGCTTTCAGCACGTCGCCTGGCTTGGAGATATGGGAGAGATCAATCTTGGGCGCAATGGCTTGCGGGGCGCGAGAGGCCGGCGTGCTTGCCTGGCCTGCGTGCCGCGACGCACGCTTAAATTGCGCGCGAACCTTTTCGGCCTCATCCTCCTCCAGCGAACTGGAGTGAGTTTTGCCAGCGCCCAGGCCGAGCTCTGCCAATAGATCAAGAACCTGCCGGCTCTTGACTTCCATCTCGCGCGCGAGATCGTTGATACGAACCTTACTCATCCGCCTCTTTTCAAAATCTGCTGCCCAAGCCCTTAGTCGCTCATAGCTACCTCATGGCATTGGCTGTAGTGCAAAGTGCCGTTATCGTTGATGGTGTTCCGCAGACGCGGCGCATCTTACGCGCCTTCCTCTTTGGTCGCCTGTTCATCCGTTGTTGCGCTTTCGGTATCAATTTCATTCAGCAGCGGCTCTTCGGTGCTTTGAGCATTCTGCTCAAGCGCCTCGGCCGGGTGGTCTTGCAAAGTTTCGATTTCCGCCTCAGTGATGACCGCGGCGTCATTTTCCGCTTCCGCCTGTCCGGTCGCCTGAACAGCTTCACTTTGCTCTTCGGTGACGGCTTGTTCTGCTGATTCAGCGCCGTCGGCTTTCTCTGCTTGAGGTGCACGGCCATGCGGGCTTTGCTCAAGCTGTTCGAAGTAGCGGCGCACGGCGAGGCTGATTTTCTCCAGAGTTTTTTCGCCGATACCGGGAATCTCCTCGAGCTGTTCGGGGGTCATATCGGCGAGCCCCTCGACGGTGGTGATGCCGGCGGCGACCAGCTTCTGAAGAACGCTCGCTGCAAGTTCTGTTACCTGCTCGATGGGCGTGGAGGGCCCGCCGCTCAGGTCCTGCATTTGCTGCTCGACCTCCTGGCGCTTTTCCTCTTCGCTCTTGATGTCGATCTTCCAACCGAGCAGCTTGGCGGCGAGGCGAACATTCTGGCCCTTCTTGCCGATGGCCAGGGAGAGCTGGGTGTCGTCCACGATGACTTCGAGCTGCTTCTCCGTGAGGTCGGCGATGGATACGCGGCTAACCTTGGCGGGTTGCAGAGCCTTCTCGGCAAAGGTAGTGATCTCTTCGGAGAATTCGATGATGTCAATTTTTTCACCGCGCAGCTCGCGGATGATGGACTGCACGCGCATGCCCTTCATGCCTACGCAGGCGCCCACCGGGTCTACATCTTTGTCGCGGGACTGGACGGCGATCTTGGTGCGCTCGCCGGCTTCGCGAGCGATGGCGCGGATGACGACTGTGCCGTCGTAGATTTCAGGAACTTCGGACTGAAAGAGATTCTGCACCAGCTCCGGAGCGGCGCGGGAGACGATCACCTGCGGTCCCTTGGCGGCGCGATCCACCTTGAGCAGGACAACGCGGACGCGCTCACCGATGGAGAACTGCTCGAGGCGCGACTGTTCGCGCTTGGGGCAGCGTGCTTCGGCCTTGCCCAGGTCGTAGATAATGTCCTGGCCCTCGATGCGCTTGACGGTGGCGTTGAGCACTTCCTTTTCGCGGTGGGCGTACTCGTTGAAGACGGTTTCGCGCTCCGCCTCGCGGACTTTCTGGAAGATGACCTGCTTGGCCAGTTGCGCGGCGATGCGGCCCAGCGGAGTGGTGTCGCGATAGATGCGGATCTCGCTGCCCACCTCGACCTCCGGCGCCAGTTCCTTGGCCTCGGTGAGGGTGATCTGGTTGAGCGGGTCTTCGATGGGCTCATCGTCGGCCACCACGGTTTTGTAGATGTAGGCCAGAATCTGGCCAGTCTCCTTGTTCAGCTCGCCGCGCATATTTTCCTGGGTCTTGTAGTACTTGCGCGTGGCCAGGGCGATAGCCTCCTCGACCGCGCCCACAACGATGGCGGGGTCAATGCTCTTTTCCTGACTTAGGAGCTCGATACTCTGATACAAAACGCTGGCCATACTCTGCTTGCTCTCTCTGCTTCTCTTGCGGCTTGCGCCGGTTTCAGTTGATGTATTGGAGGGAAGATCGCAGAATCCTGTATTCCCTCCGGGGCTAAAGCCCCTCATTCGATTCTGGCCAATTTGTCAGGGCTAAAGCCCTGACTATCAATCCTACCCTTTGTTTCTTACCGTTTCCGGCGATTCCGTTAAATCTCCGGCACCAGTTGCGCCTTCTCGATGTTCGCGAGCGCAATCTCCACCGTGTCGACCCCGGCCTTCCGGCTCTTGCTGTTCTGCTTGACCGCGTTCAGGTCGAGCGTAATGGTTTGACCGGCGCCGGACTCGGTTTTATCCATCAGCCGGCCCTGCCAGTGGCGATTATTGCGGACCGGCTCGAAGGTCTGAACCTTGACCAGAGAGCCAGCAAAGCGTCGAAAATCATCTGGGCTGGTCAACTTGCGGTCCAACCCCGGAGAGCTGGCTTCGAGCGTGTACTCCGCGCCCGGAACCAGGTCTTCCACATCCAGCAGCACGCCAAAATCCCGGCTGAAAGCTGCGCAATCTTCGTGGGTGACGCCGGAGAGCTGCTCAACCTTTAGCTTGCCTGCCTGTGTCTCCTGAATCAACCGTTCGGGAAGCTCCCCGACCAAGCCTTCTGCTCGGGCCTCAATGGCCGCCTTCAGCTTTGCGCGTCCCTCGGAATTTTTCTCGAGAAAGACGCGCAGAATGCGTTCCTTGGCCGGGCCGATGAACTCGATCTCCACCACGTCCAGCCCATGCGAGGCTGCCACGCGTACCGCTGCCGCCCGGATTGCTTCCAGCTTGACTGCCATCGTCCCTACACCCCAGCGAGCAAACCTAGCTCACTGGGACTCTGATTTCACACCGTCAGAGGCGGTAAAAAACACGAAATTTGGCCCAAATAAAAAGTGGGCATTAAGCCCACTCATCCCTCCGCCAGCCGGTGCGGTCACGGCAATTCAGGCGGAGAAACTCGTCTGTACCTACAGCATAGCCCAAAATGGGGGGAAATTCAACCACCTATGGAGGGGCGGACGCCGCTCCGCGGCCAGGGGGCAGGAAACGGCGGTATTCGTAGTATTCCACCTGTTTCGCCGAGAAGATGTACAAGAATAGGCAACTGGCGAAGGGGACGAAAAATGGACTGGAAACAGCCTACAAGAATCTGGCATACTGACCGGCATGAACAGAAAAGCTGTTTTGCGCACTCTCGTTTTTGTTATGGCTTGCGGACTGGCAGCATCTCTTCCCGCGCTGACTGACGACTCGGCCGCCGCCATAGCTGCCGGAGGGGTGGTGCCCCGGCGCGAGACGCGCATCGTGATGGCCAGGGAAGTTCTTCAGATCAGCTTGAAGAAGGTGGTGGTTGATTACGACTTCCGCAACGATACGGCGGAGGATGTGAAGACAGAGGTGGCGTTTCCGGTGCCGCCGTATGACTGGGGCGTGACGTCAATGCCGCCATCAATTACTTCATTTCCGGATTTTCGGCTCTCCATCGATGGAAAGCCCGCATCTTACCAGTCTGATGCGAAGGCAATTATCAACGGTAAAGACGTTGCCGATATTCTGGTTGCCGACGGAATTGACGTTGCTAGTTTCGGACATGCCGATGATGATGTGCGAATGGGTCGGGATCTTATTCGTTTGCCTGAGGGTGAGAAGAAGCGTCTAGCCGCAATGGGCATCATCGACCTCGATAATGATAATAACAACACTGCGAATGGCTATATTGCTAATTGGGAAGTTCATCTGCAATACCACTGGACGCAGAGATTTCCGGCGCATTCGACGGTTCACATCCGGCATGAGTATTCACCGTTTGCGGGATTTGCCTCATATTATTTCCGTCGAGGTGATGAGCAGAAACTTTTGGATGTGGGAAAGATTTCCGTGGATGAGTCTAAGCCCATTCCATTGAAGCCAGATGATCGAGGAGACATTACTTCCTTCTGTATGGGGCTTCCGCTTGCTAAAAGCATGGTCTCCAGTATTCATCAAGTATTGCTCAATAATCCATCAGATCCAGATTTGTATGCTGAGATTGAATTTCAATGGGTGGACTTTATTCTCACCTCGGCGAACACCTGGAGGCGGCCGATTGAGGATTTTACGCTTATCGTTGAACGGCCGAAGCCGGTAAACGGCGGGAAAGTCTTTGTCAGCTTCTGCTCGCCGGGCGAAGGCGCGGTGGAGAAGACGGATGTAAACCTCTTTCAGGTTCACCTGACCAACTTCGTTCCTGTGTCAGAATTGCACATTGGTTTCTTCGAGGTTCCCCCGGCCAAGGCTGCCCAGCCATCTGTGAAGTAACTGGCGGCCAAGGCGAGCGGATTTCCCCTCAAGGAGGCGTGAGTTGTACAGAATTCCATGAAGAAAACCCCTATTTTCCCGATGAAAGGGGTATGCAGGTTCTTTTTGAACAGCTTTAGGGGGTAATGACGGATAAAGCTGGGAGTTGGCTTGGTGAATGAAACATGCACTCAAGCAACGAGTTCTTATCACTATAGTTGCCACCGTGGTTGCAGCGGCGTGCGGCTTGCTGGCGGGCTATTTGCTGGGCCGCATGATCGCGCTGCGTCTGACAGCGAACAAGTTGAGCTACGAGGCAACGCGCGCTATCGACGATAGCGTGGCGTTTTCACGCGATGCGCACGCCGTGCTGGATGCGATGAACGCATTGCCCGCGCCCCTATGTTCCGACAAGGATATGGCGTCTCTGCTCGAACTTGTCTACCATTCGCATTATCTGAAAGAAGCCGGGCGCGTGCGCGACGGTAAGATTGTCTGCTCGACGACACTGGGGCGGCTGCCTCTGCCCGGCATCAAGCAGCCCCGGCCAGATTACATCGGTGCGGATGGCGTCAAGGTATACATAAATCCTCCGCAGTTTCGTTTGGACGACATAGCGGTCACCAGCCTGCAAGCGGGCGATTCCTATGTGGTATTCAATCCCTATATCTACAGCCTTCGGGAAAGCACTACGGTGCATTTCATGGGCGCGGCAATCAGTACCGCGCAGAGTCAGTTCGCTCATCCGGGGAATAATAATGACATAAACCATACGCGCACGATACCGGCTCGGGATGGCGACTTCCGCATTGGGGACATCTTGTACTCGACCCGCTGTTCTGTACACGATGACTTCTGCATGACGGCCTCTCTATCAGTATCCGAAGCGCTGCGGGACAATCGCAGCGAACTGAAGGCTATGCAAATTCTGGGCGGACCGGCTGGCGGCCTCTTCGGCTTCCTAGTTGCCATCCTCTACCGTCGCAACCGTAGCATGGAACAGCAGCTTCGCCGGGCCATCCGCAATGACAAGCTGCGGGTGGAGTATCAGCCTATCATCGATCTGGCCAACGGACGGATAGTGGGGGCCGAGGCGCTGGCGCGCTGGACCGACGAGGAAGGCTTTGCCGTGGGGCCCAATATCTTCGTCAAGATTGCCGAGGCGCAAGGCTTTGTGGGCTCCATCACGCGGCTGGTGGTGCGCCGCGTTCTGCGCGATTTTGCCGCCACGCTCCGCGCCCGGCCAGATTTTCGAGTGAGCATCAACATAGCCGTCAGGGACCTGACCGATCCCCGGTTTCTGCCCATGCTGGAGTACTCCCTGAAGCGGGCCGGGGTAGAGGCGCGGAGCATAGTCATAGAGATCACTGAAAGCTCCACGGCCCAGTATGAGGTGGCTATCGCGGCCATTCTGCAACTTCGCCAGCGGGGCCATAGCGTGCATATAGACGACTTCGGCACTGGGTATTCCAGCCTTTCGTATCTGCATGGTCTTTCCGTGGACGCCATCAAGATCGACCGGAGTTTCACGCAGTCTATCGGCACGGAGGCGGCGATATCGGCGATTTTGCCGCAGATTCTTTCCATGGCTAAGGCGCTTCACCTGGAAGTGATTGTGGAAGGGATTGAAACCAGGCAGCAGGCTGTGTATTTTGCCGCCCAGAAACAGCCTGTTCACGGCCAAGGCTGGCTCTTCGGTCACGCTGTCGTGCCCGAGGAGTTCCATCGCTTGCTGGTTGAAGATGAGAAAAAGAAGCAGGCCGCAACGACGGACTTGAGCCTGTGATTCACGGGCTGTAAGCTGATATGCATGAGATGTCTATTTCGCAGATTTATACTGTTTCTTTTGATCGCCTGTGTCGTTTCATGCGCAAACCCTCCTTCATGGAGTCAGACACGACAGTTTCAGTTCGAGCAATATCCGGCAAAGGTCTACAAGGGGCCCATCAAGATTCCGAAATGGCTGCATCAGGAAGATGACGGCGAGTGGGTGTACGAAACAGCCAGGAGCGCTTCGCCTCCAGAAGTGACTTATGCGGGCGAATATGAACTAGATGCACTCAGCTGTGGTACAGGCTGTCGTTTTTACGAATTAGCAAACCTGCGAACCGGTGTTGAAATCCCAGCGATCGGCATGTTTGATGGAGGTGATCCGCTACCCAAAACCAAAGATGGGCATCCCTATCTGACGGTTCTCTTTTATAAACCTGACAGCCGGTTACTGATTGCTGAATATCACCTCGACTTCGACAATCCAGATAAGCCCGAAACCTGTCGCCAGCGATACTTTGTGCTTGAAGATGGCAAACTCCAGCCGATCTCCAAAACATTTCCCTTTTGCACCGAAGAGCCGAAGCAGGAACAATAGCAGAATGATGGACCCACGCGACGAGATGGACCCCATTCAGTTGGATGTTTTGGCGCAGGCATTTTGCGGGCAACTGATGGCCTGCCTGGATGCGTGTGCTCGCGGCAGGAAGGGTCTGTTTTCAGAATACGAGCACCTAGGTGGCGAGGTGAGTGGTGAGGACGAGGATTATTCCTGGCCGGAGGCGGCGCGGCTGCGCGAGCTTGCCGTTGCGTTGCAGGGGATTCTGGCGCAGCAGGAACAAAAGAATGCGCTGTGCGATGAGTTTCTTGACCTGTGCACAATGCATGGCGAGAGCCATCCCGGCGAACGAAAGCTGGCGCGGGCGTTTTTGGAGCGGATAGAGCGGGGCGAGGTGGGCGCGGAGCCGGATAAGAAGGGCAGACCATGGTGATTTTTCACGCATTTCTGGCGCTGGCGGCGGGCTTCGCAACGATGGTCCTGCTGGTGATTGTTTTGATGGCGCTGCTCAAGCGTATGGTCCCGAGTTGGACGGGCGCGGAGGGCAAGGTTGAGCCGGGGTACGCCTTCGTCAATTTGGGGTACTCGTTTCTGGCGGCGGCGGCTGGCGGCTACGTGACTGCGTGGGCGGCGGTGGCCAACCCGCTCTACCACGTGCTGGCGCTGGGGATGGTGGTGCTGGCGCTGGCCGCGTTGAGCGCGCTGCAATCACGGGGCAAGCAACCTATCTGGTATGCGTTGGCGCTGGTGGCGATTTCTCCGATTGGCGTGCTGGCTGGAGGGCTGGTGTGGTTACGGGTGGTGGGAATACTTTAGGATGTGCCACTTTTATAATTTGTGCCACTAGGCTATAATAGTGACACGTATTTGGAAGGTGGGAATTATGGAAGTTTTGGAACGCCAAGAGCAAGAGGTAGGCCGGAAATGGCCTAGGTTTGTCGACAAGCTCTGGGTTCGGACTCGGATGGGGGAAAAGGGGCGGCTGGTGATTCCTGTGGCACTCAGAGAAGCGCTGGGGATGACCGACGGCGACGTTCTGGATATGCGCGTTGTGGACGGCGAACTGCGGATTGCAACCATGCGGGAGCGGCTGCGGCGGGCGCAGGCGCGCGTAAAAGCCCTCGTGCCACCGGGTGTCAGCCTTGCCGACGAGTTGAGCACGGAGCGGCGCGAGGCAGCAAAGCATGAATGAAGTTGTCTTCGATGCCTCGGCGATACTCGCCCTACTTCAACACGAGCGTGGTGCGGAGAGACTGACGGTCGAGATTCGCAAGAATGCCGTGGTCAGCGCGGTCAATCTGGCGGAAGTACAATCCAAACTCGTCAAAAAAGGGCACGATCCGGAGGAAGCCTGGGGGGATGCTCTATCCACGATGATTGAAGTAGAGCCTTTTACCGGCGAACACGCCAAAATCGCCGGTGATTTGATTACAACTACGGAGAAGTATGGGTTATCGTTGGGCGACCGGGCGTGCCTGGCGCTGGCGATAGTGTTGAATGCTCCGGTTTATACCACCGAACAGCTTTGGAAAAATCTGAAGGTGGGCGTGCCGATTCATGTGATTCGGTAGATGGCAAGGAAGTCATGAGAAAGAGGCACCCTGCTTCCTTGGATCACTAACACTTAGCGGATAGTGACCGGAGCCATGGAACCGATTTGAACCGTTGCACCTTTGGGTGCTTCGTTGAAGAGGAATACCAGGTTGATTTCTGCGCCAGCGGGAACCTGAATGTGCCAGTTACCCGTAAGTCCTGTATAGAACTCGAAGTTCGGGCGACCGTCATAAGGGCTTTTCCAAGGCCATCGAATAGCGATAGGCGTGAGTGTCCTTCCGTCGGCCAGATGAAGAATGACGGCCTTCAGCGATTCGAACTGAACTGTCTCATCAGTTGTGCCAGTATTCTTCACAAGAAGGCGAATTGCAGTGGCATGGCCATACTGCTTCTCAATGTCCATGCATCCAGTTACGGTGGTAGAGGTAATGCTCATGGGAAGCCGGAAGCCAAAAGTCTTGCTATCAGGATCCTGGAATTCGCACATACTCTTGTAATTCCAAATAGAGGCAGTTACCCCAAGCTTCTGTGACGGTTGAGCGTACGCCGTTGAAATTGCGAAGATCGCCAATGCGAGGACTTCAACAGTATGATGCCGTTTCATGATCGATTGCTCCTTCGTTACATAATCGAACCAATTATAGGCTGAATTTCCGGGTGAGAGCGTAGAAGAATATGGAAACGCCGAAGGCCGGAGCGATGCTCCGTCCTTCGGCGTTTGTTGCGGATTGTGCGATCAGCCCTGAATGTCGAACTGCTCGGGATGCAGGGTCGCATCGCTCTTGATGAGGATGTTCTTGCCGGTCAGCTCTTCGAACTCGGTAATCCAACTGGCGTTGTTGGATTTGAGCACCTTGACGGTTTCGGGGTTGACGCGCAGCAGGATGTCGGCGTTCTCGAAGAACTTTTTCATCTTGCGCAACTCGGTGTAGATCTCGTTGCAGACCGTGGTTGCGCTCTTGACCATGCCGGTGGCCTGGCATGTGGGGCAGGGAACAGAGAGAGTGCGTTCGAGAGATTGCTTGACGCGCTTGCGGGTGATGGCGACCAGGCCAAAGTCGTTAAATTGGAGAACCTTGGTGGGTGCGCGGTCGGATTTGAGAGCTTCTTCAAGGGCGGACAGAACACGGAAGCGGTTTTTGCGGTCGTCCATGTCGATAAAGTCGATGACGATGATGCCGCCCAGGTCGCGCAAGCGAATCTGGCGGACGATTTCGGGGACAGCGTCGAGGTTGGTCTTGACGATGGTGTCCTCAAGGCGGGCTGATTTGCCGACGTACTTGCCGGTGTTGATGTCGATGGCGACGAGCGCCTCGGTCTGGTTGATGACGATGGAGCCGCCGCTCTTGAGCCAGACTTTGGAGTTGAGGGCCTTGGTGATTTCGTCCTGGATGCCGAAGTGCTCGAAGAGCGGAGTCTCCTTGGTGTAGAGCTTGACGCGGCGGACGAGCGAGGGCGAGAAGCGGTTGAGGAAGCGAACGATGCGCTCGTAATTGTCCTGTGAATCGACCCAGATGGAAGAGAAGTTGGAGCTGACCTGATCTCTCAGGATGCGCTCGATCAATCCCAAATCGTGATAGATGAGGGCCGGGGACTTGGATTCGTCGGAGCGTTTTTTGATCTCCGCCCAGAGGTTGAGCAACATGCGCAGGTCAGTGCGCAACTCTTCTTCGGATGCGCCCTCGGCGGCGGTGCGGACGATGAATCCACCGGAGGCCTCGCCGCGCTCGTGAACGAGAATGCGCTTGAGGCGCTGGCGCTCCTCATCGGAGGCGATTTTGCGGCTGACGCCGATGTGGGTGACAGTGGGCATGAAGACCAGGAAGCGGCCGGGCAGGGCGATGTGCGAGGTGATGCGCGCACCCTTCTTGGCGATGGGCTCCTTGGCGATCTGGACGAGAATCTCCTGTCCGGGCTTGAGCAGGTCGCTGATGATGGGCAGGTCGGAGGTCTGCATGGAGCGGCGCGACATTCCGCGGCCTCTGCCGGCTGGCAGTGCCGGAGCTCCTCTTCCGCGTCGACCGCGGGCGGCGCGATCGGGGCGCTGTGGGGCGGCTGCTCCTGTGGCAAGCGCTTCTCCATCTTCTTCGTCGAAGCCTTCGTCTTCGCCGCCTTTTTCGTCGAAGTTCAACTGGATGCGGTGGTCGAGGTGGGCTTCCTGGAGCATTTCTCCCAGATCGCCGGAGCGCAGATGTGTGGGCAGCGTCTCCTCTTCAAAGTCTTCCTGGTCGTGATCTTCGGCTTTGCCTTTTCGATGAGGATGCCGGGGAGCGACATACTCCTCTTCCTCGATTGTCTCCTCCACGATGAGGCCTTTGCCGGGGGCGTAAGAGGAGGATGAAATCGTTTTGGCTGCCTTGGCATCTTTTTCATCAGGCTTCTTTTTGCCAAAGCCAAAGAGGCGGAAACCACTGGGAGGTAGAGGGTCCACGTTGTGAGAGGCGGAGGCGTCGTCACTGGGCTCAGGCGCATCCGGATCAAGCGCGGATTCAGAGGTCTCCTCGAACTCATCTTCTTCATCTTCATCGAGAGGCTCTTCTTCGATCAGATCATCTTCCGCGCCCGCAGAGGCCATCAATTCATTTGTGGAGACCATCTCCGTTGGCGGGGCCGATTCCGCTTCCGGCTCAGTGATCTCCTCGACGAAGTCCTGCTCCTCGACAGCATCGGGAGCAGAGCTGCCGGTAGCTGACTCAATAGCAGGCGGCTGGTGCGGCTCGGCCGACGCTTCCGAAGCGGGTTCGTCCGTATGCTTGCGATGTTTGGAGAGCGATTCGCCGGGCAACACGCCGCTCCCGTCCCAAACAAGGGGCGCTTCGATCATGGTGGAGGGTTTGAAGCTGCTCTCCGAACGAACAGGAAGAGCAACGTGCCTGGTTGCGTTCTCTGGCAAGGCGCTCTCTGCTGGAGCGCCGCCGTATTTGGAGAGCGACTCGCCTGGCAGCAGAATGGGGGTTGGAGTAGAGGCTCCGCGCGCAGGCTGCGAAGGCCTGTCCGAGGACGAAGACCTGTCCGTTGCGCCAGCATGAATCTGCGGGGCAACCTCGGATTCGGTCTCGGTGATCTCCTCGATGTCAGTAGCCTGAGTTTGCCCGCTCTCGATTGGAGCTGGTGATGAGTCTGTTGCGCCACGGCCACCACGGCGGCGGCGGCGTCCACGCCAGCGTTTGGATCCGGCGGCGCCGGAATCCTCTTTGCCCGCTTCAGCTTGCTCTGCGAGGGAGACGGAACCGGAAGCGGGTAAGGCAGCTGGCTCGCTTTCCGGCAGGGCCTCAACCGTCAAACGGCTATCCCGGGCCGGGCGATCCGGTCTCGGTTCTTGTTTTTGTTCAGGCTTTTGGCCGGGGCGCGGGCCACGCTCCTGCGGAGCGGGCTCTTTTCCGCTGGTGTGGCGGACCTCGCGGGGGGGCTTGTTGCCACCGCTGACGGCGGCTTTTTCCAGCTCGTCAGTTTCTTCCTGATCTTCAAGCTCCATGAAGTCGGTTACATACAGGAAGGCATCGCGCTCCAGGCCCACATCCACAAAGGCGGATTGCATGCCAGGCAGTACACGCGTGACGCGGCCGTTGTAAATGGAACCAGCGAGGGTGTATTCGTTTTCGCGTTCGTAGTAGATTTCCGCGAGTTGATCATCTTCAAGAATTGCCAGCCGCGTTTCATGCGGCGTGGAGGAGATACAAATTTCCTTTGCCATCGTACCTTTCTGCCCGGTGGCGTCCGCCTGCCGAGACTCGCGGCAAGGATGGATGGAGAAGTGCGCGACCGGAAGGGGAAGGGATGTGCGGATGGGGCGACCCGTGAATCGCTAGTGTGCCGGTTGTTGCGCCCAGCCCAGCCGTGAATGGCGGCGAACCGTGGCGAACTTCCGCACGAACGAGCCTTACGATACGGTAACCCGATTGCAGAGAGATTGTGGCCAACCTTGCCGGGAATCCCGGCGGGGCCGTTCCACCGCTGGCGAAAGAATAGCCGTGTCGCGCGATGGGGCCGGGAAAAGCTGTCCCGGGAAACTCTACGCAAACCGTGCAATTTGTACGCCGCCAACGGTTTTCCCGTCTCTGCGTGCTCATGAACCCTTATCCTGCCGGGCACACGGTCCATCTGGACCTGGCCGGCGAAATACCTGATAAAACCTTCTCCCGCGGGCCGGATATAACCGGGGGGACGCAGGAGGTGTAACCACAAAACCGTCAGTTTACGAACCGGCGCATGCGGACATTCATCGCCGCGCCCAGCGCCAGGAAGGTAAACAATACCGAAGATCCGCCGTAACTCATTAACGGCAAAGGAATTCCGGTGACGGGCATAAACCCGATGACCATGCCTACGTTGACCGCAATCTGAAAGGTCAACACAGCCACCACTCCCATGATAATCAAGGAACCGGACAGGTCCGCGGCTGTTTGAGCGTTCTGAATCAAACGCATCAATATGAAAAAGTATAGCAGGAGGACGGAGAGCGCGCCGACGAAACCGTGTTCCTCGCCAAAAGCGGCAAAGATGAAGTCGGCATGGGGAATGGGCAGGAAGTCACCCTGGGTCTGGGAGCCTTTGGCCATGCCTTTGCCCCAGACGCCTCCGGAGCCGACGGCAATGAGCGATTGTCGCAACTGGTAGCCGGTGCCTTTGGGGTCGCTGTCTGGATTGACGAAGCTGGTGAGGCGGGCTTTCTGGAAGTTCTTGAGAACTTTGAAGTGCCCTATTCCGAAGCCATCAGTCCAGACGCCTGCGATCAGCACCGTTCCGCAGACCAAGAGAACCAGCGACTGACGGATGTTGATGCCTCCCAGGAAAAGGCCGACGACGAGGATGGGCACATAAGTGAGCGAGGTGCCCAGGTCGGGCTGGATGAGCACCAGCATCATGGGAATGCCAACCAGCACCAGGGACTTGAGGATATCCCTCCAAGTGAGGCTGCGCCCGCCGAGGTTGGCAAAGTAACGGGCCACGACCAGAATCAGAATCAGCTTGACCCACTCGGAGGGCTGAAAATGAAAGGGGCCGATCCTGATCCAACGCCGCGCGTGCAGCACCGTGACTCCCACCAGCTTGACGGTCACCAGCGCCAACAGGCCGAAACCATATGCCCAGTAAGCCCAGTCCAGCAGCCGGTGATAGTCGATTTTGGAGAAGAGGAACATGGCTGCCAGACCGCCGGTGATCCATAAGAGCTGCTTGATGTGAAAGGCGGCGTACCAGTGGTTTTGCAGCGTGGCTGAGAATTTTGTATGCAGCGTGGCGGAATAAACCTCGAAGACAGAAATGGCGCAGAGCAGCAGCACCATGCCCAGCAGCGGCCAGTCGAAGTCGCGAAAGCTGAGAAAGCGGCGCATCAGGGTTGGCCTTCTTTGAAGCGCAGGGGGGATGAGAGGAGCCAGGCAGGCCAGGGAATCATGGTGGTGGCTACGTTTTTAACCGGGGTCAGCGGAGTGGGAGACAGAGCGAAATGCCCGCCGCGTAGCTGGGCGGATTGTGTGGCTCCAGTGTGGCGCGATTTTTGGCCGACGGGCAGAGATTCGGTCCAAATTGCGCCCATCTCGACGGTCGCGGGCTTCCCAGCAAACGCCAGGGCGTTGTGGTCCTGGGTTCGCTTTTTGTTGACGTAGACGGTGGCAACCTGGGCGGCGAGTCGTGCGGCATTGGAGCCCCAGTCGCCGTGCTCCCAGAGGACGGCGACAACGAACTCCGGGTTTCTGCGGGGAATGACACCGACGAACCAGCCGTTAGGCAAGAATTCCTTTCCTCCGCCCAACTGCTTGATGGCCGCATGGCTGGCAATCTGTGCAGTGCCGGTCTTACCGGCAAAATCGACTCCCTCCAAGTGAGAAGCTGCGGCCGTGTCGTAGGCGCCAGGCGAAGTAGCCTCGGCCATGCCTTCGGTGATGATCATCCAGTTTTCCGGATCGAGGTCAATGGTGGATTCTCCAGAGCCGGGGAAGGTGTCTTTGAGTGCCTGGCGGTACTGGGCGGGAAGCTGTGCGGGGTCCACCACGTGAGGGCGCACAAAATGTCCGTTGGAGGCGATGCCGCTGATCATGCGCGCCAACTGGATGGGCGTCACCGTGACGGGACCCTGGCCGATGCCCACCGAGACAGTCTCGCCCACATACCACTTCTCGTGGTAGTTTTTCAGCTTCCAATCCGAAGAGGGAACGATACCCGCTGCCTCGTTGGGCAGATCGACGCCGGTGCGCTGGCCCAGGCCCGCGCTCTTGGCGTAACGGGCAATGGTGTCGATGCCCAGCTTGTCAGCCAGCGTGTAATAAAAGGTGTCGCATGACCAGGGGATGGCGTGCTCGATGTCCACATTGCCGTGGTGACGATCACAGGCGTGAAATTGGCCGTAGAAAAAGGCGCCGCCCTGGCAATTCACATGCATATTTTGCGCCACGCCCTCCTGAAGCCCGGCGACGGACATGAGGATTTTGAAGGTCGATCCGGGAGCCAGTTGCGCCTGGATGGCCTTGTTCATCAGGGGGTGGTTGGGATCGTTGATGAGCTGGTTCCAGTCGACGCGGTTGATGCGCACGGCGAAAGCGTTGGGGTCGTAACTGGGGTGGGAGACCATGGCGAGAATCTCTCCGTTACGCGGGTCCATGGCCACCACTGCGCCGCTGCGGTCTCCCAGGGCGAGCTCGGCGGCGCGCTGAATATCGATGTCGATGGTCAGCTTGAGATCCTGTCCGGGAATGGCGTGCTGGGTTCTGAGGTAGCCGACCTCGCGGCCATGGCTGTCAACAATTACATCTCGAGATCCGTCCTGGCCCCTCAGAACTTCGTCGTAGGTTTGCTCGACGCCCGCTTTGCCGACCACGTCGCCCGGCTCATAGGCGGCAAAGCGAGACTGGCTCAGTTCCTCCGCGCTCACTTCACCGACATAGCCGATGAGGTGGGCGGCAAAGCCGTCGCGGGGATAGAGCCGCCGCTCCTCATCGAGGGTCTCCAACTCGGGCAACTCGTTGCGGTGAGCCTCGATGAAGGCCTGCTCATCGGCGGTGATGTCCTTCTTGATGGGGATGGGCTCGTAAATTGGCCGGGTGCGATAGCGGCGCAGAGTGTTGCGCAACTGCTCCAGGTCCAGATTGAGGCCTCGGGCGATGAGGGGCAGGTCGGCGTCCACGCTGCGATTCTGCTCGCGAACCAGGAAGCAGGAGACCGACGGGTAGTTGTCCACGAGCAGCCGGTTCTCACGGTCTAAGAGCTTGCCCCGGCCAGCCATCACGGGAACTTTGCGGATGCGGTTCAGTTCGGCGAGCTGGCGGAAGTTCTCCGCGCCCAACACTTGCAGCCGCCACAGCCCGGCGGCCAGTGCGAGCATGATCAGCAGAATGCCATATTGCAGCACCGTCAGCTTGAGGGTGGAGAGCTTTTCGCCACGGGTTGTGCCGCCGTGATACATACTGTCTGAGCCTCAGGTGCTCCTTATTTGACGTTTCATTCCCTGATCTGCGTCCTGTCGAGCAGCGGAAACAGGATCATGGCTGCTACCGAAGTGCCTATCGCCTTCATCAGTTCGTCCAGCCCTCTCCACTCCTGGTCCAACCCCAGCAGAACTCGATAAATGAGGACGTAAATGGCGCCGGAGAGCAGCGATAGCAAAAAAGTCATCATCATGCGGATGGTGAAATTATCCACGTCGATGCGCAGTCCTACCGAGCCGGCCAGAAAACCGGCCACGGTTTTGGCGATGCCGTTGGCGCCAATGGCGCGGTGTGTGAGCGCATCCTCGAAGATGCCCATGCCCGCGCCCATCATCGTTCCCTGAATGGGGTCGCGCCGGGCCAGGGCAAAATAGATTGTCACCACCAGCGGCAGATCAAACCATGCATAGCCGTGGAGTACTCGTGGCAGCCAGGCCTGAAGCACCAGTGCCACCAGGGGCGCAGACGCATAAACCAGCATGGGATAGCTGCGGCTTCCCAGATCACGACGGTGACTGACGCCAGAGATTCTCATGGCTATGGATTCCTCCCTGCCTGAGGCGGTGGAGAGGTTTTCTCTTCCTGCGGCGGCTGAGGGCTGGCCCCCGGCGTATAGCGGTCAGGATGTATCGGGTGGAGCAGCTTGGGAGCGGGCGGCGCTGTTGTCGCCGGGGGCGCGGTCTGATCCTTGCCCGGCGCGACGGCATCGGCAGGCGGCGCATTGGGATCGGTGAGTCCCGGCAGACGTTCGGCCATGATTGACGAAGCTTTCTGCTGTTCCTTAATAGCCGCGGCTTGCGCGCCTTTCAGCATCTGGCTGGTGGCCATGTCCTGTTGCTGCTCTGCGGAGAAGCGGGGTTCAGTGGAGGTAATCACCAGCACTTCGTCGAGGCGGTCGAGATGGGCCGCGGGCTTCACCATTACATCGATGAAGGAGTCGCGGTCGGGGTCTTGCATCACGCGCACGACTTCGCCGACGGGCAGACCGCGAGGGAAGACCAGGTCGCCGCCGGCGGTGAGCACCTTTTCTCCCGGCTGAATGCGCTGATCGGCGAGGATGCCAATAATCTGCGGGCGTCCGGCGGCGTCACCTCGCAGGATGCCGCGAATGCGCGTGGACTGAAGAATGACGCCCGCGCCGCTGGTCTGGTCATTGATGGCCAGCACCTGGGCAGAGTGGGGAAAGACCTCGCGCACCTTGCCCACAATTCCATCCGGGGTAATCACGGGCATGTCGCGGTCAAGGCCATCTGAAGAACCTTTGTCGAGATAGAAGACCTTGGAGGAGTCGTTTCCGCTGGAACCGATGGCTTGCGCAGCCACTGTCTTGTAGATGTATTTCTGCTGGAAGTCGAGGAGCGCTTGCAACCGCTCACCCTGGCGTGCGTCTTCCATGAGCGAGGCCTGCTCGAGGCGGAGGCGGTCAACGGTCTTCTGCAAATCCTGATTCTGTTCGCGGACGTGGCGCAGATCAATGTAGTTCTGCCAGAGGCTCACCGAGCCCAGCTTGGTGGCGTGGAAGATTCGCTCCGGGGGAGTGACCACGGCATCGGCCCACAGGCGGATCAACCGCACGCCGGTCGGGTCATGCGGGTCGAGGGTGTTGCGTCCGCTCTCGGTGCGCCGCACCTGCACGGCCAGCCCGATGATCTGCGCCAGCAGCACGGCCAGCAGCACCAGGAGATTCCGATAACGGGTGAAGAACGAATCCATGACCAGCGCCCGGGCAGGAGGAGAGAACTACAAATGAAGCAAGAACAATACCAGTATACTGACGGTCGCTGATGTTGATTGCTTCTTGCATTATTGGAATTCAAAACTGGTGTTTATCGAACTCCCAGCTCACACGGCGCAGAAACAGGAAAGTCTGGCTTAGGGGTAGGGACAGGTTGCATAATGCCATATTTGTAGTTATAATATTGTAGTGAGTGGAATTCGTTTCGAGTGGGACGAGGCGAAAAACCTCGCCAATCTGGCCCTGGACTTACCCGATCTGGCCCAGGAGGGGCCAACGATAATAGCCCAGGACAACCCTGAGCGAAGCGAAGGGGCAGTCCTGGGTGAGCAGATGAAAAGAAGCATTAGCCCCGTAGGGGCGGCACGAACGGGAACGCGCAAAGAGCGACGAATTTATGAAGACGAAAATCGTTAGTTATACATTGGACACGCTGCCTCCCCTGACTGAAGAGGATCGGGCGAGTTTGCGGGCGCTAGCAGCACGCCCAGACAGCGAGATCGACTTCAGCGATATTCCCGAGTTGACCGAGGAGCAATGGAAGACTGCCGAACGCGGCCATTTCTATCGCCCTGTGAAGCGGCAGATCACGGCGCGCGTGGATGCGGATGTGCTGGCTTGGCTCAAGTCGCAGGGTAAAGGGTATCAATCGCGCATCAATGCGATTCTGCGGCGGGAGATGCTGATGGCGATGAGAGCTGCGGCGGCGAAGTAAATGGTGTTACTCCCTCAAGTCATAAAAGCGAAACATATTGTATTCGTATTTTCTACTTAACTGGCTTGGGCCAGCCGCCGGACGGCTCTGGCAGTTTCTGTACGACCGCTTGCGAGAGTTTGTATGCATGCCAGTTCCAGGTGTGCCCGTTGACATTTGCGGCCTTGCCTCCCATAAAGTCTTCTTCGATCAGGCCGTGGTATTCAGCGAATTTGTTGTTCATATTTATGTAGATTGCATTGCCATCCTGCTTCCAGATGCCGACTTCGTGGACGCCGACAACGCCATAAGGAAAATGGGTTTGCAAAGTTCCGTCCGGCATGAAATAGAAGTACGAATTAGCCTTTTCGTCGGATTCGTAGACGCTCCAAACCGTTTCCGCAAGGATTGGGATGGCGCTTTTTCTTGCATGTGGATGCGGCGTATTCTGCGCGAACGTGCTCATGGATAGCACGACGGCAAAGCAGATGAGCGCGACCTTGATAAGCCTGGTGTTTTTACATTTCATTAGCTGCTCCCTGATTAAGATGCGAGAACGAGCTCGCAAAAAAACGCAAAAAGCTAAGCCTGCTTGCGCTTACCTGAGTTGCTAACCGATCTGTGACAACTATTAGTCGATCTTGATCTTCCTCAGCAGCCTGAAGTCGGAGAGCATTTTGCCGGTGCCCAGCACCACCGAGGCGAGCGGATCGTCGGCTACGGAGACGGGCAAGCCGGTTTCTTCGCGGATGCGCTTGTCGAGGTTCTTGAGCAGCGCGCCGCCGCCGGTGAGCACGATGCCGCGGTCGCTGATGTCGGCGGAAAGCTCTGGCGGGGTGCGCTCCAGAGCTACGCGGATGGCGTTCATGATGACGGCGATGCACTCGCCCAGCGCCTCGCGAATTTCACTGTCGTCGATGGTGATGGTTTTGGGAATGCCCTCGATGAGGTTGCGGCCCTTGATCTCCATGCTGAGTGGCTTGTCCATGGGGAAGGCGGAGCCGATCTCCATCTTCACGTGCTCAGCGGTGCGCTCGCCGATCAGCAGGTTGTATTTGCGCTTCAGATAATTGGTGATGGCTTCATCCATCTGGTTGCCGGCCATGCGCACGGAGCGGGAGTAAACAATACCAGAGAGAGAGATGACGGCAATGTCGGTTGTTCCGCCGCCGATGTCAACGACCATGTTGCCGGAGGGCTCGGTGATGGGCAGTCCGGCGCCGATGGCCGCCACCATGGCCTGCTCGACGAGATACACTTCACTGGCTTTGGCGCGATAGGCGGAGTCCTCAACGGCACGCTTTTCCACCTGCGTAATCTCTGAAGGCACGCCGATGACGATGCGCGGATGGACCAGCATCTTGCGGTTGTGCGCCTTCTGGATGAAGTAGTTCAACATCTTCTCGGTGATTTTGAAGTCGGCGATGACGCCGTCCTTCATGGGCTTGATAGCCACGATGTTGCCGGGTGTGCGGCCCAGCATCTCCTTGGCCTCTTTGCCAACGGCCTCAACTTCGCCGGTGTTCTTGTTGATGGCCACAATGGAGGGCTCGTTGACCACGATACCCTTGCCGGCCGCAAAGACGAGAGTGTTGGCGGTGCCAAGATCGATGGCAAGGTCGCTGGAAAACATGCTGAACAGCGAACGAAAACCGTGCGACCGCGTGGAGCGCGATGGGTAACTATTAGACATGGGAAGACTGGTGATGCCTCAACGCTTATTGTACGGCAACGGGCCAAATCCGCCTCGGGGCGTGGCGCCAGGGGTCTGACAATGTGCCATCCTGGGAATCTTTGCGGTAAACTCAGTTGTTTGAGGAATCGGGCTTGATGCCGCAAGATATGCTTTCGGCACTGATCTCCGATCCGTGTATTCGAGGTTTCTATGTCTACCACCACGTTTAACAATCTGATTGGCGGCCAATGGCTGCCCGCCCTGAGCCACAAGACCATCCTCAATTTGAACCCCGCCGACCACGCGGATGTAGTGGGGGCCTTTCCCTCGTCGCACGCCGAAGATGTGGCGCTGGCCGTGGCTGCCGCGAAAAAGGCCTTTGCGACGTGGCGGCTGGTTCCCGCGCCCAAGCGGGCGGAGATCCTGGTGCGCGCCGGATTGCTGCTGCAAAATCGCAAAGAACAGTACGCCAAAGATATGACCCGGGAGATGGGCAAGGTCCTAACCGAGACGCGCGGGGATGTGCAGGAGGCCATCGACGAGGCTTTTTATGTGGCTGGCGAGGGGCGGCGGCTCTTTGGGCAAACCACGCCGAGCGAATTGCAGAATAAGTTCGCCATGAGCGTACGTATGCCGGTGGGCGTGGTGGGGCTGATCACGCCGTGGAATTTTCCCATGGCGATTCCTTCGTGGAAGCTGTTTCCGGCGCTGGTATCGGGCAACACCTGTGTGATCAAGCCGGCCACCGACACGCCACTTTCAACCTACAACCTGGTGCAGGCGCTGGTGGATGCGGGCCTGCCGCCGGGGGTGGTGAACATCGTGAGCGGCTCAGGCGCGGCGGTGGGCATGCCGCTGGTGGAGCATCCCGATGTGCGCGCCATCAGCTTCACGGGGTCGAGCGAGGTGGGCTCCCACGTTGCCCAGCGCGCAGCTGCTGCCCTCAAGCCGGTATCGCTGGAGATGGGCGGCAAGAACGCGCAGATTGTGCTGGACGACGCAAATTTGGAGCTGGCTCTGGACGGCGCGCTGTGGGGCGCCTTCGGAACAACCGGGCAAAGATGCACGGCCACCAGCCGCATTCTGTTGCAAAAGGGAATCGCCGCGAAGTTCACCGTCGAGTTTGTGGCGCGAGCGAAGAAACTCAAGGTCGGCAACGGGCTGGATGAGTCGGTCGAGGTGGGTCCGCAGGTGAATCCCGCACAGATTGAGACTTCGAAAAAATATGTGGAGATTGCTTTGGCTGAAGGGGCGAAGTTATTGGCCGGTGGCCATGCTCTGACCGAGGGCGCTTATGCGAAAGGGACATTCTTCGAGCCTACGGTGCTGGGCGGAGTGACTCCGGGGATGAGGATTGCAAAGGAAGAGGTTTTCGGGCCGGTGGTCTCGCTGATGGAGTTTGCAACCTTTGAGGAAGCAATCGAGATTGCCAACTCCATCGACTACGGCCTCTCAACCGCGCTTTACACCAAGGACGTGAACCGCGCCTTCACGGCGATGCGCGACCTGGAGTCGGGGATCACGTACATCAACGCTCCGACGATTGGCGCGGAGGTTCACCTGCCCTTCGGCGGCGTGAAGCACACCGGCAACGGCCACAGAGAAGGCAATGGGGCTATCGACTTCTTTACCACGTGGAAGGCGGTGTATGTCGATTACTCCGATAAACTGCAACGGGCGCAGATCGACAACGCGGAGTGATTCTAAATGTGAGTGTGTCAAAATGACCATCGAAGAAGTTCGAGAACTAATTCGTACACAAGGCGAGGATCATCTATCGACCAAGAATGACCATGGAATCACTCTACGGCAAGCTCTTGTACTACCGAATAGAATTTCCGTAATCATGCGCACGGTTCGGGACGGCCGTGTGGTCGACAAAGAGCAATTCGTCTGGCTCGTCGGGAGAGAACCTGTGGAGGATGGTTATAAAATCGTGATGCGAGAGGACGGGCTGCAGTTTGGGCTTGCCTCAAGCGGATTTCCAGGCGATAAACATCCGATACTGGCCGGCTGGTATGGCGGTTTGGTATCGGCATTCTTGAGTATGTAGCCGTATGTTCCAGGTCTCGCCTTTCAGGCTAGGGAGTCTGGCTCTATAAGCAATTCCGCGCAACATTCTCTCCATGAACCGTAGCACCGAGGATTCGGTTGACTGAGATTGTCTTGTTCTGCTAATGTTCGTTCAATTTTGTTTTCATACTCAAAATGCATGTGAGAGGAGAATGCCGTTGACAGATACACCGAAATGCCCGTTATGTGGTCATGAGGGAATGCCCATATTAGTCAAGAGCAAGTTATCGACTGGCGGGTGGATATTCTTTGCAGCTATGCTGCTGTGCTGCTTTCCGCTTTGCTGGCTGCCCTTCGTAATCGACGGGTGCAAAGAAGAGGAGTGGAAGTGCCCGCAGTGTGGCGTCAAGAGAGCCTGACGAAACACATCGTCCGCTTTGCGGCCCTGGGCGCATTCGTTTTTTATCTGGCGTGGAATGTGGCGTGGATGGCGCATGGAAGGATTCCTCCTTCCATCCTCAGGGCCTTAGGCGGCGTCCCCAGCCCTACGACGGGCGGGTACAGGAGTTTTGTCGCGCTCTGCCGGGGCGAACTGGTTCAGTCGTTTTTATATAACCCGCTGATGCTGGTTTATTTATTGCTCTTAATCTATTCCATGGCGGTTCTTTGCTACCAGTGGATCCATCGAGAGCGGCTTGTGCTTCGTCCATTGATTGCATGGATGTGGTGCGCGTCGCTGCTGATTGGCTGGGCGGCGAAGTTTGCGTTGGGAAGCCAATACTGGTGAGCTTGATGGCTTGGTGCGCTGGGCATAACCGTTGAGACCTGTGAGTGGTTTTATGCCTGATTCCGCGCTAGAATCTATCCATGAGCCGCACCGCCTCTGAAATCCTCGAAGAAGCCCGCCAATTGCCTCCCGGCGAATTGGACTGGCTCGTCGAAAACCTCGTGAATGAGGGACCGGGGGGAATGAGCGAGGAAGAGTTTGCCGCCTGGCAGAAGGAGGTAGGCGAGCCTGAACCCGGCTATGAGGAGTGGTTCAGGGCAGGCGTGGAAGAGGCGCTGGCGGACACCTCGCCAGATACAACGCATGAAGAAGCCATGGAGCACTTTCATCAGGCGATCCTCAGGGCACGGAAGATGAAAGCCATTGCATGAGGCTGGTCTGGAGCAGGGCAGCCATGCGAGACCTGGACGAGATTGCGGCATATCTAGGGATGGAAAGCGATCGAGCTTCGGAACTCGTCGAAGGGCGCATTCACGAAGAGGCTAAATTGCTTTTCCAGTTCCCGCGTGGGCGGACGCATTGGGCGCGCCACAGGAACCCGCGAACGGGTGGTCGGAAGAACCCCTTACATTCTCGTATATCGGATTGTCTCCGGGCGGATTCGCGTTCTCCGTGTCTATCACTGCGCCCGAAAGTGGCCCAAGCAATTTTGATTTGTTCGCTGCTGCTACTTGCCGATGATTTTCAACATGCATGTGATTCAACCATTTCGGCGTACGCGCGAGTCTTCCGGGTGATTTGCCGAGCCGCTATAGAATAGATAGTGAGATTATCCTAGGCCTCAATATCGAGACCAGGAACACTTCTACTTTCGACATTCAAGACATAGGCCAGCTGCCTTCGCCAAGGAATAGGACATGAGCATACAGATAAAAGATATTGGCGCCGCGGTGCTGGCAACCGAATACGCGGTGCGCGGCCCCATCGTGGAGCGGGCGCAAGAGTTGGAGAAGCATGGCCGGGAGATCATCTACTGCAACATCGGCAATCCGCAGTCGTTGGGACAGAAGCCCATCACATGGCTGCGCCAGATACTTGCCCTATGCGAATATCCGGCGCTGATGGAGAAGGCAGGCGGCATTTTCCCCGCCGATGCTATTGAGACAGCCAAAGCGATTCTCAAAGGAAGTCAGCATGGATTGGGCGCTTACAGCGAGAGCAAGGGCGTGCGCTTCATCCGCGAGGCAGTGGCCGATTTCATCCGCCAGAGGGACGGCATAGACGCCAATGCGGAGGCCATATTCCTGACCGACGGCGCCAGCAAGGGCGTGCAGATGATTCTGAATCTGCTGTTGGCCTCGCCCGCCGACGGCATCATGATTCCCATTCCGCAGTATCCGCTCTACAGCGCTACCATCACGCTCTACGGAGGGCGGATCGTTCCCTACTACCTGGACGAGGCCGATCAGTGGAAGCTGAACCGTTCTATGCTTGATGACTCGCTGCGCAAGGCTCGCGCTCAGGGAACAAAAGTCAAAGCTATCTGCGTTATCAATCCGGGCAATCCCACCGGAGCCGTGCTGGACGAAAAGAACATCGTCATGATTCTGGAATTCGCGCGCGAGCATGGACTGGCCATTCTGGCAGACGAGGTCTACCAGGAGGATATCTACCTGCCCGGCCTGAAATTCGTTTCCTTTGCGAGGGTGCTGAAAACCAGGAAGATCGACGACGTTTCGCTGTTCAGTTTTCACTCCTGTTCGAAGGGAGTTCTGGGCGAGTGCGGAGTGCGCGGCGGCTACTTCGAGTGCCGCAACGTGCCCGCGGAGGTAGCGGCGCAGATTCTCAAGTTGCAGTCAGTGAGCCTTTGCTCGAACCTGGCCGGACAGGTGGCCACGTATGCCATGATTCATCCGCCAAAACCGGGAGATCCTTCGTATGAACTGTACAGCCGCGAGAAGACGGCCATTTTGGAAGAGATGAAGAAGCGGGCGATCCTTCTGGCCAAGGGACTGAATCAGATCGAGGGAATCTCCTGTAATACAATCGCCGGCGCTATGTATGCTTTTCCGCGCATCACGCTTCCGCCGGGCAAAAGCGACGAAGACTACTGCCTTGCGCTGCTGGAAGAGACGGGCATCTGCGTGGTGCCGGGAACGGGCTTCGGACAAGCGGAGGGCACGGCGCACTTCCGCATCACCATCCTGCCGCCCACGGAGAAGATTCGTCAGGTGGTGGAAAAACTTGCAGCGTTTCACCAGTCGTATGCGCTGGCGCTGAAATGATCCTTGCTTCCTATCGTGGAATCCTTGATAACTGACCACGGCCCCTTTCCGGAACTATAATCGCCGCATGGAGTTCAGCGGCAAACCCCGGTGGCGGACGGTTGCTTTGTATGCGGGCCTGGCGCTGCTGCTTCTCGCCTTGCTGGGCGCGCTGCAAGCCTTCAACACCACTTTGCCGGTCAGGATCTGGCATTACACCTTCAATGTAAATTTTCTCAATCCGGAGAACGCCAGCGAGACGTTGATCTCCACCGGCCTGATCGTGCTGGCGTTTCTGTCGCTGCTACTGTTGCTGGTGCTGCTGTTGAGGAACATCTTCAAGGTCTACGCCGGACAAGGCAGCCGCGGCCTGGGCGCGCGGCTGCGTTCGCGCATGGTGCTGGGCGCGGTGATGATTTCGCTGGCGCCCGCGGTGATGATGTTTCTGTTCAGCTTTCTGCTGATGAACCGGTCGCTGGATCGATGGTTCTCACCGGATGTTTCGGAGCTGCGCGACGACTCGACACAGGTAGTGGTGGAGCTGGCGCAATATGTGACGGCCAACGCCCGCGAGGAGGCGGAGTCGATTGCAGCCTCGGGGGCTTTGGACCGCGAGCGCGCGAAGCTTCAGGATGAGTTAAGCTCGCACCACATCACGCTGGCTGGCGGCTTCGTAGTGGTGTATGACAAGGATCAGCATGAGCTGGCCAATTTTCAGGCTCCGGCGGAGTCGAGCCCGGTCAGTCTTATTCCCTGGCTGAATGAAGGCGAGCAGGGACAAGCGATTCCGCTTCATGGGCCGCTCTCGACCAGTCTTCTGTTTGCGGCGCAGCGCAAAGATGATCCGGTGATGAAGGTGGCGGACCGGGAGTACGTGCTGGGCATATCGGAGATCGCTTCCGGCAAGGTGGTGGTGGTGGCGCTGCCCATGCCGCAGGGGCTCAGCCAGCCAGCCATGCGCATACGCTCCGGCTCGGCTACTTACTGGGTGCTCTTTCACATGCGCAACCAGATCCGCACCACATTATTCGTGTGGTTGTTGGCGATCACCGTGCTGGTGTTCTTCGGGAGCGTGTGGGTGGCGCAGTTTCTCTCCAGGCAGATCACCCGTCCCGTGGAGGCTTTGGCCGTGGCCATGGCCGAGATTGCGGAGGGCAAGTACGACCATCGCGTATTGCAGCCCGCCTCTGGCGAGATGGAAGAACTGGTGCGCGCCTTTAATCACATGGCGGCCGATCTGGACGCCAGCCGGAAATTGGCGGAAACCTCAACCGCGCAACTGAACGCCGCCAACCTGGACATTGAAGAGCGACGCCGCGAGCTGGAGACCATTGTCGAGACGATTCCGTCAGGGGTGGTGACGCTGGACAGCACAGGCACGGTTCTGCAATCCAATCGCGCCTTTGCCGCGTTGCTGGGCCGGCGCGTGGACGTCAGCCTGAGCGGGGAAAAGATCGAATCGCTCTTTCCCGCTGAGTGCGCCGAGGATCTGGCCGGCGTGATTCGCCGCGGCCACCGCATGGGCGCCGCCTTCACGGAGATTGAGTTACAAGGCCGGGGCCGGATTCTGCATCTGGCCATCACCAGCGCGCGATTTGATTTGACCCAGGGGCGGCCGGGCACGGTGCTGGTGGTGGAAGACACGACGGAACTTTTGCGGGCACAGCGGCAACTGGCGTGGAAGGAAGTGGCGCAGCGAGTGGCCCATGAGATCAAGAATCCGTTGACGCCCATCGCACTTTCCGCCGAGCGGATCAGCAGACATCTGGACCGCGCCCAACAGGATTCGCCGGCCGTGATCCGCAAGTGCAGCGAGGTGATATTGGGCTGCGTGGCTACTCTGCGCACGCTGGTGGACCAGTTCTCCGCGCTGGCCGAGTTTCCGGCGCCGCAGCCGCGCGCCTGCGATCTGAATCAGGTGGCGGAAGAGGCTCTGGCGCTATTCGCGGGACGACTGGACGGCATTACGGTGGAGTGCTCTCTGACTCCGGGCCTGCCTGTGGTACTGGCCGATCCGGAAGCCATCCGCCGCGCCCTGGCCAACCTGATCGATAATGCCGCCGAGGCTATGCAGGGCAGTTTGCTGCGCGTGCTGAGTGTCGAAAGCTCGTTGAGCGAGGATGGCGGGTCGGTGGAGGTTGCGGTCTCCGACACCGGTCAGGGCCTCACCGATGAAATCCGCGAGCGGCTGTTTCTGCCATTCCATTCAACCAAGCAGCGCGGCACGGGGTTGGGACTCTCTATCGCGGCTAAAATTGTGCAGGAGCATGGCGGCAGCCTGAGCGCCGAGGCCAACAGCCCCAAGGGCGCGCGCTTCCTGCTGCGGCTGCCGCTGATGGAGCCGCCGCTGGAGCCGTTGACGGAGAACGCAGCGGCACAAGCCGATTCGCCTGGAGGATCGCAAGGATGAATCATATTTTGGTGGTAGACGACGAGGCGGAGATTCGTTCTTCTCTCGAAGAGATTTTGCGCGAGGAGGGTTACGGCGTGGCCACGGCGGCCACCGCGGCAGAGGCGCTGGTGCAACTGGAGGACGCGCCCTATGACGTGGTTCTGCTGGACATCTGGCTGCCCGACCGCGACGGTCTCGACGTGCTGGGCGACATTCACCGCCAGGGAGCCGAGCAGCGGCCTGAAGTGGTAATCATCAGCGGTCATGGCACCATCGAGACCGCGGTGAAGGCCACCAAGCTGGGCGCATACGACTTTCTTGAAAAGCCGCTCTCGCTGGAGCGCACGCTCATCGTGCTCAAGAACGCCGTCGAAGCGCGGCGGCTGCGCGCGGAGAACCTGGAATTCAAGCGGCAGTTCAACGTGGGCTCGGTGCTGACCGGCGAAAGCGTGCCGGTGAAAGCCTTGCGCCAGCAGATTCGCTTGATGGCGCCCACCAATGGGCGAGTGCTCATCTACGGCGAGTCGGGCACTGGCAAGGAGCTGATCGCGAGAGCCATACACGCCGAGAGCCTGCGGCGAGATCAGATTTTTGTGGAGCTGAACTGCGCCGCCATTCCCGAAGCGCACATCGAGGCGGAACTGTTTGGCTACCGGCACGGCGCGCAACCCGGCGGCCTTCCCGAGCAGCGCGGAACGCTGGAGCGCGCCAACAGCGGAACGCTTTTTCTCGACGAAGTGGGCGACATGAGCCTCAAGACGCAATCCAAGGTGCTGAGCGCGCTTGACGACCAGCAGTTCACGCCGGTGGGCGGCACGCAGCCCATTCATGTGGACGTGCGTCTGATCGCCTCCACCAACAAGGACCTGGAAGAAGAGATTGCCAAGGGCAACTTTCGCGAAGACCTCTTCTACCGGCTTAATGTGGTGCCGTTTTTTGTGCCGCCGCTGCGTGAGCGCAAGCAGGACATACCGCCTTTGGCGCGCGAGTTTCTCGCCGAATTCGGCCGCCAGTACGGACGCCCGCGCATGGAAATCAGCGAGGAGGCGCTGGATACGCTGGCGCAATATCACTGGCCGGGGAACGTGCGCGAACTGAAGAACGTGATCGAGCGGGTGATGATTCTCAATCCGCGCGCGCTGCGCATCGAGCGCAAGCACCTGCCGCCGTTGACCCACAAAGCCGGCACGCGCTCGACCGAGGAGTTTTCAACGCTGCAACAGGCCCGCGACGCCTATGAACGCGAGTTTATCCTCAAG
>Ga0181520_10003084_pt1 | contig 29768 bp, 30 predicted proteins | sample PEATcosm2014_Bin_29_FD_132451 | JGI IMG/M metagenome (GOLD analysis project Ga0181520, IMG submission 132451) | Peatland microbial communities from MTU Mesocosm Facility, Houghton, MI, USA - PEATcosm2014_Bin02_30_metaG | ecosystem: Environmental > Terrestrial > Soil > Wetlands > Peat | place...
ACGCATTTCATTATCAAGAAGTTTTTCAAGATATGCGTCGGTTCTCTCAACGCGGTTCAAAATTTTTACTGCAAGTCCTCTTACACCCTCATATAAATTTTGAACTTTATGTTCTTCCAATTGCGTCATATTGAAAATTATGAATTTCTGTTAATATATGATGTTGTGTAGAATTTTTAATAATTTGAGAGCAAAAAATTGAAATATTTTTACAAAGTAAGTTAGTACTATTTTTCTTAAGATTCTTACAATATAAAAATACCACTAAAAAAGATAATATATACATAAAGCAAAAAGCCAGTTGAAAACTGGCTTCTTAATTTTAATAATTCCTAAAAATCTAATTCAAAATATTTATTATTTGGCTTTGGCGTACTTCTTATTGAATTTTTCAACACGGCCGGCAGTATCCAATAATTTCTGCTTACCTGTAAAAAATGGGTGTGATCCGCTGGATATTTCTAACTTTACTAATGGATAAGTATTGCCGTCTTCCCACTTAATTGTATCGGCTGTTTGAATTGTGGAACGGGTTAAAATTGCAAATTCACATGAAGCATCTTGAAACACAACCGGTCTGTAATTCGGATGAATTCCTTTTTTCATATTCCTAACCTAGCAGTTTTATATTGTATAATTAAAATTTAAACCCTAATATAGAAAATATTAACGTCAATTTCAAAAGATCGATATCCTTATTTTATGCAGTATTTTGAGAATTTTGAAAGACATTAATCATTTTTTTCAATATGTACACTTTTGCTTATCAGCTTTTAATCATTTAAAACCACCTTAAATTACTAAAAAATTGAACAAAAACTAAAAATATAAGCAAATTTTTAAGTTTATTGGATAATTTCGGCAAGAAGGATTGTAATAATAGATTTATTATCAGATGAAGTAGTCTTTATTGAAAGATCAGCCTTAAGCAAGGATTGTACAGTTCTATACAGATCTTTATCGGAATAAATTTTTCTCGCGTTTAGGTGGTCTTTATAGTAATATGGGTGCGTACCTACTATTCTTGCTGCAGCCTGATCCGGAATTTTTTTTACTATTAGTTCATTTATTTTTGAGAGCCCGGTAAAAAATCTGGTAAGCATGTGGACTATGTAAGTTGGTTCGGACCCTTTTTCTAGCATATTGTATACAATTTTTAAAGATCTGGCTTTGTCTTTTCTACCAATAGCATTTTGAAGATCGAAGATATTATATTCTCTGAGCGATGTTGATAATAATTTAATTGAATCCAATGAAATTTCACGGCTTTCGTTTAGGTAAACAAGAATTTTATCCAACTGTGCTTCCAGCATCTCCCTGTTTTCACCAACAATGTCAATTAACATACGCGCATTTTCTAAGGAAATACTTTTACCTTTTCCTTTAACATTTTCTACCAGCCATTGAACAAGACTCTCCCCATTTAAAACTTTACCTTCATATATAAATTTATTATTAATAAGGCTTTTATATGGCTCGGTCTCCAGGTTTGAAATAGAACCGGTATTCACAATAAGCAATACAGTAAAATCCGGAGTTGAATTGATATAAGGAGTAAGCTTTTTCTTATCCTTTATCTTTTCAAATCCCTTTATGATAACTAACTTTTTTCCTGAACCGAACGGAAAAGCAGAAGCAAAATTTAATATATCAGTTAGATCACTATCTTCACCGTAAAATGTTTCTTTATCAAAGTCGGATTCAACGAAGGGCCTTACTGCTTCTTCCACCATTGTCGAACCCGTTTCAATTGAATATGAATCCTCTCCTAAAAAAAAATAAATAGGAGATATTTTTCCCTTTAACAAGTCATTCTTTATTTGGCTGATTAAAGGAATATTTACTTTTATCTTTGCCATAATATATTTTACTTAATCCTGATTTAGCCTCTCGAAAAAATGTTTTTGATTTTATCAATTAAGTTTTTTCGTTATTACGGATATTTAGGATACAACTTGATGTATAATTATTTTACTTATCTTTCACTCTGTGTATAATGGTAACTGAGTCAATTACTACTTTAGTTACTGGCATATCATAGGGTTTGGTTGTTTTCACCTTTCCAATCTCCCTTAGTACATCCATTCCTCCTACAACCCTTCCGAAAATTGTATGATGATAGTTTAACCACGGAGTAGCTGCCAAAGTAATAAAGAATTGGCTGCCATTAGTGTTTGGGCCTCTGTTAGCCATAGCAAGTATTCCTGCAGAATCAAATTTAATATCTTGGTTAAATTCGTCGTCAAAGAATCCCCCCCAGGCACTTGCACCACCCGTACCGTTTCCGTTCGGATCCCCGCCTTGAATCATAAAATTTTCTATTACCCTGTGAATTGTCAGCCCATTATAATAGCCTTTTTTGGCTAATTCGATAAAATTTTCTGATGCTTTGGGAGCAATCAGCGGCAATAATTCGCATTCTATAGTACCCATATTCGTGTTAATTTGAGCTACAATTATTGAATCTGATGATATTGTTGAATCACTCATTGAATTCCTTTGTTTGTTTTGGTTGCATCCTAATACTAAAGTAGTTAAAAAAAGAATTAGTAATAATATTTTTTTCATATTTTCTCCTTTGGTTGAATATTGTGCATTGAATATAGAATAAAAATTGTGGTTCAATCCGCTTCCTGTCATGAAATGAATATATTATCTGTAAAATTTTAAGTTATTATTAAAGAATTAATAGAAAATTCAACTAATAATAAAACCATTCTTAATTATTCAATTAAAGTTTCTAAAAAATGTAAGATACTCCAAGATGAATCCCTGCCGAAAGAGAATTAAAGTTTACGTTCGCATTATTAACGGGGTCAACTAAATATGAACTGCCGTTTTTTGGCTCACCGTTAAAATCGTATTTCAGGTCAACCCCAATATTAGCATAGAAGTTCTCACTTAATTGTGTATTTCCTTCTGCTTTAATTATTAATCCAAAACCAATTGAACTATAAGTAAATACTGGTTCCGCCGGCAGTTGTTGATTAACGCTAGTAAAACTGGGGCCAACGCCGCCGCCAAATTTTAGATTATATCCCTTACCGCTTATAACATAATAGTTTAACAATCTCGGCATAATAAAATCATAACTTATTTTGTATAATCCCGGGTTATAAGAAAAATTGTATGAATTATACATATAAGAAAAATCCAAACTTATTTCATAGCTGTCATTTACAAAATAACCCGCTTCACCCGAAAATACAATAGAAGAATTAAAAACTGCAAGTTGTTGATTTGACGGGGCAAAGTTTTCATTTAAATAATTAATTAATGAAGGAGTATTTACTAAAGATATTCCCATCCCGGCACGGAAATCATACTGTGCGTATAATGATTCTGAAACAAGTAATACAGAAAAAATCAAAAAAATATATATTTTCATTTTTTAAGATCTGATTCAATTATTTTAAATAGATTATCATGTTGTTTATTTAATAAAAAGAATAATAATAATGCAGTAAAAATAAATAAAAAGTAAGAAATAAAATGTGTCAATACAGCATAAGCCAAACTTTCTGATTGGGGGAAATGAAATAATAATGTAAGTACAGCGGTTGCAAGTGCATGATAAGAGCCTAAACCGCCGGGTGTAGGAATAATTACCCCTATGGATCCGATACTCATCAGAACCCATGCCATTCCGAAAGTAATATTATTTTGCATGCCTAAAGTGTAGAAACCAAGGTAGGAATTAAGTGCATAGTTCAGCATTATCATAATACTAAGCGATATCGTATATAAATAATTTTTTGTCCCTTTAAGACTTGAAAATCCTTGTATTAGCATTTCAAAGACGTGTATTGATTTATTTGCCATCCTAACTGAAAATAATCCTAAAACCTTGGTCACAGAATTATAAAATTTCTCTTTATAATGAATGATAAGAAATAGAAAAATAAATATCATTATTACAAATACAGTTGTAATATAAAGGGCAGATTTTAACCATGGAAAATTTATGTAAATACTTTTACTCCATATTATTGCAGAAAGCAAAACAGCCAGACAAAAGAAAATTACATCTATAACTCTTTCAAGAATCACACTGCCGAACATTGATGGGCCGGATAAATCTTCCCACTTGCCAATTAATATTGCACGGGTTATTTCGCCAAGGCGCGGAACTACACAGCTCACTCCGTAACCAATCATTATTGAACCGAAAAGATTTTTTAATGATGTATCCTTTTTTACGGAACTAAGTATAACTTTCCACCTTAATGCACGCAAAAAATGTGATGATAAATAGGATATGATTAAGATTATTATCCAGAAGATAGATGCATGAGAAACATATTGAAGTACTTTTTGCAGATCTACACCGCGGAAAGCAATATATAAAAAAATAATCGCAAGTAAAATTGAAAATAAATATTTCAACGAACCATTTATGCGCTGAACAGATTTTTTCTTATCGAAGGTCAATAACTTTGCTTCCTTTAGGAGGTGTAAATGAAAAAGTTGAAATTCCAAGACTTTTATTAAGTTGATAATTAGAAAATTCTATTTGTATGTGATTGCTAGCTTGGTCAGTCAGATTAATCTTTTGGATCAAGTTGCTTGGGTTTATATAAATTAAAGCATTTTTAAAGTTTAATCCTGATTTATTAGGAAAAAGATTTAGAATATTTAAATCGCCGTCTTTATCTGAAGTTACCTTGCATTGTAAAGGGTATTCATTTATAATACGTTGCAGTGATATAATTGACGGATCATCCGGATTATAGTTGCTGATGATAACTTTATTCTCTTTTTTATTATAACTCCAGTTTGTAACCCCGTCTGATACTATTACTAAATTTTTTAATTCTAATCTTATTTTATTTGTTTTCCCATAGAAAAATTTTCCGGCTAATGTAACTTTTCCATTTGAAAATTGCCGGAAATCAGCAGAAAGATCAGAAATTGAATTAAATTTATTTTGGAGTAATTTAACTAATTGATTTGCGTTCCCAGATGCTGACAAGGAGAATGTAAGAAAAAATAGAATAATGATTATTATAGGTTTTTTTTTCATATCAGTAAAAAATAAGATATTTAGTGGTGGAAATTTATAAAAATAGTTTATTAAAAGAATATGTAAAATTTATAGCTGGATACTTTCTATTTCATTGAATATTCTCATATCTACCGCTGTAATACCATTTTGTGAGTCTATATATATGTTCTTAAATTTTGCTCCCCAGATCAATTCATCAATGGTATATGATGAACGTGAATGTACTGACTGGGAAAATGTATCGTCAAATGCTTTAATCAGTATTAAAAATTCTGCCCCTGCTTTTTTTAATTCATCGAACGTAATCCCGTACATAGGACTGTCTTCATTAATTGGGTGAACAATTGTCCAGGTTAACGGGAAAAAATTTATCACTTTTCTTTCAAGTGGTAATTCGAAAAATCTCCTCACTATCTGTTCTCTTTCAGTCACTTTCATACTTAAAATAACCACAGTATCAACGTCGATTAGTTGATTTTTTCGGGCATTTGCTATTCTAAACTCAAACGCAGTTATTCCCCGGTATGGAGCAATGACTGCTCTTTTACTATATAAAATTTTTGCGTTTGGCCGGGAAAATCTGCCGTATAATAATCCGGTTGCAAGAGCAAATCCCAGAAGCCCTGTCATGGATTCAATCAGAGAAACTGTGCTTGCCCAAAATCCTATTGGATGAATTACACCGTAACCTACTGTAGTAATCGTCTGTCCACTGAAAAAGTAAGCATCAAGAAATTGTCCCCAAAATGTTGTCCCGGTAATTCCTCCCAAATGATTGATACCAATCAGAGTGTAGATGGAAGCGAATAAAAAATTAATCACAATATAAGAAAGAACAACAACACAATTAAACTTCAACCATGTCATTTCTACCAGCGAATGGTAAAAGCTTAATGATTGAAAAAATGGAAGTCCTCTCCTTTCAACATTAAAAGAACCATCTTTATTTATTAAACGCCGCTTTTGAGACGATACTTTAAGACCAAAACCCAAATCACTAAATTCATCTTGGGATGGAAAATGCTTCTTATTCATATTATCTTATCTTTATTATCAGTTGTTTAATAAAAGAGATGAAAGAACAGTACGAGAAATTATAATAATTAGTAAATGTTTTACTTTCAAATGTGGTTCTATTTGCAATAATGTAATAATAATCTGACTTCAATTATTATTAGTAACCTTGCCCTATTATTTAAAGAGACCGCAAGATAGTTTCAAGCTGTTCATCGTTTTCCACAAGAACAGTTCTGGCTTTGCTTCCGTCATTTGGACCCACTATTCCGGCTTCCTCAAGTTGATCGACAATTCTTGCAGCTCTGGAGTAACCGAGTTTTAGTCTACGCTGTAATAATGAAACAGAACCCTGCTGATGCCTTACAATTACCCGCGCGGCATCCTCGAACATAGGGTCAAGATCCGCCAAAAATCCGCCGGCTGTATCTTTTTTCTTATCATAAAGTGAAGGAAGAAAATATGGCTTTGAATAACCAGGTTGTAAATTAATGTAATTTGTTATTTTTTCTACTTCTTCGGTAGAGATGAAAGCATTTTGTATCCTTATAGGTTTCGGTGACCCGGTAGGGAGGAATAGCATGTCACCTCTTCCCAGAAGCTGTTCTGCTCCGTTCATATCAAGAATAGTACGTGAATCGATCTTTGTTGCCACTTGGTAGGCAATCCTTGCACTGAAGTTTGCCTTAATTACACCTGTAATAACATTTACCGAAGGGCGTTGTGTAGCTAAAACTAAATGGATACCAACCGCCCTGGCCAATTGTGCAAGACGTGCAATAGGCTCTTCAACTTCTTTACCTGCTGTAATCATTAAGTCTGCTAGTTCATCAATAATAACTATCAAATATGGAATGGGATGATGTTTAATTTCATCAGTATCTTTTGGCCTCTTTTTAGGGTCAATAACTTTTTGGTTGTAATCTACAATATTTCTTACTCCTGCCTTAGCAAGTTTATCATATCTTTTTTCCATTTCATATTCAACCGACTTTAACAAAATCACGGCATTTTGTGGGTTAGTGATTATTTCTTCTTCAAGGTCGGGCGAAACTGCCAGGTAATGGCGACGCAGTTTATTATAAAATGAAAGTTCAATCTTTTTGGGGTCTATCATTATAAGCTTTACTTCAGAAGGTTGCTTTGTATAAAGTAAGCTTGCTATAATCATATTTATTCCAACACTTTTACCCGAACCGGTCGAGCCGGCTATAAGTAAATGAGGCATCTTTGAAAGATCTGCTGTGTATACTTCACCATTAATCTGTTTCCCTAACGCAATTGGAAGTTCGTGTTTAATTTCTGAAATTTTGCTGAGAACAGAGCGTGCATTAACCAATGAAGCTTCAGCATTTGGGATTTCAACACCGATTGCACTTTTGCCCGGTATTGGAGCAATAATTCTAATCCCCCGTGCAGCAAGTGCTAGTGCAATATCGTGTTCCAGTCCGACAATACGGCTTATCTTTACTCCGGGAGCTGGTACTATTTCGTAAAGAGTAACAACTGGTCCGGGAGTGACTGAAATATCCTTTATATCTATGTCAAACAATTTTAGTTTCTCTTTAAGAAGTTCGGCATTTCGTTTAAGTTCTTCTTCGGCAACCTTAAAATTTTCCTTCGGGATTGGCTCTAGTAAATCCAGGCCGGGTTTCTTATAACTAATTTTTTCTTCCCATTGGTTTGGGAGATCAATTTCTTTATCTTTTTCAATTTCTTTAACCGGAATCTCACCGGTTTTTCCTAAGTCTACCTTTTTATGTTCTTCATTCTGAATTTCATTTACTACCTGTTTGGCTGGTGTTTCATCTTTCCGGATAATTCTTATTCTCGTCTGCTCTTTTAATTCATCTTCCTTTAGCTCTTCAACAGAAGGGGATTTAAACCTGTCTTTACTAAAAAGTTTTTTCTTACTTTTTCCCAATTCTTTGATTTTATTAAGATTTGAGTTGTCTTCTTGAAGAGCTGAGGCATTTACGGAGTCAGCCGTGTTTTCTTCAGAGAAGTGAGCAAAAAGAGAATTAATATTATGGAAAATATTTTCTATTTTAATATCAAATGCTACTATCAATAATATAATCGCTGCTGTTAAAAGAAATATTATACTACCAATTCCACCTAGTAAATGGCTTAGCGATAGACCAAGGTAGTCCCCTACCGAACCGGAAAGTTCATATACATCCGAAAAGATCTGAAAATGTATTCTTAATATCCCGAAAAAGGAAGAAAGTAAAATAGCAGAAATTATGATAAAATTAGAAGTATTAATTAATTTGCGAAAGCTGATCTTAACGAATATTGCCCCCCCCCAGGCCAAAAATAAAACAGGGAAAATAAAGGAAAAAATGCCAAGTGTAGAATTTATAAAAAAATCAGATACATACGCTCCCAAAATTCCAAGCCAATTAAGTATGTTTTCGCCTTTGTGGTTAATGTAAAAATCTGAAAAGCTGTAGCTTAGGTTGGCCTTATCAAACCGGGAATAAGAAATTATACTTAACAGGATAAAAATGGAGAAAAGTATAATTAATATGCCGAAAATTTTTTTCTTCTTGCCGGCAAATATTGATGGGAGATTCTCTTCATTAGCCGTTTTTTTTTGCTTAACCTTTTTCTTCATAGACAACCCTAATTAGTTTTGTCATCGGGCACGTCCTGCTGGGAATTGACATTATCCGGTAAGAGTTTAATTGCTTGGCCATTAAGATACGGAATTACATTTGAACTATTCAATTTACTGCAGAACTTCAAATCTTCTTCAAAACCGTTTTCGATAAGTATTTTACCGTGTTCAGTTTCCTGCATCATCTTTAATATGTTTTTACCGAATGATTTATTTAATGATTGGCTTGCTCTTGCTGAATCGGATAGGATTAAATCTGTATTTAATTTTTCAATTTCGGAAATTAATTTTCCTGCGCATACTGAATCTTCCATTGAAAAATTATTTGACCGGCCAGAGCAAATAATCTCCAAATCCTGATTTAATAAAGAAAGATGCTTTGCGAGTGCGGCAATATTTAAAAATGCGCATATAAAAAGTTTAGAAGAAAATTTGGCTTTGGTAATGGCTTTAGTTCCGTTAGTTGTATAAAGAACAACTGATTTTCCGGCTACTATCTCAGCTGAATATTCGAGAGGAGAATTTCCTAATGCAAAACCTTCTATCTTTTTTGTATTTCGCTCACCTCCTAATAGAGTCTGCCAGCCAAACATACCGCCGGAAACTTTTACCGCAAATTCTACTGTACCAACCGGGATAATTTCTTTAGCTCCGTTTTCCAATGCTGTAATTATTGTTGTTGTAGCGCGGAGGGCATCTATTACTACCGAAGTTTTGCCGGTAAAATAGAGCTCTTCAACACTTACCGGCGAAAAGAGAATATTTATTTTCATAGTTATTTGCTTATTACCTGGATCTATTTTATTACAAAAGGAAGCTTTACAATTCTTGCCGGAATTTCTTTGCCCCGGATCAAGAAATTAATCTTCGTATCTAAATTACCGTAGCTCGAATCAACATATCCAAGAGCTATAGGTTTATCAAGTATCGGACTTACTGTTCCGCTGGTTACTGAACCGATTATCTTGCCGTCTATAGTAAGTTCATGTCCGTGCCTGGGAAATACTTTTTCATCTGAAACAAGTGGGACTAATTTTCTTTTGACTCCATCGGTTTTTATCTTTATCAAAGATTCTTTACCAATAAAATCATTTTTATTTAATTTAGTTATCCACCCCAGTCCGGCCTCAAGAGGATTTGTACTTTGATCAATATCATTTCCATAAAGACAAAACCCCATTTCAAGTCTAAGAGTATCTCTTGCCCCAAGTCCGATTGGCTGTATATTAAATGATTTGCCTGCCTCAAAGATTTTATTCCAGATTTCTTCAGCAACTTTTTCGTCTCCTCTGAAATAAAGCTCATAGCCTAATTCTCCTGTATAACCGGTTCGGGAGATGAGGATATCTATTCCCGAAATCTTTGTTTCAAAAAAGTGATAATATTGAAGGTCTAGCTCTTTATCGCAAACACTTTGAAGTATAGCTTTTGATTTTGGACCCTGAACAGCAAGTAAAGAATATTCATCGCTTTTATTTTCAATGGTAACATTGAACTTATTGTTTTTAAGCATCCAGTTAAAATCTTTTTCTATGTTTGACGCATTAATTACCAGCATAAAACGGCCATCCGGTAATTTATAAATAAGCAGATCATCAATAATACCGCCATCTGGATAACACATCGCGGAGTATTGAACTCTACCAGGGAAAAGTTTAGAAGCATCATTAACTGTAAGATATTGAATAAAGTCTTGCGCTTTATCGCCGGAGATGAAAACTTCTCCCATATGGGATACATCAAACATCCCTGCAGAATTCCGGACTGCCCTGTGTTCGTTTAAAATTGAGGTGTATTGAACAGGCATATAGAATCCCGCAAATTCGACAATTTTGGCACCGAGTTTTTGGTGAATATTATAGAATTTTGTCTTTTCCATCAATAATATTTATTTACCTGGGTTTAATTTGTTCCAGTCTTTTAGAAATTTATCCAATCCAAGTTCAGTAAGCGGATGATTGAATAATTTGTTAATTACATCAAAAGGCATGGTGCAAACATCTGCTCCAATCATAGCAGCATCAACTAAATGCAGAGGATGCCGGATACTTGCAACAAGAACCTGTGTTTCATAATCATAATTTCTGTATATCTGTACAATCTGTGATATTAAATCCATACCGGAATGACTAATATCATCAAGTCTTCCGACAAATGGACTTATATAAGTTGCACCAGCTTTAGCTGCAAGTAAAGCCTGTGACGGCGAAAAGCAAAGAGTTACATTAGTTTTTATTCCCTCATCACTTAAAGATTTAACTGCTTTTAATCCTTCTTTAATAAGCGGAACTTTTACTACAATATTTTTATGAATCTTTGAATACTCCAAAGCCTCTTTTATTATTCCATTGTAATCTGTTGAAATTACTTCTGCGCTTACCGGGCCATCAACAATTGCAAGAATTTCGTCAAGAAGTTTTCTAAAATCCTTTCCCTCTTTTGATACAAGTGACGGATTTGTTGTAACACCATCCAAAATTCCTAATGCGGCTGCTTCTTTTATCTCATTTATATTGGCTGTATCAATAAAAAACTTCATCCTTTATTTTCCTTTTAATTTTATATATAAAAATATTTAAAATTCGGTCTATTAGCTAAATTACATCATCCGTTAGTTCTTTTTGTGTTTTATTCGAGAAAAATTTAACCTGGCCAAGTGGCATGCTTTCATCTTCTTCAATTTTTAAGCGGATTCCATATTTAAATCGAAATTTAAAAAATGTTTTTATTTTTCCAACTTTTAGCTTTGCTGCAAGTGTTGGATGGCATTTAACTGTAATTGATCTTTCTTTCGATTTAATTTTAAATTTTTTAATCCATTCTTCTATATCATAAACCAGATGGGAATGTTTTGTAAGCAAACCTGTGCCCAGACAGTAAGGACAAACTTCCTTCATGGCCTGCATAATATTTTGCCTGATCCGTTGCCGGGTTATTTGAACAAGTCCAAAATCAGACATGGGAAGAACAGATACTTTTGCACGATCCTTGCGAAATTCTTTTCGTAACTCATCATATATCTTTTTGCGATTTTTTTCATCTTCCAGATCTATAAAGTCAATAACAATTATCCCGCCGATATCTCTTAACCTAAGCTGCCTGCAAATTTCTCTTGCGGCTTCCAAATCTGTTTTTAATGAGTTTAATTCCTGTTCTTTGCTTTTTGCATACCGGCCGCTGTTAACATCAATTACAACCATCGCTTCGGTATGTTCAATAATTAGATAACCTCCGCTGGGTAGGGGAACTCTTCTTCCCATTAATGTTTTTATCTGCTCTTCAATTTTAAAAGCATCAAAAATAGAGTTGCTTGATCTAAATGATTCTATCTTATCGGCAAGGCTGGGCTGAATTAATTCTACATAATTTTTTATCTGTTTGAATAATTTTCTGGAATCAATGAACACTTTTGATATATCTGGAGTGAATAAATCCCGGATTACACTGGAAGTTGTATTAAGATCCTGATATATTAATGACGGCGGGGTTTCAGATTTAATGGTGGTTTGAATTTGTTCCCATGTATTCACTAAATTTTTAAGATCATCTCTTAGTAGTTCTTCATCTTGATTTCTTGCAACTGTTCTGATAATAAGCCCATAATTTTTAGGCAGGATGCTTCTCGCTATATGTCTTAAACGTCGTCTTTCTTTGTATTCAGATATCTTCTTAGATACCCCAACTTTATTGTCGAACGGAAGCAATACACAAAATCTTCCCGGTAAGGATACCGAAGATGTTACTCGAACACCTTTATTATTAACTGGTTCCTTTGTGATTTGAATTAATATTTCCTGTCCTTTGTGCAACTTCGGAATAACATTATGGACGGGAAGTTCTTTTGGCGTTTCTTTTACAATATTATTTGTAGAATCTCCTTTAGGCGCTATATCATCGTCCTCATCTTCATCTACATCGGAATCTTCCCCTAACATATCTTGGAATTGTTGTGTACGTGCGCCAATATCTGAAAAATGCAGAAAAGCATCGTGTTTCATCCCAATGTCAATGAAAGCTGCCTTTATGCCGGGTAAAACTCTTGCAACCTTACCCAAGTAAATATCACCGACCATTCGCCGGTTTTCAGGATAATCAACAAAAAAGTCGACTAAATTCCCATCTTCTGTGATGGCTACGCGTGTTTGCGTAGTAGATGAATTGATAATAATTTCTTTTATCATATAAAACAAACTCTTTTAATGAAATTTCGTATTTCATATTAAAAATTCTATAAACGTCTCCCATAGTTCCGATATTAGTTCTTTGGAATGCACTGTTTTGAGGCAGCATTTCTATAGGAAACAAATACATGCTCGAATTGTGGATAAAAATAAAAAGTATCATTAATTCATCTTCTTCATTATAAGCACTTTTAGTGCTCTTAACCTGAATGAATAAACTTAGAAGAGTAATTATGTTAATATATACTTTATCCACAATGAGCCCGCTTAATTAAATGTAAACTAAAATTTTATAAGAATAAAACTTTTTAATTAAAATAAAAACACCAGTGAAAATTACATCTCACTAAAGTTTTTATTTAGGTTTATAACTGTACTTAATAATAATTTCAGAACAGAATTGAATCTGTCCCGCTAAAACTAACTACCTGAAACAGGCTGAGCTTCTTGGCCGTTCTCTTTTAACAGCTCTTTCCTGCTTAAAGAGAATTTACCGTTTTCAATTTTAATTAATTTGACGGTAACTTTATCTCCTTCTTTGAAATAATCTGTTACTTTGTTTACCCGCTTGCTGTCAATCTGGGAAATATGTAACAGGCCTTCTTTGCCTGGAAGAATTTCAACGAACGCTCCAAAATCCATTATTTTAGTAATAACGCCGTCATATACTTCTCCAACTTCGGGAGTTGCAGTCATTTTCTTGATATATTCTTTACACTTTGAGGCACTTTCCTTATTAGGTGATGCAATATTAATTGTTCCGTCGTCGTCAATATTTATATCAACACCAAAAGTTCTTTGCATGCCCTGAATAGTCTTTCCCCCGGGACCAATTATTAAACCAATCTGATCCTGTTCTACTTTCATAGTAATTAATCTCGGAGCAAATGGAGACAGAGATTCTCTCGGTAAACTAATGGCTTCATTCATGATTCCCAGAATATGCAGTCTGCCTTCTTTTGCCTGATTAAGAGCTTGCTCCATAATCTCAAAAGAAATTCCTTTTATTTTGATATCCATCTGGAATGCAGTTATTCCATCATTAGTTCCGGCAACCTTAAAATCCATATCGCCTAAGTGATCTTCGTTTCCCAGAATATCTGAAAGGATAGCAAATTTTTCACCTTCCTTAACAAGGCCCATCGCTATACCTGCGCATGCCTTCTGTATAGGAACGCCTGCGTCCATCAATCCAAGTGAACCTGCACAAACAGTTGCCATGGAAGAGGAACCGTTTGATTCAAGGATATCTGAGATTAACCTGACAGTATAAGGGAAAACACTTTCCGAAGGCATTAATATTTTTAATGCTCTTTCTGCAAGGTTCCCATGGCCAATCTCACGTCTGCCGACACCAGACATCCTGCCAACTTCACCAACACTGAAAGGAGGGAAATTGTAATGAAGCATAAATTTTTTAGAATACTCATCAATCAAACCATCAATTGTTTGTTCGTCGTTTTTAGTACCTAATGTAACAGAACATAAGCTTTGTGTTTCTCCCCGTGTAAAAAGTGCTGATCCGTGTGTTCTCGGTAAGCCGCCAAGTTCTATTGATATTGGGCGGATTTGTTTTGTATTCCTTCCGTCAAGCCGGATTCCTTCGGAAAGAATCCTGTTCCGCATTAAATCCTTTTCAATATCATGCAGAATTTCACCGATAATTTTTTCCTGTTCTGGATATTTTTCTTTTAATGATTCTAGAACAGAGCTTGTTAAAGCTTTATTCTTTGCACTTCTATCTTCTTTTGAAAGTACAGAGTGAACAATCTCTTTGAACTTTTCAAGAGAAAGATCGTAAACATCCTTTTTAAGTGATTCATCTATGACAGATACATTTATTTCCCTTTTTGCTTTTCCGGCTTCTTGTTTTAATTCTACTTGAAGTTGTACAAGTTTTTTTATTTCAACGTGGGCAAATTTAAGTGCACTTAGAAGATCGTTCTCACTTATTTCTTTAGACTCGCCCTCAACCATCATTATAGAATCAGCGGTACCTGCAACTACAAGTTCAATATCACTTTCTTTAAGTTGTTGTAAAGTAGGATTAAGAATAAACTGATTATTTACTTTTCCAACCCTGACTTCTGCTGCAGGGCCATCAAACGGAATGTCAGAAATAGTCAAAGCGGCTGATGCTCCTACTGCAGCTAAAACATCTGCATCGTTTTCCCCATCGTGCGAATAGACAAATGCAATAATCTGTGTCTCATTTTTAAAGTTTTCAGGGAAAAGAGGCCTGATTGGTCTGTCGATTAATCTTGAGCTTAATATCTCTTTTTCAGTAGGCCTCCCTTCTCTTTTAATATAACCACCCGGAAATTTTCCTGCAGCCGAAGTTCTTTCTTTATATTCGACTTGCAGAGGAAAGAAGTCTTGATCATTTTTAGCTTCTTCAGCAGCAACTGCGGTAACCAAGACCATCGTGTCTGCATATCTAACCATTACAGCTCCATTTGCCTGTTTCGCATATCTTCCTGTTTCAATCGAAAAAATTTTACCGCCGATTTCAACTTCTTTTTTAATTATCATTTTATACCTTTTTACTTTCTAATATTCAATTCTTTTATTATAGATCTATATCTTTCAATATCTTTTTGAGCCAAATAGTCCAAAAGTCTTCTTCTTTTTCCTACCATCATCATAAGTCCACGCCTGGAATGATGATCTTTTTTGTGAACATTAAAATGTTCAGTTAGTTCATTTATCCGTTTTGTTAGTAAAGCAATTTGAACTTCTGATTTCCCGGAATCTTTCTCACTTTTCCCATAATGCTTGACAATTTCAAGCTTTTCTTCTTTAGTCATTATATCTATCCTTATATTTTGTTGTACAATATAACCCCAGAGTTTACCGGAGTTAATTAATTAAAAATTTATATTTATTTTGCTAATTTATTTATTATATCCAATCCGATCTCAGTGTCCTTGTTCATTTGACTAATAAGATCACCTGCTGAAGAAAATTTTTCTTCACCCCGTATTCTTTCCAAAATATTTACACTTATTGTAAATCCATAAATGTCTTTTCCAAAATCAAAAATAAAAACTTCGTTTGTCAATTGTCCGTCTGTATAAAATGTCGGCCTTTTGCCAATACTCATAAGCCCAAAATGTTTATTACCTTCAATAATAATTTCAACAACATATATACCTATAGCAGGCATTAACTTATTGTCATCGTTTAACTTAACGTTTGCTGTCGGAAAACCAAGTGTCCTTCCTCTGCCGTCGCCTTTAATTACAACTCCACGAAAGGAATAAACTCTTCCTAGAAGCTTATTTGCAGTGTGAATATCACCTATAATTAGTGCATTCCTGATTTTGCTGCTGCTAACATTTAATCCATCTATCAAAACTGCATCAACTTTTGTTAAACCGAATCCGTATTTTAAACCTAACTCTTTCAAAGTATTTTCATTACCGCCCCTACCTTTGCCGAAATGGTGATCAAATCCAACCACAATTTCATTTAAACCTATTTTATCTACAATATAACTTTTAAAGAATTCTTCAGAATTTAATTGTGAAAATTCTTTTGTAAAATTAATAACTAGGACTTCATCAATATCCAGACTTCCCAATATTTCCAGTTTTTCGTCCTGAGAATTTAGAAGTTTTATGCTATTACCGGATAAAACATTTCTTGGATGGGGATTAAAAGTTATTAGAAAACTTCTTCCGCCATTTTCAGAGGCTTTTTTTACAACAGTCTCTATAATTTTTTTATGCCCTAAATGAATTCCATCGAAAGTGCCTAATGTTAAGATGGTATTTTTATCTTTTTTTACTTCCAATAAGTTATTAAACACTTTCATAATAGCATTTTACGCAACTAAAGTTCATAAATATATATTTTTTTTGACTTAAAACGAAATTCGATAATCACGAAAAAATACAGTTAAAATTCAAATTTCTACAAAATTACTAATATTATCTTTTAACCTGGCCGTAAATTCATTGGTATCAAGTGAATCTTCTATATTATATATGCCTATTTTTGTCCTTCTTAATGCACTTAACAAACCGCCGCACCCAAGCTTTGCACCAAAATCATTCGCAATTGTCCTTATATAAGTCCCTTTTGAACATACAATTTCAAAATCTATGTTAGGTAATAAAATATTTTTAATACTAAAACTATATACTGTAATTTCGCGAGGCATTCTTTCTACCACGTTGCCTTTCCTCGCAATTTTATAAAGTGATTTCCCATTTATTTTTATAGCTGAATACATCGGCGGAATTTGAGCTATTTTCCCTATAAATGAGTCCCTTGCCTCATAAATCGATTTTTCAGAGATTCCTACCGTAGAGTTAGTTGCAGATAACTCAGTTTCTAAATCCATTGAAGGGGAAGTTTTTCCTAGAGTAATAGTTCCTGTATAAGTTTTTTCAAAGTCTTGATATTTTGTTATTTCCTTTGTCATTCTCCCTGTGCATATTATCAATAATCCTGAAGCCAGTGGGTCAAGTGTTCCTGCATGACCGACTTTTTTTACTTTCACCGCCTGTCTTATTTTATAAACAACTTTAAATGAAGACCAGCCGATTGGTTTATCAATTAGTATTACTTCGCCGGATTGAAAATCAAATTTGGAATAGTCACTCGATGCCTTTGTTATCATTTTCGTGGATCTTCTTTATTAAGCCTTCTATTTTTTCAACATAGTCTAATGTATCATCTATAAAGAATTTTAATTCGGGAACAAATTTTATCCTGATCCTGGAAGCAAGTTCAGTGCGAATATATCCCGAAACAGATTTTATTTTTTCTAATGCTGCTTCGCGCCGGTCTTTTTCTAAGACCGATAAATAAATCTTTGCTATTTTTAAATCCGGGCTAACTTTTACCGAGGTTATCGTGATCAGTCCGAATGAAGAAATTTGAAATTTATCTTGAAGTTTATATAAAAAAATTAAACTAATTTCTTCTTTAATTAAATGTTCTACTTTATCAATTCTATGCGACATTACACAAATTCCTTTCCAGTAAGCAAACAAATTAATAAGCAGGTAAAACCTAATTATACCAACTTTTTCTTAGTTTCAACTATTTTGAATGCTTCTATAATATCCCCAACCTTCAGATCATTAAAATTAGCAATATTTAGACCGCATTCGTAACCGGAATCAACTTCTCTAACGTCGTCTTTAAAACGTTTGAGTGAGGCAATTTCGCCTTCGTGTATAACGATACCATCACGCACAAGACGTACCTTACTATTTCTAATTATTTTACCGTCCTGAACATAGCAGCCTGCTATAGTCCCTGCCTTAGGTATTTTAAATGTTTCTCTTATTTCAAGCGTTGCTGTTATTTCTTCAGATAGTACAGGAGATAATAATCCTTCAAGGGCCGATTTAACTTCATTTATTGCATCGTAAATTACATTATATAGGCGGATATCAACATCTTCAATCTCTGCTAGTTTTCTGGCGTTAAGGTTCGGCCTTACATGAAATCCTATTATAATAGCATTAGACGCTGATGATAAAATAACATCACTTTCAGAAATTCCGCCCACGCCTTTATGAATTACTCTAACAATTACTTCTTCATTTGAAAGTTTCATTAATGAATCTGATAAAGCTTCTACAGAACCGTCAACATCACCTTTTACAATTAATGGCAGTTCTTTCACACCACCTATGCTTATTTGTCTTGCAATTTCATCTAATGTTATATGGTGTACCTGTTTCTGATCCTGTTCGCGCTTAAGTTGCTGTCTTTTTAAGCCGATTTCACGTGCCATTCTATCGGAATCAACAACAACCAGAGTATCACCTGCTTGAGGAGCGCCCTCAAAACCTAATACCTGTACTGGAGTAGAAGGCGGAGCTTCAAAAACCTTATTTCCTCTTTCGTCAAACATTGCTCGGACTTTTCCCTGATATATTCCGGCTATAAATGGATCACCGATTTTTAACGTCCCTTTTTGTACGAGGATAGTTCCTGTAATGCCTCTTCCTTTATCTAATTCCGACTCTACTACTGCACCGCGTGCCTGACGCTCTGGGTTAGCTTTAAGGTCTAAGATTTCTGCTTCAAGTAAAATCTTTTCCAGTAAAAGGTCTATATTAAATCCTGTTTTAGCAGAAATTTCAACACATTGATATTTCCCACCCCAATCTTCGACAAGTATATTTCTTTCTGCCAGTTGTTGCTTTATTCTTTCGATATTAGCACCGGGTTTATCCACCTTATTAATTGCAATTACTATCGGAACGTTGGCTGCCTGGGCATGATTTATAGCTTCAACTGTTTGAGGCATAACCGCATCATCTGCTGCAACTACAAGAATTACAATATCTGTTAATTGGGCGCCGCGTGCACGCATAGCAGTGAAGGCTTCATGTCCCGGTGTATCTAAGAATGAAATAAATTTGCCTTTCCCAACGTCTACTTTGTATGCACCGATATGCTGAGTAATACCGCCTGCTTCACCGGCAACAACATTAGTGCTTCTGATATAATCAAGAAGGGAAGTCTTTCCATGATCAACATGCCCCATTATGGTTACTACAGGTGAACGGAAAACTAAGGTTGACGGATCATCACCTTTATCTTCAAGAGCATCAGATGTGTATTCTTTTTGAAATTCTACTTCAAATCCAAATTCATCCGCAACTAAAGTAATTGTTTCAACATCAAGGCGTTGATTAATTGAAACCATTAAACCTAGTTCAATACACTTAGCAATTACATCGCTTACGGAAACACTCATTAAATTAGCAAGTTCATTAACAGCAATAAATTCCGTTACCGCAATTTTATTCTGTTCAAGAGCCCTCATTTCTAATTTGCGTTCCTCTTCAGCCTCCCGTTCTCTTCTTTTCTTTTTACGCTGACTTGCTCTTCCTGATACAACCGAATCGTCCATACTCAACAGCGTTTTTCTGATAGCTTCTTTAACTTCCCTTTGATCAATTTCAAATTTTTTAATTCGTTTTTTCTTCTTAGAAACTAACGGTTCGTCTGAAACTACATCAGTCGCTTTCTTTTTAGCTTTAGGCTTCTTCTTTTTCTTTGGTGCTTCAGTGGATTGAGTGCCATGTGGTCTCTCCTCTATGCGCGTTTCTTTCTTGTCGGATTTAGACGAATCACCAAGGTCCATCCTGCCAACTACTTTCAATCCCTTCTTCTTATTTGCTTCGATATCTTTTGGAGAAAGGAATACCTTTTGTTCTTCCTTTTCAATTTCCTCAACTTTAACTTCAGCAGCCGCAGGTTGGGTTTCCTGGATAACAATACTAGGTTCAACAGCAACCTCCTCAATAACAGAGTTCTGAGCGTCGTCAATTATCGTAGGCTCTTCTATTTGAGGAACCTCTTCCAAAGGTTCTATTGGGATTTCTTCAACAACTTCAACTTCAGGTGATGGAACTGTTTCAGGGGCCGGCTCTGTAATTTCAGTTTTAACCGGTTCCTTTTCAACTCTTTTTTTATTGAATTCAGCAATCTTCTTTTTATGTTTTTCTGCTTTTTCAATGTCCTTCTTAAAATGGTCATTAATTTCTTTAACCATTTCATCGGTTACTATTGAATTTGGGCCTTTAACCTCAAAGCCCTTTTTACGCAGAAATTCTACAAGATTCTCCGTTGATAGATTTATCTCAGAGGCTAGTTTTACAATTCTGAGCTTTTTGGATTTGGTATCGGCAATATTTTCCATACCTAAAATTTCACCTATTCTTCTTCTTCAAACTGGGATTTAATGATCTCAATTATCTCGTTGATCTTTGCATCGTCCAGACCTTCAATTTCTTTTAGCTTTTCGGGTCCGGCTGTTAATACTTCGATAGCGGTATCATACCTGTGATTTATTAATAACTCGTAAATATCGGCACCAAGTTCTTCTTTAAGATCGATTAACTCTATATCTTCTTCATATTCTTCAAATGGTTTTTCTTCTCTCAGTATCTCTATTTCGTATCCCGTAAGTTTCATCGCAAGTCTTATATTAACACCGTTTCTTCCAACTATTAAAGATACCTGATCGCTGTCTGCTGTAACTATGGCTTTTTTAGCCGCACTATTTACTTCAATTTTTTTAAGTTTAGCGGGTGCTAAAGATTTCTGAATGAAAACAGCAGGATCTTCTGAATAACTTACAACGTCAATATTTTCATTATTTAATTCTCTGACTATTGCATGTATACGCACACCTTTCATGCCAACGCAGGCGCCTACAGCATCTATCCTGTTATCCTGGGATTCAACGGCAACCTTAGCCCGTTCACCCGGTTCACGCGCAATTGCTTTTATCTCAATTATACCGTCATATATTTCGGGAATTTCAATCTCAAATAATCTTCTTAAAAATGTATTGTCCGCTCTGGATACTATTATTAGAGGTCCGCTGTTGCTTTTTTTTACTTCCTTTACAATCGCCCGCACAGTTTCACCCTTTTTATATCTCTCATAAGGTATCTGTTCGGAGCGTGGGAGCATTAACTCATTTTTGTTGTGATTTACTAAAATATCGTTTTTTCTTATTTGATAAATATCTCCAACAACAATTTCTCCAAGCAATTCTTTATATTCGTTAAATATTATCTCTTTTTCGATCTCACGAATTTTCTGGTTAAGGCCTTGTTTTGCTAATGTAATCAATCTTCTGCCGAATGTAGCTAATTCAAGTTTTTCAACAAAATCATCTCCAACTTCAAGCTCATCATCATTTCCACGGCGGTTAACTTCCTGAATGCTTATCTGAGTATTAGGATTTTCAATTTCCTGTACAATTTCTCTCTCTAAAAAGATTTCTATGTCGCCTCTGTCCATATTGACAACAACATCGTATTTGGCATCTTCACCGAATTTTTTTCTTACAAGTATTCCAAAAATTTCTTCTATGATACCTGCCAGAACATCTTTGTCGACACCCTTTTCCCTTACCATCTGGGCAAAAGATTCAACGATATCTACGTTCATGTTTTGCTTCCTCCAATTAAGAAAAACTAACTATTACTTTAGCATTAATAATATTGTTGAAGTTAATTATTGTTTCACCTCCCGCTTTGTAAGGCGGGATCGAATTATTGGAAAATATCAAATCTTCTCCGTTAATTCTAATTAATTTTCCTGATATTTTTTTTGTTTCATCGCCAAACATGTATGTAACATCAAATTTTCTGTTAATATGTTTGGGATACTGTTTTAAAAACTTTAATGATCTGTCCACTCCGGGTGATGAGACATCAAGCCTGTAATTTGAACCAATGTCCGGGATATTTCCCAGAAGTAAGTCTATATTCAGGCTTACTTTTTCACAATCGTCAGCGGAAATATTTGCTTCACTATCTATATATACTTCAATTATACGGTTGCCTTTTTTACCCCGAAACACTGTATCGATTAAAAAGAAGCCGCATTTTTCTGCCGCAATTTTTGCTATTTCTTTTATGTTTTCTTCAAATAAATTCATACAAACAAAAATCGCCCTCATAGGGGCGAATTAACTCGTCAAATCTAATATTATTTTGTTCAATATGCAAGAATTAACAAAATGCACTTATCAATCCAGGTTGATTCCCGGCACAGTGGCTCAAAATTATATTGTATAACTGAAGGGAAGTTTTGCCTTTTTTGTTTCTAACCAATCAAATAATTACTATAAAAATGCTAATTTTAATAGCTTTTTATTTTTTTAATTAAATTTAACGGATTAATATGAAATCGGTAAAATGCTTTAATATTGTACTTATTATCCTGTTCATATCTACATTTAATTATTCTCAGAAAAAAATAAACGGTATTCTTTTCCAGTCTTCGCCTATTATTGCACTTCTTAACGGGGTTATGAATGACAATTTTACTGTTGGCCAAATTACTAAACACGGTGATTTCGGACTCGGTACTTTTAATGGAGTTGATGGTGAAATGATTGTACTTGACGGGATAGTATACAGAACAGATTATAAAGGAATTGTAACTCTACCGGATAAATCATCCCATACGCCATTCTTTACAGTTGCTTTTTTCCATCCGGATACTGTAATATATATTAAGGATTCATTAAATTTGAAGAGACTGCAGGAGTATATTGATAAAAGTTTAAAATCTGCCAATTTAATTTATGCTGTTAAGATTTCGGGAATGTTTAAGTATATAGAGTCAAGAAGTGAAGAGAAACAATTGAGGCCCTACTCAAATCTTGCGGATGTTTTAAAAGACCAATCGGTGTTTAAATTTAAAAATATAAACGGCAGTATGGTGGGTTTTAAAATTCCCTTCTACTTGCAGGGCGTTAACATACCGGGTTACCATTTTCATTTCCTGTCGGAAGATAAAAAATCGGGAGGGCATATTTTAGATTGTATATCAGGCGATTTAAAAATAGAAATTCAAACATTATTTAACTTGGAGGTTAAATTCCCGGCAAATGATGAATTCTTTAAAGCCGGATTAGAGAAAAAACCGGTTCCCGGGTTGTAGGCTTTATTTTTTAAGTTTTAAAATTTCTTCTTGCAGTAGTTCCCTGCTCGAACCCGGTAAAAGATCTCCGAGAGTAATATTTTTTATTCTAACTCTAACCAATCTGAGCGTGGGAAATCCTATATGTGCCGTCATCTTTCTAACTTGACGGTTTCTTCCTTCTGTAAGAGTTAGGCTTATCCATGTGGTCGGAATATTTATTCGTTTTCTAATAGGAGTAACCCGCGGAGGGAATAGTGGATCCTTGATTATTTTTACCTTTGCAGGTAATGTAATTTTGTCCTGAATAATAACCCCTTCGGCTAATTTTTGCAAATCATTATTCGACGGTATCCCTTCCACTTGTGCATAATATTCCCTTTCATGTCTGTTTCGGGGATTAAGCAGGAAATCGGTTAGAGCTTTATCGTTAGTTAATAGTAGCAATCCCTCACTGTCATAATCAAGGCGGCCGACAGGGTAAACTTGATTTGGCATTTGTGGAATAGACGAGAGTGTCTGCCTTCCTTCTATATCTTTAAACTGTGAAAGCATGGCATAAGGTTTATATATAATTATATATTTAAGCTTATTATATAAAAAATGAATTGGTAATGCTGTCTGGGGCATCCCGGTAATACCTATAAGTTTTAAAATTTACTTTTTTTATGTTAAACTTACCTCGTGCTCTTTCAAGAAATTCCGAATCTTCACTATAATTCAAATTCTTAAAACCATGCAGTTTTATAAAAACCGTCCGTTTCCCGAAGAAAGTAGCTCCAATCACACATTTTGAAAGATGTATTAGCTCTGTTGGATTGTCTTTGTCCCTCACAAATTCATTCCCTATTATTTTTACTCCGCCGTGAATTAGATCAATTTCAGGGTGCTTATATACATAATCAACACGTTTCAAAAGATGATTTTTTTCATATTCATCATCACTATCTAGAAATGTAATGAAGTTGCCTGAAGATTCCTTTATTCCCCTGTTTCTTGTCAGGGGCAGTTTTATGTTTTGCTGTCGGAATATCTTTACATTTTTATTAGTCTTTTGGTAGCTTTCCATTATTTCAAAAGAATTATCATTGCTTCCATCATCAATTCCAATTAATTCCCAGTTTTGGTATGATTGATCCAATAGGGAATCAATACTCCTCTTAAGATAGTTAGCCCTGTTAAAAACAGGTAAAATAACTGATATTTTAAACTGTTCTTCAGAATAAATCTGCAATTAAATTTTCCTTTTAACTTTTTAATAATATATTGATCATTATAAAGAATCAATAGTTTTATGTATCAAAATAGTGTATAATTAGTAATATTTTATGTATTAAAAAGATCAAAATTAAATAAATGAAAATTGTTCTTTTATCCTAAGTTTGGTTATTTTAATATTGTAAAAATGATGGTAAAATATCCGGGAACTTAAGTCGACATAAATTATGTGAAAATAATTAATTAATTATAATGTCCATTAACCGGCGGGGTCTAAAATGTCATATAGAGATCAGCAAAAATATTTGGACGAATTAAGAAAGTTCGAAAAGAAGTTGGATCGTAATGAGTTGGAAGACTACAAAATGTTTCTGAAAATGCATAAGGATGAAGAAGAATTTGATTCTGTTTCTCTTCAACGGCTGCAAGAATTATATGAAAAATATTATGAACCCGTAGATAAACACAAATATGATTCATTTTTTAAAAGGAAAGATATTTAATAATTTTATACTGGTAAAAGTCTTTAGTATTTTGAATAACGGCATTATTATTTGTCGCTGTTTTTCTTGTACGGGTTAATTTTTATTGCTTGAGAAACTGAGAGGGGTTGGAATCTCTAATTTTCTACAAAATGATTTAATCAATTAAATGAATGTATTAATTTTAGCCCTTTCTGGAATAGGTGATGCTTTAATGTTTACACCTGCATTAAGGCTCTTACGCAATTCATTACCGGATGCTCAGATTGATGCCCTGGTGATGTTTAAGGGCGTAAATGATATGTTTTTAAGAAATAAAGATATTAATAATGTTTATTATTTCGATTTTTTAAAAAATGGGGTTTATCAGTCATTTAAATATGTTCTTAAACTTCGAAATAGATACGATACATCAATAAATGTTTATCCTTCCAACCGGAAAGAATATAACTTAATAAATTTTTTAATTGGTGCTGACAAAAGAGCAGGTGTGGACTACTTACGAATGAATAACCGTGAACTTTCATTCCTAAGTAACATAAGTATTACCGAAGATGACTCCATCCATAATGTTCGGACTAATATTAAACTTGTTGAAAAATTATTAAATGAGAAATTTACGGATGAACCTGACCTTAATTTCCCGATTACCGGTGAAGATGAAAATTTTGCCGACGGTTATTTAAAAAAAATGAATATAAAAGACAGCGATAATGTTATTGGTTTCCATCCCGGTTCGGCAATACTAAAAAACCATATTAACAGAAGATGGGAACCTGAAAAATTTGCGGCCCTTGGAAAGAAACTTATTGAAAATAACGGTGCAAAAATTTTAATATTCGGCGGTCCCGAAGAGGAAAAGTTAAAACTGAATATTGTAAATTTAATTAATTCCGGAAATGCAGTTTCGGCAGGGGTTATGAATCTTCCACAGAGTGCTGCTGTGATAAAAAAATGCGGCGTTTTTGTTACAAATGATTCAAGTCTTATGCATGTTGCTTCAGCTATGAAAAGCACTGTTGTTGCGATTATTGGTCCTACAAATACGGCATACATTCATCCATGGCATACAAAATATAAAATAGTTTCCCTTAGTCTTGATTGTTCGCCATGCTTCTTTTATTCACCTCGACCTCTGATTTGCTCAAGAAATGATGTAAAATTTAAATGCATTAAAGAACTCTCCGTGGATATTGTATACAATGCAGTAGATTTATTTATAAAAAAATAATGATTCACTTTTTTATCATTTTGTCCATGTATTCTACAATTTGTTCAACAGTGTTAAAGGGTTTTATTAGTCCGGTCTCTCTGCCTTCAACCTGAATTTGTTTGTCTATAGCTTCAACAACATTCTTCCATATTTCGGAATGGCATGCTGCAGGTTTTGTGCTTAACAAATGCTTATTCATTAATTCCCAAACAACAGATAACTCAAGCAGTGTACCCGTACCTCCTTGAAGAATTACATAACCATCACCGGCTTCAACCAGTTTTGTTATTCTTTCAAATAGTGTTTTACATTTAATTTCCTTCGTTAAATATCTGGTTGGATTGGCCCCCCATAAATTTACTGTAATACCTAAAGCTTCTGCACCATTTTCTACAGCTCCTTTTGATGCCGCATCCATTATACCCTGGTAGCCGCCGGTGCAAATATTATATCCTTTCGCTGCTAATTGTAAACCAAGATTATATGCAGTCTCATACTCAGGTTCATTCGGCTTGGGAATTGAACTCCCGAAGATGGTAATAGTTTTTTTCATAATCACGATTTGATATAATAAAATTACGCGGTATGCCGGCAATAAAAATATCGGCCGTTATTTTTAATTATATGCTGAACTTTTTATAATTTTAATTAGTGAACAGCCTTAGAAAATTTATTATTCATAAAAATTTTTATCCCATTTATGTACTTTTAATTCATCTAAAAGTTTTAGCGAGAGTTTTCCTTTTTTCACGCTATCTATATTTGCCATTAAGTTTTTCTCTTTCCTTACTCCCGGTATAACTGAAGTAACAGCATCATGACTTATAATAAATCTTAGAGCAGCCTCTGCTATGCTTGATGTTTCGGTTTTAACGTCTTTCCAGATTTTATCTACCCTGAGCTTAACGTCAACTTTTCTTTTATCTTTAAAATATTCATTCCGGAAATCTCCGATAGGAAAATGTGTTGATGGTTCTATATTTCCGGTTAATGCCCCTTCATCAAAGGGTACTCTTGCTATTATGCTGATTTCATTTTCCTTGCAAAATGGGAACAAACGTTCAACAGGCCGTTGTTCAAAAATATTAAAAATTACCTGGAAACTGTCAATTAAACCGGTTTTTCCTGTTTCAATTCCGTTTGTTGGCTGATGATCGTTCATTGAAATTCCCCAGAAAAGAACTTTGCCCTCATTTTTTAATTTTTCTATTGCTTCCTTCCATTCATCGTTATTCGCCCAATTATCGTTCCACACGTGGAATTGCATTAAATCAATATAATCCCGTTTTAAGTTACCAAGGCTCTCTTCGGTTTTTTGTATGATATGGTTTTTGGGAAAAGATTCTTTAAGAGTTGAACTTTTGGATGCCGGCCATTCATATTTCAATGAAGGAATTTTTGAAGCAACAAAAAGTTTTTTTCCGGATTCTCTTTCAACCTCTCCAATTAGGCATTCACTATGTCCGTTACCGTATACAAGTGCAGTATCAAAAAAATTAATCCCTTGCTCAATTGCCTTGTGTAGAACTTTTTTAGACTCCTTATCATCTGCGCCAATCCATTGTGATTTGCTTATTCCCCAGCAGCCTAAACCTAATAATGAAACAGATTCATTAGAGGTACCAAACTTTTTCATATTCATAAATAAAAGTATCTCCCGTTAATAATAAAAAATATAATATATACTTGCTACATACTTATTATCGGCAAAAAGTTAAAATTATTTAAAAGTTATTTACAAACTGATTAATAAATAATCAATACCATTATCCTTAATAAATATTAATTAATCAAAGGTATTTCGGAAGATTTTTTACAAAATATAACATGGGTACAATATAATTCGGTTAATCGAATTACTTCAATTTATTATTCCATAAAGGAGTAATTAATTCCTATTTAGCAATAAATTTTTCAAGTTTAAAGCTTTTTATGCAAATAAGTAAAAGAATAGATAAATTACTATCGTTAAATATGAACATATTAAATTCTTCGTCCCCCAACCTTATTTATAAAAAAGAAGTCTAATTAGATAGACATTAAGGTATGAATGACACAAGAAGAGAACAATTTAGTAATTGCGGCTCAAAATGGAGACCGGTCGGCATTCGAGGAGCTTGTTTACAGGTACGATAAAAACGTTTTGGGAATTGCTTATTCATTTATGAATAATAATGAAGATGCAAAAGATATTTACCAGGAAGTTTTTTTAAGAGTATTTAAAGCAATAAAAAAATTCGAATTTAGAAGCGAATTTTCTACCTGGCTTTACAGGATAACGACCAACGTTTGCCTTACCTACCGGTCTCAGAAGAAGAAATATGCGTACATTTCTTTGGATGAGGATTCGGAAGAGGAGGATAATAAACCGCGGTCGTTAGCTAATACTTTAACTGATGACAAAACACCCGATAATGATGCATTGGATTCAGAAATTTTGACTCAGATAGAGAATGGCCTTGGAAAACTTTCTCCTCAGCAGCGCCTTGTGTTTACTATGAAGCATTATAAAGGTTATAAGATAAAAGAAATTTCAACAATGATGAACTGCAGTGAAGGAACAATAAAAAATTATCTTTTTATGGCCACGCATAGAATGCGTAATCATTTAAAAGATTTTATTGATAAAGGTTAGGAGTACATAATGGTACATCAGACATATAAAGAAATGATTCAATTGGCTCTGCTTGATGAGCTGAAAGATGAGGAATTGAACAAGCTTCATCAGCATTTAATGGAGTGCAATGAATGTCAGTCGGAATATGATAAGCTTAAAAAATATTACGAGATTATTGAACAAAATAAAACTGATGAAATAGACGAACTTTTCCTACTGGATGCAAGAATGCAATTTCGTTTAAAACTTGATTATGATTTGTCAAAACAGACAATTGTTGAAAAAATATTTATCTCTTTCCGGAAGAATTTATGGGCATATAAAAAACCTGCTTTCGGAGTAGCATTTTCTCTTATAGCAGGCCTGTTCTTAGGTTATCTTGTTTTTGCTCCTGCGGGATCAGTGACAATAAGCAGTCTTACTGAAAATTTGGGCCTTACTAAAGGAAATTCTGAAATAGTAAATGTTCAGTTCGTTAACAGCGACTCGAGTAACGGCGAAGTAGAATTTGCATTTGATGAGATTAAGAGAGTAAAAATGAAAGGAAAATTAAATGATCCCGCTATTCAAAAAATATTAGCAAATGCGCTTGTAAATGAAAAAAATCCAGGTACTCGCATTCAAACTGTAAATGCACTTGCAAATCAAACTATGGAAAATAATAATACTAATCCAAAAGTGAAAGCCGCTCTTATTACTGCTTTGAAGTTTGATAATAACCCGGCTGTACGGTTGGAGGCATTGAAAGCAATACTGTATCTGCCGTACGATAATGAAATAAATGAATCGCTGCTTTATGCACTTGAGCATGATAAAAATTCGGGATTACGTATTGCTGCAATAAACGGCCTTGCGTCTGCTAAACTTAATGGTAAATCTTTAGGACAAGAAGGAATGAAAGTGTTAAATCAAAAAGTGAAAAACGATGACAACGAATATGTACGCATTCGGGCTGCATCCTTACTCAAGGAGGAAAAAATACAATGAAATCATTTA
>Ga0181520_10003085_pt1 | contig 29768 bp, 24 predicted proteins | sample PEATcosm2014_Bin_29_FD_132451 | JGI IMG/M metagenome (GOLD analysis project Ga0181520, IMG submission 132451) | Peatland microbial communities from MTU Mesocosm Facility, Houghton, MI, USA - PEATcosm2014_Bin02_30_metaG | ecosystem: Environmental > Terrestrial > Soil > Wetlands > Peat | place...
AGCCGGATTCATCTTCAGCTCCGTCGGCTGGAAATGTAAACCGCAATTCCGCGGCAGAAAACGAAAAAGTGTCAGGGATGTCCCCGGTCTGAAATGTCAGGGATGTGCCCGGCTGCACAGGCTACAGGCGAACAGTGACTGAGGAACCAGGGACTAGGAAAAGCCCGGGGCTCTGTTCGTGGTTCATACTTCCATTGTGCGCTCTGTGAGGGAAATTATCTGCAAAATACCTTCATGTGATTGCCCAGGCACAATCGCGGCAACCAGCACAGATCGTCCGTCCTTACCCTCGCAAACCGGAATCGCGAATGATCGACAAATCCGCCGGAACTTCCCCTCTCAAGAACGCCTCCCGATGATCGGGGTCGCCCAGATCCATCTTGAAATGATGCCAAGTGTCGTCCTGAAGAACACCCATATTCCAAGGCCCTGAAACCGAATCGGAAAACTGCCAGACGATGTGGAAGCCGTCTTCATTCGTGAAGCCTTCACCGTCCGCCTGAATGATCGCGTCTCCGCGCTCCCACAGCGCCGACCGCAGCGCATGGAGCGCGTTGCCGCCTTCCTCCAAATCGGCTCCCTGCAGATGCTGGAATGTATAGATTGTCTTGACCTCGGCCAGGTACTCCTCCAGCCAGCGAACGCCGCTCTCCGGCCTGCAATCCTTGAGCTCGTCAATCAACTCAGCAATCTCATCCTGCCCGAGCGAGTCGATCGTGACGAGGTTGCGTTCAATCAGCGCTACCTCGACCTCATCCACGCTGGCCAGCAGAAGACTATCCCATTCCTCTTCGCTACCCTCTTCAACAGCCAGCTTGAAATCAGGATGCTCCGCGCGAATCAGCAGCGCGAGTTCCTCGAAGGAAGGAAACTCCTCGTCTTTCGACAAAACCCGCGTGAAATATCCCACAATGATTCTCCTGCTGAGGAATTCAGCCTATCGGATATGGAGAAGCCCCGCATCCAGCGTAGATTTTATGCCAGATGCGGGGCTAACTTTTTGCTGTCAGCAATAGCTGCACTACTTGTCTGTCAGCGCTTCCACGCCCGGCAGCTTTTTGCCTTCTAAAAATTCCAGGCTGGCTCCGCCGCCGGTCGAGATGTGCGTGATCTGGTCGGCAACCCCGGCCTGGTTGATCGCCGAGACCGAGTCGCCGCCGCCGATGATCGAGATCGCCGCTTTGTTCGCCGCAACTGCCATGGCAATGGCGTTGGTGCCCACCGCGAAACGCGGGAACTCGAAAACGCCAGCCGGACCATTCCAGACAATCGTCCGAGCCGTCGAAATCACCTCTTCAATCGCCGCAATCGACTTCGGCCCAATGTCCAAACCCTGCCAGTCGGCGGGGAAGTTCACCGAGCAATCCCACTCCTGGGTCTTGGCGTCGGCGGCGAATTTATCGGCCAGAATGTTATCGACCGGCAGCAGCAGCCGGACGCCCTTGGCCTTGGCTTTGGCTAATGCGTTTTTCGCCATCTCGATCTTGTCTTCCTCGACCAGCGACTTGCCGGTCGTCACGCCCAGCGCGCGCTGGAAGGTGTAAGCCATGCCGCCGACGATCACCAGCGTATCCACCTTGTCGAGCAAATTGTCGATCACATCGATCTTGCCGGATATCTTTGAGCCGCCGATGATCGCCACAAAGGGCTTTTCCGGCGCTTCCAGCGCTTTGCCGAGATACGTGATCTCCTTTTCCATCAGCAGGCCTGCAACCGCGGGTTTGAGAAAGTGCGTAATCCCTTCCGTCGAAGCGTGAGCGCGATGCGCGGAGCCGAAAGCGTCGTTGGCATAAACGTCAGCCAGTGAAGCCAGCGCCTTCGAGAAGCCTGGATCATTAGCCTCTTCTTCGGCGTGGTAGCGCAGGTTTTCCAGCAGCAGCACCTGGCCGGTTTCAAGTTGCAACGCCATTTCGCTGGCCACTTCGCCGATGCAATCGGGCGCAAAAGCCACGTTCACATCCTCGCCCAGCGCCTTGCCCAGCAGTTGACGCAAGCGGTCCACCACCGGACGCAGAGAATACTTTGGATTCGGTTTTCCCTTGGGACGTCCCAGGTGCGAGGCCAGAATCACCTTGGCCTTGTGACGCAGGGCGTACTCAATCGTGGGCAGCGTGGCCACAATGCGGGTGTCGTCGGTGATTGTCGAGCCGTCTTCGGTGAGCGGCACGTTGAAGTCGACGCGGATAAACAACCTCTTGTTCGCCAGATCAATATCGCGAATCGTGAGCTTGGGCATGGGACGTACCTTTCTTAGGGACTAGGATTGCGCGCCTTCAATGACGGCTTCCATCTCGATTTCAACACGCCAGGCTGGATTGAGCAACGCCGCGACAACGACCATCGTGGTCGCCGGTCGCGTCTCGCTGAAGAACTCGCCGTGAACGCGTCCCACGGCCTCCCAATCCTCGGCATGAGCCAGATAGATGCGGGTGCGGACCACGTCCTCGAAGCGCGCGCCAGCTTGAGTGAGCGCCGCGGCAGCCAACTCGAAGACACGGCGGGTCTGGCCGGTTGCGTCCAGTTCGTCAGCGCCAGCCGGGCCGGTTCCGGAGAGGTGAACTGCGTTCCCCACGCGTACAGCACGTGAGAAGCCAATAATGGGTTCGTAGGGAGATGTGCCGGGAATGTTTTTGCGCATAGTAGATTTCAGAGTTCAGAGATCAGTGGCCAGGGATCGGAAAACTGACCACTGACCACTGCTCACTGTCAACTGTTTACAGCCCCTTCTTTGCCAGGAAGCCAATCAGATCGACGACGCGGCTGGAGTAGCCCCACTCGTTGTCATACCAGCTCAACACCTTGACGCTGTTGCCGACGACCTTGGTCAGCGGAAGATCGACGATCGAGGACAATGCGTTGCCCTTGTAGTCGGAGCTGACCAGCAGGTTGGAGTCAACGCCCAGGATGCCCTTCAGCTCGCCCTTGGCGGCTGCGGTAAAGGCGGCATTCAGAGCTTCCACGGTGGTGGGCTTTTCGGCGATGTAGGTCAAATCGACAATCGAAACATTCGGCGTGGGAACACGGATGGCAAAGCCGTCCAGCTTGCCGGAGGTCTCGGGAATGACCAGCTTCAGGGCTTTTGCGGCGCCAGTCGAACTGGGAATCATGCTCAATGCGGCAGCGCGAGCGCGGCGCAGATCTTTGTGCGGGAAGTCCAGAATGACCTGATCGTTGGTGTAGCTGTGGATCGTGGTCATGATGCCGCTGACCAGGCCGGTCGTCTCCAGGATGACCTTGACGACAGGCGCCAGGCAGTTGGTCGTGCAGCTGGCGTTCGAGATGATGTTGTGCTTGGCCGGATCGTACTTGTTCTGATTGACGCCCAGCACCAGCGTGATGTCTTCGTTCGAGGCTGGAGCCGAGATGATGACCTTCTTCACGGTCGCGCCCAGGTGAGCCTTGGCCTTCTCACCATCGGTAAAGTGGCCTGTCGACTCGACGACGATCTGCGCGCCCACATCCGCCCAGGGCAGCTTGGCAGGATCGCGCTCCGCCCAGACCTTGATCTTCTTGCCATCGACGGTAATGAAGTCGTCGCCGGCTGTGATCTCGTTCTTCAGGTTGCCCAGAATCGAGTCGTACTTGAGCAGATGCGCCAGGATAGCCGGGCTGGTCAAGTCGTTGACTGCGACAAAATCGATCTCCGGGTTGCCAAGCGCGGCGCGTAAAACGTTACGGCCAATGCGGCCGAAGCCGTTGATTCCAACCTTAACTGCCATTTGCATATTCTCCTTCGTAGCCGGTTTGGCTGTGGTTTGAGCTTATTTTGAAGTTGCAGCGTTCGGCGGCAGAAACAGCCCAGCGGGCAATTCCACCAAACTCATAATCGTAACATTCAGGACTTCCGAGACGAAATCAATTCGAGCATTTGTCCCGTTTTTGCGCAGAACCTCTCGCATCCATAGTCTGCCCTTTCCAGCATAGGATCGTATGTGACGAAGTGCACACTTTCTGTGTTGCGCCACCACCTTTGGCCTGTTGATTTTCGCTGCCGTCAGCTCCTCACTGGATTGAAGCATTTGCAGCACGGATGGGAAGTGTGGTATCCCGGTAACAACAAGCACGTATTGAAGGGGTCATGAGCAGACGGTCTAGACGCAATCCCAATACTTCGGAATCCACAGGCAAAATTGGCCAGGAACTCCCCTCGAATCAACCGCGGCCGCTGGTGCCGCTCTATCCGGATGAGCTTCAGGCGCCGGTTGCGCAGTCCCGCGTGCAACGGCCGCCGGCGCAGGCTGCGATCGAACCGCGCACCGTCAGGTCCGCTAAGCCCGAGCCGCCCGCAAAACCCGCGCGTCCCGCAAGGCAGGAATGGCCCGCAAGGCAAGAGTGGAATGAACCGGCAACTTCCGGTCGTTTCGAGCTCGAAGACCAGCCGGATATGCCTTCCGCGGTTCCGCCCGAGCCTACGGCCGCCGAGCGCTCGCCGCAGGCTCCCAAGGGTTACGTAGTGCTGGCTATCGGTCTGCCCGGTTCAGGCAAGACCACCTGGTTTCGCCGCCGTGGCGTCACCCCGCTCTCCAGCGATCTGCTGCGTAACATCCTCTTCGACGATGTCGAGGAGCAGCGCTATCAGGGTCTGGTCTTCTCCACGCTGCGCTCGCTCTTGCGCGCCCGTCTGATCGCCCGTATGCCATTGAACTACGTGGACGCCACCAACCTCTCCAGCCACGAGCGCAGTCAGTGGATCAAGATGGCCAAGAGCTTCGGCTATGAGGTTCAGGCGGTCTTCTTTGACGTGCCGCTCGAGGTCTGCCTGGAGCGCAACAGCAAGCGCGACCGCTCGGTGAGCGAGGAGATCATGCGCAAGATGGGCGAAAAGCTGAAGCCCCCGGTCTTTGAAGAGGGCTTCGCCAAGATCACCGTGGTGCGCGTGAAGAGCGCCGTGTGAATCGCAAGCAAAACGGGCATTTGAAGAGTACCGGCTCACGTGGCCTTTCCCTCAGGAAAAAGCAACCGCCTGATGGCTGAACTACTTGCTCTTCACGCTTCCGTTTCCGCCTTGAGCAGGAACGTCGGATTGAACCGGTTGAACACGAGGCCTGCTCGCCGGTGGCTGCATCCCCCCGCTCTGATCCTCTCCCGGAAGGAACCCGTATAAATCCAAGCCTCTATCTGTACGCGCACGCAGGGCCAGATAATCGGCCAGCACATTGCCCAGGAAGATGGGCAGATTTCTATCACTCGATGAAAATGTGCCCGACCAAGCGCTGTTCTGGGTTGTCACCTGCCGCTGAAAGAGCAGTGTGCCGCTCTGACCGTCGAGAACTTGCACCTGATAGATCAAGTAGGAACTTCCCGACAAGACACCGCCCCAAAAACGGGCCGATGCGGAAACGATCCGGTAATTCATCAGCGAGCATTTGACCACCAGGAATGGCTCATTCGGCGAGATGTTCTGATTTCTCGCAACCGTCGTGAAAGCCCCTGTGTTGAGCAGCCGGGCAATGGCTTGCTCCTGGGTTCCGTTCACCACCGGCCGCGCATCCGACTCCCATTCAGCGGGGATCGTGAAGTCGTCGAAGAGAATGATCCGATAGGCCAGATCGTTGGCACTGACGGGCGGAGCGTTCTTATAATCTTCGGCTGTGGCGTAAGGATCTCTGGCACCGTTTGTTCGTACCGCCTTTGAGCTGGCCCGAGCCACAGGTCCACAGACCAAGCCAACCGCGAGGAGCAGAAGCATCACATTTAGTGCGTACCCACACTTGCATTTCATCGCGTACTCCCTCCAGATTTTGCAGATGGCCGCAATTTTACATAGAAATAGCGGCACATTCAAGCGCCAATTAGACCCATCCATCTCGAAACCGAATGCCGTGCCCATCAGCCCTTCAGCAGCCGCTCCACCTCGGTATGCAACCGCGCCGTGATCGCCGTCTCCGGCTCCTCGGGGCCAAAGCGCACCGGCTCTCCCACATGCACCTCGATGCTGCCCGAGCGGAGCCAGCCCCGGCTCGCAGCCTTCAACTCGCCCAGCCCGCGTATCCCAACCGGCAGCACGGCCACGTCCGACTGTTTTGCCAGCAGCCCGATCCCTCCGCGAAAGCGCGCCAGATCGCCTGTAGCCGAGCGCGTCCCCTCGGGAAAGATCAGTACGTTGTAGCCTCTGTCCAGCGCCGCGCCGGCGTGCGCAAAGCTGCGTTGAAAGTTCAGCCTCCTCGGCAAGGGAAAGACATTGAACAGCGCCGTCAGCAGCAGATAAATAAACGGACCGGGCAGATAGAATCTCTCCCGTCCCGCCACGCGCTCGGGATTGCGGAAGTGCCGATACTCCTCCAGCATATCTCCCGCCATCGCCACGGCAATCCGCCGCCGCACCACTCCCGGCAGAGCGTACAGAACCAGCGGCCCGTCAAAGGCCGTCACATGATTGGCGACAATCAGCATCGGCTCGTCCGATGTCCGCGCTGAGCTGGTCAGCGCCTTTGTCACCACCACCATCGGGTCAGCCAGCAGGCACACTAGCGGCCGCATGACCCCCTCGATAAATCCCGCGCGCGCCCATTGGAACGGCTTCAGCCAAGGCCACCGCGGGTAGATATACTTTGTCCGCGCCGCGTCGCCGTTCGCATCCAATTCGCTTTCCTTGTCCGATCTCTGCTCCGATCCCGCTGCGTCGCTCTCCGCAGCCCCCGCGGCCTCGGCCGCCAGCAACCCGCGCAGTTCCCCAAGCGTGCGCGCCTCTTCCAGCAGCCCGCCCGCCGGCGCCATCCCTATCCGCTCTTCCAATGCCGCCGCCAGTTGCACCCGGCCCAAGCTGTCCAACTGCAAATCTTCCGTCAGACGAAGTTCGTCGCCCACGCCGGCCGGCGCCTCGCCCGAGATCTCCCCTATCAACGCCAGCAGCCAGTCCGATGAGGCTCCAAAGGTCCCAGCGCCAGCTCCTTTGCCATTGCCCGACTGAGTCGTAGCCGCCGCCGTCACAATTCCTTTCAGCCACTCCGACACGGCCTGGCGCCTAACTTTACCGGTCGAAGTGCGCGGCAGATCCGGCTCCGGCCACAGCACCCATCGCCGCAAGCGCTGAAACTCCGCCAGTCTTTGGTTGGCGTGCTCGATCGCCGCCGCGGCCAGCTCCTCGTGGCCCCGCATCGCCAGAACCGCGCAAGCCTCCGGCCCCGAGGCCGTCTCCATCGCCACCACCGCGCAGGCCGCCACGCCCGGCTGCTGCTCGATCGCCAACTCCAAATCCTCGGGGTGCAGGTTCACCCCCGCCGCGGTCACAATCACCTCGCTCTTGCGCCCCACAAAGCGCAACTCCCCGCCAGCCTGCGCCTCTGCCAGGTCGCCTGTGGCCAGCCACTCCTCGGTGCGCGGCTGCATCGCTCCGCCCGTCCAGGTTGCGTGCGAAATCAAAGCGCCGCGCACCAGCACCTCGCCGTCCTCGCCCAGCTTCACCTCGTTGCCTGGCAGCGGCTTGCCAATCATTCCTTTGGCCACATGAAATGGGTGGTTGAGCGTCACAATCGCCGACGTCTCGGTCATCCCATAACCCTGCACCACCACCAATCCCAACGCATTCCAGAACTGTTCCAGCGGCCCAGCCAGCGCGCCGCCTCCAGAAACCAGCGCCCAGAACTTCAAGCCAAACTGGCGATGCACATCGCGGAAGATCCACCAGCGCTTCCACGCTCCGAGCTTTCCCTGCGAGGCCGCCACCCGCTCAGCCAGCGTCGGTAGATTGGCCTCGAGATGGGTCTTCAGCAGCGCCATCACCCGCGGCACGGCTGCCAGCACACTGATGCGCTCGCGCTTGATTGTCTCAATCAGCCGGCTCGCCACCAGACGGCTCTCGAAGTGAACCTCGGCGGCAAAGATTGGCGGAACCCACAAGCCCATCGCCTGTCCGTAAACGTGGCTCAGTGGCAGCGTGTGCAAAAATCGCAGCGGATGCACCAGCTTTTCGTAGCGAAGATAGGGTTGCGCGCCCCCCTCGATCGGCTCCACGCTGGCCAGCACATTCCCATGCGTCAGCACCACTCCCTTGGGCTCTCCGGTGGTGCCTGAGGTAAACAGGATTTGCAGCGGCGTATCGCGCCCCAGACCCTCCACCGGCACGGCCTCTTCTGCGGGCAGCACAGTGAGCCATTCTTCGAAGCTCAGTCGGGGAAAGCCGAGCTTGGGCCATTGCACCGGAATCTGCTCGAGCAGCTGCGCATCGCCCACCATCAGCTTGGGATCAGCATCAGAGGCCACGCGCTCGGCAAACTCCGCCGTCCCGTAGGCGTCCAGCGGCACCACCAGCACGCCGCGCAAGATGCAGCCATGGAAGGCGGCAATCCATTCGGCGCTGTTTTCCGCCCAAAGCAGAACCCGGTCGCCCGGCCCGATGCTCCGCTGGGCCAGCAATGCGGCAAAGCGTCCAGCCAGCCGCGCAATTTCACCGTAGCTGGTTGCGCGCCGCCGGTTCCCCTGGCAGCGCACCACCGCAATCTGGCGGTCAAAACGGCGAAAGTCGTCGAGCAGTGTAGCCAGATGGTCGCGCATGAAAGCTCCGGCAAAGATCATGGTAACAGCCGCACATCGCCTTCGCCGACCCTTGCTAGGGGAATCTTTGCGTGCACTATTTTTGAATCTTTCTTAATTAGTGAGCTGTAGGCTGCATTAGTGAGCTGTAGGCTGCCTGCTGCCAGCTTTTAGCTGGAATCTGTCAACAGTAAGCTGTCTCCTGTCACCGCCTCCCATCTCCCCTCAACGTAGAATGGAAGCATGGGATTTGTAAGCGTGAAGAAGATTGCCGAAGCGGATTTCCCCACCCGCTGGGGAGCATTCCGCATCTTTGGCTTCGAGGGAGTGCTCGCCGCATCGCGCCCCCGCGACGAGGCAGAGGCGCAGCCCGAGCAGAGGATTGTAGGCTTGCCCGGCTTGCCCAATTTGTCCGGAACTCACGTCAATGGAAACATCTACGAGATCAAAAGCAATGAGGTCGAAGGCCTTGTGGCCTTGGTGATGGGCGACATTCACTCCGCCCCCCCGGTCGTCCGCATCCACTCGCAGTGCCTCACCGGCGATGTTTTTGGCTCGCTGCGCTGCGACTGCCGGCTGCAACTCGAACTGGCCATGCGCCGCATCGCCCAGGAGGGCGCAGGCATTCTGCTCTACGAGCAGCAGGAGGGCCGCGGCATCGGCCTGATGGCCAAACTGCGAGCTTATGAGTTGCAGGATGAAGGCATGGACACGGTCGAAGCCAACGTCGAGCTGGGCTTTGCCGCCGATTGCCGCGCCTATGAACTGCCCGCCGAAGTTCTCAAGCTGCTCGGCGTCTCCCAGGTCCGCCTGATCACCAACAACCCGGAGAAGGTTGCGGCGCTGGAATCAGCAGGCATTGAAGTCACCGAACGCATCTCCGCCGAGGTCAAGCCGCATGAGAGCTTCGAGCGCTACCTGAGTACCAAGCGGCAAAAGATGGGCCATATACAGGACTCGCTTCTCGATTAGAGTGCTCTAGCTCGGCTGCCGTGGCCGGAAGTAGCAGGTCCCCCCGGCTAGAACAGGGGTCCAAATCGATGGATCGGCGGGCTGCTCACTGGAGCCGAGGAAGAGAATGCCATCTGGAGCCAGCACCTTGTGAATGCCGGCCATGAGCGTCTTGCGCGTCTCCTGCGAGAAATAGAGCATCACATTGCGCAGGAAGATCACGTCGAAGCAGTCATCACTGCGACAGAACGGCAGTGGCGAAGAACAAAGGTTGGCCTGGCGGAAGTTGCACATCTTGCGAACCTCGGGCTTGACCGTCCAGTCCTCGCCCACGTGGTCAAAGTAACGGACGACGAAGAGTGCCGGCAGTCCTCGGTTTATTTCGATGCGGTGGTAGCAGCCGGACTGGGCGCGCTCGACCACCTCGGCGCAGATGTCGGTGCCTTCGATGCGGATATTCCAGCCGGCAAGCAAAGGAAAGTGCTGGTGCATCAGCATGGACAGGCTGTAGGCCTCCTGCCCGGTGGAGCAGGCCGCGCTCCAGAAGCGAAGACTGCGCGTGTGGCGGCGGGATTCGATCAGCTTGGGCAGCATCTCGGTGCGCAACAGTTCGAAGGGGCGTCCGTCGCGGAAGAAGCTGGTTTCATTGATGGTCATGGCTTCGGCGATGGAGCGTTCGAGGACTGGGTCCTTTCTGAATTTGAGGTGATGGACCAACTCATCCAGTTGCGTCATGCCCTGGTTGCGAAGCAGCTTGGTCAAACGCGTATCGAAAAGGTAATCGCGCGACGGGTCAAGCACGTTTTGCGAGAGGCCATATACGAGCTGGCGAAGATAGCCGTAGTCGACGCTGGAGGCGGTTTGCATGACTAGACCACCGATTCCCGAAGCTCGCGAGCTTCACTGTTCGTCCGGCTGATGAGCCGGAGGATTTCCGGGGCAATCGAGTTGAGAGGCAGTACCTTATGCGCCAATCCCGCGTTGCTGACGGCGCCGGGCATTCCCCACACGGTGCTGGAGGCCTGGTCCTGAGCCAGCACGCTGCCGCCATGATCTCGGATAGCGCGGCATCCCAGCGTTCCGTCTGAACCCATGCCGGTCAGCACCACGGCCAGCACGCCGGGTCCGTAGACTGCGGCTGCTGTGCGAAAGAGGACATCGACGGCAGGACGGCAGTGGTTTTCCTGGGGGCCTTGTGTCAGATGCAAGGTAGCCGGGGAGCCACTGCGCGCACCGGCCAGCATCTCCATGTGCCAGTTACCCTTGGCGATGTAGATGGTGCCAGAGCAGACCGGCTCGCCCTCGATGGCCTCATGCACCCGCAAGGGACAGCGGCCATTGAGCCGCTCGGCAAAGAGCTTGGTAAACAGCTCCGGCATATGCTGCACGATCAAGACCGGAAGGGGAAAGTTGGCCGGAAGCGCAGGAAGCAGAATATCAAGAGCCGCTGGTCCGCCGGTAGAGACGCCGATGACCAGCGCCACTGGGGTCGAAGAGATCACCTGCGCCTTGGGCATTGGCGGCAGGGGAAAAACCAGGGCAGGACGCGGTGCGCCGGGCATGACTGGCTGCGGCTGCTGCTGGCTGGTGAGAGCCTGAATCTTGGGAATCAAATCCTGCGAAAGCGCTAAAACAGCCGCCTCGCGGCCTGATTGGCCGGCTGGCTTGGCCACGTAGTCGGAGGCGCCGCAAGCCAGGGCTTCGATGGTCACCTTGGCGCCGCGCTGGGTAAGTGAGCTACACATGATGACCGGCATCTTGTGGCCCTTGGCGCGCAACTTCCTCAGTGTGACCAATCCATCCATCACCGGCATCTCCACATCCAACAGAACCAGATCGGGGCGAAGGCTATCAATGGCGCTCAAGGCGGTTTCGCCGTCACCCGCCGTGCCCGCCACCTCCAAGCCGGCATCGGCGCTGATGACCGAACGGAGCAGGCTCCGCATCACTGCCGAGTCGTCCGCAATCAATATTCGCTTTCGGCGAACGGAGGGCATCGCTCAGGCCTCCACCAGACCGAGCATGGCCAGTTTTTCCGTAAGAGCCTCGTCGTCGAAGGGCTTCATCAGGTACTCGTCAGCGCCTGCATCGAGGGCACGAAGAATAAAGTCGTTTTCCGCTTCGGTGGTTACCATCATCACCTTGATCTCGCTGTAGCCCTCACCGCGCAACTGTTTGAGCATATCCAGCCCGTTCAAGACCGGCATATTCCAGTCCACCAGCGCAAGATCGAAGGGGATGTTGGTTTTGATCTGGTCCATGCCGGCCTGGCCGTCGGCGGCTTCCTCGCACTCGATCCCTTTTTCTTCAAGCAGGCCGCGCAGATAGCCCCTCACAAAGCGGGAATCGTCGACAATCAAAGCTCGCATGGTCACCTCCAAACAGCGGCCGCACCGGGCCTGTTCATGTTATGCGGCATGGGCTGCGCCCAAACGCATGGGATCCAATTGCTCAGGGTCCAGCATCACCAGCAGGCTGTCCTTGAGCTTGTAGGCGCCGGCAAACAAGGCTCTCCGGTGCTCGTCCAGAATGGATGGGTTGGGCTCGTGGTCTGCCGACGAGATGGTTAGAACCTCGCCCACCGAGTCCACCAACAACCCAAAGCAACCGCCGGAACTCTCCAGCACCAGGATGTCCTGGGGACCGTCCTTGGGCGGCAGGCCCAAGAGCTGGCGCAGACTCACCGTGGTCAGCACATCGCCGCGATAGTGAACCAGCCCGCCGACAAAGATGGGCGCCAGCGGAACCGGCTGCGGCCTCGCCGAGCCGACAATTTCCAGAATGTGCGTGATGGGCACGCCGAACAGCGCCGTTCCGACGCGGATCGAACACATTTCCACCAGCGTGGCCGCCGCTTTTTCCTTGCGATGCAATGAAACCGTTGCTGTGCTCATGCCACCGTCTCCCCTATCTGACTCCACTCCGCAGGCGCCTGTTCGCTAGTGGGCAGCGGGGCCACGCTGCCTAAATCAACTATGCCGGTCACGCGGCTCTTGAGCAGCGTTACGCCGCCGGTGCGCTGGTTGGTTCCGGCCTCGAAGAGATCGCCGCCACCGGCCACATCGAGCACATGGGATACCGCGATGCCCACGTGGCGATTGCCCTCGCGGCAGACCACAACGATGATCTGGGCATTGGGATTGCCCTCGACCGCGGCCAGCACCCCGCCAGAATCCTCGACCGGAAGCAGTTGACCTTCAAAGTTGAGCACCGGCCGGTAGCCGATGTACTCGATGCGCGAAAGCGGAAGCTGCTCGATGCGCAGCACGTCGCCCAAAGGCACGGCTGCCTGGCGGCCTGCAACCTCGACCAGTAGGTACTCGAGGCTCTTGGCGGCTTCCGCTCCGGATTCGTCGTCTGCCTGCGATGCTTCTTCCGCGCGCATAGTCACGCCGGTCTTCATGGCAATCGACCCTGGATCGAGAATCAGCGCCAGGTCGGCGTTGCCCAGCACGGTTGCGCCGGAGAAGAGGCCAATGTCTTTGAGAACGGCGGAGAGCGGCTTGACAACGATCTCCTCGGGATCGGCGAGGCCATCAACCACCAGGCCAAAGCGGCGGCCGTCGGCGTCAAGAACAGCGATGAAGTTGTCGCGCTCGGTGGAGAGCTTGTGCTCGACGCCGGGCATCAGTAGCCGGTCGAGAAAGACCAACGGCAGCAGCTTGCCACGCAACCGGTAGAGCGGCGCGTTCTCAATCCACTCGATGGCCGCGGCGGCCTGCTCGGGAGGAATGTGCACCAGCTCCGAGAGCGCGCCTTGAGGCAACGCAAAGCTCTGGTTGACGCTGCGTACGATCAAGGCCGGAATGATGGCAAGCGTGAGCGGAATGCGCAGCCGCAGAGTGGTGCCCTTGCCGGAACGCGAGTCGATCTCGACCTTGCCGCCGATCTTCTCGACATTGGTCCGGACGACGTCCATGCCCACGCCCCTGCCGCTGACGTTGGTGACAGCGGCGGCGGTCGAGAAGCCGGGGAGGAAGACCAGTTGCAGCAGCTCGCGCTCGACCAGGTGTGCGGCGCGCTCCACAGTAATGACGCCACGCTCGATGGCCTTTTGGCGCACCTTTTCGACATTGATGCCGGCGCCGTCGTCGGAGACCTCGATGATGACGTGGCTGCCCTCCTGGGCGGCGCGCAGCTTGAGGGTTCCCTCGGGGTCCTTGCCGGCTGCCAGGCGCAGATCGGGCGGCTCGATGCCATGATCGAGCGAGTTTCTCACCGCATGGGTGAGCGGATCCTTGATTGCCTCGAGCAGGCTCTTGTCCAGCTCCGTGTCTTGGCCCTCGACTTGCAGCCGAACGCGGCGTCCCAGCGCTTGCGAGAGGTCGCGGACGATGCGCGGCATCTTCGAGAATATGTTCGAGACCGGCTGCATCCGGGCCTTCATCACGCTCTCTCGCAGGTCGGCCGTCACCATATCCAGACGGCGCGAGAGCATGGTCATATTGGGATCGGCCGAAGTTGCTTGCAAAACCTGATTGCGGGTCAGCACCAGTTCGCCTACCAAGTTCATCATGCGATTCAGTAGCGTCACATCGACGCGCAGCGTGCTCTCTGCGGCGGTTCCCTGGACGCGTGGCCGGGCGGCTTCAGTCTCAGACTCCGCGGGAGCCTTGGGAGGTTGCGGCGCGGCCTCAACAGGCGCTGGCTGCGGAGCGGATGGAGGGGGCGCAATCGACGGCGGCGGCGCGGTCTTGGCGTCTTCCAGAGGCGCAGCGGTGACCGAGGCGGAATTGGCGCCAGCCTTGGCGTGAACCGGCTGTTTCGCCTGTGCCGGCAGTTGCAGCTCTTCCAAGCGGCAGATCAGCGCCGAATCGTCACCTTCGCCCTCCGCGTCCTGCGCCTCAATTGTTTTGAGAATCGAGCGCAGACCGTCGAGCAACTGCAACAAGCCGGTAATAATCTCGCGGCCGGCGATCAACCTGCCCTCGCGCACCAGACCAAGCAGATTTTCGCCAGCGTGAGCCAGCTTTTCCAGCCGCTTGAAGCCGAGAAATCCGGTGGTTCCTTTGATCGTATGCACTGAACGGAAGATGTCTCCGATCAGTCCCGCATCTTGCGGCCGCTCCTCCAGGTCGGTCATGCACCGCTCCATGCGGTCCAACCCCTCCTGGCTCTCGATCAGGAATTCCCTCGTCAGTTCATCCATCGCATCCACTCATCCGCCGGGCCGGGAAAGAAACCCCCAGCACCGCAAGCTCTCAAGGCCTTTATCGGAAAGAAGAGGCTCAACTTGAGGGACGGAGTTTTTGCGGGGTCAGATTGCTCCCCGTTTACAGCGGCTAGGAGATGCGATAGGCTCTATTCTCACGGTTGAAGAGGACGCCAACCCCTATGAACAATGAGTTTCCGGCGGAAATCGAGCTCTTGAAACTTCTGGAGCAGGCGCTCCAGGCCGCGCAGCACGCCTATGCGCCCTACTCCGACTTCCGAGTGGGAGCGGCGCTCAGGCTGACGACCGGCGAAGTCGTGACCGGCGCGAATGTCGAGAATGTGAGCTACGGTCTGACGATCTGCGCGGAGCGTTCTGCATTGGTACAAGCCATTTCCCGATTCGGACCAGAGATTCAAATCGAGGCTGTTGCAGTTGCTAATCTGAACAGCGCTGCCAGCCCGCCCTGCGGCGCTTGCCGCCAAGTTCTGGCCGAGTTCATCTTGCCCGATGCGCCGGTGATCTTTCATGCGGCTGGCGGTGAGCGAACGATGGCCTTCCGCGAGCTGCTGCCGCTGGCCTTTGATATGAAGCGGAAATAGTGTGCGGATGCACGAAACATTTATACAATCTGGGATCCCGGGCGGCTGTTTACGGAAGGGTGTTGAATTCAGAATGTGAGATAATGCTGCATGGCCAGTCTTCCACAATTCGAAAGAAAAGGCATCCAGCCGAGGGCCGCACAGTTGCCTAATCCTGAGTCTATGAGCGGATCGAGCAGGCATGGTCTCTCAGTTGGTCCCGCTGGCGAAATGAAGCGTTATAAAACTCTTGTCGCGCGCGCGGTTGACGCTTTCGGCGATGAGATCAAGGCATCAAGCTGGCTGTCTCTCCCCAATAGGGATCTCGACGGTCAGACACCGCTGCAAGTTGCTCAGAAGGACGGGTACAACCTACGAGCAATCGAGCCCTTGCTTACGCGCATTGAGCACGGAGTCTACTCTTGACTCCTGAAGACCAATCGCTCAACCCGGATTTGTTTCTCGCTCATCAACCGCTTACACTTTACCGGCTTGCAAGGGCGAAGTATGCAAACCTTTCGGGTGTAGGCGCGGCACTTGACCCAGGCCGGTGGAATCGCCTCGGCGAAGAAGCTATTTATACCTCAACAGAGGTTGGCGTTCCCGTGCTGGAGATGTTGGCGCATACCTCAAAGAATCGGATCCCCTCTAACCTGGCTCTGATGAGAATAAGAATTTCGGGACAGTGGGAAGCCCAAAAGAATGCGCTGATCGATCCTAAAACGAGCGCCTGCCTATGGTTCTATCGGTCCCTCGCCGAAGCAAGAGAGGCATTCGATTCTCCGCGCATATTTGCGGTCGGGATCAACCCATTCGCTGTGGCAGTTCCTTCGGTAATCGTCCCGGTGTGGAACATTGTCCTTTATCCGAAAGGGTTTGGCTTTTGGGATCATGTCTCACTGGAAAGCCTGGAGGGTTTTCAATTCGATCCTCGTTTGTTTCCGGAAGATACACCTGAAGACGAAATCCCCAAATAGCTCTTACAGGCCGGGCGCAGCATAGCCGCTCCCGGCCTGACTCATTTTTTACGCCGCTTTTTCATCCCCCGCCGACCGCACGCGATAGCGCTTCATCGAAATCGAGAGGGTGCGCTCGATTTTCCGCAGGTCGTTGCGCTCGGCTGGGCCGGCAAAGGTGGAAGCAACGCCGTGCGCCGAGGCGCGGCCGGTGCGGCCCACGCGATGAACAAAGTCCTCGGCCATCTTGGGCATATCAAAGTTGATTACGTGCGCCACGTTGGCCACGTCGATGCCGCGAGCGGCTACGTCGGTAGCAACCAGCACGCGGTGACGGCCTTCAGAGAAGCTGCGCAGAGCCTGATTGCGCTGGGCCTGCGAGCGGTCGCCGTGAATCTGCGTCGCCGAGTGACCGGAGCGAACTAGCCTGCGCGCCACGCGATCCGCGCCGTGCTTGGTGCGCACAAAGACCAGGAAGCTGCCCTGTTCCGCGCCCAGCAGGTGTTCGAGCAACTCCTGCTTTTTGTCCTGCTCGACTTCAAAAGTCCGCAGCTCGACGTTTTCCGCCGGCTTGAGCACCGAGCCGATCTCGACGCGGGCAGGATTGTTGAGATATTTACGCGCCACTTCCTTTACAGAGCCTTCGAGCGTGGCTGAGTAGCAAAGGGTCTGCCGCACTTCTGGAAGCGTGGCGGCAATGCGCTGAATAGCCGGTTGGAAGCCCATATCGAGCATCCGGTCTACCTCGTCCAGCACCAGTATCTTTACCGCGTCGAGGCGAACCAGCTTGCGCTTGAGGTAGTCCTCGAGGCGTCCGGGCGTGGCCACAATCAGCCGCGCGCCGCGCCGGATCGCTTCCAGTTGCGAGCGCTCGGCCAAGCCGCCGACCACCAGCGCGACAGTCTGCGAGGGATTGGAACGAATCGTCAGAAAGGCCTGCTCGACCTGCATGGCCAGCTCGCGCGTGGGCAGAACGATCAAGGCCAGCGCGACCTTGCCCTCAGCCTTCTGCATCATCTCGACAATCGGAATCAGGTAGCCGAGCGTCTTGCCGGTTCCGGTCTGCGCGGTGGCCAGTACGTCGCGGCCTTCCAGCGCTGGGGGAATGCAGCCGACCTGCACCGGTGTGGGGATTGTAAATTTGTTAGCGTCAAGCCGCGCCATCAGGGCGGGCGAAAGAGAAAACTGTGAAAACTGTGTCGTCAAAATAGAATCATTTCCTGTGTGCCTCTGGAGCCGCTGAAATATCGAGCGGCCTGCAAACGGAGGCGGACGAAGAGGCGCGCGCACTCTTTCGAGAGCGCAAGCCTGCTTATCGATATGCGTAGGGGAGAACCGAAAGTCGTACCAAAGACTGGCCGGCATGCATTCAAGGGGAGAACGCCGAAGGCCCGGAGCTGCCACACGCTACTTCATCGCTGGAAGGCACAATGCCATCCTGCGCCACGCTCCTGAAATACGCACCCGGTTGTTCGCGCCTGATCTCATTCAAAGATACAAAGGCGTCCGGCTCTCGAAGCAATCCGCATTTCAGTACGGAACGTTCATAAGCAGAGTCACCGGGCAGGAGACTCACGTGGTCACGCTGTGTGTGCTTGGAAAAAACTGTGCCGGGCAAACTTGCCTCGAAAGGCTCGCCGCCGCTCACGGCCAAATCACTGAGCGCATATACAGTGTAGCACGGATGGGCATTTCGATCCATATCCGCTGCGCTCATGCGCGCGGCCGCTTCTCTTCAAGCTGGTTCAAAAACGCAACCAACTCGGCGGGCAGCGAAGCCTCCAGTTGCAGCAGCTTCTTGGTCTTGGGGTGAGGAAACTCCAGTTGCGAGGCGTGGAGAAAGTTGCGCCCCAGCTTGAGTCTCTCCGGCTCCGCCCTGCGCCGCGCGGCCTTCGAAGATGCGGCTTGCGAGGCCACCTGATCGGTCAACTGACCGGAGCCGCCATAGAGCGTGTCACCCACCACTGGATGGCCGATCGACGCCATGTGAACACGAATCTGATGGGTGCGTCCGGTCTCGATGCGGACCTTGACCAGCGTGAACTTGCCAAAGCGATTGCTAAGCCGCTTGACCACCTCGTAGTGCGAGACCGCAGTGCGGGCGTCGCCCAGAGGTTTTGCCGTCATGCGCGTGCGCCGCTGCGGATCGCGACCCAGACTGGCGTTGATGGTGCCCTTGGCCCGCTCCACACTTCCCTGCACCAAGGCAATGTAGGTCTTCTTGATCTGGCGGCTCGAAAACAGCTCCGCCAACGCCTCATGAGCGCGGTCGTTCTTGGCCACTACAATTAAACCGCTGGTGTCCTTGTCGAGCCGGTGCACGATGCCGGGGCGCAGATCGCCGCCAGTGGCCGAGAGCTTTTGGAAGCGGAAGAGCAGCGCATTCACCAGCGTGCCGCGGCTGCGCGCGTCGTCACTCTGCCCGGAGCCGGCGTGGACCATCATTCCGGCCGGCTTGTTGATCACTGCCAGATCCGCGTCTTCGTAAACCACATCCAACGGAATCTCTTCGGCGGTAGCTTTGAGAGGCGCTGGACGCGGCTCCCCGGTAATGTCGATGCGCTCGCCGCCGCGCAGCTTGAGCGATGCTTTTTCGTGCTTGCCGTTGACCAGCACATCACCCTGGTCGAGAAGCAATTGCACGCGCGAGCGGCTCACGCCCTCCTGCTCGGCGGCAAGAAACTGGACTAAAAATAGATCGAGCCGCTGGCCCTTCGCTTCCAACGACACTTCGATGGTGCGCAGTTCAGCCATTTGCCGCCTCGTCTTTCGTGGGACTTCCATCAAGTATGGGCGCCCCATCCTTGCCGCGCACTTGTTCTTGCGGCAAGTGTGAGAACCCACAACCCTCAACATATCTCTTGCGCTCCAGCAGCGCTACTCCTCCAGAGAGCACCAGCAGAATCGCCGCCAGTTGCGGCCCATCGAGCGCGCCGCCGAGCATCATGCCGCGGCCTTCGGGGTCGCGCCAGAACTCGGTGAAAAAATCGATCACGCCCGCGCCCAGCAAAAATAACCCGGCTAAATCGCCCGGCTGCCTTCGATACGGCAACCCGACGAATAGAAAAACCGACAATAGAAAAAACACCAGCGCCGCGTAGGCCTGCACCGGATGAAGCGCCACGCCTAGCGGAGCGCCGCTCCATAACTGGGCCAGCGGATCAGTGTAAGTGACGGCCCAGCGCGCGGAGGATTCGGTTCCGTAGCCCGAGCCGGCCAGCAACGCGCCGAGTTGTTCGAAGGCCAATCCCAGCCCCACGGGTGCGGCCAGCACATCGGCTATGGTCATCAGCGGCAACCGCTGCCAGCGAGCATAAAGAACGGCCACGACAATTGCAATCAGCGCCGCGAAGCAAGCCAGCAGCGGATGATGAATCATCGCCAGCCTCAACAGCCACGCGGGATGCAGCCGCAGCGCACGCATATTGAGCGCGATCAGCAGCAACCGCGAGCCAAGCAGCGCCGCGAAGAGCGAAAGCACGCAAAGAGTCCACACTTTGGCGGCATCCAGACCGGCAACGCGCGCCAAGCGCTCAGCCAGAGTGAGCGCCAGCAAGACACCCAGCGCCGTCACCGCGCCATAGGAGGGGATCACAAACGAGCCGAGATGAAAGAGAACAGGATACACGCGAGAATGGGCCTGAAGGCGATTGAGCGGGCCGGAGCGGAGTCTTCCTTAATTCAGAAGATTGGCAATGTTTGCCCGATAAGCAGGCATACCTGGATCCAACAGCTTCGAGTTATAAGTGCATGATCAGGATACCCGCGCCGCGTTCGGCTGCATCATCACTTCCGCCGGCCTCGGCTGCGGACGCATCAGGGCAAAGCCCACACGCAGAATTCCAAACGCCACCAACAGGCTGAATGCCATCGATCCAACCGCTGCTGCAACCAACATTAGTACATCCGTCATCGCTTCCGCCCTTGAACCGCTCTCTGCTATTGTCGCAGAAAAACCGCCGCATTGAATTTGTTTTCTGTTAATCATTAGAATACCCTCAAGGGTCGCAGGCGGGTTAACTTCGGATGCGCCCCCAATAATTCTTCGCCTTCGCCCGTTGTTCCCGTCCTTCCTGAATCAAATCGAAGTACGATCGCACTCCGGTTTCCTTCGTCAACAGTCGCGCCTAAGCGCTATGGGCGATAATTGCTTGAGTGCATTTTCTTAGGAGAGTTCCCCATGTCAGCCCCTGTCATTGCTCAAAAAGCTCCCTTTACCGTCGCAGTCGAAGCCGGCAAGAGCTACTACTGGTGTGCCTGCGGCCGCGGCAGCGCGCAGCCCTTCTGCGACGGCAGCCACAAGGGCACCGATTTCACGCCGGTAAAATTCGACGCCACAGAATCCAAGACTGTCCACTTATGCGGCTGCAAGCACTCGGCCAACCCGGTTCTATGCGACGGCAGCCACCACAAGCTCTAGCACAAGTGATTACCGGCGGGGGCTAAAGCCCCTTTCAATAGAAGGCCGTTTCGGCACGCCTGAACCCGTGGCCTTTCAAAAGATCAGCTCATGCAAGTTTTTCAACTCTGCTCTGCTGCGGACATTTGATTTTTACCATGCCCATTACTCACATCTCGGTGCGCGGGGCGCGCCAGCATAATCTGCGCGACATCAATGTGCGCATCCCGCGCAACACGCTCACGGTGGTCACCGGCCTCTCCGGCTCGGGCAAAAGCTCGCTTGCCTTCGACACCATCTATGCCGAGGGTCAACGCCGCTACGTCGAGACACTCTCCGCCTACGCGCGCCAATTCCTTGACCAGATCGAGCGGCCCGACGTGGACTCGATCGAGGGTCTTTCGCCGGCCATCTCCATCGAGCAGAAGACCACCAGCCGCAGCCCGCGCTCGACGGTCGGCACCATCACCGAAATCTACGATTACCTGCGCCTGCTCTATGCTTCGGTCGGCACGCCTCACTGCCCCAACTGCGGCCGCCCCATTGCCCGTCAGTCAGCCGACCAGATCGTCCAGCGCATTCTCGAACTCGGCTTCGGCGAGCGCGTCACCGTGATGGCGCCCATCGTTCGCGGACGCAAGGGGGAATTCAGGGAGTTGCTCGACCAGCTTGACCGCCAGGGCTTCAGGGCCCGCGTGGACGGTGAGCTGATGGACCTTTCTGAGCCTGTGAACCTGGACCGCCGCAAGAACCACACTATCGAAGCAGTCGTTGATCGCATCCTGCTCAAACCTCCTGCCCCCGGCGCGCCAGTCAACGTCAAACCTTCCTCCAAGCCGTCGATGGAGAAGCGCCTCGAAACCGCCGTGGCCAAGGCTCTGCAACTGGCCAATGGCCTCTTGCTGGTCGCGGTCAGCGGCGGCTCTAACCCTCAAGAACAGTTGTTCTCCTCCTCGATGGCCTGCCCCGACTGCGGACTCGACGTGCCCAAGCTCGAACCGCGCAGCTTCAGCTTCAACTCCGCCTTTGGCGCTTGCCCGGAGTGCCATGGCCTCGGCTCGCTCTACGACCTTGATCCCGCCAAGGTCATCACCGACTGGTCCAAGCCGCTGCTCGATGGCGGCCTTGGCCCCGGCTCCTCTTCGCAGTACCTGCTCAAGCTCATCCATCTGGCCGCCGACCGCTACAAGATCGACCTCAAGACTCCCTTCGAGGAGCTGCCCCCGCGCCAGCAGCACCTGCTGGTCTACGGACCGCCCAAAGGCGAAGCCCCGCGCACCGGCTTTCACGGCGTCCTCAGCTTTCTCCGCGACAGCATCGAAGAGGCGCGCTCGGACAGCTATCGCGAATCGATGATGAGTTATATGTCGGCCACGCCCTGCCCGGTCTGCCGCGGCAAGCGTCTGCGCCCGGAGTCGCTGGCAGTCAAGATCGGCGGCCTCTCGATTGCTGACTTCACCGCGCTGCCCTTGAATCGCGCGCTCTCGGCGGCCATCAATTTGAGTTTCACGGCGCGCGAAGCTCTGGTGGCCGAGCGCATTCGCCACGAGATCGCCGAGCGGCTTGAATTCCTCTGCGCCGTCGGCCTCACCTATCTCTCCCTTGACCGCAATGCCGCCACGCTCTCAGGCGGCGAAGGGCAGCGCATACGGCTCGCCACGCAGATCGGCTCGCGGCTGCGCGGAGTGCTCTACGTTTTGGATGAGCCTTCCATCGGCCTTCACCAGCGCGACAATAACCGGCTGATTCAGGCTCTCGAAAGACTGCGCGACCTGGGCAACACCGTGCTGGTCGTCGAGCACGACGAAGAGACGATCCGCCACGCCGACTACGTACTCGACCTCGGCCCTGGCGCGGGCCGTCTTGGCGGCTATGTCGTCGCCCAAGGCACGCCTGCCGAGATCATGGCCTGCCCGGAGTCGCTTACCGGGCGCTATCTCTCGGGAGTCTCGGAGATGCTGCAACGCGCCAAGCCCCGCCCCCTAACCGGCAAGTGGCTCACCGTCACAGGTGCCTGCGAACACAACCTGCGCGACGTGAATGTGCGCATCCCGCTGGGCGTGATGACCGTCGTCACCGGCGTCAGCGGGAGCGGAAAAAGCACGCTGATCAACGATATTTTGTATCGCTCGCTGGCCCAAACCATCTACGGATCGCGCGAGGAGCCGGGCGCGCACGAATCGCTCACCGGCGCAGAGCAGATCGACAAGGTGGTGCGCATCGACCAGTCGCCCATCGGCCGCACTCCGCGCTCCAATCCGGCGACCTACACGCAGGTCTTCGCGCCGATCCGCGACCTCTTCGCCATGCTGCCTGAGGCCCGCGAGCGCGGCTACAAGCCGGGCCGCTTCAGCTTCAACGTCGGCGGAGGCCGCTGCGAAACCTGCCAGGGCGATGGCCAGCGGCGCATCGAAATGAACTTCATGCCGGATGTCTACGTGCAGTGCGAGATCTGCAACGGCCGCCGCTATAACCAGGAGACGCTGGCCGTCAGATTCAAGAACCACTCCATCGCCGACATTCTCGAACTGACGATCGAAGACGCACTCACCGTGCTGGCCGACGTGCCCCAAGTGCGCCAGAAGCTGCAAACCCTGGTCGATGTCGGCCTGGGGTACGTCCACCTGGGCCAGAGCGCGACGACATTATCGGGCGGCGAGGCGCAGCGCATGAAGCTGGCGCGCGAGTTGAGCAAGCGTCAGACGGGCCGTACGCTCTATCTGCTCGACGAACCCACCACCGGCCTGCACTTCGACGATGTGCGCAAGCTCCTCGAGGTCCTTCACCGCCTCGCCGACCTGGGTAACTCGGTCATCATCATCGAACACAACCTAGACGTGATCCGCAACGCCGACTGGATTCTCGATCTCGGTCCCGAAGGCGGCGAAGACGGCGGACGCGTGGTTGCCGAAGGCCGTCCTGTGAAGATTGCCGCCACCAACGGCTCGTACACCGGCGAGTTTCTCGCCCGCTACTACACCGCAGCCAACGGGAAACGCGCAATCGACTCTCATCTTGAGCCGGCGCAAAATATCGACTTTCATTCTGAGCGAGCGAAGCGAAAAGAAGTCGAAGGACCCGCTGTTCCACCCCGTTCCCCACACTTTCCGCTTGTTTCTGCGGAAATAGTGGGAAACAACGAAGCTGGAACGGCTTCAATACAACCAAAGCCGAGCAAGCATATCGCCGCCAAGAAATCTACCACCAGAAAGAAGACCGACCGGCCATGAGCGACCTTGAATCCACGCCGCAAGAACCGCAGCACAACCCGTTCACCGCGCCGGAGGTGTCTACTCCGCAGATTTGGCAGACCTCCGATGCGCCAGCCGAGCTTTTTCAATCCTGGTCGCAGCCCGAGGCCGTCCCGCCCACGCGCATCCCTCATCTCGGCCATCTCTGCGTGCTGGCATTGCTCGCGGCCATTGGCTTCGTCTGCGCCACGATAGTGATGTTGGTTGCCATATACTTCCATCTCTTTGGCGTCGCCAGTATTGATAAGGCCGCCACCGAGGTTCATTACATTCTGGGCGCTGAGGCGATCATCTATCTGGTCTCTCTGGGATTGAGCTTCATTGTTTTTCCGCTCTGGTGGAAGAAGAGCTTTTTTGCCGGCATTCACTGGCGCGGCGCAACGGCTCTCCGGCTGTATTGGCAATTGGGCGCCATTGCAGTGGGCTGCTTCGCTCTGGCCATGCTTGATGAAACCCTTCTGCCCGGCCCCTCCAATGTGCCCATCGAAGACATCTTCCGTTCGCCCGGCGCAGCCTGGCTGATGTTCGCCTTCGGTGTCACCTTCGCGCCTTTCTTTGAGGAGGTCGCCTTCCGCGGCTTCCTGCTGCCCTCGCTCGCCACCGCCTGCGACTGGATCGGCGAGCGCTTCAATCATCAGCCCCTTCGCCCGCTCGACGAAAACGATCATCCCCACTGGTCCATGCCCGCCATGGTGATCGCCTCCATCGCCACCAGCCTGCCCTTCGCGCTGATTCACGCCGAACAGCAGGGCCATGCGCTGGGACCATTTCTTCTGCTCATCGTCGTCAGCCTGATTCTCTGCGCGGTGCGCCTTAAAACCCGCTCTCTGGCCGCCAGCACGCTGGTTCACGCCTGTTACAACTTCCTGATCTTCTTCTTCATGCTGATCGGCACCGGAGGGTTCCGGCATTTGGAAAAAATGTGAGAAAGGCAATTCCTGCGCACGATTCCCTTCCCGGTCGAAAACCGTCACAATAAGGCGTGGGCCTTTCTTCATTCATTGAACGCGCGCGCAGCAAGCGCGCCTCACGGCCAAGCTCTCGACGCTGGGCGATGCGCACACTCTGCTGTCTATCTCTACTGGCCGTAACTCTGGGCGTGGCGCAAGAGCCAACCGCAGATCAGCAACCGGCAACAGAGCAACAGCCCGCCGCCAATCAGCCGTCCGTTGCACCCGCTGCCGCGCTGGCCAGCATTCGGGGCGTGGTCCGCAACGCCGCCACCGGCGAGCCGCTGCCGCGAGCGCTAGTGCGCATCGAGGGCGACGCCGACACCGGCGCTCTGACTGACGGACAGGGCCGCTTCGAGATTCCCGGTGTGGCCGTCGGTCCGCAGATCATCCGCGTCCGTAAGCCCGGCTTTCACGACCGTCCTTACGCAACCGAAGAGCCGGACAACCAATCCGACGGCCCGGCGCACAGCGTTCTGGTCGCCGCCGAGATGGCGGAGTTGAATTTCACGCTGACGCCCACCTCGGCCATTCACGGCCACATCGAGCTTTCCACCGGCGACCCGGCGCAGGGAATCACGCTGACGCTGCTCAAGCAGGTCATTCGCAACGGCCGCTCCCTCTGGACGCAGAGCGGTGACACGCAGACCAACGGCGAGGGAGCCTATCGCTTTGCTGGCCTTCGCGAAGGGGTCTACGCGCTCTTCACGCGGCCCGCGCTGGAGAGCGAACCGGCCGTAACGGTAGTGGCCGCTGGAGCCAAGGTTGTTCGCCAAGGCTACTCCAGCATCTTCTTTCCCGACGCGCGGGAGTTCGCTGATGCGGCGCGCATTCGGCTGCCAGCCGGCCAGCAAGCTGAGGCTAATCTGCTGCTGACGCTGGAACCCTTTTATACTGTCACGGCAACGGCGATCATGCCCAGTGGGAAGCCGTATGGGGGCAATCGCTCAGAGGGTTTTTTCTCCAGAGGTTCGCTTGGGCCTGTAATCGTGCTGGATGCGAGTGGAAGGAGGCTGGCTTACACCGGACAGTTCGATTCGACGACAAACACCTTCCAAGCAAACCTGCCCGATGGGACATACTCTTTAGCGGTGAATGTCGTATCGTCCGAAGCGAACACTTCCGGCTCAGGGCGCACGGCAGGAAAAACAAGCCAGGAGGCGGCGTCTTTCTCAGGTTTCGCGGAGTTCTCCGTCGAAGGTCACGCGGTTCTCAATCTACGTATCCCGCTTTTACCTCTTCCAAGTTGGACGATTCACCTGCGCACGTTGCGGACAGCCCTTCAACCTGTGCAGACAACCTCAAACACTGGGCAACGCACTGAAACTAAAGTCACGGTATCGGCAATGGAAGGTGGCGATGTATCAACGGACGGCGCTTTAGTTGACGCAAGCGGAGAGGACGCAGGACCTGACTTGCTAGAGCTCGAAGGTGTAAGTTCAGGACACTACTGGCTCAGCACCGAAGTCAACGACCGCAGCCTTTGCGTAGATTCCTTCACCGCAGGAGGCATCAATCTAGCTCGCGAGCCGCTGAACGTTGGCCTGGGAGCTTCGCCGCCGCCGATGGAGCTGACGCTGCGCGACGACTGCGCCAAGCTGGCCTTGTCACTGCCGCCGATGCTCGCCGCCTTCCTGCCTGGCGACGAACCTTTCTATACCGTTTATGTGGTTCCCGACTTCGACACCACCGCTGACATTCCGCCGATGAACATCCATCCCTCCTCCGGCGCAACGGTGACCGTCGATGGGCTGACGCCGGGCAGCTACCACATCTACACCTTCGACCATCCGGTGCGGTTGGAGTACCGCAACCCGGCCGTGTTGGCGGCGCTGCCTACTCCCGGCCAGGCGGTGACACTCTCCGCCGGGACGACCGGCAACCTCATGCTGGAGGTGCCGCAATAATGAGGAAATTTCGCGCTTTAATTAATAAGCTAGTTCCCTGCTACATCGCGTTCTTGCTTGCAACAGGGACAATCGGCGCACAGCAGCAATCCGCTCCAGCGCCCAAGCCTGCTTCCGGCTACCGCATTGCCGGAATGGTAGTGAACGCGGCCACCGGCGATCCGGTGCGGCGGGCGACGGTTGCCGTGCTCTCCGAGGCGGACAGCCATGCAATCGAGTCGGTCGAGACGGACAGCGAGGGACGCTTTGTACTCGATGGTCTGGCAGCGGACAAATATCAGTTGACAGCCTCGAAGCGAGGATTCATCACCGCCTTCTACGACCAGCACGAGGAGTTCAACACCGCGATTGTCACCGGTCCCGGCCAAGAGGCCAGCGGCCTCATCTTCCGGCTTGCACCCGGAGCTGTGCTGCACGGCTTGGTGACCGGCGGCGGCGGCGATCCAGTCGAAGAGGCCAAGGTAATGCTCTTCGTCAAACCGCACATCCACAATCCCGGCGCGCGAATCACCCAGGTAGGCGAAGCCATCACCGACGACACCGGCGCTTACGAGTTCGACGGCCTGGCCGCGGGCGAGTATTTGTTGGCGGTCAAGGCGGAGCCGTGGTACGCGTACCATCACTCTGCTCCCGGTCCAGCACATCAACAAGAATTGGAAGCCGGCGCACCGCTCGACGTAGCGTACCCCATCACATTCTTCGACTCGACCAGCGACGAATCTTCTTCGTCCCCAATCGTTCTGACCGGAGGCAGCCGCGATGAGGCAAACTTCAACCTGCATACGCTTCCAGCGCTGCGGCTGACGGTCGAATCGCCGATGAGGCAGGACCGGACAATGATTCAACCGGAACTCCGCCAAACTGTCTTCGGGACGGCGCTTTCGGAAACGCATTGGGGAACATCCTCCGATCCTCAGACCGGCGCAATTGAACTCAGCGGCGTAGCTCCCGGCCATTACGAACTGACGCTAGGCGATCCGCCGCGCGTTGCCGAGCTGGACCTCACCTCCAGCCAGCAGATTGATCCGGAGCTGGGCACAGCCACTGTGGTTGTCTCAGGCACGGTGCGAAATGCCTCTGGAGCCGCGCTGCCGAAAATTTTGGAAGTGCATCTGGAGTCTCTCTCTGGCGCACACACGCCTTTAAGGGCGCGAGTGGAGGGCAATCAAGGCAAGTTCAGCTTCGCGTCCGTCCCGCCAGGGGCATGGGCGCTATCGACGGCCTACCTCGACGCCGTCAATAACTACAAGCGGCTCCCCGTCGTCTCAATCACGATGGGCAGCTCAATCCACACCGGCGACCTGCTGACCGTCCAGGATAAGCCTCTTACACTTCAAGTGACGATAAGCGATGGTCAAACCCGCGTCGAGGGCTTTGCCCGCAAGGATAAGAAGGGTCAGCCCGGCGTCATGGTAGTGCTGGTGCCCAGGGAGCCGGCGGCCTTCCGAGCCTTGGCGCGCCGCGACCAGTCGGACTCCGACGGCAGCTTTGCCCTGCGCGATGTAGCCCCAGGGCGGTATACCGTCGTGGCCATCCAGGACGGCTGGGAGCTGGATTGGGAGCAGCCCAACGTGATTGGCCGCTACCTTCCTCAAGGAATCAGCGTCACAGTAAATGGCGATTCCGGAAAACTATTGCACCTGCCGCAGGGAGTTCCCGTTCAAAGCCGCTGACCGGAGCTTCGCAGCACGAATTTGGGGCCTGACTTCATCAAACCCGGCCTGAGGAGATAGTCTAGGAGTGGAGAAAGCCGATCCGGGTTACGGTAGCCGATCTAAGGGTGCCGCCACGCGGCGGAATAGACACAACAAGAGATTGAGGAGAAACCCAAATTGAAGAGGAAGTTGCTTGCGATTCTGGCCGTGGTTCCGGCCCTGTTTTTGCCCCTGGCAGCCACCAGCCAGATCATCCATGAACGGGGAGCGGCTCCCGCTGAGAAGTCTGCTCCAACCTACAAGTACGAGATTTCCGCCGGCTATGGCTACACCAGCCTCAACCAGGTGGATAATTCGAAGAATGGATTGCAGGGCGTGGACCTCTCGATAACCCGCGATTGGGGCAAGTTCTTTGGAATTATCGCCGATGGCGGCGTTTACAAGTACCCCTACGACGCGACCAACCCCGGCAACCCCTCAGTGGATTCGGTCCTCTTTGGACCGGTCTTTCATGCGAATCTCTACGGCCGTTTCGACGGGTTTGTTCGTGTGCTGGTCGGAGGGGAACACACTGCCGGTGAGAACGCGACACCCAAAGTCTCCTTTGCGGGAGGGTACGGTGCCGGATTGGACTACAAATTGAGCCCGCGCTTTTTCATCCGCGCCTCGGGTGACGATATCCTCTCATCGTTTTTGGCCAACGCCAATCCATCGCTCTGCCCTAGCTCGGCTGACTGCTCGGCGAATATGCGCAAGAACTCTCGCGCTGCCTTCGCCGTGGTCTACAAGTTCTGAGGGCAACAAGGCGGCGCTATGGCAGAACCAGGAATGATGTATCCCGGCGTGAGGTAGTCCGGACAGTTTTTGCTTTTTCCTTAAGGGGAAGTTCTTGCTTTTGTTTTTAGGCTGCCATGGATTCTGGCTGGCGCAAGGATTCTGGCAGGCGGTTGAAGTATACCTGATCGGGCGTGAGCGCTTTCAGGCTGGAGTGTGGCCGGGTGGTGTTGTAGAACTCGATGTAACGGCCGAGGGATCTTCTGGCGTCGCTGACCGAGGCGTAGGCGTGCAAGTAGACCTCCTCGTACTTGATCGATTTCCAGATGCGCTCGACGAAGACGTTATCGCGCCGGCGGCCCTTGCCGTCCATGCCGATCCTGATCCCTTCTTTCTTTAGCCGCCCGATAAAGGCCTCACTGGGGAACTGCGAGCCTTGGTCGGTGTTGAAGATCTCCGGTTTTTCATTCGTGGAAAGAGCTTCTTCGAGTGCTTCGATGCAGAAGTTGGTCTCCATGGTGATCAACACCTTCCATGCCAGCACGCGGCGGCTGAACCAGTCGACCACCGCGGCCAGATAGACGAAGCCGCGAGCCATGGGGATGTACGTGATGTCCATGGCCCAGACCTGGTTCGGCCGCGTGATGGCCAGGCCGCGCAGCAGATAGGGGTATCTGTGTCCTGGAGCGGGTTTTGAGGTGTTGGGCTTGCGATAGATCG
>Ga0181520_10003086_pt1 | contig 29754 bp, 32 predicted proteins | sample PEATcosm2014_Bin_29_FD_132451 | JGI IMG/M metagenome (GOLD analysis project Ga0181520, IMG submission 132451) | Peatland microbial communities from MTU Mesocosm Facility, Houghton, MI, USA - PEATcosm2014_Bin02_30_metaG | ecosystem: Environmental > Terrestrial > Soil > Wetlands > Peat | place...
CGTTTCGCCTGATGGCCTGCCGGTCGCGCTGCTGAGCGGGTCGGCGCTCGGGCCGGCGTCGCCATCGCGCGCGTCGGTCCCGGTCTCCTCGTCGGTTCTTGTCCCCGCCGAGCCGGCATCTTCGAGAGCCTGGGCGAAACAGTTCCCTCCGTCGGGTGCAACGCCGTCCTCGGTTGCGGCGGTGACGGCTCCCGGCTTGGGCGTCGGGCCGACGCGTGCCGGCATCAAGTCGGCGAGGGTCACGGACCTGGTCATGATCCCGCCGCCATCCCGGCCTCGGAGAGAGTCTTTGCCACATAGGCGGGCGTGCTCCCGTCCTGAGGTACGCCACCGGCCGCCTCGACGGCACCACCGCCGGCCGCGTAGGCGGCAACGGCGTCGGTCCACGATCCGAAGGCGGCGTGGAACTGGGCGAGCAGCTTGGCGGCACCCGGTATCGCCGACGACGGGTCGAAGGGTTCGACCCCGCTCGCGGCCGCGGTGGCCGGCATGAATTGGGCGATTCCCTGGGCGCCCGCCGAGGACACGACGTCGGGCTGGAACCGCGACTCGTTGTAGAGGATGGCGGCGAGCAAGGATGCCGGTGTGCCGCTCGCGGCGGAAGCCTGTTCCACCAGACCTGCGTACTGGGCCGGTACCGAGATCGAGCCCATTTGCACGCTCGTGCCCGAGGAGCTGGTAGCGACCGCTTGGGTGCTGGCGGAATCCGCCGTGGCATCGGCGGGCACCGTGATCCTGCGGATCGCCAACGGTTGGCACGGGACCGCTTGCACCTGAACCGTCTCGCCCGTCTCGGGAGCGTCGATCATCTCGCCGTTGCCGATGTATATGGCGACGTGACCCGGCTTTCCTGGTGGTGCTCCGTTCTGGCCGGGCTCGAAGAAGAGCAGGTCGCCAGGTTGCGCCTCCGAGAGACTGGCCACCGGGGTGCCGACCTCCGACTGGTCGACCGAGCCCCGGGGCACCTCGACGCCGAGCTGGCCGAAGACGTACTGCACGAGACCCGAGCAGTCGAATCCGCTCGGCGACTCGCCACCCCAAAGGTACGGTACGCCGAGGAACTTCGAGGCCTCCGAGACGATGGCGGACCCCGACGCCGTCGAGCCGACCACGGCGTCAGGCGTCTCGAGCGACGAGGGCGAGGTGCTCGCGAGGGACACGAGCTGGGGCTGCACATCCGACGAGGTCGAGTCCGCCGTCGTGGAGGCATTGGACGACTCCGTGCTCGCAGAGCTCGTCGCCGCCTCGAGAAGGATCGCGAACGGGTCGCTCGGCGCCGGGAGCGCAGACGTCCCGGTTGTCGCGGACTGGGCGAATTGAGCGAACTCCGCCTCGATCTGGGCGATGAAGGCGGGCACAGCTGGGATCTGGTCAATCATGGCGAGTCGCCGCCATTGCTCCGGCCGCTGCCCGGCCCGTGGCAAAGTCGTCGAGCACTGCCACGTCCTCGTGCTGGACGGCCGCCAACCACTCGAGGCGTCGGCGCTCGTCGAGCCTTTCGAGCACCGCCACCTTCCGCTCGGCGAGAACGGCCCGTAGACGTTCGGAGCCGAGACAGGTCTCGAGGTCGGAACGAACCTCCCCGGCCGAGACCAGCATGCCTGCGAGGCGCCCCCCGCGCTCGTAGTTGGCGAGGAACGCCGCGCCGTCAAGGCAACCGGAAGCACGGGTGCCGTCCTCGTAGGTTGCTGAGATCTCGGCTTCGCGCACGACAGCACGGCCGAGGTCGCGAGAGACTGCGCCGACGCGCTGGCGTGCGAGCAGAGTCTCGACACGACGGACGCGCAGCACCGCTCCCAACCGGAAGGAGTAGGCCTTCATGACCCGGCCCCCGGGCCGGCGAGGGTGAGCAGACCCGCCCGCGTTTGTTCGAGGCGCGACTGCTCCGACATCGCCTGGCGTGTGTAGGCGTCGATAGCGGGTTTGAAGGCGATCGCCTTGTCCACGACAGGGTTGGTGCCGGGGACGTAGGCGTCGATCTCGATCAGGTCCTTGGCGTCGCGCCAGGCCGAGAGCATCCGCCGGACCTCACCGGCGGCCGCGAGCGCCTCGGAGTCGGTGATGGAGGGGGCAAGCCGTGAGATCGAGCCGAGGACGTCGACCGCCGGGTAGTGATTGGACTCGGCGAGCTGACGGGACAACTGCACGTGCCCGTCCAGGATCGACCTGGCCGTGTCCGCGATGGGCTCGTTCATGTCGTCGCCTTCGACGAGGACGGTGTACAAGCCGGTGATCGAGCCCCGCTCCGCCATCCCGGCGCGCTCCAAGAGGCGGGGCAGAAGACCGAACACGCTCGGCGGGTAGCCGCGGGTCGCGGGCGGCTCGCCGGCCGCGAGGCCGACCTCACGCTGTGCCATGGCGAAGCGGGTGAGCGAGTCCATCAACAACAGCACGTGCCGGTCCTGGTCGCGGAACCACTCGGCGATGCGTGTGGCGAGAAAGGCCGCGCGAATGCGCACGAGGGCGGGCGCGTCGGACGTGGCCACAACGACCACCGATCTGCGCCTGCCCTCTGCGCCGAGGACCCGCTCGACGAACTCGGCCACCTCCCGACCGCGCTCGCCGACGAGGGCTATGACGGCCACATCGGCGGCTGTGCCCCTCGTGATCATCGACATGAGAGAGGACTTGCCGACCCCCGAGCCTGCGAAGATCCCGAGGCGCTGGCCCCTGCCACAGGGAACGAGCCCGTCGAGGACCCGCACTCCGAGCTCCAGCTGCTGCGACACCATGCCGCGCCTTAGGGGATGAGGTGGCGAGCCCTCGATGCTGGCCTCCTCGAGCCCGACGAGGGGAGGTCCGTCATCGATCGGCCGGCCCAGACCGTCCAGGACACGACCGAGGAGCTCCTCTCCGACGCGGACAGGCAGCGGGCCCCGGGTGTCCTCGACGAGGGCCCCGACGCTCAGTCCCGTCGTGTCGCCGTAAGGAAGGCACGTGACGCGCTCGCCGCTCAGGGCTACGACCTCGGCCAGGACAGGGCCCTGGCCCTCGCGCAACAGCAGGCAGCCGTCGCCGATGGCGAGCCCTATGCCGACCACCTCGATTGACATGCCGACCATGCGCACGACCCGCCCGTAGCGGCGGGGGCGGGCCGCCTGAACGGCTCGGTCCGATACGGCCTCCAAGAGGGCGGTCATGGGTTCCCCACCGCTTCGTCGAGCACCTTGCGCACCCTTTCGAGCGACGCTTCGATGCGGGCGTCCACGAAGGCGGCTCCCACCTCGAGGACGCATCCCCCCGCTCCTATCGACTGGTCCGGGACGATGGTCAACGAGCTCAGCTGCGGGGTGTCGCCCAGAGTCTCCGCGTCGGCCGGGTTCAACCTCACCACGGCCCCGTCGCTCTCGGGCGACTCGGCCAGCGCCCGTCGGACCGCCTCGAGGCCCGGAGACGAGGAGAGCTTGAGCTCTCGGGCGACGATGGCCTCTGTGAGCTTGAAGGCGAGCTCGGCGGCCGAGCGCTCGAGGCACTTCTGCTCGGTCTCGAGCACGCATTGGGCCTGGGCGATCGCAGACTCGAGGGCCTCCAGCACGCAGGCCTTTGCCGCGGCGGCAGCTTCCGCGGCGGTCTTCGCCTCGGCGCGCGCCTCGGCGAGGCCGGCTGCGTACCCCGCGGCCCGGCCTTCCCGCTCCGCGCGCGCGTGCTCGGAGACGAGGGCATCGCCGTCGATCGGCAGAACCTCCGGTCGTATGACCGACAGCGCCGCGGTGTCGCCGCGCAGGACCGCGGAGCGCATCGTCACAGCAGTTGGTCCGTCTGCCTGGCGATGACGATCTCGCCGCTCGCCTCGAGCTCGCGCACAGCCCGCACGATGGTCGACTGGGCGTTGTCGACCTGGGACATCCGCACCGGGCCCATGACCTCGATCTCCTCCATGAGCTCGGCCTGGGCACGATCGGAGAGGTTCCGCTTGACCTTGTCCATGACGTCGGGGTCGTCGCTCGTGCCCTTGATGGCGAGTGCCAGATCGGGGATCTTGATCCCGCGCAGCACGAGCTGGAGAGTCCGGTCCTCCATGGCGAGCACGTCTTCGAAGGTGAACATGTGTGCCCGTACCGCCTCGGCGAGCTCGGGATTGCGTTCCTCGAGGGAGGCAAGCACCTGTTTCTCGGTCGACCCGTCCGCCCGGTTGAGCAGCTCGACCAGGGCGGGGACCCCACCAGGCACCGAGGAGCCGGCCGCGCCGAGACCGCGGAGCTTGTTGGCGAGCTGCTGGGCCGAGGTGCTGATGGCCTCCGGCGAGACCGGGCCCATCGTCGCGATCCGCACCGCGACCTCCGCCCGGAAATCGCTCGGCATGGCGTCGAGCAACCTGGAACCGTCGTTCGGTGGCATATGGGCGAGGATCACAGCGACCGTCTGCGGGTGCTCGTCGACGAGCAAAGGCACGACATGGCTCGGGTCCGCCTGCGAAAGCGACGCGAGCGGCCCGGCGGCGACGCTGCCCTGCAGGTGCGGCATGACTTGCGCCGCACGCTCCTCGCCGATGGCGCCCGCCAGCATGCGACGGGCCTGGGCTATGCCGCCCTGGCTGATCGACCTGGTGGCGCTGACCTTTCCGACGAACTCCTCGAGCACCCGGCCGACCACCTCGCGATCGAGAGGCGGCAGGCTGGCTATCTCGGTTGCAAGCAGCACGGCCTCTTCATCGCCGACCGCCTTCAAGAGCATCGACGCCGTTTCCTCGCGCAGTTGCGCGAGCACGATCGCGACCTTCTGCTGGCCCGTCAGGCCCTCGTAACGGATCTTGCGCACCGGGGCGACGCCTCGCTGCACGACCAGGTGCTCGGCGGCTTCTGCCGCTGGGGCCTCTGTGAGAGCCGCGTCGGTCATCTCGTCACGATCCCGATCTTGCGGACCGCTCCTGGGACCAGGCACGCATCAGTTGCGCTACCTCGTCAGGGCTGGAGTTGATGTATGCGTCGACCTCGCGTGTGACCGGTGAAGCGGCCTGCGAGAGCATCCCGGACATGAGCGGTGTCACCGCCGGCAGCTCACCGGTGTCGACATCGATGGGCGACAGGGCACCGCCGAACTGGTGCATCGGGAGCTCTTCGAAGATCGGGCGCCTCTTCTTCGAGCTGCGCAGAGCCATGAAGAACAGCAATACGATGAGAAGAAGGAGGCCGATGTCCGGCGCGAAGCCCTCGACCTTCGACACCATCGTCGGGGCCTTGGTCGCGGCTTGCTGCGCGGCGGGCGAGAAGGGAAGGGCCGTGACGACGATGCTGTCGCCTGTGGCGAGATCGAGTCCGGCCGCCGTCTGGACCAGGCTCTTGATGCTCGAAAGCTGCGACGGTTTCACAGAGCTCGAGTTGACCAAGACGGCGACGGCGGTCTTGACAACCTGTCCGGGTGCCTGCTGCACGGTCTCGGAGACCTGACCGACGGCCGTCTGGGTCTGGGTCTCGGTCGAGTTGTAGGTGCCGTTCTGGTCCGTCGAGGTCGACGTGGACCCGAGTGAACCGGCCGCCTGGGCCCCGTTGCCGGTGTAGGTCTGCTTGGTCGTGTCCTGACTGGTCGGGGTACTGACCGGCTTGCCGTCCTTGTCGAGCTCGAGGCCGGTGGTGGTAGTGGTCTGCTGATTGAAGTTGAGGACGGCGTGGACCTCGACAGCCGCGTTGTCCGGGCCGACGACACGTGCCAGAAGGGCCGTCAACGAAGCGGCCAACTGGCTGTCGTAGGCCGTGGTCTCAGCCGTGCTGGTGCCAGCCGACGCGTCCACGCCCGGCGCGGAAAGGACGTTGCCGTTGTTGTCGACGACCGTGACGTTGCTGGCGTCGAGGCTCGGCACCGCGGACGCGACCAGATGGACTATCCCTTGGACCTGGCTGCTTGTGAGCTCGGTCCCGTCCGCGAGGTCGACGAGGACCGAGGCGGTCGGGGTCTGTGTGCTCGCGATGGCGAAGCTGCTCGTGGAGGGCATCACGAGGGACACCTGTGCGTTCGAGATGCCCTGTATCGACTCGATGGTCGAGGCGAGCTGTCCCTCGAGTGCCTCTTGGTAGTCCACATTCTGCACGAACTGGGACGAGGTGATCCCCGTGGAGGCGAGGGTCTGGAACGTGATCGTCCCACCCGAAGGCAGCCCGGCCTCGGCGAGGCTGATCCGTTCCTGGTTGACGTCGGTTTCGGGGACGAGCACCGTCGTCCCGTTGTCCTGCAGCTCGTAGGGGACGTGGTTCGAGGAGAGCTCCTGGGTGACCTGCCCCGCCTGGGAGGACTGCAGGTTCGCGTAGAGAACCGTGTAGCTCGGTCCTGACGCGTGGGTGACAAATACCGCGCCGCCGACGGCGAGGCCGATGGCCGCTATCACGGTCATCGCCTTTTGCCCGGGTGTGAAGCCGTTGAGGTACTGGCGCGTCCGCGCCACGGTTCCGTTCAGCTTGCTCGAGTCGAATGCAACGACGGCCACGTCAGCCTGCCTGCATCGACATGATCGAGTTGAGCGCCGTCACGCCTTCGTTCCTCACGGTCGTCGCAAGCTGGACGGCGAGCTGGGCCTCGGTGGCGGCGACGGTCACGTCCGCGATGTTCGCCTGGCCGGTGGCGCCTTCGATCGCGAGGGTGTCCGCGTTCGACGTGGTCGCGTTGAGTTGATCGAGGGCGGATCCGAGAAGGTTGGCGAAGCCGTCGTTTCCCGCGGAAGCCGTTGCCGCAGGGGCCGCCGAGCCCGGCGAGGCGCTGGCCATGGCGCTTACAGGAATGATCGGGGGGATCATCTGCGTCATGCCTTGATCTGAAGGATCGCCTGATAGGCGGTGTCGCTGTTCTGGAGCACCTTGGCGTCGACCTCGTAGCTGACCTGCGCCTCGACGAGCGAAGTCATCTCGTGGCCGATGTTCACATTCGGGTAGAGCACGTCGCCTGCCTTGTCTGCGAGGGGGCTTCCCGGGTCGTAGGTGAGCACTCCCTGCGAGGAGCCGAGGGTGACCGAGGCCTGGACGCCGTTGCCGGGTGAGCCGGACCCTGAGCTCGGTGAGGCGACGGCCGTCACGTCCTCTTCCCGGTAGACGGGCTGGCCCGGGGTGACCGCGTCCTCGGCGTTGGCCACGTTGCCACCGATGGCGTCGATCCAGGTCTGGTCGACTTCCAGCCCGGTGGCTGCGATACCTATCGTGGGGAACATCGACATGAGGTGGTCCTCCTGCCTAGCCGGACACGGCCGTCGAGAGGATGGCGAACTCCGAGTTCAGCGAGTTCGCCACCGACTGGTTCTCGAGGTTCGTCTGCGTCTCGAGGGCGAGCTCGGCCGGAAGGCTCACGTTGTTGCCGTTTGTGGCGGAGGGGAGGCCCTCGGGGGTGATGGTGGCGCTCGCGCCGCCGCCGTCGGCGACGGCGTTGGCTAGCGACTGCTCGAAGGAAACGACCTGAGCCTGGAAGCCGGGAGTGTTCTCGTTCGCGATGTTGTTCGCGATGACCTGCTGGCGCTCTTGGATCGCGTCCAACGCGAAGTTGAGTACGTTGATCGCCTCGACCGCGTCAGCCATAGGTCACCTTGCTATCGGACTCGAAAGCCGTCCCTGGCCTACGTTGCGGGCGATCCCTGCCCCACCGCAGCTACTTACGACGCGATCGTCGTGGATCTTGCCAAACACGCCTGCATGGCCCCGGCGCAAGTACCGCCGGGCCGGCCCAGAACCTGTTCGGGCGGCACTTGCGGTTTGGCAGTCGCCCGGCGACGGCGCAGGGATGTCGTTGCACGGGGCTTTGTCGCTCGCGTCAGCGGACCTCGGCCGCTTGCAAGTCTACGATTGGGGTCGACCTCCAGACGACCAAGGAGACAAGATGGCACTCGTCCTGACTCGTGGCGTCGGCGAACGCATCCTCATCGGCGACGACATCGTCGTAGAGGTCCGCGCCATCGTGGACGGGCGACACGTGAGGATCGCCATCGAGGCACCACGCCAGGTGCCGATCCACCGTTCGGAGGTCTACGACGCCGTCTCGGCCGCCAACGCCGCGTCCATCAGGTCAGAAGAGACGCTCCTCGAGCAGGGAAGCCTGAGAGCCCCGACGACGCCGTAAGCGAGGTCGTCGGTAGTTGCTTCCGAGACCGGCGAGATGCCGCCCAAGGGCGCGGCCCGGTCAGTCCCCGAGCTCTCGGCGACCACGTCCGGGCGGGAGCGGGGAAGCCGAGGGCCGGTCGGAGATCAAAAGGGCTGTCTCGCCGTCGTCCTCGTAGAGCAGGTCCTGGTCCACGAGCTCGAGGATCGTCTCCGTGATCGGCTCTAAGTAGCTCCGCGTCATCTCGAGGGCGAATGGCGCCAGCTGGTCGAGGAAGCAGAACGCAACGAGACCGGTTCCGTCTGCTCCGGGCTCGACGGCTACGAGCTCGACCGCGGCAAAGCACCGTTCCAAGGTGTCCTCGCGATCACCGTCCTGCAACAGCTCGGTCACGAAGTCCGCGAGCTCGTTGAAGACCACCTGCGGTGTCAGGTCCTCGTCGTAGATGTCCAAGAGGTCGAGGTAGTGGTCCTCGAATTCGGGCACGATCTCGCGCAGGATCCGTACTGCGCGGTCGTCCACGGGTGGGCGCATGGTCGTTCCTTCTCGTTGTGGGGATTTCACGGCGGCGAGGTCACGCCACGAGAAGGCCGGCTACCGGCTGGCTTGACAGTAGCCAGACGCCCGGCAGAAAGGCAAGAGAGCCCGCCGCACCTGCACGCTCCACCGAGACGGTGAGTCAAAGGCGCGATCCGGTCCCACGGGCGACGACCTCTCGTGGCACCGGCACGACGCCGGCTCGCGCTCGGTTTCGACCGCCATTCCCGGACCGTCACGCGGTCGCGGGGAAAGCGAGCACCGTCTCTTTGCTCGCACGGGTCCCTCGTCGTGGCACGCGCATGCCAGAACCAGCACGGACCGACGCAACGGCCTCTTAGGAGTCCCTCCGCTCGAACTTCTTGCGCACAGCCTCGCGGCGCTCCTGCAGGTCTTTGTGGGTCAACTGGTGGGTGTCGGGCCCAAGACCCATGGACGACCTCAGAGCGTCGAGGTCGATCGGGACGGTGCGGGGATCGAGCCCGACCTCAGACGCGATCCGATCCCCGTAGCGGTCGAAGAAGTACGTCGCGATCAGGGCCACCTCGCCGAGCAGGTCGATTCCGGGAGCCAGCGTCGCGACCGCTCCGTCGAGGAACAGCAAGTCCTTCACGAACAACATGAGCTCTTTGGGCATCCGCGCCCCGTACGCGAGGAGCTGCCTTGTCAGATCCCGCAGTTGAGCCGTGAGCTCGTCGGCCGACAAGGCGGTCACGTCCTGGCTCGGCTTGTCCAGGCCGAGGTCCCTGATGACCTGTTGGACGTCCGCGTCCGGCCTGAGCGCACCGAGCTCTTTCAGGGCGTTCACCTGTATCGGGAGGTTGCTCGTCGAGCCCCCGATGAGCAGTTGCAAGAAGGCGAGCCGCTGGCTTTCACCGAGACGCCCGGTGATGCCGAAGTCGAGCAGGGCGACGCGGCCGTCGGTGCGGACGAAGAGGTTCCCACCGTGCAGGTCGCCGTGGAACACGCCGTAGAGCATCGCCCCCTCCAGGAACGAGATCATCTCGGCCCTCAGCACCTCGGTTGTGTCAATTCCCATGGAGCGCATGCCTTCGACGTCGTCCCAGGCGAAGCCGTCGAGCCTTTCCATCACCAACATGCGGCGCGTGACCAACCGGGGATGCGGGCGGGGCACGATGATGGAGCGCTGGCCGGTCTCGGCGAGCACGTGCCCGACATCGAGCATGTTGGCGGCCTCGAGGCGGAAGTCGAGCTCCTCGACGATCGTCTCCGCGAACAGCTCGATGAGGGCCGGAGGGTTGGCGAGCGCGGCGACGGGGATGCGCCCGACGAGGAACGGGGCGAAGAAGCTCATGGCGGCGAGGTCCCTGCGCACGAGCTCGGCGACCTCGGGGCGCTGGACCTTGACGACAACCTGTTCGCCTGTGAGCAGACGGGCTCCGTGCACCTGGGCGATGGAGGCGGCCGCGATCGGGGCCCGGTCGAACTCGGCGAAGGTCGCGTCGAGCGAACAGCCGAGCTCAGACTCGACGATGCGGCGCACCGAGTCAAACGGCTCCGGGGGAACTCGGTCGAGCAAGAGGCGGAATTGCGAGACGATCTCCTCGGGAAAGATCCCTTCTCCCGAAGACAGGATCTGCCCGAGCTTTATGTACGTGGGTCCAAGAGTGCCGAAGGCGATCCGCAAACGCCGCGACAGACCTAGACGTGAGCGTGCCTTGCCGCGGCCTCGATCCACGATGTACCAGGCCCCGATGGCGCGTACCAGCGACCAGCCGACCTTCACGATGCGGTGGGCCGGGGGGACCCGGCGCCGCCGCACAAGACGGGGGACCTCTGCACGTGTCCGTGCGCGGATGACGTCTATGTCACGAAGCCAGGCCAGTTCGTCCGGTTCTATCAGCCATGGAGGATCGTCGCTGAAACCGGCAAATGCGCAGTCGGGTGGCCGTGGGCCGGTCCCGCCGGCGCGATCCTCGGGGACCGTCAACTCCTCGCGGCCCGTGACTCAGTCAGGCAGGGGAGCGAGCACGATGCACCCATTGTGCCCTCCGAAACCGAAGCTGTTCGACAGGACCGGCCCCGGCTCCCACTCCCGCGGGGAGTCCTTGACGATGTCGAGGTGGATCTCCGGGTCCTGTTGCTCGAGGCCGACAGTGGGCGGGATCAGCCGCCGCTCGATCGACAGCGCACAGGCGACAGCCTCGAGCGCACCCGCGGCCCCGAGCGAATGACCTGTGACGCCCTTTATGGAGGTGACCACCGGTCCCGGCCGGCCGAAGATCTTCTCGATGGCCTCGGCTTCGGCCATGTCGTTGAGCGGCGTCGAAGTGCCGTGGGCGTTGACATGGACGATGTCAGCCGCTTTCAGCCCGGAGTCCTCGAGCGCCAGCTCCATGCAGCCGATGGCGCCCGCGCCGCCTGGAGCGGGCGCGGTGATGTGGTGTGCGTCAGCTGTCGAAGCTCCGCCGAGAAGCTCCGCATATATCCGCGCTCCTCTGGCGCGAGCCCGCCCGAGCTCCTCGAGCACGAGAACCGCCCCGCCCTCGGCGATCACAAAGCCGTCCCGGAGCACGTCGAACGGGCGCGACTGCCCAGTTGTCGAAAGTGCCGTCATGTTGCCGAAAGCTGCAAGCGCGACCGGGGTCATCGCCGCCTCGGCGCCGCCGGCGAGCACTGCGTCGCACCGTCCGGTGGCGATCAGGCGGTGACCTGCGAGGATCGAGTGCGTACCCGACGCGCAAGCCGTCGTGATCGTCTCGCACGGTCCCCGCCAACCTAGGCGCATCGAGACCGTGGCTCCGCCGGCGTTCGCCATCATCATCGGCACGAGAAAAGGCGACACGCGCCGCGGGCCCTTTTCCAACAGCACACCGATCTGGGCCTCCATCGTGCTGAGACCCCCGACCCCGGTGCCGATCTGGATACCCGCGAGGGCTGGATCGACGTCGAGCTGTCCGGAGTCTTCGAGGGCCATCTCCGAAGCAGCTACGGCAAATTGGGCAAAAAGGTCGACGCGGCGCACTTCCTTCGCGTCGAACCATAACGAGGGGTCGAAGTCCCGGACCCGGTGCTCACCTTCGGGCGCGGGCCCGCCGAGACCCGCGAAGAACGCATCCTTGCCGATGCCGCAACAGGAAACCACGCCGAGTCCCGTGACCGCGACCCTTCGACGACCCCCCCGGTCGGGCCTGAGATCGGCGTTGGCCATCAAAGCTTGGAGGTGACGAGCTCGTACGCCTGACCGATGGTCTCCACGCCCTCGAGCTCGCTCTCGTCGACGGTGATGCTGAAGACCTCCTCGAGCTCCATCACGAGCTCGACCAAGTCGAGGCTGTCTGCGTCAAGGTCGTTCGCGAAGTTTGCGTCGAGGGTCACCTTCTCGCCGGGCACGTTCAGTATCTCGACCGCGCAGGCCTTGAACTTCTCGAACGTCTCTTCGTTGTCCATGCGTGGGCTGCTTTCTCTCGTCGGTTTGTCGGTTGCGATGAGTCAGTGGCCCATACCGAGACCACCGTCCACGGCCAGCACGGCGCCGGTCACGTAGCTGGCGCCGTCTGAGGCTAGGAACTCGACGGCTGAGGCGATCTCGTCCGGGTCGGCCTGCCGCCCGAGCGGCACCATAGCTGTCAGCGCCGCGACGCGATCTTCTCCTAACACAGCGATCATATCGGTGGCCACGAACCCGGGCGTAACCACGTTGACCGTTATGTTGCGCGTCGCCACCTCGCGTGCCAACGAGCGGGCGAAGCCCACCAGGGCCGCCTTGGAAGCCCCATAGTTGGTCTGGCCGGCCGAGCCCATGAACGCGACGACGGACGAGATGAGCACGATGCGGCCCTTCCTCGCCCGGACCATGGGCCCGAGCGCCCGTTTCGCGGTCCTGTAGACGGAGGTGAGGTTGGTCGCTATGACGTTGTCCCACCGCTGCTCGGACATGCGCAGGAGCAGGGTGTCGTCGGTGATGCCGGCGGCGCAGACGAGGACCTGAACAGGCCCGAGTGCCTGTTCGATCTCTTCGAAGGCCCGCTCCACGTCCGCCGGCGAGGTCACGTCGCAAGCAACCGGCCAGAGCCGATGCGTCGCGGCTGGCCCGTCGAGGCCCTCTGGCGGCTTGGTGCGCCAGGTGACCACGACGCGGTCACCGCCGGCCTGGAACCGCCTAGCACACGCGAGCCCGATACCGCGCGAACCGCCGGTCACGAGGACCACCCGCCCCGGGCCCGAGCCGGGCTGCTCGTGAGAAGTTGCCTGGCTGTCCTGTTCGCCGGTCACCCTCGCGCCCCAGCGCCGCCGGCATCGGCCAGATCCGCCGGGGCGCCTCCCCATCGCACGATGGCGCTAGCCCAGGTCATGCCGGCTCCGAAGCCGGAGAACAGCACGAGGTCGCCGTCCTTGAGCCGCCCGGCGTCGGCGGCCTCGGCGAGGGCGATCCCGCACGACGCCGCCGAGGTGTTCCCCGTGTGGTCGAGGCAGACTGCGTAGCGCCCAGGATCGATTCCGAGCCGTTCACCCATGGCGTCGATGATCCTGATGTTGGCTTGGTGCGGTATGAAAAGGGCGATGTCCTCGGCTTTGACGTCGGCCTGCTTGAGCACGCGCTGAGCGGACTCGACGGTCACGCGCACGGCCTTTCGGAAGACCTCACGCCCTTCCATCACGATGTAGCCGCCCCTGTCGCAGTACAGGATCGGGGTCAAGGACCCGTCCAGGCCGAGATCGTGCGCAAGGATGAGCGGTTCGCCCTCGGTGGCTTCGACGACGATGGCGCCGGCGCCGTCGCCGAACAGCACCGCCGTATTCCGGTCGTTCTGGTCTGTGATCTGCGACAAGGTGTCCGCACCGACGACCAGTGCGCGTTCGTGCCCCGCGTTGAGCAGCGCCACTGCGGTCACGAGGCCGTACACGAAGCCCGCGCACGCGGCATTCAGGTCGAAAGCGGCGCCGCGACAGCCCAGCTGGTGGTGGACCCACGAGGAGGTCGCCGGGACGGTCTGGTCCGGGGTCGTGGTCGCGAGCACCAAAAGGTCGATCTCGGGGCCACGGCGCCTTGCGCGCTCGAGGGCGTGCCTGGCCGCGTCGATGGCGAGCTCGGAGCTCTTGCCGCCGTGGCGCCGCTCTTTGATCCCGGTCCGCTCGACGATCCATTGGTCACTCGTGTCGAGGTGTTCCTCGTAGTGGCCGTTCGTGACGACCCTGTCCGGAAGGGAAAGGCCCCATCCGGTGATCCGTGCGCCTCTCATCAGATCCTCTCGTCTTGGATCGGTGCTCGCAGCCATGCAATTGGCTGGCCGCGCGTCACCCGCTCGCCCGCCAGCACGAGCACACCTTCGAGGGTGCCCGAGAACGCGGACCGCACTTCGGTCGTGCCGACACTACCGAGAAGCCCTCCGACCTGGACCAGGACAGGGCCGGAGGAACGCTCGAGGGCACCGGGGAGATACCCCTGCAGACCATCGGCGGGCTCGAAGAGCCCCACGGCGGGCGAGACAACGAGGCGCTCGGTCATGTGGAAGCGCTCCCCGGTCGGCGCGGCGCCCACGATGCCGTCAGCGAGGATCTCGACTAGATGATCGAGGTCGTCCGGAGTGGAGACCGATACTCCGATGGCGTCGGTGGTAGGGGCCACGCGCCGCAACAAGCCCGTGAGCACGCCCCCGGGGCCGAGCTCGACGAAGGTCTGCATGCCGTGGCTGAGCAGGGTGTCGAGGCTCTGGCGCCAACGGACCGGACTGCACAGCTGGGCGGACAGCAGCTGGGGCCACTCGTCGGGGTCGTCGTGCGGCCGGGCGTCCACGTTCGCGACGACCACCGGGTCGAGTGCGTGGAAGCTCGTAGCCGCCACCGCCTTGCGCAGGCGGTCCCGGGCAGGTGCCATGAGAGGGGTGTGGAAGGCACCTCCGACTGGCATCGAGAGGACACGTTTCGCGCCGAGCTCCTTGGCGATGGCGCTGAACTCGGCTAGCGCTTCGGCTGTCCCGGCGACTATCACCTGGCCGGGAGCGTTGAAGTTGGCTATCCAGGCTTCGCCGTCGACACGACGACAAGCCGTCTCGACGGTGTCGTCGTCGAGACCGAGCACGGCGATCATCGTTCCCGGCGCACATTCGGCGGCCTCTTGCATGGCCGCACCACGTTCCGAGACCAGGCGGAGACCGTCTTCGAAGTCGAGAGAACCGGCGGCCACGAGGGCTGTGTACTCGCCGAGGCTGTGACCGGCAGCCGCGGACGGCTCGATGCCGATCCGCTCGGCGGCATCGAGGATTATCAGGCTCTGGACAAAGGTCGCGATCTGGGCGTTGTCGGTGCGGGTCAAGGTCTCCTGGTCGGCCTCGAGGAGAAGATGGGCCAGGTCGCGCCCGGTCACCTCAGAAGCGAGGGCGACGAGCTCGAACGACGGGTGGTCAACCCAGGCGGCGCCCATGCCCGGTCGTTGTGAACCTTGGCCGGGAAACGTGAACGCCAGCAACCCTCGCCCCTTTCCCCCTCCGGCTCGGGCACTCTGCCCGGACCTACCTCTCCTTACCTATGACCTCGCGAGTCCCGGATCGGTTACAGCCCCGTCACTCGAGCGCGATCCGCGCCCACAACGGCAAGTGATCCGAACGGCCCACCGCTACCGACGCCCCTGCGATCACCTCGACCGCCCGGGTGACGAAGATGTGGTCGATCTGGCTGTGGGCGCGCCAGCTCGGGTAGGTGCGGGCCCGCACTGCTCTTCGCCAGCCAGGCAGCCCGAGCGACAGCGGCGGGCCCCAGAAGTTCATGTCTCCCGCTAACAGTGCCGGGCCTGCTACCGGGAGCTGGCGACGGAGGCGCTCCAAGAGGATCGGCGACCCGTGGGTGAAGTGCGCCAGGTGCGTGCCCGCGACCGTGATCGAGGCGTCGCCGACCTCGATCTCGGCAAGGACGGCCGAGCGCAGGCTGGCAGGGTCCCGGTGCAGTCGGCCAAGTTCTACGGTTTCGACCCGCTTGACGGGCAGCCGCGACAAAAGGGCGATTCCCCAGGTGCCTGTGCGACCCCTGTCGGATTGAAGGCGCGCCCGGCGAGCGGAGCTCTTGGCGTCGCCCACCCAGAGCGAGCGGTGCCGACGTGGGTTTCTCGGACCCCAGCGAGCGCCGGCCCTCTTGACCGTCCGGAGCAGGAGGGCATCGGAGAGGGGAGCCTCGTGGGCCTCGTAGCCGAGCGAGCGTGCCACCTGGGAGACGAGCCCCTCGCCGCCTGCGGGGGTCCAGGTCTCCTGTAGCAACAGGACGTCCGCGTCGAGGCGGTCGCAAGACGCCACTACGTCGTAGGGCTTGCCCCAGCCGTCGGTCCCGGCATGAAGGTTGAAGGTCGCGACCACGAGCTGCGGCATCGCCAAGCGACGCTACCCGCTGTGTAGCGCGTCGACAGGCCTACGAGCATGCCGCCCGATCGGGGTCCGCACGCCGTTATCCGGGGTCGGGCGACCTCAGGTGCCTTCGAAAAGGGCGCGAAGGTCGAGCGAGGGCACGTGCTCTCTGCTCGCGAGCGAGACGTACGTGCGTGCAAGCTCGTCCTTGCCGACCCCGAGGACGGTCGACAGCAGCCCGAGCGACTCCACGAGCTCGTTGCCCGGGACCTTGGCGACGACGTGGCGCCACATTGACTCCTCCAGCACGTTGAACGCCGTTTGCACCTCACCTATCCCGTAGCCGCTCGTGAAGCGATCGCGACCGATCCGTTCCGCGTACCTGACCACCTGATCGAGATTGCGCGAACGCAGGCACTCGAGGACGATGTCGAAGAGCGTATCCAGGCGGGTCCTCAACTCCTCCTCTCCTGAGGTCTTGTAGTGGCCCAGGTGGGACCGCAGCACCGCCTGGGCAGCCTCGTCCAGGATCTCGGTCCTGGCGTCGCTCAGCACGGCGGTGAGCTGCATGTCGTTTTCCAATTGATCGCCTCACGGGCTGGGCTGGTCACTAGCCTTCTCCCATGAGACTAAGCGCACGCAACCAGCTCGACGGCGTAGTCGTCAGCGTCCAGCACGGCGTAGTCATGACGACCGTCGTCATCCGGCTGGCCGGGGGTCAAGAAGTCGTGTCGGCGATCACGAGGGACTCGGCGGAGAGCCTGGCTCTTGCAGAAGGTGACGCGGTCACGGCCGTCATCAAAGCCACCGAGGTGATAATCGGCAAGGACTGATCTGCGAGCAGGCTTCTTGCTTCCTCCACCTTTGGTTCGGCCCGCCGGGCGTACCGGGCGCGGCGGTGGCCGTGGACCACAGACGAGCCCGACCCACCTGCCAAGCCCGCCTGCGGTCTCAGGCGACCGCCTTGCGGAACACCCGTGTCGCCCAGAACACCACGAGCACGCAAAGCGTCGCGAGCACGGCGAAGCCCTGCCAGACGGCCGGAGTGCCGAAGCTGCCGGCGGCCAAGGAGCGCGAAGCCTGCACGGCGTAGTAGAGCGGGTTGAAGTGGGCGATCACGCGCATCCAAAACGGTCCGAAGGAGATCGGGAGCAGCACACCGGCCAGGAGAAGAATGGGCAGGTTGATCCCGTTGATGATGGCGGCGAAGCTGCTGATGTCCTTGGTCACAAGGGCCGTGGCGGTCGAGAAAGCCGCCGTCAGCGCCGCGAGCAGCCCGAGCAGGACGGCAAGTGCCACCAGACCGAGCCAGTGCACCTGGAACCCGAGAGCGACCGCGACCACGACGACGACCGCGTCGAACACGACCATCATCATCAACCCGGAAAGGATCGGTCCGATGAGGATCGCGAAACGGCTCGCCGGGGTGACGCGGAAGCGCTCGACGACTCCTGCCTGGAGCTCGAAGATGGTGCTGAACCCCATGCCGCTCCCGCTCGCGAACGCGAGAAGCGAGAGTATGCCGGGCAGGAAGATCTCGAGCACGCCGCCGCCTCGTACGCCGAGGCTCGGAGCGATGTGCTTGAGCATCGGCGTGAACAGCGCCAGGTAGAGGATCGGCGACGAGAACCCCACGAACAGCCAGACGGGATTGCGCAGCATCTGCAATGTGTAGCGGTGGAAGAGGAGACCCACGTCCCGGAGCGTTTTCATGCCGCGGTCTCGCTCGTGGTGCCGGCGTCTCTTAGCGAGTGACCCGTCTGGTGCAAGAAGACGTCGTCCAAGGTGGGCTCCGAGAGGCTGATCGACTTGAGCGAGATGCGCTCGGCGTCCAACAGGCGCAGCAGGCCGGGCAGCGAGGCGCTCCCGTCCTCGACGTAGAGACGCAACTGGTCACCGTCGCTGGTCATCTCGCGCACGTAGGGCTGAGCGGAGATGAGCGTTCTCGCCCGGGAGAGCGCACCGTCCTCGTCGTGCAGGCTCAGCAGGACAGAATCACCCGACACCTGTCGCTTCAAGTCGCGTGGCGTTCCCTCGGCAACGATGTGTCCGTGGTCCATGATCATTATGCGATCGCAGAGCACGTCGGCCTCTTCGAGGTAGTGCGTGGTGAGGAAGATGGTCGTGCCGCGTGAGCGCAGCGAGCGGACGTGCTCCCAGAGATTCGCCCTGTTCTGCGGATCCAGTCCTGTGCTCGGCTCGTCGAGGAACAGCACTTCGGGCTCGTGCACGATCCCGAGCGCGACGTCAAGTCGCCGCCGCTGCCCCCCGGAGTAGGTCTTCACGCGGCGATCAGCGAACTCGTTGAGGTCGAGGACCTCCATCAACAGCTTCGCCCGCGAGGTGACAGAGGCGCGGTCGCCGCCGTAGAGGCGCCCTTGCAGGATCAGGTTCTCGCGTCCTGTTGCGAGCTCGTCGGCGCCCCCGAGCTGGCTCACGTAACCGATGCGCTGGCGGACCTGCTTGGGCTTGCGGGCGACGTCGATCCCGGCCACTGTGGCGCGCCCGCTGTCGATGGGCAACAGCGTGGTCAGCATCCGCAGTGTCGTCGTCTTGCCGGCACCGTTCGGGCCGAGGAAGCCGAATATCTCTCCTCGTCCGACTTCGATGCTCACTCCCCGCACCGCCTCGACCGGTCCCCGTCTCGAGTGGAATTGCTTGCGCAAGTCGGTCGTCGAAATGATCGCCTCCAAGTGACTGCCCTCCCTTTGAGCCGTGGTTCTCGTCCATGTTCGGCCGAACCGTCGGCGAGCGATACCGGGGGCGCCAACGATATCGCCGTCGTGCTCGTGGACGTCCCGTCGCCCTCCGAGACCTTCGATTCGGTCTGAGTCTTCGGCACGCCTTAGCACGTGGTCGGGCTCGACTTCGCTGAGCGGCTCTTGGAGCTCGGCCTCGACCAAAAACAGCCCGGGAAGGCCGCGGGAGATCCGGGTGGTAGTTGCGGCCCGAACCGTTACCGATCCGCGTCTCGACGCGCGAGCTGCGGATCAGCCCCGGGCGCAGCGTCGTGCTCGAGTCGCTTGCCGAAGCTCACCGCCTCGTCGAGGCTGTAGCCGATCCGTCTATAGAACTCCCTTGCCGCCTCGTTGGAGGTCCGTACCTGGAGGTTGACTTTCGGACAGCCAAGATCGCGCAGTCGTCTCTCGGCCTGGTCCATGAGCAAGCGCCCCAGTCCCCGACGCCTCAGGTCAGGGTGGACGGCGAGGTAATTGATCCAGCCCCGGTGGCCCTCATAGCCAACCATGACGGACCCGATCAATCGGCCGTCCTGTTCGAGCACAAGGAGGTTCTCCGCGTCGCGGGCCAACTTGCGTTCGATGTCTCGGCGGGGGTCGTTCCAAGGCCGCGTCAGCTCGCAGATCGACCAGAGGGACACGAGTGCCTCGCGGTCGCCCGGCCGGTATGTCCGTAGGACGGGGTCCACGGCATCTGTCTACCAGCCCGGATGGGTTCGCCGGGGACGTATTCCTCGCATCCGGCGTCCCGTGCCAACGGCGGCCCGAGCCTATATTGAAGCCATGATCCGATCTCGGTACCGCGTCATCGCCGGAGCGTTCGCCGGAGCTCTCACCGTGGCTTCCGCTTCCGGCCTGTCAACGATCGCCAATCTCCGCCACGTCTCCGGCGCCTCATCTTCTGTCACGGCCGAGGCGAAGGCCATCAACATGAAGGTGCAGGACCTGTCGGCAAGCATCAAATGGGCCGTAGAGCAGTCTTCTGCCACGCCCAAAGGCGAGGCGGCGATAGCCAAGCAGGCGGTCGCCTGCCTAGCCAAGACCGGCCCGGTGAGCCCAGATCCATTCGGGGCGAGCGGAGTGACCGGAGGCGTCGTCCTTGTCGACGTCTCATCGCCGACCTACTACGAAAAGAGCGCCACGCTCACGCACCTGCCGAGCGCCGACTCCGAGGTCGTGTTCCAGAAGACCGCATCCGGTGCTCTCGCCGACCTTGCCGCAGTGGGCCACAAGCCGTCGCTTGTTTGTCTCGGGGACCAGCTGGCCGCGGACAGTTCCCTTCAAGGCGCCGGCAAGGGCGTCAAGGCCAAGGGGAGCTTCTTGCCCGCCCCGCGTTACGGCGGGGGATCAGGGGGCCTCCACATCCGGTTCTTGGAGTCGGGCGGCAACCTTCCGGCCGGTCTCGACATCTACGACGACGAGTACTTCTACGTTGAGGGCCAAGCCGAGGTCTCCTTGACGTTCATCAACCTCGGCTCGGCCTTCAACTCGAGCTGGGCCGCCTCGACCATCTCCAAGGTGATGGCGCGGGCCAAGTCGGAACTCGGGTAGGGCTGAGCGCCCTCGCCGGCTACTTCGAAGCGGGCGGGAGGATCTCCACGTCGTCGGGGACCCTTCTCGAGTGCCAGAAGCCGAACACCACGAGGATGAGCATCAGGCCGGCGAGGATGAAGGCCGCGATCCCGGCCCAAAGTGAGATCGTCCCGAACGTGCCGAAGGCGTAGGCCTCGAGCAAGAGGCCGCGCAGGGTCGTTCCCTCGAAGGCAGTCGTTGCCTCTGATTTGAGTGCCGCGTTGTCAGGATTGGCCAGGAGGGCCGCGCTGATCTTGGCGTACACGCCCCCGTAGGGCATGCCGGCCACGTCGCTTTGGATCTTCTGCGCGTAGGCGTTCGCCTGCGCGCCCGTGAGGACCTGTTGTCCGGCGTACTGGAGGAGGTACGGCCTTTGCGCCGGGGTGATGTCAGCCTTGGCCGGGAAGAATATGTCCTGTTGTGCCAACTGGTTGTGCACGCTCGAGTTCGTGAAGCTCTGCGCCCACATCAACAGGGCTCCCGCCACCACCAGCACAGCTACGACCAGCAGGCCGCCTGCACTGACCAGGACATCGAACACCTTGCGTCGCATCGGACGTACCCTCCCGCTTTGGATTGTTAGTGAATCGGATAGGTCAATGAATTAGCCGGGCATACTACGGATGAAGCTGGCAGGGGCTAGCTGTCAGCACCGTTCCTTCACACAGGGCCAAGTGCCGTCGGCCTCCTAAGCCGGGTGAGACTCGGCCAGTCCCGGAACCATGAGGTCCCTGGCGGCTTCTCGGAGCAGGTCCGCCAGCACCTTCGACGGGACTTCGGCGAACACGTCACCCACCAGATCCAAAAGACCCATGACGGCATTGAACCCGCACGCCATGCGCACGCGGTCTCGCAGAGGGATCTCCTGGTCCGAGAGCGCCGCGTGGAACCAGTCCTCGAGCAGGTCGTGCTCGGACACATGGCGTTCCTGGTGCAGGTTCCCGATGGCGACCCGGTTGCGCTCCTGGAGGATGAACAGGTCGTGATACTCGAGGATCTCGTCGATGAGTTGGTCCAGCAACGCCATCCAGGTTTCCGACGAGTGCGCCGACAGCTGAACGGTGCTGAGGGCCTCGCGTCCGACCTCGTGCAGCTTGTAGTGCAACGCCATCAAGATGTCCTGCTTGCTGGCGAAGTGGTAGTAGATGGACGCCTTGGAGAAACCCAGCCTCTCGGCGATCTGGCGGATGGACGTCGCGTCGTAGCCCTGGGTATTGAACAGTTCAAGAGCTATGTCGAGGATCCGCTGGCGCGTGTTGGGATGGCCGGCCGAGCCGGACTCGGTAGGCTGCGTTAAGCCAGCTTCTCTGCTCTCGGAGTACGACACGTCCTGGTCAACCTCGCTTTACTTGACGGTCGGTCAGATACGACTTACTATCCGTTCGGTAAGTATACGTGAACAACTGACTGGCAGGAAGAGATGAAGAAGCGGATTCCAGGCGTCGTGCTTGTTGCCCTGTTGACCACAGGGGTGTTCGCGGGTCCCGTGTTCTCGGCACCGGCGACGAAGAAGATCACATTCTCCAGCAGCTACACGGGCAAGGCCTCGTTGCTCATCAACAACGGCAATGCCACGATCTCCTCGGTGACGGGTTCTGGCAAGAACTCGCTCTTCGGCGCCAGCAAGGTCAGCGGCAGTGGCTCCGCTGCAGCCTCGCAGCAATGCGACCCCTTCGGCGGCAAGGGAAGCATCGCAGGTGGCGCCAACAAGATCCTGTTCACAGTCACCCGTTCCAGCTCGCAACAGGGGTGCACCAACGGTGAGAGCGGTCCCGTTACGGTCACATTCCATGGTGTCGCCGTCGCCACAGGAGGTGTCGGCGCCGCCAGTGACGCATCCGGGAGCCTCAAGTTCAAAGGCACCCTGAAACTTGGCGGAACCAGCGGATCCCAAAACGGGTCCTTCACCGTCACTCTCAGCGGAACGCTGAGCGTGAAGGCCTGATCCAGAACCTAGACCTGACAAGAGGGAGGATGGCATGAAAAAGCTCATAATCACGGTTGCCGCCGGGCTGGTAGCGATCGGGGGTGTCGTCGCCGTCGCCGTGGTTGGAGCTGGTGCAGGAGCCGCCACCGGTCACGCCGGAGCGGCCACGACCACGACGACCACGACCCTGGCCCCGCCCGTCCAAGGCGCCGGGGCACACAGTGTGTTCTTCTCCGTGGACACAGTTCAAGGCGCTGGTGGAAGTGTCAAACTCGCCGCCGATGCGGCCTGCTCGATGACGAACCTGTTCCAACGTGGCGAGGTCGTCGTATTTCGCATGTGGGGCGTCCACGTGACCTCAGGGGGCAACGACCTCACCAACGTGACGGTCAAGGACGCCTACGTGAACGTCCCGGGCCTGCCCGCGATCCCGTTGGTCTACAGCACGCACCCGACCAAGCCGGCTGTGTCGTACTGGACGGCCGCCTGGCCGGTGGCCAAGACCTACCCACTCGGTGTCGTGAACTACAGCGTCACGGTCATCACGAACCCGGTGCCGTCAGGGCTTACCGCCGCCATTCCCTCCGAGAAGGGCGTTTTCATGCAGCAGGACTCGCCGCAGGTGGCGTCGATGCTCACGATCGAGCCCAGCAGCTAGCAGGGCTGTTCACAAGGCCTTGAATCGAGAGGTCGCTTGCCGTACGGTCAGCCGGCGGCGGGCGACCTCTCGAACTTTTGGACGTGTCTCTGGGTGGAATCCACCGTTACGGTCGTCGACAAGACGACGCGGTCTGCCCCAATCTGGTCGAGCGACTATTCAAGCGATTAATCAAAGGTGAGAGGAAAGCTGATTATGAGGTATTTGAAACGCCAACCCCGAAGTGTGCTGATCGGGCTGACGGTAGGTGCCGTGGTCCTGTTTTCTTGTGTTGCTACAGCAAGCGCCGCAACCTCGGGCAAGTCCTCCCGCCCTTCGTCTGCGCACGCCGCCCCGTCCACCGTTAGCTTCACAACGCTTCGCTCACCCGCGATCCCGGGAGTGAGCCAGCTCCCAGGTCCAGTCGCGAGCCCCGCGCGGCCGAGCCCGACGATGGGGATCCTCCAGGTGAGCCCCGATGAGGGTGTCGCCGGGACCCCGCTCACGATCTCCGGCGCGCACCTGGCTGCCAACGCCAACGTCGAGCTGACGTGGTCGACGGCGAATGCGACATGGCTGGTGCAAGCCAAGCCGGACACTGTGAACTACCTCGGTCGCTCCGACACCCTGTTCGCAGTCGTGCTCGACAAGACGACCACCAACGCCAAGGGTTCGTTCCGCGTGTCGCTCACGGTGCCGCAGGACTGGGGCGGCCTGCACGACATATATGCCGTCGTGAATGGCGTGGAAGTAGCTCACGGCGGGTTCATAACGCTGCGAACCGTCACAGTCACCCCGACCAGTGGCCCGATCGGCACGCCGATCACTATCACCTACAGCGGCCTCGGTGCCACCTTGTACACAGGCGGGGCGTCCCTGCTCTGGGACAACCACTACGTGGGCGAGATGATGGCCAACTGGACCCGCGGGGTGGCGAAGGCGACCATCCGTGCGGCTGGGCCGGTCGGCAAGCACACGATCCAGATCGGCAACGCCATCAGCTACCTGTACCTGAACGTGCCGCAGTCGCCCATCCCCTACACCAACGGCGCCACGGTCACCTTCACTGTGACCAAGGACGATGGCCCACCGCCTTCCTCCATCGACTGGCCGGTCAGCGTCGCTCCGACGTTGAGCGCCCGCACGACGCTGGAGGAGAGCGGACTGTCTGCCAGCAGCGGCGTGCAGGCAACTCTCGCCACCACGAGCGGCCGTGTGAACACCAGGGTTGATCTCACGGCCACCGGGTTGTCGTCGAACGCCGCCGTGCAACTGGTCTGGTCCTCGGTTGTCGGCAACCGGGTCAATTGCGCGAGCACGTGCTGGGTATTCGTGTCGCAGCCCTTGGGATCAGCGACCCCGTCGGGCGGAACGCTCCATTCGAAGGTCACGGTTCCGGACGGCCTCGGCGGCTGGCACGTCGTAGAGCTCGTGCAGAAGGGCAAGATCCTCGCCGAGGTGCCCTTCTACGTGATGGAGAGCATCGTCGGACGAGGCCTGTCCTCGATCGTCGTGAAAGAAGGCCAGACCTTCACGATCCACTTGAAGGGCGTTGGCTGGACCCAGCTCGACAACACCGTCACGGTCGACTACGACAACAGCTACATCGGTTACGGCTGCGGCTTCAACTCGAACGGGGACGTCCTGTTGCACCTGACCGCGACGGGTGGTCCCGGTACGCACCTGATCGACCTGTACCCGATGCTCTACACGTTGTCGCCGTCGTTCGCGTCGACGCCCTACGGCATGGTGCCGGTGCTCACTTACGCCCAGGACGAGCCCGCACTCGCGCTCGGCTACCACCTGCCCGCGTTCCGGTTCGCGATCACCGTCGTCAAGTAGCCGCCGGTCACGAAGTGGTCGGTAGATCGCGCCTCTCGCGTTGAGCGAGAGGCGCGATCTCCACACCGGTGAGCCGGGCGATGGGCGCCGGCAGCCACCAGTTCCAGCGTCCAAGCATTGTCATCAGGCTCGGCATCAATAGGCCGCGAACGATCGTCGCGTCGATGAGGACACCTAGCGCGAGCCCGGCGCCGATCTCCTGCAGGCCCGCGACGTGCCCGGCCACAAGCCCCGAGAGCGCGCCGACCATGATCAACGCCGCGGCACTGACGACCCGGCCGGTATGGGTGAGACCGTCCGACACGGCGCGCCTGTTGTCGCCGTAGCTGTCCCACGACTCGCGCATGCGCGTCACGAAGAAGACCTCGTAGTCCATCGAGAGGCCGAAGAGCATCGCGAACAGGAAGATGGGCACCCAGCCCTCGATCTGGGAGACGCGATAGAGCCCGAGCACGTCGGCCCCGACGCCGAAGCGGAAGATCACCACGAGCAGGCCATAGCTGGCGGCAACCGAGACGCCGTCGAGCACCACGGCCATCAGTGGGAGCAGCAGCGACCGGAACGCGCGCAGCAACACGAGATAGGCGAGCGCCAGCACCAAAAGGACGATCCAGGGAAAGACCCCGTAGACGCGAGACAGGAAGTCGGCTCCCTGAGCAGGCGCACCGCCGACGTAGATGCTTAGGCCGGGGGGGAAGCGGGCCGCGGGAAGGAACTTCGAGCGGATCTGGTGCACGAGCAGCTGGGTCGCCTCCTGGCCGAAGTCGTGCCGCCCGACGATGATCATCTGGCGGTAACGGTCGGTGGAGTCGACGTAGGGCGCTCGCGAGCCGATCGCGACGACGAACACCTCGGGATCGTTCAACAGATCGTGGGCGAGTCGGAGTGTCGCGGCGGAGATCGCCTGTCCGTCCGCCCTGCCCGGAGCGCCCGCGTCGAGCACGACCTCGATCGGGGTGATCACCCCGGGTCCGATCCGGTTGCGGAGAAGATCAAGAGCGCGCGCGGACTGGATGCTCTGCGGGATGGCCACGACAGACCCAGGGGTGAGCTCGAGCCAGAGGGCCGGCACGGCCGCGGCGAACAGCACAGCAGCCGAGCATGCCAACACGACAGCGGGGCGCCGCATGACCATCGCCGCGAGACGCGACCACAGGGCGCGCTCGACCCCGCTGCCTTCCCTGGGACGCGAAAGGCGGACACGACGCATGCCGCGTCGTCCGAGCAGCGACAAGAGAGCGGGTTGCAAGGTGAGTGCGGCGCCGATCGACACGAGCGGGACGACGAGCCCCGCAAAGCCGAGTGAGCGGACGAAGGGCACCGGGACGATGAGCACGACCGACAGGCCCACGGCGACCGCGATGCCCGAGAAGACCACCGTGCGCCCCGCGCTTGCCATTGTGGCGACGATCGCGTCGTCGACGGCTCTTTGCTCGTCGGCCAGTTCTTGCCTGAACCTGTGGACGACCAGCAGCGAGTAGTCGACCGCGATCCCGAGTCCGATCAGCTGGATGAGGTTCGGGACATAGAGCACCATCAGGAACTCGTGTGCCAGGGCGAAGATGATCGCGAGCGCGGTCGTCGTCGTGCCGGCGGCCACGGCGAGCGGAATCAGGAGCGCAACCGAGGGGCCGAGGACGAGGGACAAAAGGACCAGCGCGGCCAGGACAGCGATGACCTCGCCCCTGTGCAGGTCGGCTGTCAGGATCGGTTCTATGTCGTACTGGAGGGCGGGAGCTCCTGTCACATAGGCGTCGGTCAGTCCCGCCGCTTTGAGGGAGCGGCGCAAGGCGCCCGTGTAGGTTGCCGCCCGTTGCAAGTCGAGTGATGTGCTGATGTTGCCGTAGAGGACTCCGGTCACTTCTCGCAACGGCATTACGTGGGCGGTGGGCACGGCGCGTGCGGCAAGAGCGAATCGCTTGTCCATGGCGCGGAGAACCGGGGCCGACGGGTTCGACACACGGAAGACGACAGTGAAGGTGCCTTCGACGTTCTCCCCGAAGTGCTGCATCAAGATCGCGTCGGCCCGTCCCGAGTCGCTGCCCGGGACCGCGAGCGAGGTCGAGAGCAGCCTCGGCAGGGCTAGGGCCGAGAAGGTGCCCACGATGATCATCGCGATCCAGAACGTGATCACCAAGATGCGCCAGCGAATCACCACGCGGGTCCATCGCTCGAGCATTGGTGCTACATAAGCACCAGCTTCGGACGTGTGCTGACTATCGAGGACGAGGCGGACGGCGCACCAGTTCTCGGTGACGACCGCGGAAGCGGAGACGGCCTCCCCTGCGGAACCCAACACCCTGGTGGGCCGGCTTCGTCAGTCCTGTTCAGGGCGCACTTCTGGTGCCACGAGGCCTCCGCCGATGGCTTCTCATCAACCGGCACGGGAGCGCCCATCCCCGACAAGGTCGACCTCGACGAGGCGCTGGCATGACTGAGGCAGGAGGGGCCGACGGTGCCGATCGTCGCCTGCACCTGCCCGAGCTCGCAACAGCGCCATGCCGGGCTTCAGGTTGCGAAAGTCCCGGGGCGACCCGAGGCCACCTTTCGTCACGGCGGCCGATCCGTCACCTGCCATCGCGTGCCTGGTGCCTCGCGCGCTTTGACTGCGGCGCGCTCCGGCGGACGAAGAGAGCTCGTATATTCGAGCCTTCGGCCCATGTCTGTGGTGATGGCATTGCCGCGCCAAAACCTCTTGAAGTGGCAGCGAGACGTCAGTATTATTCCGGGACCTGCTGTGCACGGTCCCGGCGCGTGGCGAGGAACGCCGGGACCGTTGCGCGTCCGGCTCTGGACGAGGCTGCGCGGCCGAAAACGCGGCTGACCGGAACCTAATTGCCCTGTATAACCATTTGTGGGTGCACGATCCCATGCTTCCCTCGCAAGGCAGTGGCGGTCGTGCACCCACAGCGGGCCCCTCCGGCGCCGCCTCGAGCATGGCGCGGCGGCTGTCCGGACCGATCCCGCCGCACGCCACCTGTCCGGGGCGCCGCAAGGCAATGTGAGGCTACGGCCCCGCGGCGTAGGGGCTTTCGCCCCTACCGCGGCGCGGCGGTGCCCTTTACCCTGCCCTTATGAAGGAGGGGGGCTGAGTTATGCGTTTCTTCATTGAGGACTCGGTCGACATTTCGTGCCCGTTCGAGACCGTGCGGGGGCGTTTTGCTGGTGACGGAGCCTGGTTTGCTCCGCTCGCCAGCGCAGCCGAGGGCGAAGGCGAAGAGCTCTACCTGCGCGTCGGGCCGTCGTGGGCGAGCGGGCGGGTGCAACGGGAAATCCGGGTGATCCACGGCCCGGCCCGTGACCTGGGCGTGGCCGTCGTCGTGCCGGTGTCTTGGCAGGCGAGTGCGCTGCCTGCCCTGTTTCCCATACTCGAGGGCGAGGTTGAGCTCCTGCCGCTTTACCCGGAGCGATGCCGTGTCTCGCTGTTTGCCTTCTATGAGCCGCCGTTCGGCCAGCTCGGAGGCCAGTTGAACCGGGCGCTGTTGCACCGCGTCGCTCAAGCGACGGCTCGTTGCTTCCTCGGACGGGTGCTCGAGCGGCTCGAGGCTGAGAACCCCGGCCGCCCTGCAGCGTCGCGATCCCAGCAGAGCTGATCCTTAGGGCGGCCATCGCGTCGACAGTCGCGCGCCGCGGCGGGAACGGGCGCAGGCGGCTCGCGAGCTGGAAAAGGTCTTGCCGGGAGCGGACCTCGGGTTCCCGCCGATGCCCTGATTGGCGGTGCCCTTGCGACTGGGAGCGGTCGGGCACTGTTGGGGCTAGCGCGACGCCCCGCCTGTGAGCCCGAGTCGTCGCCGACCGGAGTGCCGAGCCACGGTCCCCAGCTTCGGGCGCGCCGGCTTCGAGTTGCCGGCGATGGCGACGGTACCGGGCGGAGTCTCCTGCGTTACGCTCAGCTCTCCAATTATGCGAACGGTTCTCCGTCCCTCGATTGCAGTGGCGGCGTTGCTCGCCATTGCCGTCGTCGCCCCCCTGGCGAGTGCTGCGAGTACCGCGACAGTGCCCACGCGCCGTATCCCCGCCACCGGTGGCACGATCAAGTGGGCAGTGATGGTTCACGCCGTCAAGACGTGTACCTGGTCGTCGTCGCCAAAGGTGGCTGGATTCGATGGAACTGTGAGGTGCCTGGACGGCAGGGAAATTCGACCGGCCACCTTCCTTGCGAACACTTCAACTGACGCGAAGGACTACATGCTCAACCTGGTCGTGCGTGGTACCACCACCACGGTCGATCACCTGAAGGTCGTCGAGGTCGGCAAGTCAGCGCCTAGCACCACTACGACTTCAGTCACCACGACGACGTTGCCATCGACTGGAACCAGTACTACGACCTCGACCACCACGACGACGCTGCCATCGACTGGAACTGGTACTACGACCTCGACCACCACGACGACGCTGCCGGCGACATCGTTCCCTGGCTTGACCTCCAACAACTGGTCTGGATACGTCCTCACCGGAGCGAGCGGCGGATATGAAGCGATAAGTGCCAGCTGGACTGTCCCGACCCTGGACTGCTCTTCGGTGCCGGGCGGATTCACATCGGACTGGGTGGGTGTCAACGGCGCTGGTGATCAGCCGGGTCTGTTCCAGGACGGGACGTCGTCGTACTGCCTGAACGGGCAGGAGAGCAGCTATGCCTGGTGGACGGATGAGGCTGAGGGTTACTCCGGCGTGTTCCTCTTTGCTGTCGCTTCCGGCGATGTCATTGACGCTAAGGCTTACCGGGATCCATCAGACTATTGGAACTACTCCGTCGACGACGTCACCAGCGGATCGTCGAACTCGGCCCCCGAGATTGACTCTGGCCCTGGAACCTCTGCCGAGTGGATAGCAGAAGATCCCGAAGACCCGACGACGAACGCGCTCTATCCTCTCGCGGACTTCGGGTCGGTGACCTTTGCGGACCTCGGCTTGCTGCTGCAGTCCGGCTCCTGGACCTTGCCGCCCTATTCCGATGCGTACGAGATGGTGACACCTGGCGGATCCGTCGAAGCGTTGCCTAGCCCCATGGAAGGCTCGAGCTCGTCGGCCGCCTTCACTGTCACTTATGAGGCATCCGGAGAGATGGATTCCACGGCGGTACTTGGGGCCGTGAAACACGCCCAGTCGACGTTCGTTTGGCCCGTAGCCAGAGTCCTTCGGCAGTCGAGAACTCGCTGACGAGGGAAGATGGCGTGCCCGGAGCGGGACTTGAAC
>Ga0181520_10003087_pt1 | contig 29742 bp, 24 predicted proteins | sample PEATcosm2014_Bin_29_FD_132451 | JGI IMG/M metagenome (GOLD analysis project Ga0181520, IMG submission 132451) | Peatland microbial communities from MTU Mesocosm Facility, Houghton, MI, USA - PEATcosm2014_Bin02_30_metaG | ecosystem: Environmental > Terrestrial > Soil > Wetlands > Peat | place...
GCGGCTTCGAGGAGGTTCTGAAGTCTTGCCCACTGCCAGAATGTCTGCATGATCTATGTACCTGGTATGAAGAAGAAATCGAGGCGTAGGCGATTCAGGCTCGAAACGGTGCTATGCATTAGTACCGGGTTCGGGACGAAGTGTCGCCGGAGAGTGAAACCATGACTCGGTTCCGACCACAAGAACAAGAAGGCAAGACCGGAGGGCCGGGACACTTCGGGGCCGCTCGAACCGCCCTATGGGCTGCGAGCCCGCCTATGTATCTGAGCGCCCTTCCGGCCCACCCGGTTGAGCTTCGAGCTCGAAGAGGTAGATGCCGTTTCGGCCCTTTTCCGGCAGGAGTCAAGAACGGACTCGTAGTCCAGGCTCCTGCCGGCGTCCGCTCGCGCGGGCGTACCCTCGGTCTTGCCGGATCAGGAGAAAATCTGCCATGAACACTGCAATGGTGCGTTACGTCGGCCTGGATGTCCACAAGCGGGTAGTCCAAGCCTGCATCGTGGATCAGGCCGGCAAGGTCGTCCACCGCGAACGGTTCGCCCTGTGCCGCCGCACCCTAGAGACGTTTGCCATGAAGGTTTTGCGACCCACCGACCACGTGGCGCTTGAGGCCACCACCAACTGCTGGGCCGTGGCCGACGTCCTGCGCCCATGCGTGGCCCGGGTCGTGGTCTCCAAAGCGGCCAGAACCGTGGGGTACTTTTACTTCGATCCCAACCTTGGTAACCTTGGTGCAGTACGCTTCCAGGGGGTATCCCGCCACAGAGGCATCTCGATGGTCAAACTGGACGAGTTCGTCACGATAAAGCAGGCAGCCAAGTTGCTGGGCGTGTCGGCCAACACCCTGCGAAATTGGCACCGCGACGCCAAGATTCCCGTCTACCGGAATCCGGTCAGCGGTTATCGGCTGTTCAAGAAGGCCGACTTGGATGAGCTCCTCCGGAAAATCGAGGAGTCAGGGAAGTACCCAAGTGGCTGGAGCCGACCACAGCAATCACCTCGGCATCCCCGTTGAAGCGGGCAACAGGACATCATGCCCATGTCAGTCTGAAGACGGCCCATGCGACTCATAAAGAACACAGGCAGCGACCGTGTGATCGACGAACTGCGCCAGACCCTTGCGCCGTCGTCATCGCTCGATCTTGCCTCACCGGCGTTTTCCCTGTTCGCTTTCGCCGAGCTGCGCGAGGTCTTGGAGAAGCTGGACGCCTGCCGCGTGGTGCTCCCCGAGACGAATAGCACCGACCTCGGACTGACCGGCTCCGATCATGACCTCGCCTTTCGGAATCGTCTTCAGATTCGCTGGCTCGCCCGCGAGTGTGCCACATGGATTAAGAAAAAGGTGGAGTTGCGAACGGCCCCGGTCTCGCTGCCGCAGTCCATCCTTATCGCTGGAACGCCGGAATCGGAGCTTCACCGGGTCATCACCGGCAACTGCGCTTTCACGACCGAAGGATTGGGCCTTACGCCGGGAAACCAGTTCAGCTTGATCCAGTGTTCCGAGCGGCCCGAGGAATCTGCCGTCCTGGGCTCGTGGTTCACGAGCCTTTGGAATACGTTGCCCGTCTCCGATCAGCACAAGGCTGCCTTCCTCTCACGCCTTCAGCGCCTCGTCGATCCGAGAGCCCCCTCGCTCATCTATTACCTGACCCTCTTCCACATCTTCAAGGACCTCGGCGACGAGCTGGACGAGGAACGCATCGTCAAGTCGGCCACGGGTATTCGCAACACCACGGTCTGGAAGAAGCTCTACAAGTTCCAGCGGGACGGCGTTGTCGGGGCCATCGACAAGCTGGAACGCCTGGGCGGTTGCATCATCGCCGACAGCGTCGGTCTCGGCAAGACCTTTGAGGCTCTCGCCATCATCAAATACTATGAGCTGCGCAACGACCGCGTACTGGTGCTGGTGCCCAAGCGACTCCGCGATAACTGGACGCTCTACAAGGCCAACGACCGCCGCAACTTTCTTGCCTCCGACCGCTTCAGCTACGACGTGCTCAACCACACCGATCTCCCCCGTGACGGCGGCAACTCCGGCGACATCGACCTGGCCCACGTCAACTGGGGCAACTACGACCTGGTGGTCATCGATGAGTCGCACAACTTCCGCAACAAGGCCACCCACAACGACCGCGAGACCCGTTATGACCGCCTGATGCGGCGGATCATCAAGGAGGGCGTCAAGACTCGCGTCCTGATGCTCTCGGCCACGCCGGTCAACAATCGGCTCGCCGACCTGAAGAACCAGATCGCCTTCGTGACCGAGGGCGACGATACGGCCCTGCTCGACAACGGTATCCCGAGTGTCGAGGCAACGGTGCGGCAAGCGCAGCTTCAGTTCAACCGCTGGCTCGCCTTGGAAGACGCCGACCGGCGCCCAACACGGCTGATGGACATGCTCGGATTCGACTACTTCAAGCTGCTCGACCTGCTGACGATCGCCCGTTCCCGCAAGCACATCGAGAAATACTACGGCACCCGCGAAACGGGCCGCTTCCCAGAGCGACTCAAGCCCATCAACATCAAGCCCGACGTGGACCTCGCCGGGGAGTTCCGCTCCATCCGTGACATTAACAACGAGATCCGTCGCCTCAACCTCAGCGCCTACGCGCCTCTGCGGTACGTCCTGCTGCACAAGCAGGCGGCCTACGATGCCAAGTACAGCACGCAGATTCGCGGCGGGGAGAGTTTCTTCCGCCAGGTGGACCGCGAAGAAAGCCTGGTTCACCTGCTGCGGGTCAATGTCCTGAAGCGGATGGAGAGTTCGGTCACTTCCTTTGCCCTCACGCTCACCCGCCAGCTCGCCGACGTGGAAGCGACCCTTGCAAGGCTGGAGGCTCACGCCGAGTCGGTCGAGGAGATCGACATCGAGGACGTGGACGTGGACGACCCGGCCTTCGAGAGCATGCTGGTCGGGCGCAAGGTCAAGGTCCTGCTCCGCGACGTGGATGGCGTCCGCTGGCGGCAGGATCTCGTCGAGGACCGCAACCGCCTCGCCACGCTCCTCTCGGCCGCGAAGCAGGTGTGCGCGGCGCGTGACGCCAAGCTCGCTGCTCTCCGCGAAGTTATCGAGTGCAAGTGCCGCCAGCCCATCAACGACGGCAACCGCAAGTTCCTCGTCTTTACCGCGTTTGCCGACACCGCCCACTACTTGTATCATGAGCTGTCGGATTGGGCACAGAAGGAACTCGGCCTGCACGCGGCTCTTGTCACGGGCGCTGGTCACAACCAGACGACCCTGTCGCACCTCCGCAAGGACTTCACCAGCATCATCACGGCCTTCTCGCCTCGTGCCAAGGAGCGTCCCGAAGACCTTGCCAGTGAGGGTGAAGTGGACCTGCTGATTGCCACCGACTGCATCAGCGAAGGCCAGAACCTCCAGGACTGCGATACGGTTATCAACTACGACATCCATTGGAACCCCGTCCGCATCATCCAGCGCTTCGGCCGGATCGACCGCATCGGGTCGTGCAACGAGCGCATCCAGCTCATCAACTTCTGGCCCAACATGGAGTTGGAGGAGTACATCAACCTTGAACAGCGGGTCAGCGGCCGTATGGTGCTGCTGGACATTTCCGCCACCGGCGAAGAGAACATCATCGAGCACCAGTCCGGCAACCAAATGAACGACCTGGAGTACCGCCGCAAGCAACTTCTCAAGCTCCAGGACGCCGTCATCGACCTCGAAGACCTCAGCAGCGGCGTCTCCATTGCCGACCTCACCCTGAATGACTTCCGCATCGACCTTTCGGGCTTCCTGAAGGAACACGCCGGACAGCTTGAAGCGATCCCGCCCGGCACTTTCGCCGTCACCACTACCCAGGGCGGCGACGAGACCGCCATCCCACCGGGCATCATTTTCTGTCTGCGAGCCGTGGGTGAGGCGGCGCTGAAGGCCATTGAGCCAGGCTATCCGTTGGCGCCGCACTATGTTGTGCACGTCGGCGACGACGGTGCCGTCCTGCTGCCGTTCACCCAGGCCAAGCAGACGCTCGACCGCCTGAAACGGCTCTGCCTTGGACGGGACATCCCCGATGCCGGGGCCTGCGCCCGTTTCGACAAGGCGACCAAGGATGGCAAGGACATGCGGGTCGCCCAGGACCTGCTCGCCAAAGCAGTTGCCTCCGTCATCGGTAAGAAGGAGGAACGCGCAGTTGCCAGCCTGTTCACGCCCGGCGGCACCCACGCGATGAAGGGCGAGTTCCAGGGCATTAACGACTTCGAGGTGGTCACCTTCCTGGTCGTGCTGCCTGAAGCCAACGGGGAGGCGGTGCCATGAGCGGCAGAATGGGGATCTTCGTTAGTTCGGTCCAGAAGGAACTCGCCGCCGAGCGCCGGGCGATGAAGGACTTCATCGAGGGTGACCCGTTGCTCCGGCAATATTTCGATGTCTTCCTCTTCGAGGACTTGCCTGCCGGCAATCAAACACCGAACCAACTTTACATTGGTCAAGTGGATAAGTCTTCTGTCTACCTGGGGATCTTCGGCGATCAGTACGGCTGGGAAGACACCGAGAGCATTTCGCCCACGGAGCGCGAGTTTGACCGCGCCACACTCAAGAAGAAGCCCCGCCTCGTCTTTGTGAAGGGAACGAACGATGCACAGCGTCATCCGAAGATGCTTGCCCTTATCAAGAAAGCCGAGCGGCAACTGACCCGGCGGCGGTTCGGCGATGTGTCCGACCTGACCGGCAAGGTTTACGCCAGTCTTATCCAGCATCTTGAGCAACGCGGCGTACTGCCCCATCGGCCGTTCGACGCCGCCGCTTGCCCGAGAGCAACGCTGAAGGACATCGACGCCGACAAGATCGCCTGGTTCATCGAGCGTGCCCGCCAGGAGCGGAACTTCGCCCTCAAGACCGACACGCCCCCAGACCAGACGTTGATACAGTTGAATCTGCTCGACGACAAGAACCTGACCCATGCGGCGGTGTTGCTGTTCGGCCGGAACCCGCAGAAGTTCCTGCCCTCCGCCGAGATCAAGTGTATGCACTTCCATGGCACCGAAGTGGTCAAGCCGATCCTCGACTATAAGGTCTTCAAGGGCACCGTCTTCGACCAGGCAGACCAGGCCACGGATTTCGTGTTCACCAAGCTCGCTCGATCCGTCGGCACCCGCGACTCCGGCGTGGCTGCTCCGGTCGCCTATGAGATGCCGAAGCGGGTGGTCGCCGAGGCCGTCGTCAATGCCCTCGTCCACCGTGACTACGCCTCTCGGGCCGCCGTGCAGGTCTATGTGTTTGCCGACCGCGTTGAGGTATGGAACCCTGGCGAGTTGCCGCCCAGCCTCACGCCTGAGAGGCTCCGCCAGCAACACCCCTCGCTGCCGGGCAATCCGCTGGTTGCCGAGTCGATGTTCTTGGCACACTACATCGAGAAGGCGGGCACCGGCACACTTGATGTCATTGAGGGCTGCCGTGAGTCCCACCTGCCGGAGCCGGAGTTCCAGCAGGACGGCGATCACTTCATTATCCGCCTGTGGCGAGACCGTTTCACGGTCGAACTGCTCGATTCGCTCGTGCTGACGGAGCGGCAGAAGCAGGGCGTGGCGCAGGTGAAACAGAACGGGCGGATTACCAATGCCGAGTACCAGAGGTTGACCGGCCTGACCAGGAAGACCTCTGCCCGTGACCTGGACGCCCTCGTCGATAAGGGCGTGTTCAGGCGGATTGGGGAAAAGCGCGGAACCTATTACGTCCTGGCGGGAGGGAAATGAGCCATGTATGGGACATTTGGGACATCCTCGTCACTGCCGTGGCCAAGCCCAATACCCCCCGTCGCTGTTTCGGGAATGGGACATTTATGGGACAAATGGGACATCACCGAGCCGGTCGGGCCCCGCGCGGGACCAAGTGAGGCCCAAGTCGAGCCTCAAGTTGCCGTAAGCACCGCCTTGAGAGCTCTTAAAACGTCCCAGAAACCCCTCAAATGCCTCACCGGCGACCGCGCAAGTCACCGCGCCGGTCGGCACCAAGCTGGCACCAAGCCGGCACTAAGTCCGCAGCAAGCCGTTGTGCCGAAATCGGACGTAGACCGGACAGATCGGCCGCCCGCTGGTCGTCGGACGGAGGGCAGGATATGAGCGGGACCGGCGATAACCCGATCATCGGCGGGCCGGCGACGACCGGCAACGGCACCATCGTCGGCGCCGACACCGCGGCGACCGACGCCGGCAACAGCACGGCGAAGGGCAGCAGCAACACGACGACGAGCGGCAGCACCGGCACGACGACGACCACTACCACCGGCAACAACAACGGCAACACCATCATCATCAACGCCCTGGCGCTGCCGCCGGATGCCCGGCTGGACCGGCGGGTGCCCAAAAGGCTGCTGCTGGAGCAGGGGGCGCCCACCGCCGCTGACAGGCGATACCTGCAAGACGGCGTCGAGGAAATGGTCTGGGTTGCGGCCCTGAAGCCCACCAACACCGGTGTACCGGCCTTTCGGGACGCCGTGCGCGAGTACCTGGAGATCGCCGTGCTCAGCGTCGAGCTGCGCCCGGCCGCCAAGCCACCCCGCCTAGTCGAATTGATCCACCGGACGGTCCCCTACCCGGTCGTGCTCGTGGTCGCCCACGGCGATACCGTCAGCCTGTCGCTGGCCCACAAACGGTGGTCGCAGGGCGAGAAGGGTAAGGTCGTCATCGAGGACGTCCGTCGCACGGCCCCGTTCCAGCCCGACGCACCTACGGCGGAAGATGCCGCATTTCTGGCCAGCCTACCGCTGGCCAGCCAGCCCTCCCGCGACCTTTATTCCGTCTATCAGGGCTGGCTCGACCGCGTGGCGGCGCTGGAGGCCGCCCAGATTACCGGAATGTTCACGCCGCCGAAGACCGCCGACCGTGCTGCCGCCGTGCGTGACGGCTTGGAGGTCCACTCCCAGCTTGAGCGCGACCTGACCGTCTTACGGGCCAGGGCGAAGAAGGAGAGGCAGATCAACCGCCGGGTGGAATTGAACCTCGAAATCAAACGGTTGGAGGCTGAACTCGTCGCAATCAGCCGCTCATTGACGGGGGAAATATGAGTGCGAACTTGGCTCACGCCAGTTTATTACACCTGACAGTGCCGAGCGTGATTCCTCGGCAACACAACCTTTTTCTTATTCTGGAGGCGTTTGTATGAGCACAGCCAACTGCGTTCTTGTGTTCTTCAAGGAGATCCGGCTTGGCGATGTGAGAAAACACCAGGCCGAGTCGAGCGACTCCAATACAGGTGGAGGGGCACGCGATCTACGGGCCGCGCCCGCAGCGGCTTTTCAACAAGTGCTGGAGCGCATGTTCAGACATCCAGGCCCGGTGGGCGGTGTCACCCAAGGACTTGTCCAGTGGACGACGGGTTCTGGCGAGCAACAAAACGCCACCGTAGAACTTTGGCCTCCAACTGATGCTCGGGACAACGAGCTGCGTCTAGCTAGGTTCTATGAAATTAGCGGGTGGGGCGTGGACGAGCAAGAGTACAATCAGGCCCTCACGACTGGTGAACGGTGGTTCTACGTATTGGAGCTTCACGCAGACAACACCGTTTGGGCGAGGGTACTTCATCAAGGAAACATCAACCGTGAAGATCCGCTAGTCGCGAAGCATCTCCGAGAACGAATGGCAGCGACCCCCCGAAACCAGTCCGTACGCGGTGCCGTTGATTTGGTAACCGGGCAGATGTTCCCATAGTCTGCATCCCTGGTTGTGACATCCTTGTCAAGCTCACTGGCGGTCTGTGCGGCTCTCGGATAGTATTCGGGAAGCCTGATCTTCGAGCTACCCCCGAGGAAGGAAAGATGCAACCACTTACCGACCAAGACCCCGAAACCAAATCCCTGGACCGCGTCGCGGAGAACATGGAGCAGCTCAAAGCCCTATTCCCGGAAGTCGTCACCGAGGGGAAGATCGACTTCGAGGTGCTCAAGCAGTTGCTCGGCGGCAAGGTGGACGAGCGTGAAGAAAAGTTTGGCCTCAACTGGAATGGCAAGCGCCGTGCTCGGCAGATCGCTCTGACGCCTTCCACCGGCACGCTACGTCCGTGCCCAGAGGACAGCGTGGATTGGGACACCACAAAGAACCTGATGATCGAGGGCGACAACCTGGAGGTCCTGAAGCTCCTCCAGAAGTCCTACGCTGGGAAGGTCAAGCTCATCTACATCGACCCGCCCTACAACACGGGAAACGACTTTGTTTATCCCGACGATTTTCAAGACAACATCCGCAACTACCTCGAACTCACGGGCCAAATGGACAGCGAAGGGCGTAAGATCAGTTCTAACACCGAAGCCTCTGGTCGCTTCCACACAGACTGGGTCAACATGATGTATCCACGGCTGCGAGTCAGCCGACAACTTCTGTCGCAGGATGGGGCGTTATTCATTTCTTGCGATGATGGCGAAGTTGCGAACCTGCGTCTTCTGTTGGACGAAATCTTCGGGGCGGAGAACTTCGTTGCCCAGTTTGTCTGGAAGGCTCGGCAGTTCACAGATGCCCGCGCGGTTACGAATATCTCGACCGATCACGAATATATCCTGGCCTACGCGAAAGATGCGGGATTCGCGGTGCGTGGAGTGGGACGCGATGAAACGAAGTTCGCTAATCCAGACGACGATCCGCGTGGGGCTTGGATGAGCCGGAGTCTTCTCGGTCTAGCAACTCGTGAGCAACGGCCTAACCTGCACTACGACATAGTTGATTCAGAGACTGGGCACAGGTTTCCGCCGAATCCATCTACGGGGTGGCGATACTCTCGTGAGAAGATGGAACAGTTGATTAAAGACAAGTGCATCCTCTTTCCCAAGAAGGAGGATGGGCGTCCGCGCGAGAAAAAGTTTCGCAAGGATATGACGGCGGAGTTTATCGCTTTTCGCACGATCATCGAGAACACCCATACGGCCGATGGAACGCAGGAGATACGGTCGCTGTTCGGAGCGGAAGTATTCAGTTTCCCCAAACCAGCGGAGCTGATTCGCCAAATGATCGAGCAAGTGGTACGGCCAGGCGAAATCGTGATGGACTTCTTCGCTGGTTCTGGCACTACTGCTCACGCGGCTTGGCTCCAAAACGCATCTGACGATGGCAATCGAGCCTGGATTCTTGTGCAACTCCAAGAGCTGCTCGATCCCAAAAATAGGGACCAGCGGGTCGCGGCTGACTTCTCCGATCAACTCCGAAAGCCGCGTAACATTGCGGAGTTGACAAAGGAACGCCTGCGCAGGGCTGGGAAGAGGATTCGGGAAGAGAGCCCCATGTTCGCAGGCGACCTTGGCTTCCGCGTCTTCAAGCTGGCCTCCAGCAACATCCGGGCATGGGAGCCGGACCGCGACAACCTTGCGACGACGCTGGAAGAACACGCCGATCACCTGAAGACTGACCGCACCGAGTCGGACATCCTCTTCGAGCTACTCCTCAAACTCGGGCTCGACCTCACCGTGCCCATCGAAGAGAAGTGCATCGCGGGCAAAACGGTCCACAGCATCGGCGCCGGTGTGCTCCTGGTCTGCCTGGCTGAGAAGATCACCACGGCCGAGGTAGAGCCTCTGGCGATGGGCATCGCCGCGTGGCACAGGGAGCTGGCACCGGCGGGCGAATCACAGGTCGTCTTCCGCGATAGCTCCTTCACCCGGCCTTCCGCGAAGGAAGGCGAACCGCCTAAATCTGACGACGTGGCCAAGACCAACCTGACCGCCATCCTCCAGCAGAACGGGCTGGAAAGCGTGAGGAGCCTGTAGGGGGATGACAATGAAACTGCATTTCGAGCCGAACCTCGACTTCCAGCACGATGCCATTGAGGCTGTGTGCGACCTATTCCGGGGACAGGAGACTTGCCGCACGGAGTTCACAGTCACTATGGACGCAGGGCGGCAACTCACCCTGCCGGGAATCGAGAATGACCTAGGCATCGGCAACCGCCTGCATCTGCTAGACGAAGAAATCCTGGCCAACCTGGGCGACATCCAGCTCCGCAACGGCTTACGCCCGTCGCCTTCGCTGGCCTCGGGCGATTTCACCGTCGAGATGGAGACTGGCACCGGCAAGACTTACGTCTACCTGCGAACCATCTTCGAGCTGAACCGGCGGTACGGCTTCACCAAGTTCGTCATCGTAGTTCCATCGGTGGCCATCAAGGAGGGTGTCTACAAGACGCTCCAGATCACAGAGGAGCACTTTCGCACCCTCTACGCCAACGTGCCCTTCGATTACTTCCTTTACGACTCTGCCAAGTTGGGGCAGGTGCGGAACTTCGCCACCAGCCCGCACATCCAGATCATGGTGGTGACGGTGGGCGCCATTAACAAAAAGGACGTCAACAACCTCTACAAGGACAGCGAGAAGACGGGCGGCGAGAAGCCTATCGACTTGATTCGGTCCACGCGGCCGATCCTAATCGTGGACGAGCCACAGAGTGTGGACGGCGGCTTGCAGGGCCAGGGCAAGCAGGCCCTGGGCGCCATGGACCCGCTCTGCACCCTCCGCTACTCGGCCACACACGTCGATAAGCACCACATGGTCTACCGGCTGGATGCGGTGGATGCCTACGAACGCAAGCTGGTCAAGCAGATCGAGGTGGCCGCTGCCGCCGTCGAGGGCTCACATAACAAGCCTTTCGTGCGGGTGCTGGCCGTCAGTTCCAAACGCGGCACCATCACGGCCAAGGTCGAATTGGACATGGAGACCGCCACCGGTGTCCAGCGCCGGGAAGTGACCGTGCAGGACGGCGATAACCTGGAGCTAGTCACCAGCCGTGCGGTCTACCATGACTGCCGAGTAGGCGAAATCCGAACCCAGAAGGGGAAGGAGTTCCTGGAGCTGCGCGTGCCTGGCGGCGAGCATTATCTCAAAATTGGCCAAACCTACGGCGACGTGGAACCGCTGGCGATGCAGCGGGAGATGATCCGCCGCACGATCAAGGAGCACCTGGACAAGGAGTTGCGGCTTGCCCCGCTGGGGATCAAGGTCCTGACGCTGTTCTTCATCGACGCGGTCCAACGGTATCGGAAGCACGACGAGGACGGGAACCCAGTGAAGGGCGACTACGCGCTGATCTTTGAGGAGGAGTATCGCCGCCTGGCCAGGCACCCGGATTACCAAAGCCTGTTTGCGGAGGTAGACGTGGCAACGGCCGCTGCTGACGTGCATAACGGCTACTTCTCCATCGACAAGAAGGGTGGCTGGACGGACACGGACGAGAACAACCAGGCGAGCCGCGATAACGCCGAGCGGGCCTACAGCTTGATTATGCGGGAGAAGGAGAAGTTGCTAAGCTTCGAGATCCGGCTGAAGTTCATCTTCTCCCATTCCGCACTGAAGGAAGGCTGGGACAATCCGAACGTCTTCCAGATTTGCGCTCTGCGCGAGATGGGCACCGAGCGGGAACGCCGCCAGACCATCGGGCGCGGCCTGCGGCTCTGCGTGAATCAGCAGGGGGAGCGGCTGCGAGGCTTCGACGTGAACACCCTGACCGTTATCGCCACCGAGGGCTATGAGCAGTTCGCCGAGAACCTCCAGAAGGAGATCGAGACCGACACGGGCATCCGCTTTGGCGTCGTGGAGAAGCACCAGTTCGCCCCGATTGCCGTCGTCGATGACCAGGGGCGCACCGTGGCGCTGGGCGTTGAGCAGTCGGAGGCGATCTGGAAGCACCTCAAGGAAGCGGGCTACGTGGACGCCAAGGGCAAGATCCAAGACCACCTGCGCAAGGCCCTGAAGGAGAACACCCTGCAACTGCCAGAACAGTTCCAGGCCCAGCTTCCCCAGGTCAAGGAGATCCTCCGCAAGCTGGCAGGAAAGCTGGAAATCAAGAACGCCGACGAGCGCAAGATTGTGAGAACTCGCCAGGCCGTGCTCCACAGCGAAGAGTTCCAGGCCCTGTGGAACCGCATCAAGCACCGAACCACCTACCGGGTGCATTTCGACAACGAGGCCCTGATCCAGGGCTGCATCAAGGCCGTCGCCGACGCCCCGCCCATCACCAAGACCCGTCTGGTCTGGCGCAAGGCCGATCTCGCCATCGGCCGCTCCGGCATCGACACCACGGAAACGACAACCTCTGCCCCCGTCGTCCTCGACGAGGGCGACATCGAACTGCCTGACCTGTTGACCGATCTCCAGGACAAGACCCAACTCACCCGCCGGAGCCTGGTCCGCATCCTGACCGGCAGCGGGCGGCTGGACGACTTCAAGCGGAACCCGCAGGAGTTCGTCGAGCTGGCGGCCGAAGCGATCAACCGCACGAAGCGGCTGGCCCTGGTGGACGGGATCAAGTACCAGCGGCTGGGCGACGAATACTACTACGCCCAGGAGCTGTTCGAGAAAGAGGAATTGACTGGCTACCTGAAGAACATGCTGGCCGTGAAAAAGGCAGTCTACGAGCACGTCGTCTACGACTCATCCGGCGTCGAACGGACCTTCGCCGAGCAGTTGGAGCGGAATGAGGCGGTGAAGGTCTACGCCAAGCTGCCTGGCTGGTTCAAGGTGCCGACGCCGCTGGGCACCTACAACCCGGACTGGGCCGTGCTGGTGGAGATCGACGGTGCCGAGCGGCTGTACTTCGTCGTCGAGACCAAGAGCGGCCTGTTCAAGGACGACCTGCGCGACAAGGAAGCCGCCAAGATCAAATGTGGCGAGGCCCACTTTGAGGCCCTGGCCGTGGGCGAAAGTCATGCGAAGTTGATTCCAGCCAGGAACATTGACGACCTGATGGCGCACGTCGTGGAAGGGGACTGAAGGGATGTCGATTTGGCAAACGCTGGCCGGCACGCTGGCAGGTGCCTTGGGTGGTGCTCTTCGGGAGCCTGATTGCCGCCGGGATCGTGGCATGGTGGACCCAGAAATGGATCGAGGGGCGGGAACGGCGGAACCGACGAGATGACCTTCGGCTTGACCTGTACCTGGAAATCGTCGATCTGGTTCTCGACAACGAACAAACTCTGGCCCAGCGCAAAGCCGAGGGAGAAAACCCGCCGGCGGAGCTCCAGAGGAAATGGTTCGGCGTATCGCATCGGCTCAAGTTGTTGCCACGGCCGCCCCCTCTCCCCAATGCCTCCCCCATCTTTCCCCAATCGGCTTCGGCGGGTTCCCGGGCACCATGCAGTTGCCCGGCAGCGGCAGGTCGTGGTCGGTATACCACTCCTGATGCGATGACAGGACGACCACCAATTCCGGGACGGCGTTCAGTCCGCGGTGCCGGTCGGGCTCGTTATGCAGCCGACTGTTGTCGGAACGCAGCCTGGAGAAAACTTCCCGGCGCAGCACCGGCAGGAAGGACACGGGTGTGGCTGCCTTCCAGGGCGGGGTCCCGCCGGATCGAGCCTTCCATGAAGGGCGGAATGTAGTGTGTCTCACTGGCGACAAGGGGAACAGTGTGCATGCGTCACATGAGAAACCGAAACTGGTACGGCCTTGGAGCTAAGTGGGGCATCCTCTTGACCGTTCGTGCGAGCACTTTGGCGTAAGCCATTGTCACCGGCAACCTGTCGTAAAGCCCATCATGGTTCCAGTTCATCTTGCAGAGTCCCAACACCTCACGGCATGTTTGGTCGAATAGTCCATGACCGGCAAACCGGCTCAGCAGCAGCGGAGCCGGAATCGCTTTCCCTTCCTTGAAGAAATCTTTCTGACCGGCCATTGGTACATTTCCCTGCGTCCACAGCAGAACATTTCTGCCATCAAGCTGCATATAGCTCCCTCGTCTACAAGGATACCTGCCGGGAGTTCCTTTCGCACCAGACCGTTGCGGTGGATTGATCTGCACGCCGCGCCACATAACGTCCTGCTGGATGTGAATAAGGTCCAGCCCCCGCGTATTGGGCCATGCGTCAAAGCACCCGTCGATTTCCTCTGGCTTGAAGGGGGTAGACTTGTGAATTACCACTCGTTTCGGTACACGTCCGGCGTTGCGCCTCTGATACAAAGCAAGACTCCGGGACATCACTCTGCGCATTTCACCCCGGCCAAGATACGGGTCGTTGCGCTCCACGCGAACGTCATCGACATCGTATGCGATGAACTCCAAACCAACGCCATCTGCGTCAAACACCTGGCTGCAACAGGTTATAAACCGAGCTTGAGTATCCGTAGGGTGCGACCGCAGTGCATAGCTCAATCCAATGTGTGCTGTATCAGCCTCCACATCCGCTAGTTTCCAGGGAATACCTCCGGCCTTACAATAGAGGGCAATAGCAACTCGCCACATCACGCTACAGCGGCAGGGATATGTAAATGCTCTGGTCTCTCGCAGAATCTGAAGGGGTAGATTCCTTGCAGCCGTCACGGCCTTGAGGTAATCGTGTAGATCAAAGTCCTCTCCTTCATCCCGAAACACCAGCCACTGTTCCCACGCGGTCGGTACCACAAGCAGCACTACGTCGAACTCATTGCGGTTTGCCTGTAAGTGCGACAGTGCTCGTGTCAGAGTGTCAGCAAGCAGTATGTGAGGCTTCTGAGAACGTGCGAGATCAGACTCTAGACCGCTAGGCAGTTCAATATGGCAGGTTGTTGCCGCCGGAACAACGCGAACACCGAAAAGTCGTTGAAACCCCGGAAACTCCAACAGGTAGGCCCTCCTTTCCTTGGGCATGTGACGACTCTCGACTTCGGACAACAGACTCGTCGCAAGTCCGCCTTGTCCGTACGCAGTAACAAAAGCTACTCGAATTGGGTCACAAACCTGAGTAATGATGGAACGGCTGAAAGGTCCGTACGTCAACAGGCCACGGAGCGGGTGATGGTCTCGGTCTGACGATCGTTCGGGATGGAATATGAGTTCTGGCTCTGGGACGATGTAGTGGGCCGGCAAGCTGTACGGAGACGGGCTCATCGGACTCCCCCTCGCCAGCTAAATGCCGTTGTCTTCTGAATCTCGAATGCGGCATCTACTCCCGAGGTTGTGTCAAATGCACGAAGAGTGGCGGCTTTTTCCTTGCCAATAAGCAGTTCAGCCCAGCCATCAAAGAGTTTGCTCCAAGTCGGATTGTACCGTCGGGCAAGTTTTTCGCGGACGAAATCGGCGATGCTTGGTTTATGGTCGGTGTCCTCTGTTCTGGGAACCCATATTGTTGGCTCTGCGAGAAGCAACAACCGCTGTGAACGAAGCTCCAAACCGACTCTTATCGCTTCGGCCCAAGACACCTCAGTTCCTGGAATCCTGCCGTACAAAGGATTCACTGCTGATCGGAGCGCTGCATACCTTGGATCAGTGATGCGATCGGAATCAACAATGATCCTGGTACGTCTTCGACGGTCCACCTTTACGGGACAGCACCGGCCGATCGCGCGGCACAATGCGTCATAGAGAAGCCCCAATTCCGCAGATTCATATCGTAGCCGATTTTGGTCAATGGCGTGCAGGGAGAACTCGGAAATATGATGAGGTCCGAATGCCTTCCGTAAGTCTGTGTCGTCGCCAAAGGCGATAATTCCGAAGTTGCGTCTACCAGCTATTACCTGAACCCCGGCCCGATCTATCGCCTCTCGCATCTCCTTGTAGCCTCCAATCTCGCAAACAACGCGTCTACACATCGTCGGTGCGGACGTGATTGGGAAGGCATTGAAGCGTATAACAGGCCAACTTCGCCCCGGAGCGGGAACGGGTGAATTAGAGACGCGAGTTGATCGACTGTCGAGCAAATGCAGGATTTCAGGGGAAGCGTCAGGTAGTAGCGATAAAATGTCGCCAAACAGTTCATCGAATGTCTCAACCTCAATCACATGCGCCTCCGCACCAGCACCTCTAGCATTGTCCAATAACTGTTGGACACGAGGCAGAAGTGGCGATTCGGGGCGATGAAACCAAAATAGCCCACTCGGATAGCCGCTATGGTTAGCGACAACTTTTTCAAGAGTCTCCATGACCGAGGCATCTCGACCGCTGTAACCCACCACAGCGAGACCGAATCGTTGGCAAGCCCGTAGCAACGCGCTCTGTAGTACCGCATCTTGCGACCGCAGTTCTTCCTCCGTGTTCTTGAGTCGGCGGGACTGAAAGTCGCCATGGAGTTTCACGAGGAGTGGCCACCTAGACTCGTTCATCGCTTCGTGTGCCACCTTAGCGGAGTCGATGCTGGCGACGACTAAGCGACTTGTGGTGTCAAAGACTCGTCCGGCAGCATCTTCGACCATGCGGTCGAAGTTCGTTGTCCACACAGCGCCCACTTTTCCGGCCTTCATTAGTCCAGCCATCGCCAGGTAGCCAAACGATGGGGCCGCTCCCGAAACGGCCTGGTCAATGAACTGCCGTCGGTCTATTTCACTCGGGAATGCTGTCTCAAAGTAGTAGGTGTATTCCTCGGGCGAGTCTTCGGACGGCGCATTAGGAAGTGATTGGCAGAATCGCTGAATCGCGGAGCGAACTGCTGGATCAGAAAGATTTGCGCAGGCACTAAGCGGCCTTCGATTTGAGGAGCAGAAAATGCGTCGTTTGAACTCCCAAATCATGTGGGAAGCAGTACGGACTCCCGCCGAAGCAGAGGCACCAGCCCCGAGAAACCACATCACATTCGGGGCACGCATCGGAAAAGCCCGTAGGAATTCGTCCAGCTTCATGGGGCATTCAGCCCTATTGGTATCTGCTGAAGTGGAGTTTTCGTTTGGAAATCATCCATGACTGTCCAGCCGACAACCCAATACTGTTCAGATAGCCCACGTCGAGTGGTAATGGACCTCATGCGCCCTTCACACATCAGTTCCTCGGGGCCGCGTGACCCCACAATTGGAACACGATGTTGGACACTTCGCCTCGCCTCTCGCCAAAGCCGATCCACCTCATAGTCGGGGTTGCGGGCGAGTCGGAACGATGCGTCCGCTGATTGGCTAAATGGAAAACGCGGTCCGGTGCCGTTCACGCCAACTCGAAAAAGGACGCTCACTAATCGGGGTATTTCGAGAACGCGAAAAGCGATAGCGTCTTCGGATACTTGAAACAGCCTCGCTAGCTCTCCTACGAAGGCCCAACTTGGCCGTCTGCCTTCGCGAGCGTGCCGAAGAAGCTCGTTCCGAAACCAAGGCTCCGGCAACAGGAGTTCAGCCGCAATTCGATTGACGGCTCTTTCTTCCCAGTTGCCTAAATGGCGCCGCTCTGTCCGGCCAGCAATGGCTTTCCCTTGGACTCGGCTTAATAGGAAATGGCCAACTTCATGGGCGATAGTGAAACGGTTGCGCCGTGGGCTGTTACCGATTCGATACCGGATCACGAACGTGCCGTCCTTCTGTTCCCCGAGGTAGCCATCTGCCGCCATTTCTCGCGGCTCGACATTACCGATTCCCAAGCAATGCGCTATCTGGCAGATGTTCACAGGTTCGCGCGGACAGCCTTCTCGGCAGACCAGTTCCCTCGCAAGTTCTAGCGTCTCAAATACACTTCGTGGCCAAGACATGACACGGCTCCATTCCGACTAGAAAAGCCGCAGTCGTTGATCTCGCTCCCGCCATTCGCCAACAGTAATAACCTGATATTGACCCTCTCGGTGCTCAATAGTTACAAGATCAGCGGTCTCGCGGCATTCTGCCTGATACGCGCTCCAGAGGCGAAAGACGCGGTCTTCCGGGTATCCAGGGAACGTATCACCACGGCCTAGAGCGAAGTCAATAAGATTGCTGAGTGACTTCTTCTCCTCTTGGTTCATCGTGTCATCCGACGGCTTCAACATCGGCGGCGTGCCAAGATTCCCTAACTGAAGGTAGCATTTGGTAACATCTGCTATCCTCATCAATCGCATCGGTGAACAACAGGCCATAAGCGATGGAAAACGCTCAAGCCGCCAAAGCCACCGAGGTCTAGTGTCAGTCTTCCTTGCCAATTCTGCGAGCGGCACGTTATGCGCGATTCTCTGTCCATAAATCACTCGCCCTAAGTGTGATTTCTCAAAGGTTTCCATGATGGCTCTGCGATGTTTCGCCGACTCGATCGTCATGCCTGCTATTGTAGCCAACAACTCGGAGGACAGCCTGACTTCCACGTCAGACGGGTTCTCATATTCGATTGTTGCCAGTGTCGCCGAATAGACGCCGGCAAACATCCGACTTAACGGAGCACCTTTCTTGGCGATAATCACCTTTGGGCTGGAGGCGTCTGCCGAAATCTGGCATTCACAGCCGACACCAAGTGACGGAACGTTTACATGGAACACCACCAAGTCAGCCGTCATTGTGCGTTCATGGTCCAAGTCATAGACATCCTCGGCTGTGTGGTTGGTGCCTGGAGGCGTAGTGTCAGCGGGGTCGTAGACGTTGAAGCGAATGCCGTGGTACTCATACGACGACAGGATGCGTTTCGCGATCTCTCGCACATCGCGGCAGGCACATTCGACGCACTTGTCATTGTTAGTCAGTGGTCCAGCAAGATAGACATTCAAGACCGGTGGAGAGATCATGGGCGCATCCTTCTCGACGGTAAATGCGAGACGTTTTTGGTCATCGAAGTCCATTGCGAAAAAAGTGCTGTCGGGCATTAGCCTACTCCACTAGACGATCGCTCGAAACGGGCACCATAGTACGCACCAATTGCGGTGCCGGTTAACGGACTTATGATTGCATACCACTTGTCAAAGACGACGGCAAGACGGTCTCCTCCGTCTGGCACCAACCACACCGCCACAAAATATAGTGGGAGAGATAGAACAACGCCGACGACCAGGACCATTGCCAGCAAGTTTGCAGTGCGGGCCTTGTCGCGTCGGATCACCTCCGAAATGTCGTGACGATAGAACTGCTCTGTCGATTCCAGGTCAACCTGAATCGACTCGACCGGTTCTTGCGGCATGATTTAGCCCCCACGGCTGCTTGACATCATTAACGGAAGCTCCAGACGTGTGTGGATTTTATCCTTGTCTGGATCAAGAACGCACAACTGTTGACCGCGCTCTCGCACGTCCACATAGATTCGGAACAGACTCAGAGCATGACGAAACAGGTCGGCAGTCGTCAAGCCTGTCACGTCTCGGAGACGATCCACTTCATTCGCGGCGGCGGGCGTAAGATCAATAGTCACACGGCGACCCTTGGCGGCCTGAGACGCGTTTTCCGAAGTCATTCTTGAGCTCCAAAAGTTCAATTGGGGGTTCTTCGCGCGTACCTGATTACCTCATATCCTTAAAGATTATACTACTATGCAGTATTTGTTCAAGATATATTACGGAACTTTTCTGCATCGTTCTTGAACAGGGATAGCTATTGAGGTCTGTTTACATGCTACCCAAAGGCATGGCTACCCGCACGACATGATGCCCATATCTCTGCAACTGGCAAGCATTTTCGGCCGGCAAAGTGGCTAACCCATCGGCAGTCCGAGCGCCCCCTTCTTACTGAATTGCCTTACCGCCGGGAAGTGGTTATGCGCCACTATTGGTGGGTATTCGGTGTTCCGATGTCCGCCCCGTGAAACAGGTTCCCAAACCAACAACCCAAGAGTTCTTCCTCGATTCCTTGGCGTTGGTTCCATCAGGCAGCTCCCCTGAGGATTAGTCTTGGAGGGAACTCGGAGTGCGTTCGAGCAGATGAGGAAGGGGCATGTGCCACCCCCTTGACGCTTCCAGTGGATTTAGTCGTCACGATCCCTGGGGCGGACGTCGACACTTCACTCGGGACTTCCGTCCCCCGTCAGCAGCTTCACCTCCAGCCCCTCGATCTCCCGCAGCGTCTTCCCGGCGATCCCCTGCAGGTCGCCGTACATGCCGGCGGTGGACTCGACCACGCAACGGATCTGCTCCTCCCGCTTGGCCCACAGCCTGGTCATCGTCTTCCGCTCCCTCTCCAGGTCCTCGTGCATGTCGGAAAACCTCTCGACGATCGCCTCGACGCGATGCCGGAAGCGGGGCCCCGTCAGGTACTCGTAGACCATCCCCATCTTCGTCTGCTGGCCCTCGCCTGCTTGCCGGGCGGCGGCTATTTCCACGAGGGAGTGCCGCAGCGCTATCGCCACCGGGATCGCGCAACGCGGGTTCGTGACCCATACGCCGTCGATCCGGTCGAACGAGTCCACCCCCTTCGGCAGCGCCTGCGTGACGATGAGGGCGATTTCCGCCTTCGCCGTCCGCTGGTCGTCCCGCAGCTTCGGCAGCCAGCCGTCGCTCCAGTTCTTCGTGCGTTTCGATTCCCACAGCATCGTGCCGCAATGCTGGCCGGAAGGCCCGACGACCCGTTGTACGAGGTCGCCGCCGTGCTCGCCCTTTGGCACCGGCTCCACCGTGTCCATGGGGAATGCGGCGCGCACGAGCGATTCGAGCTCGACCTCCTGGACCTCGCCCTGGAGCTGTTGGGAGCCTTGCTCCGCCTTCCGCTTGAGCTCCTCGATCTGCCGCTGCATGGCGGCGATGGTCTCCTCCTTCTCCGCGACCTTCAGCTTCAGCGACTCCTCCGCCTCCAGTTTCGCCTTGTCGCGTACTGCGGCCAGGGACTGCTGCACCCGCGTCTCGACGGTCAGGTCCATCTCGCGCTTGGCGTCGTCGAGCTCGCGCTGCTTGCGGACCAGTTCCGCCTGGGCCTTCTGTGCCTCGGCGAGCTTCGCGTCCCGCTGCTTCAGGACCTCCTGGAGTTCCGACAGCTCCGTGGCCTTGGCTTCCAGGTCCCCTCCCAGGAGAAGGCGAGCCTTCTTCGCCTCCTCGGCGGCGATAGCGGCACGTCCGGTCTTGAGCCTTTCGGCGACCTGTTCGTCGAGGGTCTCCCTCGCTTGCGCCAAAGCGGCTTGCCGTTCCCGGACCGCCCCTTCGCGCTTGGCGACCTCCGCGTCCTTGTCGGCGAGCCGCTGTTCGTACTGCTCGCGAACGGACTCGACGAGAGGCGCGGCAAGCGACTCGGTAAGCTTGATCTCCGCCTTGCAGTTCGGGCAGGTGATGGTCGGGTCGGTCATCTTGGTATCCGGAACGGTTGTTGATGGTGTTTCGGGGCTTGAACCTGCGTGGCCCCATTCTACCGGCTGTTCGTGCGGTGCAGGAGCTGGCGATCGTCCTCCGGCGGGGTACGGAGCATGTGCCGGAACTGAAAACACCTAGATTATTACCGGATTCCCTGCCGATCAGCGCGCCCGACGGGGCCCCCTTGGGATACGTGGGGGCTTTCGTCTGGATTGAGAGGGAACTCCGCCGAGCAATTGAGAACCGGTACGGTGTAACGCTGGTGTAACGCGCCGCCTTGCATGAAGGAGGCACCGGCGACCAATGTGGTCGCGGTGGAAAGAGTAAGGATGGGGAAAGCCGGTCAAGCAGGCGTCTTCATCCTTGGATTGACGTACCTGCGTGGCGAAGTCCGAGATGGCGCCTCGGAAACTCTAGCACTGAACTGTGTTACATCGGCGTTGCACCGTCATTTCAGGGCAACTTCACCGCAATTCTGTTACACCGTTGTTACACGGACATGCAATGCCAAAGAAAAAGGACTCACGCCGATTTGACGTAAGTCCTTTTCAGTAAAGCAAGTGCGAGAGACAGGAGTTGAACCTGCACGGGTTTCCCCACTGGATCCTAAGTCCAGCGCGTCTGCCAATTCCGCCACTCTCGCAAGTTATTTGCTGTAAATCATTTACGGCAATGCAAGCACGTCACGGTGCAGCCATTTAAAGCGTGCATCGTCCTTGCTTTTGTCCCTTGAACGAAGCGGGCCGGATCATCGCATCTTTTCCACTTCTGCCGCTCGCCCTAGCCTCTGAGGCGGAAGGCGAAGAGCCGGCCTACTCCCAATATGACAGGCTAATGGCCGGTCGGCAACCGGCCGAACCACCCGCCCCCGTGCTTCGTACATCCTACGAAGGGCAACCGGACGCGACAGCTCCACCGTCCACAGGCGGGGGAGGAGACCGTGTGCTCCTGGGTTGCGACGGCGGCCGTGCTGGCGTCGGCAAGCACGGCACGAATGTCCTCGGTTCTGGCCCGCAATATCCTTGGGTTGCCCGAGGATGCGCTCAATGATCGCGGGCGCCTCGTCATCGGCGGAGGACGCACACTCGACGCCGTCCTCAGCCGCGACTCGCCGGCGGTCGTCGATCGGCACTTCTCCCAACGTGGCCGCCGGGCTCGGCTTTTCCAGGTCATCCAAGAGCGCCCTGAGACCATCGGTATCGACATTGGCCCGCAAACGGCCCTCGAAGGGCTGGCGCTACAACTTGCCACGAAATGTTTGTTCCCGTAACCGAGAAGAGGAGGTGTTCCATGCAACGTCTTGTTGTGTTAGCGGTAGCCGCCTGCACGCTCGCAGGCATGGTCGGCCCATCGACGGCGAGAGATCCGGCGAATCGGAGACCTTCCGAGAAGCAGCGAGTGGCAGCCGCCGACGAGGCCGCGATCAATGAAGTGGTCATCGGCGAACCGGTTCGTTACAAGAACTTGACCATCTTTCCTGTGACGTCCAAAGTTCCCAACAATGCCGACCTGTACCTGACACTGGACGAAGGTTTGAAGGCCGGGACGGTTCAGGTCTTTGAGGTCGGTGCCGAACCGACAGCGGCCGGCATTGACCTGCCGCAGACGAACCAAGGCTCGCAACGACGTGCGAACAGGGCCGGACGGGCTGCCGATCAGCCCACTCCCTTCCTCGATCAGCCCGTTGCCGTGCCAGGGGCTCCGCCCGCAAATCGCCGCCAGCCCGAGCGGCAGCGGGCCCAACCGTCGCGCATGCCGAACGCCGCCAACGATGATCCCTTTGCCGCAGGACAGCAGGAAGGTGCAGAGGTTAACCGGCTGATGGTCTTGAATCGCTCCGCCAAACCTCTCTACCTCATGCCCGGGGAGATCATCTATGGCGGTCAACAAGATCGGACGATCGGCGAGGAGGCGATCATTCCGCCGAGCAAAAAGCCCGTACCGATTCAAGTCTTCTGTGTGGAGCACGGCCGCTGGGCTCCGCGCGAAGACGCCGAGACCTCCCAAGCTTTAGATCGCCTGGCCGCCTCGTCCGATCGGCCCCTGGATGCCGCGGCGCGGCGGAAGTTGGCCGAAGATGCCAAGCAGGGCAAGTTTGTCGCCCATGCCGGAAGTCTGAGCAAAGGCGGGCGGGTTGCCGTCCAGGAGGGCAAGGGCCAACAGGAAGTGTGGGACAAAGTCGGCGAGGCCAACGCCTCCGCCCGCGTTGTCAGCGGCAGCGGGGCCTTTACCGCAAACTACACGAGCCCGAAGGTGCTCAAACAGCTCCACGCTTACATCGAGGTCCTTCAGTCCCCCGTAGCCGGCCGCAAGCAGGTCGTCGGCGCGATTGTGGCCATCAACGGCAAGGTCGAATCGGTCGACGTGTTCCAGGCCACGCCGCTCTTCCAAAAGCTCTGGCCAAAGTTGCTCAAAAGCGACGCCTTGGACGCCTTTGCCGTAAATCGCGAGCCGGCGGCCGAAAGACCGTGTACGCTGAGCGAGGCAAGAGAGTTTCTCCGCACCGCCATGCAGGCCACCGTGCAAGAGAAGAGCAAAACTGAGGGCGGCTTAGTGGTCACCAAACGGGAGTCCGAGAAGGTCATGTCCTTCTCGGCGGGCATGGGCGGTGGTATGAGTGCGGGGGGCGAGGGCGCCGTCCACAGCTCGGGTTACTCGAAGTAGGAGTGTCATATTGCCGACCGCCACAATCCGTTGTTGCGACGATTCGGTCCTGCGGACTCGAAAGTGGCGAGCTATTTTGTTAACATGGGGCGTGTTACGGATCGGACCATAGCCGAGCGGGTCGAAGGGGACACGTACCTGGTGCGTCGTGTCGAAACTTTCGGCTCGCGTGACGGAAAAACCGACACGCCCCCCGGCCGCCCGGCCGCCCGGCCGGCGGACGACAATTGAGCACGGCCGCCGGGGTGGAATTTCACGGCAAGGCGGCAGAAAACGGATGTTCGTGCCAGCGGAACGCTTTTTGCCCACTGTCGGCTTTTTCACCCCGGTCAATATTTGCGCCAAGGAGCGGCCATGAGGATGAAGCAACCAACAGATGGGCGAGGAGAGATGAGCCGAGAGGGGACGGCCGACCGGCGGAGATCCGGCGCGTTCACGCTCGTTGAACTCCTGGTGGTCATTACGATCATCGGCGTGTTGGTGTCGTTGTTGCTGCCCGCGGTGCAGTCGGCGCGGGAGGCCGCGCGGCAGCTTCAGTGTTTGAACAATCTCAAGCAACTGGCGCTGGCCTGCCATACTTACGAAAACGCCAACGGCGGGCTGCCGCTGCTGTACTCGTCGTCCCTGCAGTTAGGCTGGATCGCGCCGATCATGCCGTATTTCGAGCAGGGCAACCTCAACCTGCAATACAACTTCAAGCAGCCCTGGTTCGACGCCAGCAATGCCGCGGTGGTCGGGCAAAGATTGCCGGTATTGGAGTGCCCTTCCAGTCCGGTGCGGCACCTTTATACGGCCACCGACAAGGGCTTCGCCGGCCAAAGCGCGAACCCCATGACCACCTTCACGGTGGCCAGCACCGATTATTTCGCCCTCGCCGGTGCCTCGTCGTCCACGACCTTGAAGTCGCCCAGCACGATTCCGCCGGGGTACTTCGCCGCTTACCCCAAGGCCCCCGCGCAAATCGATCTCTCCGGCGCCTTCGGGCCACAAGGCACAACCCCCGCTTCCCGGCGGCTGGCCGACGTGACCGACGGGCTCTCGAACACCCTGATGATCGGCGAGATGTCGGGGCGGCCTTGGCTTTATATCGCGGGCGGACAACAACTGGGCGCCGGCCAGTTTCCTTCCTACGTCTCCGCCGGTTCGGAAGATGCTCCGGACGACGTCGCGCTCAACTATGGCTGGGGGGCATGGGCGCACAATAATAACTTCGCCGTGGGAACCTGGAGCGCCGATGGAACCATGCAAGGAGGGAACAGCGCCATCAATTGCAGCAACTACCGCGGCGTCTACAGCTTTCACGCCGCCGGGGCCTTTGCCGCCTTCGCCGACGGCTCCGTCCATCTCCTCGGCCGGGAAATGTCTCCCACCGTTTTTTTCGCCCTGGTTACGGCACGCGCCGGCGAGGTCGTGACGTTCCCGTAGCGGCGCACCGCAAGCCAACGCGGTGGGAAAACATCGAAACATTCTTGCCATGATTCCTTCGCGAAAACACCTATCGGCGGCGTTGCTCGGCGGGCTGATGCTGAGCCTTACCGCGTGCAGCCGCAGCGATCACAAGCCGGTCTATCCGGTTACGGGAACGGTGCTTTGTAAGGCCAAGCCGGCCGAAGGGGCCCAAGTCGTCTTCGTCCCCCTGGACAACGCCGAACCGAAGATGCCGCGGCCGGGGGCCCAAGTGCGAAAAAATGGCTCCTTTCGGCTCAGCACCTACCGCTCGTACGACGGCGCCCCGGCCGGGCGATACGCCGTGACGATCGTTTATCCCTCGCCCGAGCAAAAGGTGAACGACGAAAACATGGGCCCCGACCTGCTCGGAGGACGTTTTGCCGATCCCAAGACCACGCCGCTGAGGGCCGAGGTCAAACAGGAAGCAACCAACCTAGAGCCTTTTGATCTTCATTAGGGTCTCTAACAAAACGAGCAAGGTAATGTACTCCTCTCGCTCCGCGAGAGGGACGTTGTACTGGAATTGGCCTCACGCAGAACGTGAGGAGTACCTTTTGTTAGAGTCCCTTAACCACTGTAGCTCTCCATAGGAGGTCGAGATGATTCAATTTACTTCCCGGCGTTGCGTGTTGACGGCCGTGGCACTTGCCTTCGTAGCCGCCGCAATCGAAATTCCCGTTCATCCGCTCGCGGCGCAAACACCGGCAGCCGGCACGCGAAAGAAAAAGGCGGAGGAACTCCCGTCTCAGGAGGCCGTGCTGGCAGAAAGCACGGTCGCCAAGCTCAACGTGGCCTACGGCGATGATGAAAAACAGCGGCTGGACGTCTATTCGCCCAAGGGCGTCAAGGACGCTCCCGTCGTCGTGTTTTTCCACCGTGGCGAGTGGACCCGCGGCGACAAAAGCGAGGTCAGCTACAAGCCGAAGTTTCTCAATGAAAACGGGATTGTGTTCGTGGCGGCCAACTATCGCCTCTCGCCCGCGGTGACGCATCCCGCCCACATCTGCGACGCGGCGGACGCGGTGTGCTGGGTCCACGACCACGCCGCCGAGATCGGCACCTCGCCGCAGAAGATCGTCATCCTGGGCCACTCGGCCGGCTGTCATCTGGTGACCCTGCTGGCCCTTGATCCGCGCTACCTGGCCGGCGACGGACTTCGGCCCACCGATCTCCGTGGGGTGGTGGCCTGGAGCGGCGGGGCGTACGACCTGGTGGCCAAGGTGAAGGCGGGCGGCACGTACGCCCCCTACATCCGCCAGGCCTTTGGCGATTCGGAGGCCACCTGGCGCGACGCCTCTCCCGTCGCTCACGTGGGCGATGCCCAACCGCTGCCGCCGTTTCTCTTCGTCTCCGTGGAGAAAGGCAATTCGTCCCACCAGGCCACCGAGCACCTGGCCGGTTTGATTCGCGGCGCCAAGGGGCAGGCCGACTCCCGCCTCCTGGAAAACCGGACGCACATGACGGCCATTCATCTGGTCGGCGCCCCGGCTGACGCAACGGGGGCCATCCTGCTCGATTTCATACGCCGCGTCACCCGTTGAATGCCGCGAGACGGTGTGCGTTCCAACAACCGCTTGCCGCCCTCAAACGCCCCGCCGTTGCCATGGTGAGGGAGTTGGGATGACGGAACTTTGATGCCCCACGAACTAGTTGCGGAGAACAGCCGCGGCGATTGTCTCCACCGTCTGCGGCGTCGTTCATTAGAAATAGCCCGCCTCCTTGGGGGCATTGGACACTGAGAACAAGGCGCGACCCATCTTGCCGCCCCCCGCCCGCGGGCATACACTATCAGCGTGGCGAGTGGGGAGCCCTGACCGAAGCGGCTGGGCGGAGCAAGCCCGTTCCGACGATGGAGATGTGCCATGGCGCAGACCTTGCGAGTGACCGAACGGACTGGGAAGGACGGCGTGCTGCACGTCAGCATTCCGCTGGGAGCGCCCGAGGCAGACTTCGAGGTGACGCTGGTTGTTCGGCCGAAAATGACCGAGCCCTCGCCGGCCGCGCACGACCGGGCCGGCTGGTCGCCCGACTATTTTGATCTGGCCGGTTCCATCGACGACGAGACGTTCGTTCGCCCGCCACAGGGCGAACTGCCCAAGCCCGTGGAGATGGGGTGACGTACTTGCTGGACACGAACGTTTGGGTGGCGTTCCTGCGCGACCGGAACTCGCCGGTCGTACCCCGACTTCGCGCCAGGCAGCCCGCAGACGTGTGCGCGTGTTCCGTGGTCCTCGGGGAGCTATATTACGGCTGTCTTCGCAGTGCGAACCCGACGGGCAATCGCGCCAAGGTCGAGGCCCTGATGCGACCCTTTCGCAGCCTTCCTTTTGATGATGCGGCGGCCGAACACTACGCCGCTGTCCGCCGCCATCTGGAGAGCCTGGGCGCGCCGATCGGACCGTACGACCTTCAGGTTGCGGCCATCGCCCTGGCGAACGGCTGCACCGTGGTGACGCACAACACCGAGGAGTTCAGTCGGATCCCAGGACTGCTGATAGAGGACTGGCAGCAGCCATGATCCTCGGCATGACGTGCATCCTGCCGTAACCGGGCCCCTTCCGTGACCCGTTGGCTTCCATTACTTGCTTGCAGCCTGGCATCTGGCGTACAGCATTTTTTTGCCGTCGATCTCTCGCGGACCCTATCGTTCTGTGGGTGATCGAACCAAAGACCGTTTTCTGACCTGCCCCGTTGCCTCGTTCCGGTAAGTCGATTGATGCGACCGACGCTTCGGTAGGCCCAAAGGCGGGATGCATCGCCGTTCGCGGCAAAGCGAGAGCAAACGTTGCGAACCCACCCCATTCGATTCTGTTTGACTCAACGGTTGCCCGCTGGGTTCTGGTACGACTTGATGTTGGCAAGACTCAGCACGCGGCCGTCTCGACAAAAAAGATCACAGAAGTCTTTCCCCATTTCGGCAAAGAGTTCCAGCCAGTTTTCGCGAAAATCAACTGCGGTCTTCTCGATCTTTCGTTGAATCGTCGGCGCACGACATGGTCCCATCGAGTCGCCGCAATTGAATGTCAGCCAACGCCCCCGAACGTTCGTGACCGAGAATTCAAGTTGTACGCGTTCAAGGTCGCCGAAATGGCGCGACAGGTTACAAGCAAGCTGAAACGCCTTTGAAAGCTCCGTTAAGGTGTAGTCTGCCATAACCCACCCGCCCTCTGGAATTTCTAGGTTCTCCGGCCTTTCCGGACTAACCATCGCGTCGCGTTGCGACAGCGTTATTGACTGCAAACCGCCTATCTTAAACGCTGCCCAGAACTGTCCGGCGTACGTCATCGCCCATGGGTCGCCGTACATATCGTTGTAGATACCCCAGTCCATCGGGGCAGTTCCTTTCTCCTGAGGCGGATACTGATGGAATCCCGCGGTACGGGGGCCGATCCTGCGAAGAAGATCTTCGAGCGATCCCGCATCAGCCCACCGCTTCGGCCGAAACAACGATGGCCGAAATGCCAGCTCGATTCTCGGACTATCGGCCCGAGATGGGCCGGATGATTGGTAAGTGGCCTGAATTTCCGATAGTTGGCGTTGATGCAGTACCTCATCGTCGCCGCCGTATTGTCCGGCAAGCCCGAGTTCAATTGCGCCGCGGAGCGCGGATTCGAGTTCCTTTGCCAAGGAGGCAACGGTTTCCCTGCGGCTCGTGCCGTCATTCGGGCTCCTGAACGTGATTGGGCGACGGTGGTGGGCGAGGTCGAAGATTTGTTTCGCTGCGATACCATGGGCTTCATTCATGACGCAGATAAGTCTTTCTGGTCCTACTGACGCAAAAGCGTATCCCAACTCAAAAAGCACGTTTGGGTTAGAACAGTGCTTTGGATTGTCACCGTCGGTCTTTGCGACGAAGGTCAAATCAGAGACAATCGCGTCCGATTCACGCAATCGCCTCAGAAGGGTCTCCGGTATATTGCAGAGCCCAGGCTCACCCTCGGTGTCCGACTGAATGAGAATCGTGTATGGGTTGCCGGTGTCTTTGCCAATCGCGTCGGCAGCAGCCTCCAATGCTTCCCGAATCAAATCGCGGCAGTGTTGCCGCTTTGTATCACTTTGCCACGAAAAGAAAACGGTGAAAACCTCGCTCATGACTTCCTCCGACCACATTGGGTAGGATGCTAAACGGATATTAGAACGATGTTTTGACCCTCATTGCACTCGTTTTAGCCCAAGTCCGCAAGGGTGCCTGGACGTGCCGAGCGTCCTTGCCACTGCGCGCTCCGCTCTGCCCCACCGATTCGCGATAAGAACCGCATGTCGCCGAGCAGAGATCGACCGTCCCAACCACCCATCGCCGCGGGGGGACTATCTGGCCACCGCGCCGCGCCAGAGCATCAGTCCGCCGGCCGTCCAAAAGTAAAGCGAGAAAGAAAGCACGAGCCACAGCACGTCCGCCCAAAGCCGCCCCGGCCGCAAAAGTCTCCGCTCCGCGGGAATGGCCAACGGCCAGACCGCAACGAACGTCAGAAGAAAATACCAGGCGGGGGCCAGGCTGAGCTGCCGCGTCAGATCGTAATAGCTCAGGCAGGCCAGGATCAGGAGCAGCAGGCCCGCCATGCGGAGCAGGACGGCTGTCGTGCGGGCTGAAGGCCCGACCGTTTCCCAAGCCCTGGGCAACGTCGAGGGGAACGGTGGGCGAAGAAATTGTGTTCGGCCCAACGGGCCAACAGTTTGCCGGCCGACTGATTCTATGAAAGAGCGGTCTTCCTGGTGCTATACACGGTGTAGCGTTTGTTTCACTCACCAAAAGCACAGACAGGAGGACCGACGATGTTGTACCTTGCCATCGACCAGCACCGCAAGC
>Ga0181520_10003089_pt1 | contig 29738 bp, 24 predicted proteins | sample PEATcosm2014_Bin_29_FD_132451 | JGI IMG/M metagenome (GOLD analysis project Ga0181520, IMG submission 132451) | Peatland microbial communities from MTU Mesocosm Facility, Houghton, MI, USA - PEATcosm2014_Bin02_30_metaG | ecosystem: Environmental > Terrestrial > Soil > Wetlands > Peat | place...
CCCCCCTCTTGACACGAAACCCATAGAGGTATATCTTGTGGTTGCCAGTATGGATACCCATACAAAATGGACCGGAACGCGGCTCAAAACGCGCGAGCCGATTCGCCCGCGCGAACGAGCCCGTCGCACAGTATTTACGTTTCGCGCACCATGAGCCCCCGCCAACCATGTGTCCTGCAACCCAAGAGCGGGCCTGGCGGCCGGCCAACGCTTTTCGAGCCATCCGCCATCAAAGTCTTCCCGTGCCTTTTCGCACATTTCGCTTGGTCACGCCACTCCCGTCCCAAATGCCAACCGGAAGTTTTTACCCAGTTTTCACGTTTCACGTGTCACGTTTCACGCCAATGTCATCCCCAAATTGCACTTTTTCCGCGCTGTTTCTGCGCTGTTTTTAAAGGAGGTATTTACTACTCCTTGCTCCCCAACCACTTGCGATCTCGAAACCCAAAACGGCGCAATTCCCTGTTGACATTGACCGCCAAAGTGCCGTCGGCGTCCCGCCGATGTGCTCCTTCCTTCCATCGAGGCAATGCGCAAAGGTCGCCTTGGCCGGTTCTCGCCCCGCTTCCCCGACATCCTCGGTCGATTGGCACCTTGCCAACCTTTCGCCAACCGACCGCCAACCTGTGCCAACCCATGCCAACCTAAGGACGGCATAAATGGCAAAATATTTTTCCTCTTGCCAACCAATAATGCCCAACTCCGAACCATGGATCACACTCAGTTTGTCATTGGCAACGGGCTGGCAGATATGCAGGCTTGTGGCGTCACAACTATGCGCATTTTTTGTCATATTCTGATTTTCGGCTCGCTGCTGGCTCTCGTCGGCTGCGCTCCTGCTCCCCACTCCGCCATTCCCCAGGCCGCAGTTTACGCTCCGCGCTCGGACCTGCCCGGCCCAAAGGCGGATGGGTCGGTGCTTTTGCCAAACCAATGGTCGCTGAGGCCGGCGGGGCGGCAGGTCGATCTGGGCGATTTTCCGGTCAATATCGCCCTGCATCCGGGCGGCCGGTTCGCGGCCGTGCTTCACTGCGGTTACAGCGCGCATGAGATCGTTGTGGTGGATCTGCCCTCCGCCAGCATCCTCTGTCGCACTAACGTTCACGAGGCGTTCTACGGCATCGAGTTTTCCAAAGACGGCAAGCAGCTCTATTGCAGCGGCGCCGGCGACGAGGTGGTCCATTGCTTCGAGTTCCAGGATGGGACCTTATCCAACGACCGTCCCATTCGCCTTCGCCCCGCAAAAGCGCGCGGCGTTCCGACCGGTCTGGCTGTCGATGCGGCGCAGAAGCATTTGTGGGCAGCCAATGTTTGGGGCGACTGTGTCTCGCGCGTCGAGATAGGGCCGGAACCAAAAAGCTGGGATATTCCCCTGGGCACCAACGCGCCAGGCTCCCCTGCCCCGGCTGAACCTTCAAAATCCGCGGCATCGGACCTGGACACGGCTGCGGCGACCAAGCGCGCGGAAGCCGCGCTCGAGGAGTCGAATCCGTCGGCGACCTTTCCTTACGCCTGCCGGTTGGATGAAAAACGGCAGCGCGTCTACGTGAGCCTTTGGGCGCAGTCGGCGGTAGCGGTCATCGATGCGGCTTCGGGCCAGGTGCTTGGCCGCTGGCCGACGCAGGAGCATCCCTGCGAAATGGCGCTGAGCCGCTCGGGCAAGTGGCTGTATGTGGCCAACTCAGCGCGCAACTCGGCGACGGTCTTCGATACGGAAGCGGGCAGAACTGTCGAGACGATTGGCGCGGCGCTCTACCCCCAAGCGCTGCCGGGCTCCACGCCGAACAGCGTTACGCTCTCGCCCGACGAACAAACGCTTTTCATCGCCAACGCCGACAACAACACCGTAGCCGTGTTCGATGTCAGCACTCCCGGCAAGAGCCGGTCGCTCGGATTCATTCCCGTGGGATGGTACCCAACCTCGGTGCGGGTAACGCCGGACGGCAAGCATCTGCTGGTCGCCAACGGCAAGGGAATCAGCTCCCTGGCCAACCCGCACGGTCCGCAGCCGGGAGTCACGAGTTCAACCGATCCGAAGGTCCAATATATTGCGAGCCTGCTGCTCGGCACGTTGAGCATCATCGATCTGCCGGACAAGAGGCATTTCGCGGAGCAAATGGCCGCCTATACGGCCCAGGCTTATAGCTGCACGCCGCTGCGAGCCGACACCAGCGTGCCGGTGCGGCGGCCGAGCGACAGCCCGATTCCGCAAAAGCCCGATAGCGGCTCATTGACACCGGGAACCACCAATACCAACGCGAGCCCGATCCGCTATTGCGTCTACATCATCAAGGAGAACCGCACCTACGACCAGGTCTTCGGAGACATCCCGGAAGGCAACGGCGACCCAAAGCTGTGCCTGTTTCCGGAGAGGGTCACGCCGAATCTTCATCGGCTGGTGCGCGAGTTTGTGCTGCTGGACAACTTCTACGCCGACGCCGAGGTCAGCGCGGACGGCCACGAGTGGAGCATGGGGGCTTACGCGACCGATTTCGTTGAGAAAACCTGGCCGCTCAATTACCGCCACGGCGGTTCGAAAAAATTCCCCTACCCCTCCGAAGGCGTCTTCCCGATCGCCTACCCGGCCAGCGGTTATCTCTGGGACCGGGCCCGAGCCGTGGGCGTCAGCTATCGCAGCTACGGCGAGTTTGTTCAGAGCGGCGCGACGCCTAAGGCCCCCGGCACCACGCGGGTGCCGGCATTGAAGGGGCATTTTGATGAATCGTACCGCGGCTTCGACCTGGCCTATGCGGACACCAACCGCGCGGATCGCTTTATCGCGGAGCTCAAGCGGTTCGAAGCCGAGGGCGACATGCCTCGGCTGCAGATCGTCCGGCTCCCCAACGACCATACGCATGGTTCCAGCCGGGGCTCGCGCACCCCCACGGCTTACGTCGCCGACAACGACCTCGCGCTGGGCCGCATTGTCGAGGCGGTTTCGCAGTCCAAGTTTTGGTCGCAGACCGCTCTCTTCGTGGTCGAAGATGACGCGCAGAACGGCCCGGACCATGTCGATGCCCACCGGACGGAGGCGCTGGTCATCAGCCCCTACGTCAAACACGGCGCGGTCGATTCCACCATGTATTCGACCAGCAGCATGCTGCGGACCATCGAACTGATCCTGGGCCTTGAGCCCATGTCGCAATTCGATTCCGCCGCCACGCCGATGTTCAATGCGTTCCAGGCGAACCCCGACGTGCGTCCCTACCAGGCGCTGCCGGCCGGCGCGGACTTGGACGAGCGGAACGGGTCCTCCGCCTGGGGCGGTCGGCTTAAGATGGATTTCTCAAAAGAGGATGCCGTGGACGATCAACTCCTCAACGAAGTGGTGTGGCGATCGGTCCGAGGGGCCGACAACTCCATGCCTGCTCCCGTCCGCGCCGCCTTCGTCCGTCCGCATGCGGAGGAAGACTGACAGGAGTAATCTTTCTCAGCTTTTCTTCCGCGGCCGGCGCCGCATGCCATTCTGAAACCAGAGGCGCCAGACCATGAAGAAGGCCTCAAATATAATAGGACCTGTCATTTTGGAGTGGCCTTGGAATCGCTCGGTGAAGATGATCGGCACCTCCACCACTTTCATTCCCTGCCGCCACAGGCGGTGAGTCATCTCGACCTGGAAGCTATAGCCATTCGATTGGATGGTATCGAGAGCGGCGGCCTGCAAGGCGCGGCGGCGGAAGCATTTGTAGCCGCCAGTAGGGTCGGTGAACGGCATGCCGGTGACGATGCGCACGTACTTGGAGGCGCCCTTGCTGAGCATGAGCCGGCTCAACGGCCAATTGATGATGCGGATGCCGTTGACGTAGCGGGAGCCCAGCACCAGGTCGGCGTCCCTGGCGGCATCCAGGAACATCGGGATATCGTCCGGGTTATGCGAAAAGTCGCCGTCCAATTCGAATACGAACTCGTAGCCGTGTTCGAGCGCCCACTTGAAGCCGGCCAGGTAGGCCCGGCCCAGGCCGTTCTTCTCGGAGCGGTGCAGGACGTGAATGGAAGGATGCTTTTGCGCCAGATCGTCCGCGACTTGCCCGGTGCCGTCGGGAGAGTTGTCGTCCACGACCAGTATGTCCACCGCAACGGGGAGAGCCAGAATGCGTTGGGCCAGCGGGGGGAGATTGCCCCGCTCGTTATAAGTCGGCACGACGACGAGCGTACTATTCATGCGGCATCAATCAGCCGGCAGAGAGATAGGCGAGGCGAGGCGGAAACACAAGTGGAGATTTTGACGCGGGATGCCAGCTTTGGCGGTTTGTTTCGACCGAGCGCGGCGCGCGGCGCGCGTAAGTAATCTTCGAGGATAGAACGGGGGTAATCGCCCAATGGTGCGCCGGAGCGCAGGGCTTAGGTTGGGCCTCATGCCGAACTCGAAGAGGAGTGCAACCCGTGAGCAATAGGCGCACCGCGCCGCCGCCGATTACGGTCCCGAACCATGAGGGAGGCAAGCCACGCATGAAACTGGTTATCTTCGGCCTCACGGTCCGCTTTTCCTGGGGCAACGGGCATGCGGCCCTCTGGCGCAGTTTGTGCCGAGCACTGGGGCGGCGCGGCCATGACGTGGTGTTTTTTGAGCGCGACGCCCACGGCGATGCGACGCAGCAGGATCCAAGAGATCTGCCCGGGTGCCGGATGGTTCTATACTCGGACTGGGCGGAGGCATTGCCGGAAGCCCGGCGCCAAACGGCGGAAACCGATGTGGCCATAGTGGCTTCGAACTGTCCCGAGGGGATGGCGGCCACCGACGTGGTGTTGTCCTCAAGCGCCAGGCTGCGCGTCTTTTACGAACTGGGGACGCCAAACACGTTGACACGGCTGCAGGCGGGAGACGGGGTCAATTACATCGGGCCGCGCGGGCTGGCGGATTTTGATCTGGTGCTGAGCTTCACCGGCGGGCCGGCGCTCGAGGCATTGAAGACGGAACTGAGAGCGCGGCGTGTGGCCCCGCTCTACGGGAGCGTCGATCCGGAAGTTCACCGGCCAGTGCCGCCGCTGGAGGGTTATCGCGCCGACTTTTCCTATCTGGGCTCTTATGCCGAAGATCGGCGGCAAACGCTGGAGCGGCTGTTTATGGAGCCCGCGCGGAGGATGCCGCAGCAAAAGTTTATGTTCGGCGGCGCGCGATGCCCCACAGAGCTTCCAGGGACTGGGAACGTTTTTTTTGCCCGGCATATAGCGCCGTCGGAATATCCGGCATTCTATTGCTCCTCGCGGCTGACGCTCAACGTCGCCCGGCGCGCCGCCGCTGAGATGGGCTTTTGCCCCTCCGGCCGCCTTTTCGAGGCAGCCGCCTGCGGCACGCCGCTCGTGAGCGAGGGATGGGAGGGACTCGAGGAGTTTTTCGAGCCCGGCCGCGAGATCCTGATCGCCCAAAGGCCGGAGGATGTCATCGGGCTGCTGGAGCTGCCGCAGGAATTCCTGGCGACCATCGCCCACGCCGCTCGGGAACGGACCTTGGCGGCGCATACAGCCGACCAACGGGCAGCCGATCTGGAGGCCGTGCTGGAGGAGGCGCTGCGCCCCGAACTACATACGGTAGGGCCGGGAGGTGGATGCTAATGGAGATGGCGCCTGTTCTGGAACTGCCGATCGAGCCGCGCTCGATCACGGTTCAGCAAATAACGACGATCGAGGAGCTGGAATCGCTCCGCAACGAGTGGATGGATTTGTGGCTGCGCTGTCCGGAGGCAACACCTTTTCAGTCGCCTGCCTGGTTGATTAGCTGGTGGCAACGCTGGGGCGCCGGTGAGCTTTGGGTGCTGTCGCTCAGGCGGGGAGAGCGGCTCGTAGGGGTAGCCCCCTTCCACATTCATCAAGGCGGTCCCTCTTCCGAAACACACCTGATGTTGCTTGGAACCGGCGTCAGCGATTGTCTCGATGTGCTTTTGAGCGCCGAGGCCAGGGAACAAGGGCTCCAAACCATCCTGGGCTGCTTGGAAGCGGATGCTTACCGGTGGGATAAGGTGGATTTCCAACAGTTGCGCAGCGGCTCGTGTCTCTTGGAGATGGCTGTTTCGCCCGATTGGACCAGCCAAACCAGCGTGCAGGAGGTTTGTCCGGTGCTGCGTCTGCGCGGCGGCCCCGACCCGTTGGGGCAAAGCGTGCCGCGTCACATGCTTCAGAAGCTGCGATACGCCCGGTGTCGCCTGGCCAGCATGGGCCGGGTAGAAGTCACCATGGCCAGGCCGGGCGCGAGCAGCTTGAATCTGCCTCAAGCCACCCGCAACGCTCAGGCCACCAGCCCCGGCACCCGCAACTGGGAGACGCGCGACGGCGACTTCCCGGAACTATTTGAGAACTTCCTCGAGCTGCGTCGCGCGCGCTGGGCCGCGGGAGGCCAGAGCGGGGCGTTGCCGGCAGCCGCTTTGCATGAATTCCACCACGACGTGGCGCGAGGGTTTCTCTCCGCCGGCGCACTGCGGCTTTACGGCTTGCGATTGGACGGGCGCCTCATCGCCGATCTTTACGCCTTCAGTCATGGCAAACGCACCTTTTATTACTCGGGAGGCTTTGACCCGGCTTACGCCCAGCTAAGCCCTGGCACCCTGATGCTTGGCTGGGCCATCGAGCAAGCGATTCGGGAGGGAAACGAGGAATTCGACTTCCTTCGGGGACGGCAGGCCTACAAATACCTCTGGGGCGCCAAAGGCCGCCTGAACTATCGCCGACAGTGGCACAGGAGGGCCTGACAGCCCACCCCATTGGGAAAGGCGGTCTTCCGGAGCGTCGAGCTCAGCGAAGCCTAAAAAGCAGCCGCGCATTTTTCGCTCAAGTGCGGTTCCCAATCTGCCGATAAAGAACCGGAATGCCTGTAGCGTCGCAACGAGCCAAATGCCCGCGGGGCATGAACGCCTTTCAGCTATGAATATCGAGCGGATCAGCGAAAGCGAATGGACGTCCATCCTCGATGGCAGCCGCGATGTTCAGATTGAATGCCTGCCCTTCCAGCTCTTTCTCGCCAATCTGCGGAACCGTTTCCAGGCAAAGAACGTTTCCGCCCGGGACTGCATCCGGGAACTCAAAACGTTTTACGCAAAATTCAGCCGGCTGCCGGCGGTGGAGAAGGATTTTAGCCGGATAGGCAACAAAGAAAGAGCGTCGACAAACCGACTGCTTGATCTCCAGGAGACCGCCCGGAGAATCACTGCCGGCCAAAGCCTGATGCTGGCCGGAGAGGAAGATCTGCTCAGGAGGCTGCCGCCCGGCAATTGGATCGGAGGCACCATCCCCTACTTTATGACCCGCGACGGAGCGTGCCTGTGCAAGGACAAGATCTTCGTCAGCGAAATCCCCGGCGAATTTCAAACCTCCATCCGCAGTTACGCGGAAGCGGAACTGCCCGGGTTGTATGGGGACGCTGGCGAAGGCACGCTGAGCTTTGTTATTCTTCCCGCGGACAGCCCCGTACACGCCGGCTTTGCGCTCCACGCCCCGCATTATAGCGGTTTCGCCTTGCAGCCGCTGGTGGGATGGATTGCCGGGGTTGACCTGGCGGCGCCGGAAAAGGCCGCGCCGAAGGTTTTCTGCGGCGGCCCGGAGGCGCTCGAAAACGCGGCGGTGGTGATGCGGCTGAAGCTGCCCGCCGACCGCCTGGCCCAAATCCACATTCTCAACCTCTTCCAGCCGGGCAGCGGCGACACCATCCGATTTCCAGCCACCGGTTTTTCCGCTATCACGGCGATTATTAGCGGCCGGGAACAGAACCTGGCGGAATATCTCCAGCGGCTCCGCGCGGACCCGCGGCTGCCCTTGGTTGCCGATTACTGCGGGGCGATGGTTAACGTGAGTCTCAAAGAGGTGGATGTGCAGCGCGGGCTCGTGGAATTCTATGCGCCGGTCGTTTCGGGCGTTGATTACAAACTGGCCCAGCCGGTGGAGGATTACGTTTCGAAGTTCGAAGCCCGGTTGAAGGACTCTTCGCCCGACCAGGACAATGTGCTGTTCTCCTGCAATTGCGTCCTGAATTACCTGTACTGCAACCTCGAAGGCTACCGCGCCGGTCCTCTGGCCGGCCCGGTCACTTTCGGCGAGATCGCCTTTCAACTGCTCAATCAAACCTTGGTGTACGTCGAGGTGGTGAAAGTCGCCGCCTCGGTGCCCGGCGGGCCGGATGCCGAGCTGAGCAATGCCAGATTTCAACTCTCCGCGGCCCACGAAGAACTACAGGCCAGCGAGTCGCGTTTCCGCGCCTTGAGCGAATCCGCGCCGCTGGGAATCTTTCTGACCGACGGGGCCGGCAATCTGCTCTATGAGAACCCCCTTTGCCGGACGATCAGCGGGCTTTCCAGCGGCGAAGGCGCCGGGCGCGATTGGCTGCGGAATGTTCATCCAACGGATCTGCCGGCAGTGGCCGCCGCTATTGAGAACTGCCAGCGTGAACACCGCGAGCTGGATCACGAGTTCCGGTTCGTTCACCCCGATGGCCAGGTGCGCTGGGTCCACTCGCGAACCTCATTTCTGCGGTCTGAAACCGGCGAGATCACCGGACAGGTCGGGGTTGTTGAAGACGTCACCGCACGCAAGCAAGCCGAGGTCGAGCTGGAACGGGTGAACCGGGACCTGATCCGTGCCTCGCGCGAGGCCGGCGTCGCCGAGCTCGCCAGCGGCGTGCTCCATAATGTCAAGAACGTCATCACCAGCATCAGCGTTTCCGCCGGCGTCGTTGCGGAGCAACTCCACCGGTCCAAAAGTGCGAACCTTGACAAGGTGACGGCCATGCTGCGCGAACACTCCAGGGACCTGGGCTCGTTTCTGACGGAGGATCCCAAAGGAAAACTCCTGCCGGCGTATCTGGAGAAACTGGCGGAACAGCTCGCAGCCGAGCGGCGAGCCCTTCTCGGCGAATTGCAGGAGTTTGAAAAGAACGTGCAGCACATCAAGGAGATTGTGACCATGCAGCAGGATTGCGCGAGGTTGGGGGGCACAAGCGAGAAGGCCAGGCCGGTGGACCTGATAGAAGACTCTCTAAGATTCAGTACGGCAGCCTTGGCCCGCCATGGTATCCAGGTGGCCCGCGAATACGACTCAAACCTGCCCGAAATCTCCGTGGAGAAGCACAAGGTCCTGCAGATCCTGGTAAACCTCATTCGCAACGCAAAGCAAGCCTGCCAGGCTTCGGATCGGCCTGACAAGAAACTGATCCTGCGAGCGACCAATGGCGGCGAGTTCATCCATCTTGTGGTGACGGACAATGGCATCGGCATTCCAGCCGAAAACCTTGGCCGCATTTTCGAGCACGGTTTCACCACGAAAAAAACAGGGCATGGCTTCGGACTCCACAGCGCCGCTCTCACCGTGCGGGATCTCGGGGGCAACATCCAGGTCCACAGCGACGGGCCCGGAACGGGAGCGACCTTCATCCTCAAGCTGCCGTGCCGCCCCGCGCCATCCCACCAACCGGCGCCCAAGGAAGCTCCCTAAACAGCCCGGCCCGCCGGCGTTCCCGCAAGCCAAGGCCCGATAAAGGACGCTCAAACGGCAGCCAGCACGCCTCGGGCGTATGCGTAGGATTCGAGAATGCCCGGCATGGGAGCGTCGCCGTTGGCCTCGTATTCGAGGTTGACGCAGTAGGGGAAACGCACCTCCAGCAGCGCCTTGAGCACGGCGACAATGTCGATGACCCCTCTGCCGACTTCGATTGGCCCACCCTGCGCCGTAGGCGCCGTCACATCTTTGAAGTGAAAGTCATAGAGCCGGCCGGCGCATTTTCGGATAACCGCCGCCGGATCTTCGCCGATGCGCACCGTATGGCCGACATCCATGCAAATACCCATATGCGAGTCCCGCTTCTCAACCAGGCGCAACACGTCTAACGGCGAAGGGTAGAGCTTGTCGGTCGGGCCATGGTTATGAATCGCGATTCTGATGTCGAATTCCTTTGCCAATTGTTCGACGGTGTCGAGCGCATCGGGGTCCGGGCTGCAAACCATCGTCGGCATTCCGGCGTCCCGCGCGTACTCGAAGAAGCCGCGGATCTCGACCGCGTTGTTTTTGATGTAGATGACGCCGCCACCGGCGACAACGAGGCCGGCCGCTTCGATTTTGCGACGGGCCTCCCGGCGCTCGGCCGGAGTGCTTTTAAGCGGGAGATGGACCTCTTTGAGGCAGAGGTACTTGACGCCCGCCTGCTTGGTCATCGCAATCGCCTGGTCCAAGCTGAACTTGCGCAGGCTGTAAGAGGCCATGCCGATCTTCAACCCATCGAAGGGATCACGATCGGGCTTTGTGACGGACGCCTGCAAGGCGGCCGGCAGAGCGGCCGCAGCCAGCGCGGTCGAGCCCAAGAGACTGGTTTGGAGGAACCGGCGGCGATTCAGAGCGAAAGAGAGTTTTTTCATAGCAACACGCTTTATGGTCTTTGATCGGACCGCCGCCTCTTACCATAGGGGGCCGCGGATGTCACTGGCATAATGCGAGAATTGGATACTGGCCAAACACTCCCGTTTTTACGATGCTCCCCGCATGGCGCTTGATTATCTCAAAGTCGCGGCTGTCTTCCTTGGTTCGATCGCGGTTAGCCTGCAGGCTGGGGGCGCGGAAGCCCCGATACAGCTGATTACACTGGATCCGGGACATTTCCACGCGGCCCTGGTGCAGAAGTTCATGTACCCTGAGGTCAGCCCGCTAGTGCATGTCTATGCCCCGGATGGACCTGACCTCAAAGCGCACCTGGAGCGAATCGAAGGTTTCAACAGCCGCAGCAACAACCCGACGCGCTGGCAGGAGCAGGTCTATGCCGGGCCGGATTTCCTGGAGCGGATGGCGCACGAGAAGGCGGGGAGCCTCGTCGTCATCTCCGGCAACAACGCGCGCAAGGCCGAGTACATCGCCCGGTCCATCCAAGCGGGTTTCAATGTGCTGGCCGATAAGCCGATGGCAATTACGCCGGCCGATTTCGAACTGCTGCGCCAGAGCTTCCGACTCGCCGCCGAAAAGCGGGTGCTGCTGTATGACATCATGACCGAACGATTCGAGGCGGCCACGATTGTGCAGCGCGAATTGGCCCGAATGCCTGAACTGTTCGGCTCGCTGGACAAAGGAAGCCCGGAAGATCCCGGCGTGGTGATGGAAAGCGTCCATTACTTGCTGAAAGAAGTGGTCGGCAAACCGCTGACCCGGCCCGGCTGGTTTTTCGATGTGCGGCAGCAAGGCGAGGCTGTTCCAGACGTCGGCACGCACCTGGTGGACCTGGTGGAGTGGGAAAGTTTTCCGGAGCAGGCGCTGGACTGGAGCCGGGATGTGACCGTGAGGCAAGCCCGCCGCTGGGCCACGAGTCTATCGCTGGCGCAATTCAAGCGGGTGACCGGCCTGGCCGATTACCCGGAGTTCTTGAAGGCAGATCTTCAACCCGACGGCGCATTGCGGCTGTTCGCGAACGGGGAGGTGAGCTTTGCCCTGCGCGGAGTTCAGGCCAAAATCACGGCGCGTTGGGAATTCGAACCGCCGCCGGGCGCCGGGGATTCGCAGTACTCAATGCTGCGCGGCACACGCGCCCGTTTGACCATCCGCCAGGGACCGGAGCAACATTACCGGCCGACCCTGTATGTGGAAGACAGAGCCGGCCTGCCGGCGGCCGAATTCGAGCGGGTGCTGCGCGGCGCTATCACCAGGCTCGGTTCCGCCTGGCCCGGACTTGATATGCGGCCGTCGGGCGGCGCCTGGGAGATCGTGGTGCCGGAGAAATACGCGGTCGGCCACGAAGCCCATTTTGGACAGGTGACGGAGCATTTCCTGGATTATCTAGCCGCCCGCAAGCTGCCGCCTTGGGAGGAACCCAACATGCTGGCCAAGTACTGGATCACGACTGAGGCGTACCGCCTCAGTCACGCGGCGACAAAGCGCTGATTTATCAGAAGTCTTTAAAATCGCCGGTCATCGGTATTTCCTGGCGCCGGATTTCAGCCGGGACTGGCTGCTGGGCCGCGTTGGCGGCCGTGTGTCGGGCGCTTGTGGCAAGCTTGCCGTGAGCATGAATGCTCGGCCGCGGCGGGTTCATTCCGGACGCTTTGGCCGTGGAAACGGCACGGACCGGCGACGTTGCGGCGCGGGATTCACGCGCAGGGCTCGGGGCTTGAGTACCGACGAGCTTGAGCAATTCGGCGACGGAAGACTTGAGCATCCCGGCCTGGGCATGGAGTTCTTCGGAAGCAGCGGCGGTCTCTTCGGCGCTGGCGGCGGTGCTTTGAGTGACTTTGTCCATCTGGGAGACCGCGATATTGACTTGGTCAATGCCCTGCGTTTGCTCGTGGGATGCGCTGGCGACCTCGGCAGCCAACTCATCCACCTGCCGGGCCCGCCCGACGATATCAGAGAGGGCGGCGGCAACTTTGGCGCTGATGCCAACTCCCTGGCTGGTTTTTTCGATGGCGCCTTGGATCTTGGCCGATGTTTCCTTGGCCGCCTCCGCGCTGCGCTGGGCCAGAGCGCGCACCTCGTCGGCGACCACCGCGAAGCCCAGGCCAGCCTCGCCGGCGCGCGCCGCCTCGACGGCGGCATTAAGGGCGAGAATGTTGGTCTGAAACGCGATCTCATCGATCGTCTTGATGATCTTGGCGATGTCATCGCTGGAAGCTTTGATGGCTTCCATGGCCTCATTCATCGCGTGCATGTCCTCGGAGCCTTTTTCTGCGGCCGTGCGGGTTTGACGGGCGAGTTCGTTGGCTTTTTGAGAATGTTCGGCGTTCCGCTTGGTCATCGAAGCCATTTCCTCGAGGGAAGCGCTGGTTTCTTCGAGCGCGGCGGCCTGCTCGCTGGCGCCTTCGGCCAGGGATTGGCTCGCCGCGGAGATTTCCCCGGAGACCGCGGCCGTCTCGTTGCTGGCCTCTTCCAGGCTTCGGATCGTGGCGCCCAGCGGCCGCACGATCGCTCTCTGGTTGAAAACGTAAAACCCTCCCACCACAGCCAGAAGCACGATAAAGCCCCCGATAGCCATAGTCTTCATGGTCGCCATCACGACCGGGTCATGGCCAAAGCCGGCTTTCAAAACAAAGGCGCCGCGCAAGTCCCCCTGCTTCATGTTTTCCATGGGGAAGCCGAGCGGATCTTTACCGTCGCCGGTCAAGCTCCTGGCGGGGTCCCCGTGGCAGTCCAGACAACTGGCCTGCAGCCGCACTGGCCGCGCCAATACCAGTTCGTCGTGAGCACGGTCGAAAAAGAAATATTCAGGCTCGCCCTTGGCAAAGGCATCAAACGCCGCCGTGTATTCGGAGCCGACGGCGTTCTTAGGATTGCGCGGCGAGCTGCCAGGGGCGGCAGGGACGAAGAACTTGAAGCCGCTACGGGCCGCGGAGGCCTCCACGGAACGCCATGCGGCGACGATGGGTACGGTCTTATAGATATCCGTTGAGGCATAGACCTCGCGCAGCGAGCGTCCGCCGGCCTGCGCCTTGGCGGCAGCCATGAGCCCAGCGGTATTGAACGCCTTGCTCCGGTACATGTCATCCATGTTCTCGGCCACCTCCTCGGATTGGGCGATAGTGGAGCTCATCTTGCCGCGCAGCTCCTGAACACGGTTATGGCTGGAAACACCATAAACAATGGCAATGCTCAACCCGGTCGCTAGCGCGACGGCGCTGCTGGCAGCCAAAAGGATTTTGATCTCAATCTTCATGTCAGTTTGACTTAGTGTTTTGAAGTGGGGTTCGCAGGAGGGGGGACGTGAAACCTGAAAAAAGACCGTAAAAACGAGACTGGGGACGGCGAAGATGACACAGCAGACCAGCCGAACTCGAAACGCTTTGCGACGATCAGGTCTATCATTTAACCAAGTATAAGAATGTTGAGCCGTCCGCGCGCGACCGAGGCCGTTATCCACGGGGAACCTCTGGCCCGTGTTTCATCAGTCGAGCCGAACAAACTGGCATCACCCACACGGGTGTCGACAGGAATGTATCGGCGCAAGGGAGCGGGACTTGAGAGGAAGATCCAAAAGAGTCCAATCCGACCCCGCAGATAGTCATGGCAATCCCGAGTTTTGGAGCTTAAGTATTTACCCGGCGGGCCGATAGAACAGCGGGCATTCGCGCTCTGTGCAGCGGGAGCGAGCATGTCCGGACATGCCGTATGACGCCGACGACAATCGCGACTGAAGATTACGAGTTTATTCGCAAACTGGTCTATGACCAGAGCCGCATCAACTTGGGGTCTGACAAGATGGAGCTGGTGCGCAGCCGCGTGCAGAAGCGGCTGCGGGCGCTCGGCTTGAGCGATTTTGAGTCCTACTGCCGCCTGCTGGCCTCTCCCGACGGCCAGGAGGAGTTCACCTCGTTGCTGGATGTCATCTCGACCAATGTAACTGAGTTCTTCCGCGAGTGGGGCCACTTCGAGTATCTTCGAGACACGGTGCTGCCGGCCTGGCAAAGCCAGTCCAAGCGCAACCCGCGCGAGCCGTTCCGAGTCTGGAGCGCGGCCTGCTCCTCGGGGCAGGAACCTTACTCGATTGCAATTCTGCTGGCCGACTTCTTCCGCGCGCAACCGGCGCAGGAATGGCGCGTCGTCGCCACGGACATCAGCACCCGGATGCTGGCCGCGGCTGAGGAAGCCGTCTATCGAGGCGAGCGCATCAAGACGCCCAACCCGGAATGGCTGCGCGCCTATTTTCAAAAGGGCGTCGGTTCCTGGGAGGGGAGCTTCCGCATCAAGCCGGCGATTCGCGAGCGGGTCTCGTTCCGCCATTTGAATCTGTTCAACTGGCCCTATCCTTTCACCGAAAAATTCGATGTTATTTTCTGCCGCAATGTGATGATCTATTTCGACCGTCCGACCCAAGAGCTGCTCATCCCGCGGCTGGCTGAGCAATTGATCCCTGGCGGCCATCTCATGGTCGGCCACTCTGAAAGCCTCGTCGGCATCCAGCATCGGCTCAAGTCGGTGCGCCCCAGCGTGTATCAGAACCTTCGGGCCTAATCTTTAACTTTATCTCCTGGATGCCGGCTTTAACAAAATGGGTCATCGCCCCTCCTCGCAAGACCCTGGTGGTAGGCGTAGCAGATATGGTGGCAAGCAACGACTCGAGCGCGGAACTTGTTACCTATTCGCTCGGCTCCTGCCTGGGCATTACCGTCTATGACCCGCAGATCAAAGTCGGGGGCCTGCTCCACATTATGCTGCCCGACTCCACCATCGATCCCGTCAAAGCCACCAGCGCGCCGTTTATGTTTGTGGACACCGGCGTGCCCCGCCTGTTCCAGGCGGTCTATAATTTTGGGGCCGAACGGCGCCGCTTGGTGGTGCGGGTGGCCGGAGGGGCCCAGTTTCTGGACCCGGGGGGTGTCTTTAACATTGGCGAACGCAACCAGAAGGCCTTCGCGCGGCTTCTGGCGCAAAACGGCTACAACATCCATGCTCAGGACGTCGGCGGGGTTTCCAGCCGCACGGTCCGGCTGGATTTGACCACGGGGAAAATATCGGTACGCTGTCCGGGATTGGAACCATATTCTCTATGACTGCTCACGAAATGGTGGCCAGGGTGCGGAATCTACCGCCCATCTCGCATGCGGCGCTCAAACTGGTCAGCCTCCTCGACCACCCGGACGCCGGCAACGAGGAAGTGGTCTCCGTGCTGAAGAACGACAGCGCGCTCACCGCCAAGCTGCTGCGCGGCTGCAATTCACCCGCTGTCGGTCTGGCCGAGAAAGTCACCTCGGTGGATCAGGCGGTGCTTATTCTGGGCCACAACCAGATCTTGCAGATGGTCACCGCCCTTGCCTTCGGCGGGGCCATGTCGGTTCAGCTCCCCGGCTACGCCATCGAAGCGGAAGAGCTCTGGCGCCATTCACTTATTGCGGCGGCCGGGGCCGAAATCATCGTAAAAGACAACGAGGAATTAGGCGAACCGTCCGTTGCCTTCACCGTCGGCATGCTCCACGACATTGGCAAGCTGGTGATGAGCCAATTCCTCACCGAGGAAGCGCAGGCGGCCGTCCGCGCCCGCGTCGCCGCCGGCCAGGCCACAGCCGACGCAGAACGCGAGGTCCTCGGCACGGACCACGCGGAAGTGGGCGCCTGCCTGCTTTACCTCTGGCGCTTGCCGGAGGAGATTGTGGAGGCTGTCGCCAACCATCACCAGCCCACGATCGAACCGAAGCCTCGTCTCTCGTCCGTCGCTCACGTCGCCAACTGCCTGGCCCACCTGGCCGGAGCGTCTCCGGGCTGGGAAGCCTATGCGTTGAGGGGCGACGAAAGGGTTGTCAAGCTGTTGTCCATCGATGCGGAAAAGCTCGACCGCATGATTATCTCGGTGCGCGACTCTTTCGAGCGAGTCAATCAATTCATGAAAATGTCATGACTCCCAATCACAAAATCCGAGTGCTGGTTGTGGATGACTCGGCGATTGTCCGCCGCGCCCTTTCCCAAGCCCTCGAAGCCGACCCCGAGCTGGAAGTGGTCGGCACGGCATGCGACCCCTACGTGGCACGCGATAAAATCCTGGAATTGAACCCGGACGTGCTGACCCTGGACGTGGAGATGCCGCGCATGGACGGCATCACATTCCTGCGCATCCTCCAGCAGCATCGTCCCATGCCGGTGGTTGTCGTCAGCTCGGTCACCCAGGCGGGCTCCCGCATGGCGATGCAAGCCCTGGAGGCCGGGGCCGTCGATGTCATTGCCAAGCCCAATACCGCCTGGAGCCTGGGAGATTTGCGAGACCAACTCGCCATGCGGGTCAAAGGGGCGGCCCGGGCCCGGCTAAAACCTCTGCCCCCCGCGCCGGCGCAGCCCGGCATCGCGGGCCCCAGCACCGTCGCCGGCGCCGCGACTTACCACCCGCGCCAACTGATCGTGATGGGCGCCTCCACGGGGGGCACCGAGGCGCTCAAGCGCGTCCTGGTCCGGCTTCCCGACGGTCTGCCCGGCATCTGCATTGTCCAGCATATTCCGCCGGTGTTCTCCCGTGCGTTCGCCGAGCGGCTCAACGAATGCTGCGCTTTTGAGGTTCGCGAGGCGGCTCATGGGGATGAAATCCAGCCGGGGCTGGCTTTGATTGCCCCGGGCGATTACCACATGTGCCTCTCGTTGGAGGGCAACAGCTATCGGGTTCGTCTGAACCAAAACCCTCCGGTGCATCATACGCGGCCCTCCGTGGACATGCTGTTCAACTCGGCAGCGGCCAGCGTGGGCGCACACGCCGTTTCCGTGCTGCTGACCGGCATGGGCAGCGATGGCGCCCAAGGCATGCAACGCCTGAAGGAGCGCGGCGCCAAGACCATCGCCCAGGACGAGGCCACTTGCGTGGTCTATGGCATGCCTCGGGCTGCGGTTGAACTGGGCGTGGTGGACGAGCAGCTTCCGCTCGATCAAATACCCCACGCGATTGTCCATGCCGTCCAAACCCGCGCCAACTCCGCCGCGACGCGGCAAGCCGCTTCTCGCCCCACTGCATAAACATCAACCTGACCTGATTTATGAACGAAACCGTGCATAACATGAACATCCGCGAGTTTATGACTCGCCATCTGGTAGAGGTCTTCGAGACGATGCTTTCCATGAAGGCCATACCCATCGATCCGTTTGAACCCCCGCACTATGACAGCCGCGTCAGCGGCTCGGTCGGCTTTGCCGGGGACGACATCAACGGAGCTGTCTATCTACACCTTTCGGCCTCCTTCGCCACGCGGATCGCGGCAACCATGCTCGGCCTGGCCCCGGAGCAAATCGAGGGGGAAACCGACGTCAATGATGTGGTCGGGGAAGTCAGCAACATGTTGGCCGGCGGCCTCAAGTCAGCCTTCTGCGACACGGGTTATCCGTGCGCCGTCAGCACCCCGGCCATCATCCGCGGCACCTCGTTCATCGTGGAGCCCATTCCTGAAGTCGAGCAGATCCGGCTCTTGTTTGGCTGCGAGAACGAGCGGATATTTGTGGAAGTTCATCTGAAGTCCAACTAACATCTCTCCAATTGAATTATGGCTAGCAAGATTCTGAGCGTTGATGACAGCCGGACAATCCGGATGATTGTGACCCGTGCCTTCAAGTCCTACGACGCCACCATATGCGAAGCAGGCAATGGCGAGGAGGGGCTGACCGTTGCCGCCCGGGAGATGCCCGACGTGATCATTCTCGACGTCACCATGCCGGTGATGGACGGAGTGACCATGCTGACGAAACTCAAGGAGAATCCGCTTCTCAAGAGCATTCCCGTCATCATGCTTACGGCCGAGTCCGGACGGGAGAACGTTCTGCACATTGCCAAGCTGGGCGTGCGGGATTATCTTGTCAAACCCTTCAAAGAGGAGCAGCTTATTGAGAAAGTCAGTCGCGTGATCCAATTGGTCAAGAAGGCCACCTGAACAATAAGCTGGCAAGCGAAGTGAATTTGAGTCCATGAGCGAGAGCCCTGATTATGATAAGCTGGCCCGGCAGTATGGCTTGGCGCCCATACCGGAGAGTGTCCAGCGCCTCACCCAAATCGTCTCCCGCCAGGATGCGGACCTCGAGCAGATCGCCCGCGTCATCGCCAAAGATCCGGCCCTGACCAAACGCCTCCTGCGCGTCGCCGACGTTGAGGTCGAAGAAGGAGAATCTCCGGCCGACACCGTTCAATCGGCCTTGATGCGCCGGGGTATGGGCTGCGCGCTTCTGCTCGCCATGGGAACCCCCCTGTCCATGGCCCTGGTTAAGACCTTTCAGACCATGCTTGGCATCAAGCTGGAGGCCGTCTCGCCCACCTCCGTAGATCCGCTTGATTCCGAGCACCTGCTTGGCACCATTGGCTTCGGCGGCAAAGCCGTCGGACGCCTCTATCTCCGTCTCAGCCTCGCTTCGGGCAAACTGGTCGCCTCGCGCATCCTCGGGGTCGATCCGAAGGACATCACGGACACCAACGAAGTCACGGACGCCGTGGGCGAACTGCTGAATATTATCACCGGCAACTTCAAGTCCAACCTGTGTGACGCCGGCCTGGATTGCCGAATCGAGACGCCCCAGGTCGCCCGCAGCCTCCAGTTCTACACCGACCCCATCCCCGGCGGCGGCCTCGAGCACATGGCGTTCCAGGCGCCTCCAATCACTCTCTTTGTGGACGTGACTGTCAATCCCTGGAACGACGAATAATTTAAGCGCTGACAACCGGGCCGGGATCGGTTTAATTCTCCCGGCTCGTTATGCCTAAGCGCACTGACATTCATTCGGTCCTCATCATCGGCGCCGGCCCGATCATCATCGGGCAGGCGTGTGAATTCGACTACTCGGGCACCCAGGCCTGCAAAGCCCTCAAGGAAGAAGGCTACCGGGTCATCCTGGTCAACTCCAACCCGGCCACCATTATGACCGACCCGGAGTTCGCCGACCGCACCTACATCGAGCCAATCACTCCCGAGTGCGTCGAGAAAATCATCACCCGCGAGGTCGAGGAGCTCAAACGGCTCGGCGTCCACGCCGGGCAAGCCGCCCATAAGTTGGTATTGCTCCCGACGCTGGGCGGTCAGACCGCCCTGAACACCGCCATGGCGCTCCACCAGCGGGGCACCCTCGAAAAAAGCGGCGTCGAGATGATCGGCGCCAACGCCGCCGCCATCGAGCGCGGCGAGGATCGGCAGATATTCAAGGACTTGATGATTTCCATCGGCCTGGATGTGCCGATCAGCGGCACGGCCCACACGATCGAGGAAGCGGCCCGCGTGGCCGACCAGATTGGGCGTTTCCCGCTCATCATCCGGCCGGCATTTACGCTGGGGGGCACGGGAGGCGGTATCGGCTACAACCGCGAGGAGTTCGAGGAAATTGTCAAACGCGGGCTCGAATTCTCGCCGGTGTCCGAGGTGCTCATTGAGGAATCGCTGCTGGGGTGGAAGGAATTCGAGATGGAGGTCATGCGGGATCGCAAGGACAACTGCGTGATCATCTGCTCGATCGAGAACCTCGACCCCATGGGCATCCATACGGGCGATTCCATCACTGTAGCGCCCATCCAGACCCTGACGGACAAGGAATTCCAGATCATGCGCGACGCCTCGTTCGCGGTGATCCGGGCGGTGGGTGTCGAAACCGGCGGCTCCAACATCCAATTTGCGGTCAATCCCGACAACGGGCGGATGGTTATCATCGAGATGAACCCGCGGGTCTCGCGCTCCTCCGCTCTGGCCTCGAAGGCCACCGGTTTTCCTATCGCCAAAATCGCCGCCAAGCTGGCCGTCGGCTACCTGCTGGACGAAATCCGCAACGACATCACCCGCGAGACGCCGGCCAGTTTCGAACCGACCATCGATTACGTCGTCACCAAGGTGCCGCGCTTTGCCTTCGAGAAATTCCCCCAGGCCGACCCGACGCTCAACACGCAGATGAAGAGTGTGGGCGAGGCCATGGCAATCGGGCGCACCTTCAAGGAATCGCTTCAGAAGGCGCTGCGCTCTCTGGAGATCGGCCGCTACGGGCTGGGGGCTGACGGCAAACCGTGGCGCATGGGAGACCAATTATTTGGCGATCGGGAGATCCGGCCGCGCGAGCTCATCGCCCAAAAGCTGAGCGTGCCCAACGCCGAGCGTATTTTCTTCATCCGCCACGCGTTCCGCGCTGGTTTCAGCCTCGAGGAGATCTTTCATCTCACCCGCATCGACCGCTGGTTTCTCACGCAAATCAGGGAAATTGTCGATGTCGAGGAGGAACTGGCCCAGACGAAAATTGAGCCGCGACCCGGGTCGTGATGCTTTTCGGCTGCCCGCCAGGGAGAGCGCGGGTGCCTATTGGACCTTGAGCCGTTCCAGCGCCTGGAGCTCGGCCTGTGACTTGGCCACGACCAGCTTCAGCTTGGCGTTTTGCTCGGCCCGGAGTTGCTGCAGTTGCTTGCGCGCGCTCTCCAGGTCAGCTTCCGATTGGTTTGTCTGGGCCTGGAGATAGCTCTGTTCCGCCGCTTTGACCTTGGCATCCATTTCCTGGGCCACCTGCGCGATCTCGTTCAGCGTCGCGTCCCGCAGAAGGCGCGTCCCCTCCTCAAGCGACACCGAATCGACATTGGGAATCGCCTGGCGGAGCGCGGCCACCGCTCCGGGGTCCGCCATCGCCGTGACCGCAAGCTGCGTCTGGTTCGGAACCTCATCGACGCGCGCAATCGCCCGCGTCACGTCGGCTTCGAGCGCATCCTCCCATTCCGGGCTCAGCGAGGCGAGCGTCTCTTTGTGTCCTTTGCCCGCGACCACCAGTCCAAAGAAACAGGCGTTTCCCTTCTCGATGTTGAATGGCTTGAGGCCGTCCCCCGCAGCAGCGGCAGCGTTGGAATAGGACTGCGAATCGATCCGAATCACCTTGATCTTTCCAGGAGCCTCTCGCTCGTACGCGTCCAGCAATTGGTCCACCCGGCCGCCGAACGCCCTCAGAGAATCCAGAGCGCCCGCCGGATCCAGGATCGCATAGGATCGAATTTCCACCGGCGACCTCAGCCGCTTCAAAACCCCGCCGGTGCTCGCCGACAACACGCGCCCCGGTTTTGGCTCCACCGTCGCCTCGGCTTTGGCCGGGCTCGGCCGCCGGCCCTGATAAAACCACAGTCCGCTGACCGCCATTCCGGCCAAAAAGACGATCATCAGGAGCGCCAGCATGCGCGCGCTCGCCTGTTCACGGGCTTGGAGCGCTGCGTTGGTCCCTGCTGGCTTCGTCTTTGAGAGTTTCATCGTTTCAGTTTCTCCCAGATACTACACCAAGGCCCTACTGAAGAACAACCTGAGTGCGGCGAAGCCAACCAATGCGGCTCGGGTCGGCGGCAACCTGGATCCAATCGTCCTTCTGATCGAGCACGCGGACTTCGGCCCCGTCCTGAACGGTGAAGACGCTCTTGGCTTCATCGAGGGGGCCGCTGCGGACCGAAACATCGCGGGCGATAACCACCGCCAACCGTGCCGGGGCGGCCTCGGCCAAAGCGCAACCAAGGCAGGCGCATAACAGGAGAGCGGCAAGGGCGCCGGTGACGACGTAATTCCGCAGGGCGGCCTTAAGCGCCGGACGCCACTGCAACAGAATTAACAATCCGAACAGGGTCCACAGGGCGGCAGCGGTAAGGAAAGTCCATTCGTCGATCGTGAGGGCCGACAGCCAGCGTTGCCAGCGGCCCGGCGCCAGGGAGGGTCCCTGAACCTGGCTGCGCGCGAACTGGAGATTGGCCTGCACGTCGGGGTCGCGGGGAGCGATGCGCTCAGCACACCGGTAGGCAGCGATAGCGCGGCCCACTTCGCCCGATTTGAACAGAGCGTTTCCCAGATTGAAATAAAGCGCCGCCGAGCCTTGGCCTGAACCGGCGAGGTTCTGATAGGCCGCAACGGCCTCGGCGAATTTGCCCCCATCGTAAAGCTTGTTGGCGGCGTCGAAGCCTGCTGTCAAGTCATCGCCGCGAACGGCGGCAGAAAACGAAAAACAGATCAAAGCGCAGAAAACCACGCAAAGGGACCTTGGAAAGCTCGCAACCAAAGCGCGGCCCGCGGCCGGGATTGCCCAGGAGCAGCGCGGTTTGCGTGGAAGGGAAAGGAGGCGGGAGGGCGTCATACTTTCAGGTTTTGCAGTTCGCGCAGGACTGTTTCGAATTTGGGAATGACGGCGGCAAGCTCCTGCCTGGTCTTGATAGGAGCGTAGCGGGCAAGATTGCAGACCTGAAATAGTTCGCGTAGCGGCGCCAGGGTGGATTCGGGAACAGCGCGCGGGCGGAGATGTTCGTCGATAACCGCTTCGGTGATCGCCGAAGCGGGCAGGTCGAGGCGCTCCCCCAGTTGCTCCTGGAGCAGACGGAACAGGGTGGCAAAGAAGGCGTCGGATTTATTGGCGTCGGCAAGCTGGCGCAATTGGATCAACCCATCGCGCAAGACTTGGGCAACACGCCGCTGGCGGCGCAGGCGCGGGTTGTTCGCGAGCATTTCAGTGCGTTTGCGCCACGCCAGGGCGGAAACAAACGCCAGCAATGGCACGCCCTGCAGGGCCAGGAACCAGGATTGCCGGACAAGCGGCGGCCCAAGCCGCACCAAGCCGCCCAAGCGCTGTTTGTTGGGAATGAGGTCGCGGGCGGGAGGGGCATTATCCTGCCCGGACCGGTTCTGGCCGAGGACCATCGGCATCGCGACCGAACCCGCGGGGCGCACGGTAAGCGGGACGGCGGGCTGGGTCAAAGTACGATAGCTCTTGGCGTCGGAATCGAAATAACTGAAGGAAACAGGGGGTATTTGCCTGATGTCGGCGTTTTGGGGCACGACGATCTGTTCGAAGGTCTTGGTTCCTTGCAGCCCAAGCGGGTCAGCGGCCTGGACTTTAGCCGTAGGAGGATAGGTCTTGAAATCGTGCCAGGCAGGTTGCTCAGGGAGAGTCAGCGAATCAAGGTCGCCGTGGCCGGAGATCTGGATCCTGACGGTAATGGGGTCGCCAACGGTGACATTGGTGGGACCGGCGCTGATCGCAAGCGTGTACGAGCCGATTGCCCCGTTGAAATCGGCTGGGACGTTTTCGCGGGGCAAGGGCAGGACCTGGAGTGTCTCCGTATCGCTGGCCAGGGTGAGTTGTTTTTGCTCCATGCCGCCGCCAAGCATGCCAAAGGGATCGAACGGGTCGCGGCGGCGATTGGCCGATGGAATCGAAACCACGGCAGTGGCAGTAACCGGGCCGGCGGTGAAGGACCCGGTTTTAATCGCGCGCAACGGGAAGCGCAGAGGTATGACCCTGTAAACAGCGTTGCCCACCTGCGCCTGGTGGTCCTGTGCCTCCACCATTTTGCCGAGACTGAAGCCGTCCGCAGGAAACGCAGTCAATCGAAACTGGTCCAGATTGCGCACGCGGGAGTGTTCATAGACGTCCAATTCCGCAGCCACGCACTCGCCGACATAGAATTCCTTCTTGGGCAGCAGCAACCTGAGAAAGGCCAGTTGCGAGCCCGAGTTGATGGCATCGGCGCTGGGCGCGGCAGCTTGGATCGCTTTGAGGGTGAGAGGCTGGGAAGTGAGCTTTTGGCCCTCAAGGGTAACAGTGAAAGCTGGTATAGTGAACTCGCCAGGCCGGCGCGGAGTGACGGAAAAATTATGGGTGATGCTCGAGTTGACCTTTCCGTTCTCAAAACTGTACTGGCTGGAAGGGCCGACGTAATCGATTTGCAGGTTCTCGATAGGCGGAAGGCTGGGGGCGCTCTGCGAGGAAGTACCCGTAAAGGTCAGGGAGAGAGCGACGCTCTCTCCTACCGGAACGACATCGCGATCCAGGGATGCGGTAAAGGTGGCGGCGCCGGCGAGCGAAAGCGTCAGCCAGAGAAAAGCCGCCGCAAAGGGCGCGGCAAGCCAAGGCTTACCATGGCCGCGTCCTGGCACAACATTCTTTAACCAAGGTCCAAACATCAATAATCTGCACATTCTTGCCCGGCGGGAAGGCCGCGCGCAAGCTCGGTCAGCGGACGCTATATGGACAACTCCGAACGCATTTTGTTCGGAATTGGCCGCAGGGTAGCCTGAATCCCGCGGATCGTGTAGTTTGGAGACGTGGCTGATTCGTTGGATTTAATTTCGAAGACTGCGCCGAAGGTCTGCCGGGAACTGCGGCGGCTCGGCAAAAATGTCAATGGGTATCTGGGCGAAAGGATCGACATCGCCGCTGTGCTGGCGGATTGTGTGGCCGCGGCGGGGGCAACCGGGTGGACGATCGAGGAGTTTCATCCCACCCCAAGATTGCTCCTTGCCTTCGTGCGGAGCGGCGCTGAAGCGGCGGGAGCGGGTATTGGGGCGACAGATACAGGCACGCCGCGGTCGCGGTTGTATATCTCGACAGGGATTCATGGCGACGAGCCGGCGGGGCCGCTGGCCATCCGGCAGTTGCTGCAAGAGAATCGCTGGCCTCCCAGCCTCGATCTATGGCTGGTTCCGTGCTTGAACGCGGCAGGTTTTGTCCAAAACCGCCGGGAGAATCCGGACGGGCTGGACCTGAACCGGGAATACCTCGAACCGGAGGCGGAGGAGATTCTTGCGCACACAGCGTGGCTCAAGCGGCAGCCGGAGTTTGATCTCTGCATGTGCCTGCACGAGGATTGGGAGTCCCATGGTTTTTACGTCTATGAATTAAACCCCGATCACCGGCCATCGCTGGCGGAGGCCATCGTTGCGGCTGTTGCTGAGGTTTGTCCAATCGACCACTCGGAAACCATCGAGGGGCGGCCGGCACGCAGAGGGATTATCCGGCCGGATATCGACCCGCGTTCGCGGCCCAAATGGCCGGAGTCGTTTTTCCTCCTGATTTACAAAACACGGCTTTCCTACACGCTAGAGGCACCCTCGGACTTCCCCCTGGAGGCGCGAGTCGAAGCGCTGGTGCAGGGGGTCAAGGCCGCCGTTGCGGCGCTTGTGGCCAGAGGCCTCAAGTGAGCCGTTTGGCCCGCAACCGCAGTTCATCCAGGAATGCCTGGAGCAAAGCCGAGGTTTTGCCCCGCCACAGCGCGCCAATGACAACCGGTTCAAAATCCGGCAACGGCACCATGCGGACATTGGGGGACAGCTCCGCTTTAGGGACGCGGACTGAGACTCCGATGCCCAGTCCATTGGCGACATAGGTAGCGATTAAGTCGGCGGAGCTGACTTCGATGCTGGGAAACCAGTCCACGCCCAACCGGCTCAGCCCCTGTTGGAAATGGCGGCTGACCGCTTGGGTTTCCGGGAGGCAGATCAACGGCTCCTCGATGCGGTCTCGCTGCCAAAGCGCGTCGGCCGAAGTGACATTGCTTCCTTTTTCGACCAGCAAGACCAGCGGCAGATCGAGCAGCGCCACCGATTGAATGCCGGGAGCAGGCCGCTTCTCGATGAGGGTCACGGCCAAGTCGAGTTCCTCCTTGAGCAGGAGGTTCTCGAACTCGGCCGGATAGCCTTCGCGCAGCGTGATCTTGAGATGGGGATATTTCTTTCGCACGTTGCGCAGAAACTCCGGCAAGTGATCCCGCAGCACCATGGTCGAAGCTCCGATGCGAATCTGGCGCGCCTTGCCCCCTTGCAGCTCGCCGGCGATCGTATCGAGATTGGCGAAGAAGGGCTGGATGAATTGGTAGAGTTTCTCGCCGGCAGGGGTCAGGGCGAAAGGCCTGCGCTGGAACAGCGCCACACCCAAAAACTCCTCCAACTGCGCGACCTGCCCGCTCACCGCCGGCTGTTGGATGCCGTAAGGGATATTGCGCACCGCTTCGGTGATGCCGCCGTGCCGCGCGACGTAATAGAACAACTCCAGATGGTGGATATTCATATGGAAGCGATGTGGCCCATCTTCCCACATCGCCTCAACGTCAGGCAAGCGAGACTTTCAGTTCGCGTTCTCGGTCCGCATTTGCTTGGCAGGCAGGGAGATTAGCCCGTTCACCACAGCATATTTCGTGAGGCCGGCGATCGTGTGGATGTCGAGTTTGCGCATGATACGCTCACGATGAGTCTCGACGGTTCGAACGCCCACGCCCAGGTGAGCGGCGATCTCCTTGTTGCTGAGGCCTTCGGCGATTTGTGTCAGGACCTCGCGCTCACGGGCAGTCAGCCCGCCAAGGTTCTCCCCTTCCCCAGTGCCGCGGACGAACTGGTTGAGCGCCGCGCGCGCCACCTCCGGGCTGAAGAAAACCTGGCCGGCATCGATAGCCTCTATGGCCTTGACCAACTCCTCGACCGGCGATTCCTTGAGGACATACCCCCGTGCCCCGGATTGGAGAATGCGCCCGACGTACTCGGTATTGGCGTACATGGAGAGGATCAGGACTTTGACTTGGGGCATCTCGCGTTTGAGAACCTCGGTGACGGCCAGGCCGCTCATCTGGGGCATATCAATGTCCATCAACACGATGTCCGGCCTTAACTCGCGAACCTTGCGGATTGCCTCACGGCCGTCCCCGGCCTCGCCGACGATGGTGATGTTGGGGCGGCGCGCCAGGCAAGAGCCAACGCCTTTGCGGACTACGGGATGATCGTCAACCAGTAACAATCGGATGGGATGAGTCATAAGAACGGGAGCCGTCGCACTTTGTGTGAACACGGACTGAGAAACAGGAGATTGGACGTTAAACATGGTTTTTAAAAAGAGTAGGTTAGACCGAGGGTTACAAAAACAGCCTGGCTGAGGTCCAGGACTGCTTTCCGGCCATTCACCTCCTGGGTGTAGGTGCCGAAATCTTCGAACTGAGCGCCGGCGAACGCAGACCAGTTTTCCGCGACTTGGGCGGAGACCATACCCGAGATATAGCCACCAGGGAGCAGAGAGCTCTGGGTGCCGGAGCCGGAGCGGGTCAAGGTGCCTCCAGCATAGGTCAGGGTCTCGTTAAAGCTGAAGTCGCTATCCACGTAGGCCAGCGCAAAGCCGCCGCTCAGCGCGACCTCCACCTTCTCGCTCAGCGGCACTTCCACGTAAGGTCCGAAGCGGAAGCCGAAAATGTCAGCGTCGAAATGCCGGCTGCCGGTGACAACTCCCGGCAAGGTCGCCGTGCTGCGCGAAGGGAGGCTGCTGATGACCGGATTCGAGCCGCCCGACACAGGCTTGTAGGAGCCGCCATAACCGGGAGAGGGCAAGCCCTGGCCAGAAGTAGCGGCGGGCACCGCATAAGTATCGCTGATCTGGTTGATGCCCACGTTCAGGGGGCTGCTATCGTTGATGTCCATGTCCGTGAAGCCGAAGGCCGCTTCCAGGCCGCCGTGCCAGTGCTCGTTTCGCAACAATTCGCGATCATACGTCAGCTCGAATCCAGGCGCCGGATCGTCCGAACGGTCCGGCGACGTTGTTCCCGCAGAGGAGGAGTTGTGCATGGTCACGCTCACCGGCTGCCCTCCGCTGTACGAAATCTGGCTGGCATTGTCATAGCCCCAGTTCCAGGTAGTGTTCTCGTAACCGGGGCCGTGCTGGTTGTTGTTGCTGTCAACTCGGTTGTAGCCGTCGTCGTAATTGCGACTGGCCTGGCCACCCGTGAGGCTGGCGTTCAGCGGACCGGAAAAGGCGCCAAAGTTCTTGAACCTGACATTCAAGTTGAGGCCCATTCGGTACGCCAGGCTGAGACGGTTGAGGTTCGTCGTGGCTGGTTCCAAGGAAAGACGAGAAGCGGAGTCCGCAACCGTCTGCGCCTGCCCCAAGGAGGCGGCGAAGGTCGCCGCGCAAGTTCCAAGCAGGGTGAGGATAGGTTTTGTCATAAAGTTTGGGGGACCCGTCACTGGGTAAGCAGCACTTTATAGAACCGAGCGGGCGAGTCCGCGGGAAGGCTAGAGGTGTCGGGCAGACCGTTGTCAACCCAGTCAGTCCATGAATCGTTGCCGGAGAAGGCCGGACCAGCCTGGTTCCAGGTTTGCAGATCACTGCTGTAAAGAACAACGTATTGGTGGCTTGATTGGCTGGCGAATTCCAACATAAACGAACCATTGGCCAGCATCTGCCATCGATGGATGTGCTGAGGCGTGCCCGCCACGGTGGCTGTGCCGCCGGTGCGTGGAGAGACCAACCGCGGCGCTAATTGCGGGCTGGGAACCGAGTCATCCAGCACGAGATACTGGAGCAGCAATTCCACCGAGGCGCCAGGCTGCACGGCGGTAATGGTCTCCACATAGGGCACGCCATTGGTTGAGCCGGTGGCATTGGCCAGATGCTGCGCGGGCGTCAACCCGTAAACACAGATCATAATCGCGTTGTACGTCGAGTAAGTGGGATTTGTCACCTGCACCGTCTGCTCGTAATAGCCTGTGCGCGGATTGAACTGGATTGAACTGACGATGCTCAAAGGCGGCTGCTCAATCACCGAGACAGTCACGGCGGCGGAGGTTGCCGTATTGCCGCAAACATCCGTTGCGCGGGCTACGAGCGAATAGGTGCCTACCGGCAGGTTGTTTGCCATCACGAAATACGGCGCGTTCGTGGCTAGCCCCAGGCTGTTGGTATCCGTATTAGTGCTGGAGATGAACTCCACCTTAGCAATCGTGCCATTCGGAGCATAAGAGTTTGCGATGACCGCAAATGTTGCCGGTGCGATGAATACTGCCCCGTTGGTCGGGCTTTCGATCGTGACCACGGGAGCCGTTGTATCCGCGACCTTTACCGTCTGGCTACACGCGGCGCTCGAGTTGCCGCACGCGTCCACCGCCGCCCAGGTCCGAGTCGCGCTGAAGGTATTGCCGCACATGCCAGCCGTGTTGGTCACCGTGCTCACCACGGTAATCGTGATATTGGTCCCGCCAATGTCGGTCGCCGTCGGGACGTCGAAGGTCCAGACACTGCCAATCTGAACGCTCTTGTTGGTGTTCGCGCAGTTAATCACCGGGGCTGTCGTATCGATCACGTTCACCGTCTGGCTGCATTGGCTGCTGTTGCCGCAGGCATCCACCGCCGCCCAGGTCCGAGTCGCGCTGAAGGTATTGCCGCACATCCCAGCCGTGTTGGTCACCGTGCTCACCACGGTAATCGTGATATTGGTCCCGCCAATGTCGGTCGCCGTCGGAACGTCGAAGGTCCAGGCAGTGCCAATTTGCACCGTCTTATTCGTGTTCGCGCAGTTGATCACGGGAGCTGTCGTATCGATCACGTTGACCGTCTGGCTGCACTGGCTGCTGTTGCCGCAGGCATCCACCGCCGCCCAGGTCCGCATCGCGCTAAAGGTATTGCCGCACATGCCGGCCGTGTTGGTCACCGTGCTCACCACGGTAATCGTGATGTTGGTCCCGCCAATGTCGGTCGCTGTCGGGACGTCGAAGGTCCAGGCCGTGCCAATCTGAACGCTCTTGTTGGTGTTCGCGCAGTTGATCACCGGGGCTGTCGTATCGATTACGTTCACCGTCTGGCTGCATTGGCTGCTGTTGCCGCAG
>Ga0181520_10003090_pt1 | contig 29731 bp, 30 predicted proteins | sample PEATcosm2014_Bin_29_FD_132451 | JGI IMG/M metagenome (GOLD analysis project Ga0181520, IMG submission 132451) | Peatland microbial communities from MTU Mesocosm Facility, Houghton, MI, USA - PEATcosm2014_Bin02_30_metaG | ecosystem: Environmental > Terrestrial > Soil > Wetlands > Peat | place...
CCTGCGCCCTTCGATGCGATCCAGCCAACAAAGAATGAGAAGGCAATCGCCACCAGTGCCATGAAGATCAGGCCAGGATTCGAGCCGCTCATGAAGTTTGGATAGAGGAAGCCGACGATGTAGCCCACAAAGACGCCGGTGACAGCCACCATCACGCCCGGATAGACCCAGTAGTAAAGATGCGAGCCCCAACCGACGATAAACTTGGCGACGCGGGCGTACTTAAAGAAAGTGTCCTTTGATAGGAGAGCTTGCTCCGCGTAATAGTAGCTTGAGCCGGTGCCGGGATAGAGCTTGGAAATCTCTGCGTAAGCGACGGCGGTTGCAAGGCAAAGTAGAAGAGCGGCAAAGATGCCTAGCCACATGGTCGGAGCAGTAGTGCCGGTGCCAGCCTGGATGACGAAGGTGAGCCAAAGAGAGGCACCGGGGGCGATGAGGGCCATTGCATTGCTGGTCAGTCCGGTAAGGCCCAAGGTGGCCTGCATCTGAGGTGCCCTTTGATCTGCCATGAACATTCTCCTGCATGCGATTTTGTTCGGGTTTTCTCGGTGCTTAGCCGCCCGGTTATCCTTGCGCCTTACTCGATTGCGATTCGTCAGGCTAGGCGATGCAACATCTGAAAGATTTATCTGAAGGCTAAAGCTGGTGTGATAAGGATGACATGAAGAAACAGAATTCAAAGAGGAACAAAACCGCGAAGCGCCGGACTCTAAAGCGCTTCCGGGCTGTTTCCAGGAATTGATAGACGCACCAGTGGCGTAGCCGTAGAGCGGATCGCGTCTTTGTGGACCTTGAAAACCCGTTCCTTAATAGGAGTGGACTTTACAAAATTCTCATATGCGCGCTCAAGATGCGCGCGGAAATAGGCGCGTGCATTCTCTTCGTCCGGCTCCATACCGGCCTCGCGAAGATTGTCTGCCATTCGCCTCAGTATGTGAAGCCGGGCCACATTCAACACGGCAGGGTCATAAGGAACGCGAAGAAAGAGAAAGTAGTCTTCTGCGGAGGAAAGCTTTGCCAGTTGTTCAAGCACAGTCATATTACATCTCCAATGGGGCGTGGGTGCATATTGAGGCATTGCTGGCGCGCCGGTAAAAGTCCAGCAACTCGTCTGAGTTGACTACGCGCTTCGCCTGCATAGATCGCTGCCTGACTTGATCCAACACCGACAGCGTGCGAACCCTGTCCGTAGCCAATCCAAGAGATTGCAGTGCACCCGCGACCGACGCCACTCCGGAGTGCTTTCCCAGAACAATCCGACGCACACGGCCGAAGGTGCGCGGAGACAATTCCTCATATGTAGATGGATCCTTCTGCAGTCCATCCACGTGAATACCCGATTCATGCGTGAAAGCATTGGCGCCAACGATTGCTTTCCCCACCGGAATGGGACGGCGTGCTGCTCTGGCCACTATTTCAGCGAGGCGAGGCAACTGCGTAAGATTCAAGTTGCTGCCGGCAGCATGGAAGCGATTCAGGCACGCAGCAACCTCCTCGAGAGCAGCATTGCCGGCGCGCTCTCCCAGGCCGAGCACACAAACGCTGGCATGGGTTGCTCCTCCTCGAATTGCCGCCAGCGTATTGGCTGTGGCCAAGCCCAGGTCATCGTGGCCATGAAACTCCAATTCGACGCCGGTCGCACGGCTAAGCCGTGAGAATGCCTCGTATATCGAGAAAGGCTCCATGTTGCCGAGCGTGTCAGCGTAACGGAAGCGATGAGCGCCTGTGCTTGCGGCTGCTTCCACTGCGAGAAGCAAGAACTCCATGTCGGCGCGACTGGAGTCTTCACCTCCCATGGCCACGCGCAATCCGCAATCGACAGCATAGGCAATCACATCACGGATGCGATTCAGCACGGCTGCACGGTCGAGATTCAGTTTGGCCCGCATTTGAATATCCGAAACCGGAATGGAGAGATTCACCCGCTTCAGGCCGGTCTTGCGTGCGGCATCGACATCCGCGCGTGTCATGCGACACCAGGCAATTGGCTCGGACTTGCGCAGCGCACCACCAATGGCCGCAATCTCTTCGATCTCCCTGTCTCCAATCGCCGGAGTACCTGCCTCGATCTCGTCCACGCCGGCATCTTCCAGCGCAAGGGCAATTGCCAGTTTTTCTTGCAGTGTGAATGCAACTCCGGGAGCCTGTTCTCCATCTCTGAGCGTCGAGTCGTTGATTACAATGCGAGATAAATCAGACATACGCAGCCTCCATGGGAACAAAACCGGCTTGTAGATCGCTTACTGCGTGTGCAAGAACTCCGACCACCCGATCCACTTCGGAGCTTGAAGTCTCTCGCGAAAGCGAGAAACGGGCCGACCCACGGAGATGACTGAATGGGACTTTCATTGCGGTCAACACATGAGATGGGCTGAGCGAACCAGATGTGCAGGCCGATCCGGAGGAAGCAGCGATTGACTCGCGATTCAACGCGAGCAGAATCGAGTCTGCCTCGATATTTTCGAAGGCGATGTTCAGTGTGTTGGGCAGGCAGTTAAGACGGTCTCCAACACGAATCGCCGTCGGAACGAGGCGCAAGAGTTCGCTTTCCAGATGGTCCCGCAACAAAGAAATGCGGTTCATATCGTGCTGTAAGTTCTGGGCCGCAAGCTCGGCAGCCACTCCGAAGCCCACGATTGCCGGCGTGTTTTCAGTACCTGCACGCCTTCCGCGTTCCTGACGGCCGCCATAAACAAGCGGCGCCAACCTCTGTCCGTTGCGCACATAGAGGGCGCCGATTCCTTTCGGACCGTGCATTTTGTGCGCCGAAATCGAAAGCATATCGATCTCAGTTCCTTTAACTTCGATTTCGACTCGTCCCGCAGCCTGTACAGCGTCGCAGTGAAACAAGGCTCCGGACGCGTGCGCCATGGATGCAAGCGTCTCAATGGGAAACACGACTCCAGTTTCATTGTTGGCCCATTGAATGGAGGCGAGGGCGGTCCGCTCACTTAGAGCCTTCCGGAATGCATCGAGACTAAGGTTGCCTTGGCCGTCGACTGGAATGCGATGAACCTTAGCCCTTCCCGCTTTCTCCAAATGCGCACACAATACAAGCACGGCAGGGTGTTCAACCGCTGACGTAATAATCTCGTTCCGCTCTCCCTGGGTTTCAAGCGCAGAGAGGATCGCAGTATTATTTGATTCGCTTCCGCCTGAAGTAAAAATAACCTCGCTGTCGCGTTCTGCTCCAATTAATGAGCAAACCTGAATTCGTGCAGCATGCACGGCTTTCTTCGCCATAACACCGAGATCATGAAGTGAAGATGGATTTGCAAACTCATCGCGAAGGAATGGCAGCATTGCCTCAACAACACGGGGATCGGTGCGCGTTGTTGCGTTGTTGTCCAAATAGATCCACGGCTTCTGCTTGCGCGTTTCTGTCATTGCGAGATTCCTCTGAACACATCGATCAGCAGCAGGATTTGCCACAGCCACCCTGGGACTTAGCATTCGGATTGTCGAATGAAAACCCTGTGCCCTCTTGATTGTCAATAAAGTCAATCGTGGTGCCGGATATCAAGGGGACCGAAGATGGATGGATTAGTATCCTCACTCCATGACTTTCGCAGGCGATGTCTTCCGGTCCTGCGCCTTCCACCAGGCCCATCTCATATTGGAGTCCCGCGCAACCGCTTGACCGCACAGCCACTCTGAGTCCCGCAAGCGATCCGGGAACCGTTGCCATCGTAGATTGCAAAGCTCCTGCCGCAGCTTCAGTCAGTTCAACCATCGTGCCCTCCGTACCAGATGTGGTGCACGTTGTTTGCCAATCGAATTTGCTTGAAATAGAAAGAGTTAGGCTAGTTAGCGCGGAGCAAACGTGGGATTTGTATTATTTCCGACATGTCGATTGCCGGTCATTGTCCGAAAGAGGATTCGATGCCAATCAGATTCGAAGACTCGCTATGATATTGCGCCCGCACTAGAAGGCTTTCGCCCGCTTCGCTGCCGAAACACGCATCGTAGTCGCCACACTCGGAGCAGCACGGAGCAACGCACATCCTGAATCCTTCGTCGCGACAGATCATGCGATAGAAGAATTTCTTCCATTTCATGTCCTGATCGTTGCGACGCGCCAGTGCCTCAAAGTGACGCAGCATGAGCTTGGATAGCTCGTCTCGATTTGCCAGGCCAAGATCCTGCCATAAATGGTTGGGCCGTGTGGCTCTGCGGGCTACGAGAACAGTCAACAGTGAATTGATTGGAGATGAAGATGTGCGGAAACGCCACAGCAGCTCACGCAAACATTTCTCATCTTCGTTGACTGTTGGCCTGACATCGAGATTGAACATCTCCAGGCGTGTCAACGCTCCAGGAAAATACCTTTCGATATTGCTGCGGAGTGCTGAGCCAGATATGCCGAGAGCGTCGGTGAATGAACCGCCGGCACGGCGCTCCGCCACAGCGGCAGCAAAGACGCACGCTAATACATGCCCATCAAAAGGGTCGCACGCAGTGGCCGCGTTCGCGTCAATCAATTGCGTGTACATGGCGCCTGGCGTCATCAATACCTCCTACAATGGCCCGTGGCGTTGGCAGCTTTTCCCGCACACTCGACCGCATGCCCCACATCCAATACATGCCCCAGGATCAGTGACGGTCATTACCTTACGCAAGATCTCCTGGTCGTCATCAAGCTCAACAAGTTCGCCGTCTTCAGTGATTCCCTGCAACGTCATCACTGAACGGCCACAGACTTTGAAGCAGCGCCCGCAGCCAATGCATACTTCCGGGTCAATGTCCAACAGATACGAGGGATACCACGAACGTCCATCACGCGTTACTGCTGGCGTTTGGATTTGCTCAGCTTCCATTTATGCCTCCTAATCGTTCAGTAGCGCGCAACCTCAGGGTATTGTTCAATCCACTGGATTCCGTCCGCAACAATCTTTTCGCCTTCTGACTCCATCTTCTCCAAGCTTTCAAATCCAAATCGATGTACATCGCGAAGATGCTTATTGAAGACGATCAACCGCCCCGCAGTTAACACGAGGCGTCCAAACCCTTCGTGATGCAGCTTCATCAGCGGTGAGACCATCACGCCAGTCGCACGCTCAATGGCGAGTCCGATCGCGTTGTAGAAGAGTTCCATCCGCCAGAGGGTCTCCGGGTCTGGATCGCTCATCATCGGGATTTGGAGACGCTTTTCTCGCGTCAGAATATAAGGCTCCAGAAGATCGTGATCGCTCTTAGCATCCCACGATCCATGCAGGTCTTGAGCCCGCCATTGCTTGATCAACTCACTGAGGAAGCCACGTGTCGGCGGATTGACCACTTCCACAGCGTTCTCATCCATAGATCACCTCATCTTCGAAATCGACCGTGTGTTCATTGCCCTTGTGCAGCGCCTTCCGTATCCACGGCGGCGGGTTGCCATTTAACACTTTCTGCAATTGCTGCAGCGAATCGCGTATTGTTTGCGTGTCAACCACTTTGATCGGATGGACTTTGTTCGCCACTACGCGGGCAGCCGCTGAGCCACCGATTGCTGAAACATAGAGAATCGCGCAGTCTTTGATTGCCTCAAGCTTTGGCGCAAGCTTGTCTTCATTGCCATCCTCTTCCAGATTGCCGTTGAATTCGATGCAAGTGACGAGACGGCAGTCATCTGGAACGATGTCGTAAATCGCAATCTTCTTTGCCCACCCGAAGTGAGCGTTTACATGCTGTCCGTCCTCTGTTGCAAAGGCGACTTTCATAGTCCTCCCGTGAAACGCAAAGTGTTTACTGCAACAATTGCAGCGTAACTAAACCCTGAGAGTGTTGATGCTTCGGAATCCATGTCTCTGGGCTCGGCTCATGAACATTTGCCATGAGAAGATTACCAACGTCGAAGATCAGGTTGCGAGTGCCGCGATAGCCCACTGTTACCTGGTGGCCGGCGCCAAGACGATCAAAGACCGGGATTCCAATACGGAAGAGTGGGGTCTGAAGGCGCCCCGCGGCTTGCCTTCCGTGCGAATGCGTAACGATCAGATCGGCTCGAACAGAGCGAAGCTCGAGGTCTTCCAAATCGCCTATCAAAACCTCGTCGGCTGGAATGTCTTCGAGCACAGGGGACTGTGTCGTGGTCACCGCCGCCTGTATCGTGCAGCCCATCTCATGAAGCCATCGGGACAAAGCAAACAACAGATCGGGCTCCGCAGCGATCGCGACTCGCTTGCCGCCAAAATAGAAGTGCCCATCCAGCATTGCATCGATCAACTGGCTTCGCTGGCGCCGAAACTTCTTGGGAACAGGAACGCCGCTAATTTTCGATAAAAATCCCATTAGGTCATCGTTCGGGGCCAAGCCGGTGAGTCGGCTGAAGAGCTTATAAGGGACGCCAGCGTGGTGTTCGAGCGTAATTGCCGCTCCGCGCATTTGTTCCCCGATTGCAACCGTCCAGCATGCAGATCCCATTCTCCGAATCTGCTCGACCGAGATTCCGCCAAGCGATGTTGGCGTGAATTCAGTTGGAATATGTCCATCGAGCGATCCAGAAAGATCCGGTAGAAAGATTGGATCGAGGCTGAACGCCTCGAAGATATCACGAAGTTCATCGATGTCGCCGGGAGTAACATGGCAACCGGGCAGCACATTGACGCGCCTCGAAAGCCTGGTATCGAAGTGCGAATTGTCGACCAGTTCTTCGACCATACGTGTAACCGCGGATGCCCATCCATCCTGAAACGCTCCTTGAAAATCAGGAGTTGAGACATCGACGAGGGCGATCCCATCCAGTTCCGGGTGATGGGCGCGAATCAGTTTAATGAATCCACCCAGGTCGTCTCCCTTGATCTCCGAAATGCCTGTCGTCGCGATTCCTATCAAAGTGGGCTTGGTGCGCCCGGCGATATTTACGAGCGCCTGTTCTAGATTGTCAAAGCCTCCCAGAACGGTAGCGACCTCGCTCATAGCGGTGGTTTGCAAGGGGATCGCCTCGCGGAAATGACGGACGAACAGAACCAGCCCGAAGGATGTGCAACCCTGGGAGCCGTGCAGCAACGGCATGGAATTATCCACTCCCAGAAAGGCCAGCGCCGCGCCAATGTACGGACTCATCTTGAGGGGATTCACGGTGCAGAATTTGTCGCTGATTGTCACTCTCGCCATATGCCCGCCCTATGCCACATGAATCGACAATTCGTCCTGAGTAATCGAGAAATCCCATGGAGCAGGCTTGCGAATTTGCTCCCATATGGGGTTCGAGAGTGCCTTGTCGATCTCGCCTACGAGCGCCACTATGCCCTCGTACCCCGCATAGGCATGATGCCGTTCCTGGTTGATGTCGAGCCACGGCATTTTCGCCTTTAATGCGACAAACTGCGTACGCCCGCCTGAGAGCATGATGTCGGCTCGCGCCTCCTTTAGCATTTTGTACATTTCGCGGGGCTTCAGGTCGTCGAACATTTGCGCATCGTCTTTCATGATTTCCTTGATGCGCTGCTTATCGTCAGGCGTGGATTTCTTGACGCTCGTTCCGATGACGGTAAGGCCAGCCTCCTGCATTGCCACTACGACAGACCAGGACTTTACGCCACCGGTGAAAAGCAATGCCCGCTTGCCGGCAAGGCGTGCTTTGAAGGGAGCGATCCGCTCCCATGCACGGGCTTCCTCTCTTTCTATGATGGATTCGGTACGCCCAAGCAGCTCTGCCGGAGCGCCGCGATCAACCAGCAATTGCGCAATCTTGCGCAGCGCATCGCTCATATCGCCTATGCCGTAGAAGGACCCTTCGAAGTAGGGTATTCCATAACGCTCTTCCATTTTGCGCGCGACATTGATCATGGCTTTTGAGCAGACCATCATCGCCGCGCGAGCCCGGTGTGAGCGCGCAATCTCGTGATACTTCGCATCCCCGGATATGCAAGCCAGGATGCGAATGCCCAACTCATCCAGTAGAGGCTTTACCTGCCAGAGCTCGCCGGAAAGGTTGTATTCACCGATGATGTTGATGTCGTAAGGAGTCACCTCCGCTGGCTCTTCCGTTCCGATCACATAATCCAGAAGGGCCTCGCCGGCTAGCTTGTTGCCGAGGTTTTTCGATCCGACAAATCCAGGTACATTTACGGGAATCACAGGTCTGCCGAGTCTCTTCGCGGCAGCCTTGCAAACAGCCTCAAGGTCATCGCCAATCATGGCCGGGACACAGGTTTGGTAAACAAAGACCGCAGGCGGATCGTATTTTCTAACTGCTTCTTTGATGGCCTTATAAAGATGCTTTTCGCCGCCAAAGATGATGTCCTGCTCAGTCATGGCAGTGGTAAAGCTGGTGCGATAGAGACTTGATCCCGAGGTTTTGGCGCCACGACCATCCCAGGAGTGCCCTTCACAATTGATCGGTCCGTGAATCAGGTGCACGGCATCCGTTATGGGCTGAAGCGCAATCTTGGCCCCGTCAAAGGCGCAGCCGCCCGCCGCAGCGCCGGGTGCGAGAAGCCTGTTGCCTCCTTTCTTACGATCGAAGCTCGGCTTGCCCTGATTCGTGGCGCAACCGGGTTCGTTCAATACCTGTTGTATCTTTGCACCAAGAGTACCCATCGCCGCTCCCTTCTACGCTGCCCGCGTGCATTGGAGAAGTTCTATTTGTTTTCCTTAGAGACCGCGCCGTGCGGCGATTCTGTTTTAAATCGCCATGCGGCAGCTATGAGGAACAAAGAGCTGTTAACGGATGATGTCGAAGCTATAGTCCGTCTTTGCAATTTCATTGGTTGTTTGATCCATATGATCGAAGATCTTATCGAGGATCTTCACAAGGACATTGAGCCCGCCTTGATAGCCCCAGACCGGAAAACGATGATGATGATGACGGTCAAAGATTGGGAACCCGAGACGAATTAATGGTGTCTTGGTGTCGCGCTCCAGGAATTTTCCGTAAGTACTGCCAATGAGATAGTCAACCGGCTCAGTGAAAAGCAGCGATCGCATATGCCAAAGATCCTTGCCCGCGTACGCATGACAATTCATACCGAATGGGGACGCGGCCAACAACGCTTCCACTTTCTCCCGCCAAACCGGGCCGCCATTGGTGGAAAGAATATGTACAGGTTCAGCTCCCAATTCGAGCAGGAACCCCGTCAGGCCCAGCGTCAAATCGGGGTCTCCATAGAGCGCAAACTTCTTGCCGTGTATGTGCGCGCTCGAATCGGCAATGGCATCTACGAGCCTGCCGCGCTCATTCCTGATCGCATCGGGAATCATTTTTCCTGAGAGGCGTGCAACTTCAATCAGAAATCGATCTGTCGCTTCCACGCCGATGGGATGATTGAAGGCAATCGTCTCTTGTCCAGAGGCTTCGATGACCTCCAGCGTCTTCTCAGTGCAGAACTCCTGCATGGAGATCGTCGCGTTGGCGTGAATTGCGTTGGCCGCGTCCGCCAATGTTGTCCCGCCATCGTACATGCGGAACTCGCCGTCACTTGGTGTGTCCCAAACATCGCTATTGTCGCCGAGGACGGTGTACTCAACTCCCATCAGGTCGAAGAGGCGCTTGATCTCGCGCATGTTGCCAACGGTGTAACCGTCAAAGCCCCCGATGAAATTCAATTTGCCGTTGGCCTGACGTTCCAGTTTCGGCACAGTGCCGGCCTTGCCGTTCCAGAAGTGCTCAATAATTCCCTTGAGCGCGTTGTCGTAACCGGTTACATGGCTACCGACGAATGCAGGTGTGTGCGCGAAGGGAACGTCGAACTCCATCGGCACAGATCCTGTATCCTTCGCATTCTTGATAAAGCCGTTGAGATCGTCGCCAATCACCTCAGCCATGCAGGTGGTCGAAACGGCAATCATCTTCGGCTTGTACAGACTGTAGGCATTGGCGAGGCCATCAATCATATTGGCGAGCCCACCAAGAACAGCCGCATCCTCAGTCATTGACGATGAAACAGCCGCTGTAGGCTCCTTGAAGTGACGCGAGAAATGACTGCGATAGTAAGCGACGCAACCCTGAGAGCCATGAACGAAGGGTAGAGTCCCCTCGAAACCGAGCGCTGCGAAGACCGCACCAAGCGGCTGGCATGCCTTTGCGGGATTGATGGTCAACGATCCACGGGCGAAGTTCTTTTCGCAATATTCCGCACTCTTGGTCCACTCACTGACCCGCGCAAGTTCCTCGGCCGGGACGGGATCCTCGAACATACACTTTTTGTTCGCAAGCATCTCGGTGTACTCGGGACCGCGGAACAACTCAAAGTGATCGATCACCTTATCTGCATTTTGACTCATGATGTGATTTCTCCTCTCAGGTTTCCGCTTGATTTAGAAAGGGGCCTTTGTCATCCGCCATACAGGCGCATTGATGGCCATGTCCATATCGCGTGCAAAGATGGCAAATCCGTCGTAGCCGTGGTATGGACCCGAGTAGTCCCAGGAGTGCATCTGCCGGAAGGGAACGCCCATCTTCTGAAAGATGTATTTTTCCTTGATTCCGGAGCCGACTAAGTCGGGCTTCACTCTCTCGACGAACTTTTCGAACTCGAAACTGGTCACATCGTCGTAGATCAGCGTGCCATCCTTCACATATTGCGTGGTGCGCTGGTAGTCGTCATTGTGGCCGAATTCATATCCGGTGCCGACGATCTCCATTCCCAGATCCTCATAGGCGCCGATGACATGGCGTGGACGAAGGCCGCCGACAAAGAGCATCACCTTCTTGCCTTCCAGGCGCGGACGGTATTTCGCAACAATGGCGTCTGTCAGTGCCTGATACTTTGCAATGACGCGCTCGGCGCCTTCCTTGATCTTGTCGTCGAAGTGCTCAGCAATGGCACGAAGCGACGAGACGATTTTGGTTGGTCCAAAGAAGTTGTATTCAAACCACGGTATCCCGTATTTTTCTTCCATATGGCGGGAAATGTAGTTCATCGAGCGGTAACAGTGGATGAGATTAAGCTTGGCGTGCGGCGTGGACTCGAGCTCTGCCAGAGTTCCATCTCCTGACCACTGAGCGATAACGCGCAGCCCCATCTCTTCGAGCAGAATGCGCGAAGCCCACGCATCGCCGCCAATGTTATAGTCGCCGATGATCGTCACATCGTAGGGAGTGCTTTCAAAGCGCGCCGGCTTGTTTCCCAGCTTGTCAAAGACAGAATCGCGAATTGAGTCATTGGCAATATGGTGGCCCAGCGACTGCGATATACCTCGGAAGCCTTCACATCGAACTGGGACAATGGTCTTTGCATATTGCTTGGCTTTGGCCTTTGAGACACCTTCGATATCGTCACCGATAAGGCCAACTGGGCACTCCGACTGAATTGAGATGCCCTTGTTCAGCGGGAATAGAGTCTGAATCTCATCGATAACCCTGGCCAGCTTCTTATCTCCACCAAAGACGATGTCGTTTTCCTGGAAATCGGAAGTGAACTGCATCGTAGCGAACGAGTCCACGCCCGTGGTGCCTATGAAGTAATTACGCCGCGACGCCCAGGAGTACTGTCCGCAGCCCACCGGACCGTGACTGATGTGAACCATGTCCTTGATTGGCCCCCATACTACGCCTTTCGAGCCGGCATAGGCGCAGCCGCGGATGGTCATAACGCCCGGGATAGTCTTAAGGTTAGACTTGACTCCGCAGTCGCCTTTTCCTTCTTCAAAGGTTCCCAGGTGCTTAGCGCGCTTTTTCGCGGTCTTCTCCGGGTAGGCCCTGAGAACATCGGAGATCATCTGTTTGTTGCGTTCTTTGATTTCTTCAACGCCGGCATTATCGCTCATGATGAACCTCACTCTTATGGATTAGTAGCAGCCTGCGACCTTCGCATCGTTACGGTGGCGCCCGCGAAGAAACGGATCCTTACGCCGCGACTTCGGTGGCTTTCTTACCGATCAGCGACTCGTCGATGTTTTTGATGATGCCGTGTTCCATCAGCATCTCTTCGAGTTCGTCCATGGTGATAGGCGTTGGAATCACACCTTGGCCGCCGTTTTCGTGGATTTTCTTGGCCAAAGTACGATAGTGCTCGGCCTGCGCAGAATCGGGCGCGTACTCTATCACCGTCATGCGGCGAAGCTCGGCGTGCTGCACAACATTGTCGCGGGGAACAAAGTAGATCAGCTTGCTGCCCAACTTCTTGGCCATATTTTCGGCCAATTCCAATTCCTTGTCTGTCTGGCGTTCGTTGCAAATAAGGCCGCCTAGACGTACGCCGCCCGAGTTGGCGTACTTCAGAATGCCTTTGGAGATGTTGTTAGCCGCGTACATGGCCATCATCTCGCCGGACATGACAATGTAGATTTCCTGGGCTTTGTTTTCGCGGATAGGCATCGCGAAGCCGCCGCACACAACGTCGCCGAGCACGTCGTATGAAACATAGTCCAGGTTCTCGTAGGCGCCGTTCTCTTCGAGAAAGTTGATGGCCGTAATCACGCCGCGGCCGGCACATCCCACTCCTGGCTCCGGACCACCAGATTCTACGCAACGAATCTTTTGGTACCCGTATTTCATAACCTCTTCGAGCTCAATGTCCTCAATCGTGCCCTTCTCCGCCGCCAGACTGAGAATGCTGTTCTGGGCCTTGGCGTGCAAGATAAGGCGCGTTGAGTCTGCTTTTGGATCGCAGCCGACGATGAGAATCTTCTGCCCCATCTCTGCCAGCGCCGCCAATGTATTTTGCGATGTGGTGGACTTTCCGATTCCGCCCTTGCCGTAGAAAGCAATCTGCCGCAGTTTAGCCATCGTATCCTCCTTGGTTCTGTGATTCGTTCCTGATTCTCAAAATCTCTTATCTGCGTCTTCATCTGCTCACAACAAAGCAGCGACCAGATCTCTGTCGGATCAGGGATGTAGAATGTCGATATGCATCCTTGCGTTCCGACTTACGCTTATCTATCTGCAATCCCGGTGCCAAACCAAATATCCGAGTAACATGTTTATCTTCTATGCATTACTTGTATTTGTGCCTTGTGTCGAATGCGACAATCGAATGCTTTTTTGTAGCGTATGCGACGGAGGAGCCATGAAGACATTCAGTCGGTGTGCTGCTTCTCTGACAACGCGGTGACGAAATCATCCAGGTTCATGGGGATGCGCTCTATGTTGTGCTCTTGAAGAAAGCGCGCCTCGTTGCGCGTAGGATCATCCGGCAGGATGGCCCAATGCTTCGCGGAGGAGCGTTTGATGATCTGGTGCGCGAAGAGCCTCTCCAGTTGTGTTGAAAACCTGCATCCCAGGAAGAGAAAATGCCGCCCTTTTCTTATCTCCTGCACGCAACCTGGTATCGGTGTCTGTATATCGATCTCTGTCAGCACCTCAACAAAGTCGGAGTCGGAGACAAGGTAATTGTGAGCGGGCCATATCGAGCCATGAGGCTGGTAGAGCAGAGTCTTCCAGTTATCATAACCTCGGTCAGACTCCACCCCGGCATATGTGCCATCTGAGTTGTAATAGTAGACCCAGTCACCGAAGTGTTCAGACTGACTTACTCCCTGCACCATGCCCCAACTGGAACGCAAGCGCAGCGCCTTCTGTGGGAGATCGTCGTACCAGGCATGGACCACCAGAGGCAGTGCAGGCAGACTCATCAATAGGGTATGCAGCGAGGTGGGCTGCGCATCCGCACTGAATGCTTCCGTCATTGCGGCGGTCACTGTACTGCGATGCTTGAAATTCTCAATGAATTGAGCCGCGGCTCCCAGATTGTTTCTGACTTTATGAGGCACGCTACTCTTCGATGTTAAATCTCTGACAAGAGCCTTATGCGAATCAGGTAAATGTCTGCCCTCTTTTTCAAAAGACAATACTCCCGGCCCCAAATAGGGAATCGCATTACCGCTGTCGAACGCTTCTGCTATTGCATCCAGCGGAGAGGCATTCAAACCGGCACCTCGTCTTCCAAGAGCTTTCGCGCTTCAACCGTGACCGGCAATGAGGTCGCTGCATTCATTGCCGGCAGTTCCAGACGCCATCCATTGGCAAGTGTGACCAGACCTCCCCACATTTCCGGCTTCTCAACTTCAACGATTGGCTCTTCCAGGTCCTTCTTTGCTACATAAGCTGAAAGCACGCCAGAGTGACTCCTGCGGATCATGACCTTCATAGTGCTCCTCCATTCGACTGCGCCAGCACGAGCTCGTGCTCGAAGCATCCCACGATTCGATTCAACGTGAACTCAACCATGTAGACAACTGTTCCTGATTCGGTGTGATGGCCCACTTGCACAACTTCTCCTGCTTCGCCGCTTTGAACCAGAAGAGCCTCGGATGGCTCCTCTGGGTACGATCCGTCGTTGAACAGGTCAGCGGCCGCCTGGACGCGGTGGCCCCAACCAAAACGCGGCAAATTCGTTTCCATCATGCTCTCTCTCCGGCGACAAAAAGTTCTACGGGGTCAAGCTCTCTTCGCTTCATACCTACGCGAAAACCACTCTCAAGAAACTCAACGCCATAGATGTAGTACTGCTGAAGGAAAGTTCCAATTGAGATGACAAATCCCTCCTCGCCTTTGCTGACGAGAACTTCGCCGATATCCTTCCCCGGAAATGTGCCATCATTGCGTACCAGAGACCGGGAACGAACCTTTTGTCCGTACTCAAACTGAGGAGGTCCGTCCAGCTCAACAACCCAGCCATCACGCACGATCTTCGACATGTCATCCCCTTCTCTTGTCCAAGTCCGCCGATCTCATCTGAACAATGGTACGGCTCTCTTCGGGCAAATTGCGGCTTTCAATCAATCTTTCCTCAACCCGCTCGCGCACCAGCGGATCCGCATCTTTGCGCATAACATCGAGAGAACTCACAGGAACACGTCCTGCCGCCTCGTAACGAACGCGAATGTCGGAATGGAAGCGTAAAGGTAAAAGCTGCGCGGGAGTCAGCCTTTCGGCAACCGCAAGACAAACCGATGGGTCGGAATCATCCACTAATTCCAATAGCCACTCACCTGAGATCCGCTGCGCAACGACGCGCCTAACCTCGGGGTCGGGATCGTCGATCATATGTTTCAATTGCTGTGCTCCGATGCGCTGCGCTACAATTTGGCGCACAAAGTAGTCTGGGTCCGAGATCATTGGCACCAACTCTTCACCCTCAAGGTGCGAGGCAATGCGAATTCGCACTTCGCGATGCGGATCGCCGCGCAAACGCAACAGAAAGCGACGAGGAAGCCGCAGGGCAGCATTCCAGCGCACGGATTCATCCTCATCGTTGAGCAGGGCAGTCAGTCGGAAAACATCAGCGTATTTGGCCGCGGCCGCACGCACTTCAAAGTAGGGATGGGAAAGAAAAGTGTTGGCGAGGCCAGGGTTGGTCTTGAAGAACTCCTCGATACGCAAGGGAGAACGATCCTGCACACAGACGTGTTTTTGCCGGCAGCGATCCTCGTGAATCAGTTCTCGATGAACGAAGCCGGCACAGCACACCTCGCGCCCCTGCCAGTCAAGCGCCTTCTCCGGTTTGCGCAGAAACATGCGGTCTCCTCTCTAGCTTCTTAGTGCCTGACAAGTGCATCCACCGGAATCAGTGCAGACACTGGTGCGCATGCTTGCGCGGTCCCGCCCGGTGTTGTAATTACAAATCCTGTAAGTGAACGGCTGTCAATGAAGTCCACTATCGCTCCATCGAGCAATAGAGAGCTTGCATTGTCGAGAAATATGCGTAATTCCGAATGCTTCCAAACGACTTCGTTCGCTCCGGGCTCAGCAGCGAGATCGAACTCCACCGCAAGACCGGAGCATCCACCCGGCCGGACCTTGAGTCTGAATCCTGAGATGGATCCCGTGCCACACCGCATCATACGGCGAATGAACTTCTCTGCCGCCGGCCTCAACTCGGCTGATATCTGCTGTGTCTCGCTCATTTACACCGCCGCTGCAAATCGAGGTACATCGGGGTTGATAACGCACGTCTTCGGCATGGGGCAAATTGCGGCGCATTGCGGCTCCTCAAAAAAGCCGATGCATTCGGTACACTTTGCCGGGTCGATGAAGAAAGCAAAATTCTTCTCGAAGATCGCATCGTTGGGACACGGCTCTGACATGCCGAACATCCCGTGCAGTTTGACTCCTTGATCCTGTACGCCATGTGGACCTTTCAATTCTCTACGCTTACGTTGCAATGAGTGCGCCTTGCCGTATATCTGCATCGCCACGCTGTTTGTGTTCGATTTCTCCGCTTCTAACTCGCTCCAGATACTCTCTGAAAAATGTCAGTGCAGACTGCTCGATGTACTCCAGCGCAAAACGATCCACCGGCTCAATTCCGGCTTTTAGCAGCCCTTCTCGCGGGCAGTTGCCGATTCTGGAGATGAATACGGCAGCACAGTCGTTGATGGCGCGGACCACGGTTTCCAGGCTTTCTTCTTCGCCGAAGCCGCCCTGGCAGTAGTTATCCACTCTACGATGGCCGACAAACTTAACGCCTGCAGTGCTGACCTCATAAACCTGAAACTCTTTGGCGTGACCGAAGTGTTGGTTGATGCGCCCCGCCCCCTTGCTTGCAACAGCAACGAGAATGGAGATATTGCTATCTGTGCCTGCGAGTGTCATTAGCTCCTCGTTTCTTGCTGCAACCACAGCTGCGCGTTGTCTCTCCACATCCTCCTGATAGGCTTGACGAATTTCCAGATCGTAGTGAACTTCCATTTCCAGGACCTTTTCAGTTGTGAACTCATTGCTGCGGTCCTCGCCCAGCAGGCCCACTGCATCCGCACGGCATTGGCGGCAATGGCGCATCATGTTCATTTCCCCCTCGCAGGAATCCTGCAATGCCTTTAGCTCTTGCGCGGTGGGTCCGCGTCTTCCGTTGAGTCCGAAAACGGTGCCATGCTCAGGTGCGGAGATCAGGGGCATGATGTTATGCAGGAAGGCGCCGCGCGACTTCACTGCCTTGTTGACCGCTGCCAGATGATGATCGTTAATTCCGGGAATCATCACTGAGTTGACTTTGCAAAGGATGCCGCGGGCAGTCAACATCTCCAGGCCAAGCAGTTGACGTTCGCTGAGAATCCTGGCCGCTTCCACTCCCTTGTGCTTCTTCTTGTTGTAGTAAATCCAGGGGTAGATATTCGCGCCAACCTCGGGATCAATCATGTTGATGGTGATCGTCACATGATCGATGTTGAGCGCCTGGATTGTATCGACGTATTCGGGGAGCAGAAGACCGTTTGTCGAAAGACAAAGCTTGATGTCTGGAGCCGTCTGGGCCACAAGCTCGAAGGTTTTGAAGGTCTTCTCTGGGTTCGCGAGCGGATCGCCTGGGCCAGCGATACCAAGTACGGTCATCTGAGGGATATTCGAGGCCACGGCAAGTACTTTCCTGGCCGCCTGTTCCGGAGTTAGCCGTTCACTCACAACTCCCGGCCTGGATTCATTCGAACAGTCGAACTTGCGGTTGCAGTAGTTGCATTGGATATTGCAGGCTGGCGCCACGGCCACATGCATCCGCGCATAGTGGTGGTGCGCTTCTTCGCTGTAACAGGGATGGTTCCTTATCTTTTCCCAAATGCCTGGCGGCAGATCGCCCTGTCCCGCGGCTGAGCCGCAACTGGATTTTCCGCTTCCGCTTTTCGAGCTGCAGCCCGTTTGTCCGCTGCTCAAAAGAGCTGGCTGCATGACGGACAACTGTGCGACGTCCTTTCGAGTGCCAAGCTCCATTGCATCCCCCGTTGTGTTGGAGTGCCCCGGACTGCGGGTATTGCAAGGGTCTTTGCAACTTGGCCGCCAAAGTTGATGTTGAAGATACCGCACACCTTATCGGAGTTTGTTTGTGTCGTAATGCTGACAGAGAACGAGGCACACAGCGGTTTTGTCGCAAATCGGCCATCGGCGCGCGAACATTGGGACAGGGGTTCAATGCTGTAGAGCGATGAGATTCGCACGGGACGAATCGACTAAGGCTTGGAGAACGATCAGAACCGTTTTATCTCCACACTATGCTTTCGCAGCGCGTAGCCCATCTGCCGCGCGGTCAGGCCGAGGATTCGAGCAGCTTTGGCTTGAACCCAACCGGATCTCTCCATGGCGTCGACCAAGCGCTGACGTTCGGTAGGGTCTTCCTGTGCGCTGTTCGAGCTCTCCGAAGGCATTTGATTCTCAATTCCCTTATCGGCAACAACGCTTGAACGCGCCGCGACCCGATGCACCGGCCAGGAGCGCTCATGCTTTGGCGAGAAGACAGGGAGCGGCACATAGCCCGTTTGTTGCTGCATTTTGTTCATGGACTTGCCCATGACGAGCGAAAGACAGTTCTCGTTGCTGCAGGCAAAATCTTCCACCACGATCAGAGAGTCTTTTGCCAATGCCGCGGTGCGGCGTACGCAACTCTCCAACTCCCGCACATTGCCGGGGAAGTCGCAAGCGCCCAGCACCTCCATCGCGCGTTTGGAGAGCGTGAGCGAGACCCCATGTTCCTGATTGAATCGGCGTAAAAACTCTTTGGCCAACATCCCCACATCCTCGCGCCTTTCACGCAAGGGCGGTAGAAATATGGGGACCACGCTGATGCGATAGTAGAGGTCAGAGCGGAATTGGCCTGCAATCACAGCGGCTTCCAGATTTCGGTTCGTCGCCGCCACCAGCCGCACATCGATCTTGATCGTGCGGCTGCCACCTACGCGCTCAAACTCGCCCTCCTGTAGAACGCGCAACAGCTTGGCCTGAAACGCACCCGAAATCTCTCCGATCTCATCAAGAAAGAGAGTCCCTCCATCAGCCAGCTCGAAGCGGCCCTTGCGCAACCCGATGGCGCCTGTAAATGCCCCTCGCTCGTGGCCAAACAACTCCGATTCCAGCACTGACTCAGACAACGCCGCACAATTGACACGGATGTAGGGCTTCTCACTGCGTGGGGAGTACTCGTGAATGGCGCGTGCAAACAGTTCTTTGCCAGTGCCCGATTCTCCGCAGAGCAGAACCGGCAGATTGCATCGCGCAACTTGCTGAATCTTTTCAACCACATCGCGAATTGCTGCGCTTTCGCCAATAATCCAGTCGATGCCATCGTGCTTTGGCTTGGTGCGTTGCTCCAACTCTTTTTCAAGCCGGTGGCGATCGGTCATCAGCCGCTCGCGGTCTCTGGCTACCAGCGTTTGCAGAGCGACGGACTGGCCGACCAGGTTGGCCACCATGGTCAGAAAACGCACATCTTCGTCAAGCGTATGCGGAGAGGAGTTACCGTCCAGCCTCTCAATCATGATGGTGCCAACCGTGCGGTTGTCCCCTTTAATAGGCACGCCCACAAACGATCTCTGAATGGAAGGATCGCCCGAGTTCAACTCGCCCCAATCCGCGAACAGGGGACTCTCCGCAAGATTACGCACGACGAGCGGCATGCCTGAGACAACGATCTGGCCCACTGCTTGTTCGGGAAGCCGCTCGAAATGCTCTCTCGCTGTCGCCTCGCTCCATCCTGCGCCAACGACCGCAGACGTTCGGCCTTCTTCATCCAGCAATGCAATCAGGCCGTTGTTCATGTCTAAGAAGCTAGCTAGAAGATTGATGACTCCGGAGAGTGCCTCCTCGAGTCGAGCTGGACGTGTGAGCAGCTTCGAGATCTCGTAGATTCCCATCAGCGCAGTATTTGCTCGACTGCTCGACTGCATCGCACGTTCTCGACTGGAGGCTTCGTCCTGGCTCGACAAGAGTCGCCTCCTTTCAGTGAAGGCAAAAAGTTGGCTGACGAATCTGTAATTCAGACCAGGATTGCAGATCCGGAGGAATCAGAGGCTTGTCCAACCACATCTAGCTTTGCGTGCGAAATGCCAGTACGTCTGCAACGCCCCGGTTCGTAGGCATATTTTGGCAGAGATTTCATGCTCGGTCAATGTGAACCGCATAAGGAAAGCGCTGAAATGGGGAACAGCCAACCTCTAAGCTTTTCAATTCTCTAGTGATTGAAGGCGTGCCGCCAGCCTCTAACCTTCCAGCAGGAGAAGCTTGGCCGGATCGAGGCGCACCCGCCACGGCTGTGGGATGGCGCTGAGCGCGCACCAAAGATCCTTGGGTACGTCGGCCTGCAAATGAGGCAAATCGTCTGCCAAGGCCGCGCCATGCAAGCGCAGATAGAGCGTCATCTCATGAGGCGCTTCGCTGGTTGCAACCAGCCAGCACGGAAATGTATTCTCCTCATTCGCTGCGGGGTTGAACGCGATCTGATGCGAGCGGATTCCAGCATGGCTCAACCCGTTCGGGATTTCTCTGGTGGTTCGCAACTTGCAACTCCACGTTTCTACCGCGATAAGGTCATCCGCAATGCGGCGAGCAGGAGCGATGTTCTTGCATCCGGTCAGCCGTGCCGCCGCAACAGTCTGGGGATGTTCGAAGAGCTGATGCCTGGGGCCAGAGGCGATCACTTTGCCGCTGTCCAGGACAAGAAGATCACTGCAAAAGCGGAACGCCTCTTCCATGTCGTGCGTCACAAAGATCACCGCGCCGCTGTAGTTGGCCAGTGTTTCGCGCAACTGTTCTTCAGTTTGCCGGCGCAAATGCGGATCGAGCGCCGCAAACGGCTCATCGAGGAGCAGTGCATCGGGCTCGATGGCCATGCATCGCGCGATCGCTACGCGTTGCCGTTGGCCGCCGGAGATCTCAGGTGGAAAGCGATCGGCTAGTTCGGCAATATGCATTCGTTCGAGCTGCCTTTGAACGCGCATTTGACGCTCTCGCTTTTCGATCGAGCCTAATCCGAATCCAACATTGTCAGCCACTGTCATACGCGGAAACAGTGCGTAATCCTGAAACACCACTCCGATTTTCCGATGTGCGGCGGAGACTTTCTCGCCTGTTGCGCTGTCATAGAGAACTCGGCCGTTGAGAACGATGCGCCCCCGATCGGGCGCCACAATGCCTGCGATCATGCGCAGCGTCATCGATTTTCCCGCGCCGGAGGCTCCCAGCAATCCAAGCGCGCCGTGACTTGCGCAGAACGCGACCCCGAGATTGAAGTGCTGAAGCGCCTTCTCTACGTTCACTGCGAGCAAAGCGGAAGGCGCCGCTTCGTTTCGATTCAGTGCGAATTGCGCCGATGGAACAGCGGCAGGGACCCATTTCGGAGTCTCTTGACTCGGACTTATTCTTCGGCTCTTTGTCTCCCAGTGAAGCAAGCGAATGATGGCCAGCGACAGCACGACTATCAGGCTTACCCACAGGAGGGCCACATGCATGTCGCCGCTTTCCGCTGCGGAAAAGATGGCGATCGGCATCGTCTGGGTGCGTCCGGGAATGTTGCCGGCCAGCATCAAAGTTGCGCCGAATTCGCCCATCGCTCGCGCGAAAGCCAGAACCGTACCTGCGAGCACGCCGGGCGCTGCCTGCGCCAGCAGGACTCTGCGAAAGACCCTCCACTCGGACGCACCAAGAGTTCTGGCCGCATCGAGTAGATTGGGATTGACCTGCTCAAACGCGCCCAGCGTCGTGCGATACATCAACGGAAAGGCCACGACAGTCGCGGCAATCACCGTTGCCGGCCATGAAAAGACGATGACGATGCCGATCTGCGCCAAGGCATGTCCGATCAAGCTACGCCTGCCAAGCAACAGGAGGAGAAAGAAGCCAACCACGGTGGGAGGAAGAACGAGCGGAAGCGTCAGAACTCCGTCGACCCACCCGCGAAGGCTTCCTCGCACGTCATGCATAAGCCTTGCGGCCAGCATTCCAAAGAAGAAAGTGGCTATCGTTGCCAGGCAGGTAGTTGCCAGCGAAATCCATAGCGGTGAATAGTCGATGGGTAGCGTCACGGTGCAGCTATTGTAAATCCGTGCTTCACAAAGATCGCTTGAGCCTTCGGAATGCCGAGAAACTCGACAAACCTTCGCGCGGCTTCTTCATTATGCCCTCCTTTGACAATCGCCACGGGATAAACGATTGGATCATGTGTCGAATCGGGAGCAGTGACCACTACTCGAACCTTACCCGAAGATTGCGCGTCGGTGGCATAGACCAGGCCGGCATCGGCATTTCCGGTTTCTACATAAGTCAGGACCTGGCGGACATCTTTTCCCAACACAAACTTTGCGCTGAGCTGTTCCCAAAGGTGGAGCGACATGAGAGTTTGCTTGCCGTACTGGCCTGCCGGAACGCTGGCCGGATCGCCGAGTGCTATGAGCCGGATTGACCTGTCCATAAGTCCTTGAAAATCCCGAAGCTTTGAATCAAGGGGTGCAATAAGAACCAGTGTGTTTCTCAACAGATTGCGGCGTGTTCCTGTAACGATGAGCCCGCTGGCGGCAAGGTCGTCCATCGGCTTTGCCGCTGCTGAAATGAAAACATCCACCGGGGCTCCCTGGTCGATTTGCGCCGCAAGGGTTCCGGACGAACCGAAGTTATTGGCAAAAACGATCATTGCGCCGCTTTGCCGGTAAGCACTCTCCGCCTCGACGATGGCATCCTTCAGGCTAGCCGCCGCTGAGATGGTCAGTTCTGTCTGCGCTGAACCAGGGCAGCCGAAGAGCACGGCCGTGAGCGCGAAAAGCACGGCGAATCTGCAGAACAGCATTCGATTTCCTACAACCACCCAACTCGGTTTCAAGTTTTCCCCCAGTCAGATCCAAAGCAGCTATTTGTTCTGAATCTCGTCCACTCGAATAGGCCGGCTCAACACGCAAGATAAACGACGCGGCAGGCTCATGACTGAGCCTGCCGCGAAAACGATCAGAAGCTGAAACGACTACCAACGAGCGGAGCAAGGTTGTTGTCGGAGTTATAGGGGACGCCAGGACCATGAGGAATGGCGATGTCCAGGCCGCCGCTCACAAAAGAGTACGCAACTCCAACAAAAGAGTCGAAACGCTTGGTGAAGTGGTGATCGATGTAGAACGATCCCTCGTTAAGGGTGCCTGCGCAGGACGCACGCATATTACCGATACTGGGGTTGGTCGAGCAGGTGGATGGAACACGGAAATCATTTTGGCGCTGTTGATACCAGGCGACTGTGACGTCGGTCTTGCTACGGTAGGTGTACTTAGCACCGGTCCACCAGATGTTGACCAATTTCTCTGAATCGAGATTGTTGTCTTCGACCCCGCTCATAAAATATCCGCCCTGGTCCGAGGCGCCCACGCCTAACGGGTTTTTGGGGTTATTCTGCCAGATGTATTCGTATCCGGCAAAAACTTTAAATGTGTCCGATGAATACTTGGCTGCGGCCAAAATTGCGTTGTTATCGGTCACGATGCCATATACGGTGTTGTTCGTGGCGATCAGGTTAACGCCGGTGATGTAGGTTGTATCGATGCTGTCTTCGGTAGACTGCAGTTGCGCCCCCCCACTCTGACTCTGCGGTCCTTGCAAGGGGTTCAAAACGCTGATCGCCTGGTTGTAATGCTGGAAGACGAGGTCGGCTGAGAGCTTCTCGTGTTTTCCGCCGAGGTCGAATCCATAGGCGTTGTTATGCGCCGATTCCGGCGTACAGTTGGAGGCAGTCCAGGCCGACCCCGCCGCTGCGAGGGCTGAATAGCAGCCGGCAGAACCATCGGCAAACTTGTACATTGCGCCGAAATGGGCCGGGCCGTAGGCGATGCGATACTTCAAGGCATCGTCCCAACGGCTGTCCTCGGTGTCGCCGCCGCCGGCCATCGTGACGTTATACCCAATATACGAAAAGGCGTAGGAGACGCCGGCCGGATCGTAAAGGAGCATGGCATCCGTGCCGAGAGAACGCTGGCGACCGAAGGTTAGCGTGCCGAGATATTTGGAAGATATACCGGCATAGTATTCGTCGTTGAAGGGCTGGCCGGCGCGCGCGCCATCGATGGCGATCGAATAGCTGGCCCTGGGAAGACCGTTGTTTATAATGTCGGTTTCCGATGCGTTGGCCAGCAGGCCGGACTGCGGGTTGATGCCGGTTGAAGCGTTGAACACAGCAGACCAGCCATGCGCAAACTCTTCCTTGCCCCTGATGCCGAGGCCCGTCTGCTGCAGATTATTCGGTGCGATAAGGAACCGATGCTCGTAGCCGTTCCGGTTCACCAGCGATTCGCCTTCGTAGTTGTAGCCGTTTTCCGGTAAGCCATGGCTGACCCAGCCCACGCCCGCGTCATACGCACCGTACACCGTGATGCCGTGCCAGGTCAGCGTGCAGTCGGTGGTGGCGAAGTCGTGGCCGCTTCCGCAGGCGCCGGGGGCCTTCGTCTCCGTCTTGGTGTCGCCAGTAGCGCCCTGTGCGAGCGCCAGGGTCGATGAGAAGCAGAGAATCACCGCCGCGATATCCAACTTCGCCTTGTTCATATTTCCTCCAAAATAGAAATGGCTCTTCTGTAGCTGTCATTTAAGCACGCTACTGTCTTGTTTACAAGACTTTCTTCGGTTCGGATGGTTTTCAGCCGGAGCCGCAAAGGAGGAATCGAACGAAACGGGGCGCATGACAACGAGCCCAGAAAATTTCGCTCTCCGGGCGCTCTTGTGGCGTTGTAGTTATAACGGGAATCTAAACGCCGATCATTACGTTGGACGCTTTCACAATTGCGCTGACTTTGTCGCCTTGGATGAGCCCGAGCGCATGCACGCTCTCCTTTGTTATCGACGCAATGACGGTAGCGCCGCCGGCGAGCTTGATAGCGACCTCGCTGTTGACAGCTCCGTCATGGGAACTTGTTACTTCACCAGCCAGCACGTTGCGGGCACTCAACTTGGCGCCGTCCACGCCTTTGCCGACAATCACCTCGTTGGCTTTAACGATGGCGTAGGCGGTCTTACCCTCCACCAGGCCCAATGAATCGATGCTGGAGTTGGTAATGATTGAGACGACATGCTCTCCACCAGTCAAGGCAAGAATAACCTCAGCGTTAACTGCTCCCTTGATGACCTTTTGCACTTTACCCTCAAGAACATTCCGCGCACTGATTTTCATTCCTCTCCTCCACTCGACTGCAGGGCTAGCGGCGCAACGCATGCGGATGCCGCTAGTGGAATAAACAGTAACATACACTGCATGAAGAGGACAGGTGTGGTTGGCTTAATCGGTGTTCTCATTTCCAGCTTCGAAGCGGCCATCGGCCACTACCTTCGATGCAGATTTGCCATTCAACCAGCCGGCACGAGAGTTCTGAAATGAATCGAAAGCTGGGACGTAAGGTTTGATGTCGAGTAGCGGAGTTCTGTCGAGCATATCCACGTCAGCTACATACAAGCGGTTCTGCTCTATCTGCAGTAGGCGGACAACGGAAATTCCAATGTGATTGGGCCGCACTGGAGAACGTGTAGCGAAGACTCCTCGCTCGACCGTGTCCAGATAAGGGCGAATAACCAACTGCGCTTCTGAAGCTCGATCGAAATGGTAAATCAACCAAAGCCGGTCAAAGCCTTCGAGGTCACGCAGCCCTTCGATCAAACTTGGAAGCACCTCGACGACCCCTTCCGCGCGCTCGCCTTCAATTCCTTGAATTGGAGTTCCTTCAGCATGTTTGAAGGGCGTGTGGATCAGGCCAATGTGCTTTATTTCCGTGCGCCTATCGCGCGTCCGTTGTTCGCTCTTGTGCATTTTCCCTCGTATCCGTATCATGAGTCGCGTATACAGTACAGGTTATTCTGCCACGAGGCACGAATGCAGTCAGCTGAAGTATTAACGAATCTCGCACAATTGCGGGCCAAGCGAGCGATCTCTGCGGCAGATTTGGCGGCAAGAGCGGGCATCAGCCGCCAGACGATTCATGCAATTGAAGCTGGACTCTATGTCCCAAACACGGCGGTGAGCCTAAAGCTCGCTCGCATCCTCGGTGCAACGGTTGAAGAATTGTTTCACCTGGAACCAGAGCGTGAAGCGATCGAGGAGACAGCCGAGGTCTTCATTCTCGGCGAGGTGGCTTCGCTGCCCAAAGGGCAGCAGTTGAGGCTGGTTAGTGTCAATGACCATTTGGTTGCCGTGCCGCCCGATCCGGTGAGTTGGGGCTTGCAGCCAACCGATGCTGTTCTTCTTGCGCCTATTCGGGCTGGAGTCAGCGGAGTGAATGCGAAGGTTCGGCTGCTTGGCAATGGCTGGAAAAACCCCGGGCGCATTCTTCTCGCCGGCTGCGATCCCAGCGCATCGCTGCTCGCACACTCACTGGAACGACAGGGTTTTGAACTCGTCATTGCCTATGAAAACAGTTCGCAAGCCATCGAGTTGCTGCACAAAGGTCTGGTTCATGTCGCCGGTACACATTTGGCTGACAAAGCCAGCGACAAGAGCGATTTGTTGCCGATCAGCAAGATGTTTCCTCGCAACTCTATTGCCGTTCTCTGTTATGCGATGTGGAAGGAAGGGCTGATCGTCGCTCAAGATAACCCTAAGGAGATAACGGGCATTGAGGATTTATCACGAAAAGACATTCGTATCACGAATCGTGAGCCGGGTGCAGGCTGCCGCCGCCTATTGGATGACTTTCTGCGGAAGAATCGGATTGCGAGCGATAAGGTAAGAGGCTACGACCGAATCACACTGGGACAACTTCCCGCTGCGCGTTTGGTTCAGAGTGGAGAGGTGGACAGTTGCATAGGCACGCAAGCCGCCGCAGCTTCCATGGGCCTCGCCTTCCTCCCACTAGCCGAGAAGCCCTATCTGCTGGTACTCCGCCGCACTCATCTCACGCTGCCTCCGGTTCAGGCACTCATCGAGACGCTAGGCCGAGCCGCGTACCGGCGCGAGGTTGAGGCCTGTGTGGGCTACGACATGCGCGTGGCCGGCGATAGGCTGATCTGAAGGGCCGCATCCGGCTCGAGCCGAAGAGCTAGGCCGTAGTCTCTTACGGCGCGGTGAAGGTCGCCTTTGCTCTCGTAGGCATTGCCCCTGCCGTTAAAGGCTCGCGCGTGAATCGGAATCCAGCCGCAATGCCTGATCGAAGGCCTGGATTGCCAGGACAAAAAGACCCTTGTGCCGATACGCCTCGCCGCGGTTCTTGAAGGCTTCAGCGTAGTTCGGCTTCAACTTCAGCCCTTGATCGAAGTCGCGAATTGCTGGGTCGAAGTCGCCGGGAAGCCCGAGAGCGAGAGCTCGCTTATTGAAGGCTGCGGTGGTATGAGGGAGGTACGGATGTCCAATGCCAGAGATTGTGTGAAGCGAGGCGCGGTTTATTTGAGCGGGCGTGAGCCTGCGATGAGTATGTCTACCAGTCTCCTGCCACTTTGCTCCCAGTCAGCGCTGGAGCCCACATGCGAAGCGCCGATGAGCGCTCGAAGCAAGTCGTGTGCATCCAGATCTCTTCGCAGATCGCCACTCCTCTTAGCCTGCTTCACCAGCCCGTCGATCGCGGCATGGATCGTGTTGCGTGAACCTTCATGAAGCCGGGACGGGCCTCCGGCAATGGTATTGAGAGCGGGCGCAATGATGTGCTTTGCCGCAATGTAATCGACCAGCAGCAGCATCCAGGCTCGAAGCGCCTCGAGAGGAGACATGGTCTCGGCGAAACGGCTCGCTGCCGCCGCGAGTTTCTCAACTTCGTTCCGGTAAACACCTTCGATCAGCGCATCCCGTGTTGGAAAATGGCGATATAAGGTACCAATTCCAACGCCCGCCTGCTTCGCGATTTCTTCCAGGCTGGCATTGGCGCCTTGCCGGGTGAAGGCTGCCTTCGCGATTTCAAGAATGCGCTCGCGGTTGCGCAGCGCGTCTGAGCGTGGTTTCCGGGTGGTTGTCGAACGCTTCTTCGTCATATCCAAAAATTCTGCAACCGGAGGCTGCCTCCGGTAATCTACTTATTCGGAGGCTGTGTCCGTTTTAGTCGAGACGGCAGCCTTTCGTCAATCTTGGCTCGAATCAGATCAGGGAGGCACATATGCGTGTATTTGTTACTGGCGCTACCGGATTCATTGGTTCCGCCGTCGTGAAAGAACTCATTGGCGGAGGCCACAAGGTCCTCGGGATGGCGCGGTCGGACGCCGGTGCAAAATCGCTTGAAGCCGCCGGCGCCCAGGCGCATCGAGGCGATCTGGAAGACCTGGAAAGCCTGCGCAGCGGAGCAGGTGCGTGCGATGCCGCCATCCACACCGCATTCCGGCACGACTGGTCGAGGTTTGCAGAGAGCTGCGAACTGGACAAGCGCGCCATTGAGGCCATCGGCGCAGTGCTCCAGGGGTCCAGCCGTCCGTTCATTGTCAGTTCCGGAGTTGGAGTGGCTCAGGGCCGCGCTGCCACCGAGGACGATCCGCCGCTTTCTTCCCCATCCCTTCCTCGTGTATCGGAGGCGACGGCTGTGGCACTGATGGAGCGCGGAATCCAGGCAATTGTGATGCGCCTGCCGCAGGTCCACAACACGGTAAAACAGGGTCTCGTCACGCCCCTGATCGCTGTGGCCCGTGCAAAGGGAGTCTCAGCGTTCCTCGGCGAGGGTCAAAATCGCTGGCCTGCCGCGCATGTGACGGATGTCGCCCAGCTCTACCGGCTTGCCCTGGAGAAAGGCACAGCGGGAGCCCGGTACCACGCCGTCGCCGAAGAGGGAGTGGCGCTCAAAGACATTGCCACCGCGATTGGCCGTGGGCTGAATGTGCCCGTCGTTTCCATTTCGCAGGAACAGGCACAGGAGCATTTCGGCTTCCTTGGGTTCTTCGCGGGGAGGGACCCTCTGACCTCTAGCGCGCAAACTCGCGCGAAGCTCGGATGGAACCCCGCCGGCCCCTCGCTTCTCATTGACCTCGGGAACATGCGCTATTCCGAGGTCTGAACTTAACCCCACAATTACGGAGGAATCGAAATGCAAAAGACATGGTTCATCACCGGCGCCTCGCGCGGGTTCGGCCGCATCTGGGCTGAGGCTGCTCTTCAACGCGGGGACCGGGTTACAGCCACCGCCCGCAAACTGGCAGACGTAGTCGACCTCGTGGAACGTTTTGGCGACACGGTGCTGCCCCTTGCCCTCGACGTCACCGACTCCGCGCAGGTGCAGCAGGTGGTTCATCAGGCATACGCGCACTTCGGCCGGTTGGACGTTCTTGTCAATAATGCCGGCGCCAGCCTGTTCGCGGCTACAGAGGAAGCGAGCGATGAGCAGATCCGCGGCCTCTTCGATGCGAACTACCTCGGCATGGTCCGAGTGCTCCGAGCGGCTCTGCCCTTGTTGCGGAAGCAAGGGAGCGGTCACATTCTCGGTGTTTCGAGCGGCCTGGGGATAGCGGCATTGCCGCTCATCGGCTTCTATTGCGCTACGAAATGGGCTGTCGAAGCGCTCCACGAATCCCTCGCGCAGGAGGTGAGGGCGTTCGGGTTGAAGGTGACACTTGTTGAACCCGGAGCCTACGCAACCGACTTCGGAAAGTCCTCACAGATCGCGGATGCGCTGGAACCATACGCGGAATTCCGAAAACAGTTCCTCGGGCATCTGGCGAACGCTGAACGCGGCGATCCGGAGGCAACGGCAGAGGCTATCCTGAAGCTCGTGGACGCGGAGAATCCGCCGCTGCGACTTGGTCTGGGCACTTCTATCCTGCCCAGGGCCCGCGCCGCATATGCGGAGCGGCTGAAGACGTGGGAAGCGTGGGAGGACGTGTCGAATGCGGCGATGGGCGAGCCGAGCAAATCAATGGCAGAGTTGATCGAGCAACTGGTCCCTGGAACTCCGGACCGCAGCCCGGGTTCAGGCAGCCGAAGTCCAATTGAAAGCCGCTGAAGCCTTTGACGAAATTATGGTGGATCGTGTGCGGCGGGAAGTCTCTCCGGAACTCGATGCAATTCGTGCCAAGGTTGCTCTGGAAACCTTGGCTTTGCGGTTGAGGCTGATCAGGGCGTTGGAAGAGAGTCAGCCTTTACATAGAAAAAGGTATACGTATACACTATGGCTGAATACTCTTCTCATGTAACGCAGCGGCCTTGGATAATAGAAAAAGTCAAAGATTCCCTGCCACGGATGCGGGTCA
>Ga0181520_10003092_pt1 | contig 29726 bp, 33 predicted proteins | sample PEATcosm2014_Bin_29_FD_132451 | JGI IMG/M metagenome (GOLD analysis project Ga0181520, IMG submission 132451) | Peatland microbial communities from MTU Mesocosm Facility, Houghton, MI, USA - PEATcosm2014_Bin02_30_metaG | ecosystem: Environmental > Terrestrial > Soil > Wetlands > Peat | place...
TACGACACCTGACGTGCGCGGCCGGTTGAGTTTTGCGCAATCCCACCCTAGCCGTAAAAACAAAGACGCGGCGAGGGTGGGGCACCCAATATTCCTGCGGCTATCGACAGCTTCGATCATCGCTCTACCACTTGCCTTCGCGCATCAGCTTCTTAATCTTGCGCACCACCAGGTCGCGCTTCAGAGCGCTCATGCGAAAGATGAACTGCACGCCGTCCACATGATCGATCTCATGCTGAAAGCAGCGCGAGAGAATATCCTCGCCGTCCATCTCGAACCACTTGCCGTACTCGTCCTGGGCGCGTATGCGTACCTTGGCGTGGCGTTGCACCTTCTCGCGGATGTCGGGAAAGCTCAAGCAGCCTTCCTCTTCGTAGAGCTTGCCCTCGGCCGAGATGATCTCCGGATTGATGAGCACCAGCTTGTCTTCCGGCACTTTGCCCACGCTCAGGTCAATCACCAGCAGGCGCTTGGAGACGCCCACCTGCGGCGCGGCCAGCCCGATACCCTGTCCGTCGTAGCAGGTCTCGAACATATCGGCGACAAACTTGCGCAACTCGGCGTTGAACTCGGTAACCGGTTCACCGGGTCGCGCCAGCACCGGATCGGGATATTTGACAATTTTTAGAATCATTGTTCTGCTGAAAGCTCCATCTCTGCTGGTTTCTCAATAGCTCCGTATCTGTTCGATGTATCCGGCGAAATTCCGTTGCATCTCACCGGCCGAATCGCCGCCGAATTTCTGCTGCACGGCCTGCGCCAGGGTCAGCGCCACCATCGCCTCGCCCACCACCCCCGCCGCCGGGGCAACACAAATGTCCGAGCGTTCGTAGCTGGCGCTGGTCTTCTCGCGCGTGTCAAAGCGCACCGACTCGAGCGGCTTGCGCAAGGTCGAGATCGGCTTCACGTAGCCGCGCACAATAATATATTCGCCATTCGAAACGCCGCCCTCAATGCCGCCTGCGTTGTTCTGCGGGCGGGTAAAACGCGTCGGCCGGGCTGTCGCTTCGGCGGCGTAGTGGATCGGATCGTGGACCGTCGAGCCGAAGCTCGCCGCGCCCACAATACCCCGGCCAATCTCGACAGCCTTGACCGCCTGAATGCTCATCACGGATTGGGCCAGAAGCCCGTCCAGCTTTTCATCCCAATTGACGTAGGTGCCGAGGCCGGCCGGAACGCCGCGCACCACCACTTCAAAGACGCTGCCCACCGTGTCGCCGGTGCGCGCGGCCTCTTCGACCTCTTCCTTCATGCGCGCCTCGGTTGGTTCATCGACGCAGCCCAGCACCACCTCATCACGGGCAGCGAAAGCTACGATTTCCTCCCACGAGGCATCGCGCTCCAGCTCAGCCTTTCCCACACGGATGACGTGGCTCAGCACCTCGATGCCCAGCATGCGCAGCATCAGCTTGGCAAAGGCGCCAGCCGCCACACGCGCCGCCGTCTCCCGCGCCGATGCCCGCTCCAGCACATAGCGCGCATCGGGAAAATTGTACTTCAGCGCGCCGGCCAGGTCGGCGTGTCCAGGACGCGGCGAGGCCACGGCCTGATGCAGCGCCGCGTCGCCGGCTTCCACCGGCAATTTAGCCTCCCAGTTCTTCCAGTCGCGGTTGACGATCTCAATGGCCACCGGCGCGCCAATCGTCTTGCCATGCCGCACCCCGCTCAGAACATGCGCTTTATCGGTTTCAATCTTCATCCGTCCGCCGCGCCCGTAGCCCTGCTGACGCCGCCACAGCTCGCGGTTGACGAACTCCAAATCCACAAGCACGCCCGCCGGCAGTCCCGAAACCAGCGCAATCAGTGCCTCCCCATGCGACTCCCCGGCAGTTGAAAAACGTATCATAGCTTCTTCATTGTAACGGGGATAGGAAGGCAGGGAACAGGGAATAGGGAACAGGGAACAGGAAAACCTTGTTGAACTATCTTCCTTTCTCCCTATTTCCTCAAGTACTATCTCTCCATGAGCGCCTGCTTTCTCTTCAAGACCGAACCCGCCGTCTACTCCTTTGACGACTTCCTCAGAGACCGCGAGACCATCTGGGATGGCGTCACCAACCCTACCGCCGTCAAGCACTTGCGCGAGATGAAGCCCGGAACCCGGTGGATCTTCTACCACACCGGCGAGGAACGCACGGCAGTCGGCACAGGCACAGTCCTCAGCGTGGACTCCGCCGACCCCAAAGTGCCCATCGTCCGCGTCAAAGTGGGCAAGCGCCTCCGCCAGCCCAAGACTCTCGCCGCCATCAAGGCTGAGCCGCTCTTTGCCCAGTCGCCGCTGGTCTTGATCGGCAGGCTGTCTGTTGTCCCGCTGACCGAGGAACAATGGGAGTGGTTTGCCAAGTAAGGAAACAATGTGGTAAGATTTCCTTACTTCCAACCTGGAGCGATTATGCTGGCAAAATTGACCGTCAAGAATCAGCTCACTCTGCCCAAAGCTGTTGTCACGCAATTCAAGGGCGTGGAGCACTTTGATGTCAGTACGGATGGATCTTCCATCACGCTCAAGCCACTGCGGCGCAGCCGTTTGGAGGAGATCCAGGATAAACTCGCCCGCCTCGGCATCACCGAGCAGGATGTGACGGAGGCGATCGCCTGGGCGCGTCAAAATCCGTGAGCGCAGCTGCCAAGGCGAGAGTCGTCTTCGACACCAATACCGTCCTCTCCGCGCTTCTATTCACCTATGGCCGCTTGAACTGGCTGGTTGGCCATTGGCAGACCGGAGATTGCGTGCCGCTTCTCTCGCGCGCCACGGCAGCGGAATTGGCGCGGATTCTCGCCTACTCGAAATTCCGGCTTACCGCAATTGAACAGTTGGAAGCCTTGAGCGAATACATACCTTATTGCACGGAAATCGAGGTCGTGCAATCGTGCCCCGTCCTCTGCCGCAACGCCAAAGATCAACCGCTGCTTGATCTTGCGCAATGCGGCAAAGCCGACACGCTCGTAACCGGCGACACAGACCTGCTGGCGCTGGCCGGACAAACAGTGTTTCTCATCGAGACGCCGGAAACGTATCGGCAAAGAACCTGCGGCTCAGAGATCAATCTGTAATCGCATTCGCTGATTTGCCATCCCAGGCTTCAAAAGTTAGGCTTGGGAGACTCGATCCTTCTATTCTTGATGTATGTTTGCTTTTTGACGGATTACCGGATATATTACTGGTTATAGACTGGAGGCGATGATGAACGGCACCTCTCAAACGCGCGCACTACGGAATTATCGAAATCGTCTCGCCCTGCGTGGCATGAGCCGCTTTGAAGTCCTGGGACTTTCGAAGGATCGTGATCTGATCCGTTCACTGGCCCGCCAGTTGGCCGATGACAACGCAGCGGCTCAAGAGATTCGCGCCTCCGTGCGTCGCTGCATCCAGGCACAACCACTCAACAAGGGTGGTATTCTTGCTGCACTGCGCCGTTCACCCCTGGTTGGCGCCAATCTCAATCTCGATCGTCCGCGCATCGATGGCCGAAAGGTAGATTTGTAATGCGCTACCTGCTCGACACCAACATTCTCAGCAACGCCACCAAGCCGGCTCCCTCCGAGCCGCTTCTGGCTTGGATGGCGGAGCAGGCCGACGAGGATTTGTTTATCGCCTCTCTGGTTGTTGCGGAAATCTGGTTCGGCATACTCAATGCCCCGGCGGGTAAAAAGCGCATTCAATTGGAGAAGTGGTTCAAAGGCCCAGAAGGACCGCAAGCCTTGTTTGCCGGACGGGTTCTTCCTTTTGACGAGAAAGCCAGCCTGATCTGGGCGCGCCTGATGGCCGAGGGCGAAAGCACCGGGCAGCCGCGGAGCGCGTTGGATATGATCGTCGCCGCCATCGCGGAAGCCAACGACTGCATCGTGGTCACGGACAACGAAAAACATTTTTCCGGGCTGAAGTACATCAATCCGATGCGGTCCGGGAGTTGAGGATAAGGAATTGCACCGCTATCTAAAATAGAGGTCTACTCAACTTTTCCTCGAAGCAACAACTTCGACACTACTGCGGACACGTGGTTCTCATAACCGCCTTCGGACATTGCTTTCAGCCGCTTTCGCAGCCAAGGCTCATCCCAAAGTTCCCAGCCTTTTTCGGCAAAATGTTTGTGAAGACCTTCCCTATCAGCATAGGTTGCAATCCGACCACATGCGAGGCACAGCTTGATAATGGCTTCAGGAGCACATAGCCCTTTTTCTGCAAGCTGTTGGCGTAAATGTGCGAAGACCACGTTTCTCAGGTTATCGTCGCTAAATAGCTTGAAGCGCTCCGCAGATTTCGTGTCACTGCCATCAAGTGCTCGTAGCGTCACACCACGCGAATCCAAATAGCTCTTACACTCAACGACGTACAACAAATTGTCTCGACCACTATAGGCAACAATGTCCAACTCCCATCGCGGCGACGACGGGCGGCCAATTAGGACTTTTTCCACTTTAGTCAGATCGACTTTAACGGACGTTCTAACCCAGTAACCGTCCATCCAAAGGATTTCGCTAACGAGTTGTTCGAATGCATCCATCTCTATTCCTTGCCTTCTCCCAGCCAGCGCTTGGTATTCAGCATTTGCCGCTGATCGAGGGCCCAGACTTTGCCGGTCATCTCGTCGGCGGGCTTGCCTTCGCGGATGCACTTGTCAAACTCGTTCTGAATCGCCTGCATCTTGGCATCCAGGTCGTCGATGAAGCTCAGCGCCAGCGCCTCCGGAATCATCGGCAGCTTGGGCGAGCCGAACTCCAGCTTGCCGTGATGGCTCAGAATCATGTGCAGCACCAGCGTCTTCAGCCGCGGTGGGAAGTTGGGCAGGCTGTCGATGGTGCGCTCGGTGAGCGCCGTGCCCATCTGGATGTGTCCCAGCAGTGAGCCCTCGACGGTGTACTCGAAGCCGATCTCCCAGCTCAGTTCGCGCACCTTGCCGATGTCGTGCAGGATGACGCCGGTGAGCAGCAGGTCGCGGTCGAGCAGCGGATAATGCGGCGCGACGCGGTCGGCGAGGGTGAGCAGGCTAACCACGTGCTCCAGCAATCCGCCGAGCCATGCGTGATGAAGTTGCTTGGCTGCTGGCGCCTCGCGAAAGGCCTCGGCCAGCGCCGGATCGGCCAAGAGCGTGGTCAGCAGCAGCTTGAGATCGGGGTTGCGGAAGCTGGCCACAAAGCTGAGCAGCGCCCGCCACAGCACGCCGATGTCCTGCGTGGTCGAGGGCATCAGGTCGGTCTTATCTACTTCATTCGGCAGTGCAACGCGGAGCTGATCGATCTTCATCTGGAGGCGGTCGTCAAAGCGCGAGGCCGAACCGCGCGCCTTCACCACGTCGCCCCTGTCGAAATCCTTGGCGATGCGCGGGTCAGCCGGGTCCCAGATGCGCCCCTCAAGCTGACCGGTCTTGTCGCCCAGGATCAGATTCAGATAGGGCTTGTTGCTTTTGGTCAGACGCTGTTGTTTGAGCAGGACGAGGAAGAAGCCGTCAAAGAGCTTGCCCTCTTCAAAGTTGGCCAGATCGGCGATGTAAATGTCTTTCATGCGGGTGCCTTCTTCAGTAGTCAGTGGTCAGTGATCAGGGATCGGTTCGAGAAAATTTGTTGTGAAACAAGTGTACGACTCCGGCCAGCCTTTACAATCGAATCCGTGAATCACTCTTTTGAAATCGGCCCCGTCCACGTCGGCGCAGGCCAGCTCTTCCTTATCGCCGGCCCTTGCGTCATTGAGTCCGAGGCCCACGCGCGCTCCATGGCCGAGGCTATCCAGCGCATCACCGCCGGCCTAGGTATTCCGTACATCTTCAAAGCCAGCTACGACAAGGCCAACCGAACCAGCGTGAAGAGCTATCGCGGGCCAGGGCTGGTTGAGGGCACGCGCATCCTGGGCGTGATCGCCAGGGATACCGGCCTGCCGGTGCTGACCGACGTGCATGAGCCGGCTCACTGCGAGGTGGTTGCCGAGGCCGTGGATGTGCTGCAGATTCCCGCCTTCCTCTGCCGCCAGACCGACCTGCTGGTGGCCGCCGGCAAGACAGGCCGCGCCGTCAACATCAAGAAAGGCCAGTTCGTCTCGCCCTGGGATATGACGCATCCAGTCGAGAAGGTTCGCTCGACGGGCAACGAGCGCGTCTCGCTCACCGAGCGCGGCGCGAGCTTCGGCTATAACACGCTGGTGGTCGATTACCGCTCGCTGCCGGTGATGCGCGCGATTGCGCCGGTGATCTTTGACGGCACACATTCGGTGCAACAGCCCTCGGCGGCCAATGGTGTCAGCGGCGGTCAGCCGGAGTTCATTCCCCTGCTGGCGCGCGCCGCTGTAGCCGCGGGCATTGACGGGCTATTTCTCGAAGTCCACGACGACCCGGCGAACGCCAAATCCGACGGCGCGAATGCCCTGGATCTGAAGCTGCTCAAGCCGCTGCTGGAGCGGCTGCTGGCGATTCACCAGGCGGCGAACGGCGCGTGAGCCGCGGAAATTGAAACCGGACTATCAATCGAAAACAGCCCGGTGAGTCAATGCTGTGGCAAGTTTTCATTGCAATACCTTCAACAATGGAACCGCGCCCGAACGGTATTGATTGATGAGGCACCCGTGCGGTGAAGATTGTTCCTCGCCAAGAATTGAATGAAAAAGCGAGGGAAATCTGAACTCGTTTTTTAGATGGAGGTTCTCCGCGGATGCGAAAGTGGGGAGTTCTTTCGTGCGTCTTTCGGCACGGCTGAGGCTGTGCCCGGAGTCCAAACTGCTCACTGGGGCAGTTTTTCACATCCTATCTATCTGGATGGTTAGACAATTTCGACAAAGCCTCATCGTGCCAACTGCCTTGGCGCTGCTACCATGGTGGTTGCCGGAGAGTTATGCGCGCACACCTGGCTACACTCATTGACGACTTTCGCCGTTTCGGGCGGCAGATTGCCGTGGTTCGCTTTCAGGGGAACCGGCGGCGGGTTACCACTTATGCGGAGCTGGCGCGGTTGGCGGGGCGCTTTGCGGCCTTGCTTGTCCAGCGCGGGATTGGACCCGGCGACCGGGTGCTGATCTGGGGCGAGAACAGCGCTGAGTGGATGGCCGCCTTTCATGGCTGCATCCTGCGCGGAGTGCTTGCGGTTCCGCTGGATGCATACGGAAGCGCTGAGTTTGCGCGGCGCGTGGCCGCCGACGTCAAGCCCAAACTGGCGGTGGGGGATGCGGGGCTGCTCAGTCAGTTGCCTGAAGAATGGTCCAGAATCACCTTTGAGGATTGGCTGGAGGAGTTGCCATCGAATGAGGCTGGCGCGGCGGAGGGGCTTACGCGCGAGACGCCGCTTGAGATTTTGTTCACTTCGGGGACGACCGGCAACCCGAAGGGCGTGGTGCTGACGCATGGCAATGTGCTGGCCAGCATTGAGCCGATTGAGCGCGGGGCGCAACCGTATATGCGCTGGGAGCGGCTGATCGCTCATCCGCTGCGCATCTTTGACACGCTGCCGTTGAGCCACGTCTTCGGGCAGACGATGGGGCTGTGGATTCCGCCCATCTTTACTGCCGAGGTGCACTTCGAGAGCCGGTTGGTGGCCTCGCGGCTGATTGAGACGATCAAGCGCGAGCGGATCAGCGTGCTGGCGGCGGTGCCGCGGGTTTCGGCGCTGCTGAAGGCGCATCTGGAGATCGAGCATCCTGGGCTGAGCGAGCGGCTGGCGGCCTCGAAGGGCATCCGCGCCTGGGAACGCTGGTGGCGCTTCAGAGATCTTCACAGCGAGTTCGGCTTCAAGTTCTGGGCGCTGATCTCCGGCGGCGGGGCGCTGGGCGGGGCACTGGAGGAGTTCTGGAACCGGCTGGGCTTTGTGGTGGTGCAGGGCTATGGGATGACCGAGACTTCGGCGCTGATTACGCTGAATCATCCCTTCCACGTGGCCAAGGGAACCATTGGCAAGCCGCTGCCGGGGCGCGAGGTGAAGCTGGGCGCGGACGGCGAGGTGCTGGTGCGGGGGCCGATGATTTCGACGGCGACGTGGAGCGGCGGGGCGTTGCAGGCGCGCGACGACGAGTGGCTGGCGACAGGAGATCTGGCGGAGAACGCGGCGGGCGGCGAGCTGCGCTTTGTGGGACGCAAGAGCGAGGTGATTGTGACCTCGGCGGGCGTGAATCTGCACCCGGAGGATTTGGAGGCAGCCATTGAGGCGGAGCCGAGCGTAGCGGCCTGCGCGGTGGTGCCCGTGAATACGCCGAGCGGGCCTGAGCCTTGCGCGGTGCTGGCGATGCGCGGCGCGGGAGACGGGGCGGCAGAGGCGATTGAAAGTGCCAACCAGCGCTTGGCGGAGTTTCAGCGGCTGCGGCGCTGGGTGTTGTGGCCGGAGCCGGATCTGCCGCGCACCTCCTCGGGCAAGGTGCGTCGCAAGGCGGTTTCGGCGTGGCTTCAAGGGATCCAGGACGCGGAAAAGAACGGAGCGGCTGCGGCGGCGGGCGCGGAGGGCTTTGGGGCTTCAGGGGATTGGCTGCTCAAGCTGATTGCGGAAATCTCAGGCGAAAGGCCGCGCGGCGTGGGCGATGAGCAGCGGCTCAGCGAGGATTTGTTGCTGGACAGCCTGGGCCGCGTGCAACTGGCGGCGGCGTTGGAGCAGCGTCTGGGAAGCACGCCGGAGCTGGACGAAGTGCGGACGCTGGGTGAGCTGCGCGGGCTCGTGGCCGGGGTTGCATCGACTTCCACACATTCCGCTGAAATGCGCGGAATGGATTGGGCACGGGCGCAAACAGAGAGGGTTGATGGCACCGCTTTGAAAGGGCACGACTTCAGTCGTGCCGTAGACGCAGCTAAAGAGGAGCGGGCTTTAGCCCCTGAGGGAAGTATTTCTTCAAGTACACCTGTGTCTTCCTCTTCAACCGATCAATCCTCGGCTGATTTCGCCGAGCCAGGAACGTACATCTATCCGCGCTGGCCTTGGCTGTCGCCCTTTCAATGGCTGCGTGTCGCCTTTATCGAGGCGGTGGAGCGGCCGCTGGTTTGGCTGTTGGCCAATCCGCGCATGGTTTTGCCGGAACTGGCGGCAAGTGCCGAGCCGATGCTGATCGTGGCCAATCATGTTTCCACCTACGATGGCTCGCTGATCCAAACCGCTTTGCCCGGTGCATTGCGGCGGCGGATGGCCGTGGCGATGGCCGGCGATATGCTGGAAGATTACCGGCACTTCCGTAATCCGGAGGCGAATTCCTGGTGGCGGAGATTTTATCTGCCAGGGCCGGTGATCTGGCTGCTGCTAACGGTGCTCTTCAATGTCTTTCCGCTGCCCCGTCGGCGCAACTTCCAGCGCAGCTTTACCCACGCCGGCGCGGCAATGGACCGCGGCTACAACGTACTGGTCTTCCCGGAGGGCACGCGCTCGGCGGCGGGCGAGCTGGCGCGCTTCCGGGGCGGAATTGGGCTGCTGGTAAAGCAATCGGGCGCAAGAGTGCTGCCGGTAGGGCTGCGCGGCTTGGGTGAGTTGAAGGCCGCGGGGCATGGCTGGTTCCGCTCGGGCAAGATCGAAGTGCGTGTAGGCGAGCCGATTCGCTTTGGGCCGGAAGAGAGCGAGGCGGCGATCACCGAGCGGCTGCACGCCGAGGTGGAACGGCTGATAGGGACTAAGGGACTAAGGGACTAAGGGACTAAGGGACTAAGGGACTGAGAGAATAGCTGGATGCACGGACTTTCGCTGCTGGAATTTGTCGCTGTGGGCCTGCTGATTTTGGCCAACGCATTTTTTGTGGCTGCCGAGTTCGCGCTGGTTTCAATCCGCGATACACGCATTGAGCAGTTGCTGGCTGCCGAGGTTCCCGGCGCGCGCGCCGTGCGGCGGCTGCAATCCGATCTGGACGATTTTCTTCCCGCCGTGCAACTGGGTGTAACGCTCTGCTCGCTGGCGCTGGGCTGGATCGGCGAGCCACTGGTCGCCTCGGTCATTCTTGGCTGGATCGATGCGCTTCCCCAGCCGCTCATCCACGCTCAGGTCTATGCGCACCTGGTTGCGGCGACCGCTGTTGCTCTCGGATTTTGCTTCATCACTTACTTTCACGTAGTGGTGGGTGAGCTGGTTCCCAAGTCGCTGGCGCTGCGGCGCGCCGAGGCGCTGGCCGTGGCCGTGGCGCCGCCGATGCTGATTTTCATGGCGCTGGCTCGGCCGGCGGTGCGGCTGCTCAAAGGCTCGGCTGCCGTAATTCTGCGCGGATTTGATATTCCCATGACCGAGCGGGCGCAGGTTCACTCGCCGGAGGAGCTGAAGCTGATTGCCACCGCGGCGCGCCGCATGGGCGTGCTGCCGCGCTTTCAGGAGACGCTCATTCATCGCGCGCTGGAGCTGGACGATGTGCCGGTGCGCGAGATCATGACTACGCGGCAGAAGATTTTTTCCCTGCCTTCGAATCTGCCGATCGAAGCGGCCAGCGCGCAGGTGATCGAACAATTGCACTCGCGCGTGCCGGTTTATGACGAAAGCCGAGGACCGGAGCACATTATCGGTTTGGTCTACTCCAAAGATCTGGCGCGGCTGATCTTCTACCGTTCCGCTTCGCCGGTGGTCGAGCTGCACCTCAAGCAGGTGATGCGCGATGTGTTGGTGGTGCCGGAGACAAAGACCGTGCTGGATCTGATCCGCGACTTTCAGCAGCGCCGGCGGCAGATGGCTATCGTGGTGGACGAGTACGGCTCGACGGTCGGGCTGGTGACCGCCGAGGATGCCATCGAGCAGTTGACCGGTGAGCTGGAGGACGAGTTCGACTCGCCTGCGCTGCCAGTGCTGACCACATCCAGCGGCGCGCTGCTGATGGATGGCGGCGTCAATCTGCGTGACCTGGAAACGCAGATGCAATGGAATCTGCCGCGCGACGGCGGCGTGGAGACGCTGGCCGGCTTTGTTCTGATGCGGCTGGGGCATATTCCTTCCGTGGGCGAGATTGTGATCTATGAGGGGCGCAAGCTGACCGTCGTGGAGATGGAGGCGCGGCGCATCAGCAAGATTCGCGTGGAGCCGGTGGAAGAGAAGGATGGGAAATTGGTATAGAAATGAAAAACTACTGCAGATACTTCATCTTTCAGTAGGAATAGTTGCAGTCAAAAGATAATTTGACATTCGCAGATCCTAAGTCTACATTGTAGGCATGGCGGAATTGCTAGGCACATTCGAGCAGATTGTACTTCTAGCTGTTCTCGGACTGGATAGGGATGCCTATGGTCGTGCGGTGCTTCGAGCTGTGCAATCGGCGACAGATGTTGATCGAAGCATCTCTGCGGGCGCAGTTTATGCCACACTGGATCGCTTGGAAACAAAAGGTCTTCTCTGTTCTCGGATCGAGGAAGGCACTCCAGCGCGTGGCGGCCGCGCCCGCCGGTTCTACCGGCTGACTCCGTCGGGCTCGTCCGCGCTGAGTCAGGCTCGCAGCGCCCTTGAGCGAATGTGGTCGGGCAAACGCTGGCCACCGGAGGTGATCGCATGAAACGAGTTTCTCCACCTTATCTTCTGGATCGTCTTTTAATCCTTCTGTTGTGTTTGCGTGATCGTGAGACAATTTCTGGCGATCTCCACGAAGAGTTTCTCGAAGTGAAAGCTCCGGAATTGGGACGATTCGGAGCTAGCCTTTGGTATTTCTGGCAGATTCTCAGCTTTGTTCCTGGAAGAGTCAGAGCTATTCTTGTGCAAGTGTCTGCGCTCAGGCTCCTGTGTATTTGCACAGCATTGGCGGGCGGTTGGCTCGGCATGATGGATATTCGATTGAGGCATCCGGGGTACGGCTCGCAGATAGTCATTGCGGCAACGATTGTGTGTCAGGCGTTACTCACCCTAGTAGCGCTTCGCTTCCGCCGAACCATGGTTCTTTGCGTTTTGGCAATGGCCGGCAGCTTATCTCTGCTGTGGCTTGCAGCTATTGCTTTGAAAGCCACTTTTTTTGGGGCGCATCTCGAGGGCTACGTTCTTCTGATTGCGCTAATGCTGATTGTTCAGGCCGTCCTGACTTTGTGGACACTGCCGAGAGCGCGCGCCCTTCGGAGAAATGCGCATGACACTTTATGAACTGATCTTCATCCTTCTGTTTATTGGTTCTGTAATCAACCTTGTTGCGGTCGCGCTTTTATGGAGAACGGGCAGGGCCAGAAGGATTCTGGTTGCATTGGCTTCGGTGTGGGGCGTTTATCTGACCATCCTCGCTGTCACCGATGTTCTTTGTTCGCAGAAGGTATTTATGGTCGGCGAAGATCAGTGCTTCGACGAAATGTGCTTTGCAGTTGTGGATGCGCAGTTGATTCCAAAACAAGCTTCCAATGCCAGTCCTGGCAATCTCTGCATGGTCAAGATTCGCGTGACAAATCATTCACGCGGTCGCACGCAAGCGGAAGGCGGCCTGCGTGGACGTCTCTATGACGGCGGGACGTATATCAACATCTCCGAAGCCGCTGAGCAGGCGTACGGCGAAGAACACGGCGAAAGCCCAAGGCTCACGCAAAAAGTTGCTCCCGGTGAAAGCATTGTTAGTATTCTCGTCTTCGAGCTACCAAAAACCTTCGAGCATCCCGCATTGACTTTGGATCACGGCTTTACTTCCGGTTACTTTATTCTGGGAGAAAGCCCTTTCTTTCACAAGCCAGATTTACATATGCTTTCGGGCTGCTTATAACATGACGCTTTGTATCCGTTCTGAATAAGGTAATCTATCGAAACAGGTTCTGCAGGGTTGACGACCGGGCGCCTGCCTGATTCAGCCTCGACCGCCTGCTCTCCATCATCAACCTGCTCGGCTCGCGCGTGGACGTTCGTGTCAAAGTCCGCGCCGTACACTCTGCCGCGCAAGCCGTCGACGGTTGAAGTTGAAATTTGGTTTGGGTGCTATCGCGCCAGCCTGAAATAGCGCTTCGCCTTGGCGACATCGCGGAAGATCTGAGCCTTGAGCGCTTCCGGCGAAGGCCACTCGATCTCGCCGCGCAGGCGCAGCAGGAACTCCAGATCGATGGGTGTCTCTTCTGTCATCTCGATTGGCTCGAAGTCCAGAATGTGCGACTCGACGGCGAAGGAAGCCGCGCCGAAGGTGGGGCGATTGCCCACGTTGGTGACGGCCTGAAAGCGGCGCTCGCACACTGTGAGGCGCGTAACGTAGACGCCAAAGGCGGGCAGCAGGCCGTCGTAGGCGGCGAGATTCACGGTGGGCACCAGCAGCCGCGTGCCGATGCCGCGTCCGCGCGCCTGCGTGGAGCGCACGCTGAAGGGTCGGCCGAGCATCCAGCGAGCGCGCTTCAGGTCGCCCGCGGTCACTCGTTCGCGGATCGTCGAACTTGAAACCTCCAGCCCGCGCACCTTCACCGGTGAATGAATGTGCACAGCGAAGCCGAACGTTGAGCCGAAACGTTTGAGGTCCTCGACGTCCGCCTCGGCGCAGCGGCCAAAGCGGAAGTTGCCGCCCTCGTGAAGGCTGCGGACGGCGAGCGTATCGACCAAAATCTTGCGGACAAAATCATCGGCGGAAAGCTCGGAGAAAGCTTGATCGAAGGGCAGGACGAGCACGATGTCGATGCCGGTGAGGGCGAGTAAACGCAGTCGCTCGGTGAGCGGCGTGAGCAGTTGAGGCGCTTGAGCGGGACGCAAGAATTGCTCGGGGTGGGGATCGAATGTAATGGCGACGGAGAGCGCATTGAGTTGACGCGCTTCGGCAACAACAGCGGAGAGAATCTCCTGATGGCCGAGATGCACGCCGTCGAAGTTGCCGATGGCTGCGACCGCGGGGCCGAAGGCTGCCGGAATCTCCGCAACGGAATGAAAAACTTGCATCAACGATCAGCCTCCAGATTCACGGGCAAGCTAAGGCCGTCGTGGGCCAGTCGGATGTTTTTCGGCAGCGCGCGGTTAGTCTCTGCGTGTCCCAGCTCGTGGGCGATGTGGGTGAGCCAGGTGTGGCGCGCGCCGATGCGCCGTGCCCAGCCGGTGGCTTGCGCGACGGTGGCGTGCGTGGGGTGCGGCTGGTGGCGCAGCGCGGAGAGAACCAGATGGTCAAGGCCCGTGAGCAGCGCGAAGCTGGATTCGGGAATCTCACTGACGTCCGTCAGGTAAGCCGTGCGGCCAAAGCGAAAGCCGGCGATCTCCATCTCACCGTGCATCACCGGGATGCGCTGAAAGCGGACGCCGTGAACGGTGGTGTCTTCGTCGAGCGGATGCAGTTGGACGCGGGCGCGATTGGGATAGGTGGCGCCGGGGGCAAAGGTGTAATCGAAGATGCGCTCCATCACCGCAATGGTCTCCGGCGCGGCGTAGAGCGGTATTGGACCGGCTTCGCGAAAGGCGGCAAAGCTGAGTGGGCGCAGATCGTCGAGGCCGAGAATGTGATCGGCATGCGAGTGCGTGTAAAAGACGGCGTCAACGCGGTTGAGGCGGTTGCGCAAAGCCTGCTCGCGGAAGTCGGGGCCGGTGTCGATGACCACGACCCGATCACGGCCTGCGTCGCGCCAGCGCAGGAGCACCGAGGGACGGAGGCGCCGGTCATGCGGGTCCGCCGAGGCGCAGACCGCGCATTCGCAGCCCAGGGTGGGAACGCCCATCGAGGTTCCAGTGCCGAGAAATGTGAGTGTTCCTTCCATATACTCCGAATAACCAATTGCTAACGCATCCAAAACAAGCGCGGGCGAGGACGCCCGCGCTAAAGCCGACCTGGAGGTTGGCGCTACATCATTTCCTTAGCGCTTTCCCGGCGGCGGTGGCGGCGGCTGCATGGCTTGCAAACTGATCATGCTGGTCAATTCCAGGAAGGCCATGCGCACGTCAAACAGGACGGTGTCCAGCGTGTTCTTTTCGGATTCGCTGAGGTTTCCTTTGGTCTTTTCGGCAAGCACGCCGAGCAGATCAATGGTAGTGCGCGCTCCTAGAATGTCGACCCTGGGACGCTGTCCCTCTTGTGTGCCCGCGCCCATCTGGATCATAGCGGAGACGTAAAATTGCTGCACCAGATACTCGAAGTTGACAGGCGGCTGCGCTCCCATGGCAGGGTTCTGCGCGCGCACCATATCCTCAATGCGCTGCGCTGAAGCGTCGTAGGCCGCTTTCTGCTCGCGGCTCTCTTTGGCCGTGGGCAACTGAGGCGCATCGTCTTCCACCGGAAGCTCCGGGGCTGCGGGTTTGTGTTCATTCACCACCAGCCGTGGACCGGAGCTGGGCGCGGGCGGCTCGGCGGCTGGCTCCGTTGGCGTAGTCGGCTCAGCGGGCTGGCTCCGGTTTTCCTGCTCTTCTTCCGCTTTGATTTTGCGGCGGTCAATCACGGTAAATTTCGGTGTGTCGCTCATGTTTTTATCTGCCTTCCGATAGAAATTGCGGTCAATGATTACTCAGTCATAACGCTAACAAAATTCCAAATTCGGCGGCGCGGCGAGAATTCTTGCTGTTCCCGCGGCTTCTCCGGCCTGGTAGAAAAAGGATTGGCTGCGCAGCGCGGCTTCGCCGCGCATCATGGCCAAGGCAAAAACCCTGACGCCAGCCGCCAGCGGCAACTGCGCCGCGCTGGTGATCTGGCCAGCGGCTCCAGACCCTTCCCATGTTAGTTCACTTCCGGCGGCGGGGATAGCTCCAAACAGCTCCAGAGAACGCAAATGCCGGTGAACGCTTCCGCGCGAACGGATGCGCTCGACGATCTCCTGACCTTGATAACAGCCTTTGCTGAAATGGAGGGTGCGCATCTGCGAGGTCTCCTGCGGAAGGTCGCGCTCGGCGATGTCAATGCCATAGGCGGGGATAGCTTCGGCGATGCGAAAGGCCTCCAACGCGGCTGCTCCGATGGGAGTTGCGCCGGCTTCGACCAACGCCTTCCACAGCGCGGGGATCTGGGCGGGCTGCATCCAAAATTCATAGTGTGGCGCAAGCGCGCCATAGCCCCGTGCAACGCCGAGCGGCTGGCCGTTCCAGGTGGCGCGGAGGCTGGTCATAGGCTGAGAGGGCACGGGCACTCCGAGGCGTTCGAGCAGCTCGGCGGCAAGTGGACCGGAGAGCCCCAGTGCGGTTTCGTCCGTGGGCATCAGCTCCACATCGTCCATGATGATGAATCGCTCCAGATGCGCGAGCAGCTTCTCCGTCTGATCGGCGGCGATGACCAGGCTTAGCTCTTCGCCCTGACGCCAGACGTGCAGGTCGCCCTGGATGCGTCCCTGCGCGTTGAGCACCAGATTCCATGCTCCGGCGTTGGGGGCCAGATCGCTTACCGTATTGGTGACCATGCCGTTGAGCCAGCGGAAGCGGTCTTCTCCGCGGAGGGTAAAGCGGCGCAGCCAGCCCAGATCGTGGACGGCGGCGGCGAAGGCCAGGGCCGCTATTTCTTTCTCTTCTGCGTCCAACTGATTGGGAGTCTTCGCGCCACGATAGTCAGTCAGATCTGGCTCCGCGCCGACTGCGGCTTCTTGCAGCAGCAGCGCGCTGAGCGGAGTGGCGGGAGAATTGGCCGTTTCAGTCATAGGAAAGATTTTGGTCGCGGGCGCGGTTTTTTCATAGGAAAGCGCGCCTTTGGCCGCATTCTGATTATAGCCTTGGAAGTGGATGGGGAGCATCGATGAGCAATCAGCAGAGACGGACAAGCGCTTGGGTTCTAGCGGCGGCGTTGTGTTTTGCAGCAGTTTTAGCGGCAGCACAGTCAACCACTCCGCGAGCGCAGTTGGCCGCACCGCAGACGTCGCAACCCACAGACTCAGCCAAAATCACATCCGAGCAGGCCAAGCAGCTCTTCAGCCTGGTGAATGAGCTGATCAAATTCTCCTCGGACGAGACGGGCCTGCCGATCAAGGCAACGGTGAAGCGGCAGATTATCTCGCGCGATGCGGTGGAGAAAAACCTCAAAGAGAAGTTCGACGAGGACGACTCCACCAAGCGCTTGCAACAGAGCGAGATTGTGCTGAAGAAGTTCGGATTGCTGGACCGCGACTTTGCACTGAAGCCATTTCTTTTGGCACTGCTCAAGGAGCAGATCGAGGCTTACTACGAGCCCAAAACCAAGACGGTTTATCTGCTGGACTGGGTGGACGCTGAGGAGCAGAAACCGGTACTGGCGCATGAACTGACGCACGCGCTGCAAGACCAACATTCTGATTTGACCAAGTGGAACGATCAAACTCCCGATGAGGTTTCGCATAACTATGCCGAGGATGTGGATCATGTAAATCGTGACGAGATGGACACGGCGCGCGAAGCTGTGGTCGAGGGCCAAGCCACGGCGGTGATGATGGATTACATTTTGAAGCCGATGGGCAAAAGCCTGGTGAAGGACCCGGAAGTGATCGATGCCGTGGGGCAGCAGTTGAACAGCGCCGCGAACTCGCCGGTGCTTTCGCGCGCCCCGTTACTACTGGCCGAGTCGATGCTCTTTCCTTATCGCGAGGGCCTCGGCTTTGAGCAGGATGTGTGGATGGATCAGGGGCAGGCGGCGGCCTTTACCGGAACGCTGGATCATCCGCCAACGTCAAGCTGGGAGATTCTGAATCCGCGCGAATATGAGATGCGCCACGCACCCTCGGTACCTCTGATTCCCAACATTCATCCGCTGGTGGATCCTCTCTACAAACCCTATGACATAGGCCAAATCGGTCAACTTGACCTGCGCATTCTCGTACAGCTCTTTGGCGGCGAGCAGGCGGCCAGCCGTCTGACGCCGGCCTGGGACGGCGGCATGTATTGGGCTGGGCAACTGCTCAGCGCCAAAACGGAAGCCGCGAAGGCGAGGACGGATTCGCTGGCCATCTTTTATCTTTCGTCGTGGAAGAACGCGGCCAGTGCGCAGAGCTTTGCCGAGCTTTATGCCAATGAGTTGCGGCGCAAGTATGATCGCGTTCAGCTTGAAGCCAGCGACAAGCAAGCGGCGTCCAGCTCCGCCGATCAGGAGATGGTTTACTCCACCAACGAAGGCCCGGTGTTGATTACCATTCGCGGCAAGCGGGTCTTTGTGGCGGAGAGCTTTCCGCTGGATGTGGCGCGCAAGCTGAGCAAACTGGTTCTGGATGCGCAGGGCACGGGCGAAGTGAAGATGGCGGTGGCGCAACCAATTCCTGAATCGCTCAGTGCGGGTTGGATTCGCTTCTTTGCCGACTGCGGCGTGATGAAGGCGGCGGTGGAAGCGGAGATGAAGGCGGCGACAAAGTAATTCGGCGATCTGCGCAACTATTTCCAGCTTTTTCGGTTCACATTGACAGGAGTTTAAATCCGCGCAATACAAGGATCGATCATGAAAGTTTTCCTTTCAGCAATCATGCTCCTTGGCAGTGCTTTTGCAAACGGCCAGGATGCCGGAATGATGGCCGCGCAACAAGCCTTGCAAGCCAGTCAACAGGCGCAGGCCGCCGCGCAACAAGCAATCGATCAGTCGACCATTCTCAGCCAGCAGGCTACCATCAATATGCAACAAGCCATGGCGAACGCATCTTCCTCGTCCTGCCCAGGACCGGTTATTGGCGCTGCCGCTTCGCCCACTTTTTCCGTCAAGGCGGGGAAGATCGCCGCCGGAACCAAGGTGATTCTTAAATCGGCCAGCCATTACGCTGCCATTTATTACTCCACCGATGGATGGGCGCCGAATGAGTCCTCACTGCGCTACACCGGCCCAATCACGATCAACGCGGAGACGCATCTTCAGGCGATAGCTACAGGGCCGAATATGATCCATAGCTCGATTGCGCGCGTTGATTACACGGTGGACGCACCTGCGGCTCAACCCTTGCCAGCGCCGCCTGTCAACACCGATGGCGTGCTGCGCAAAGGAAGTGTGCTGCGCCTGGTGACAGGCTCCGAGGTCACTTCGAAGAGCGCCCAGGTAGGCGATAAAGTTCCGTTGCTGCTGGATCAGGAGATACAGGTGAACAGCGGCGTTGCAATCCCCAAAGGAACGCCTGTTGATGGCATTTTGACCGTTGCCGATGCAGCGGAAAAATACTATGTGCCGGGTGACCTGGTCTTTGAGGTTCATGGTTTCACCGCGCAGGGCAAGACCATTCCTCTCAGCGGAGGAGAAACCCTGGAGGGCGCGGCAGCCCGAAGGCCCAAAGATGCAGTCATTGAACCTGGCATGGTGGTCTTTGTTGTCGTGAGTGCGGATGTGCCGCTGAAGGATTGATCCGTCACAGAGATTGAAGTGGAAACCAGGGCAGGATGTCTCAGTAAATGCCTTACGCGTTGATTCTTTCGTTTCTATAATGAGCCGGTACAGTTACTCATGGGGTTGATGATCGGGCACCTGCCGGCTGTGCGGCGCGCTTGAACGGCTCGATTCCGGGCTGCTACTTTTGGGAGGCTTGCCAGAGGTCGTAATCGGCTTGCAGTTCGTACCATATATCCGCGTGGGTACCCAAAGCGGCGGATAGACGCAGCGACATATCGCCAGAGATGCCAGCCCTGCCGTTGAGGATACGTGAGAGCGTGGCGCGAGAGACCTGCAAATGCCTGGCGGCTGAGGTGACGTCGATCTCACCCAGGAACTCGCGAACGATTTTGCCGGGATGCGGCGGGTTGTGCTGGCGCATGCCTTTTCTCCTTGTGGTAATCCTGATAATCAATCTGGATTACGTTCTCGCCTTCAAACGTGAATTTCAATCGTCAATTGCCGTTCACCTTCACCGGCCAATGGCCTTTCAGATCGCCGCGCAATGGGTGCAAACTTCAGCCCGGAGCATCCATATCGTCCGCCGACTTGGCGCGATTCAACTGGAAAAGCTGGACGGAAATTTTGGAGGCATGGGAGGGTTGAATTCCTGCCTTGCTTCCGGTCAAGAAGAATCTTTCGATGCCATGATGCCGGAAGCACTTGATCATATGTATGGCGTAGCGCTCCACTACCCAGCCGTCAAGCGGCTTCGGTAATCAGACAATCTCAAGCAACGTCCTTGCGGACGAGGTACTCGTCAAGGAGCACGGAGACCAGCACAGCCGTGGGGACGGAGACCATGGCTCCCAGAACGCCTTCGAGAGCGGAGCCGAGGATGAGGGCGACAAGGATGGCCAGGCCGGGCAGGCCTACGCGGCTCTTCATGATGCGAGGCGTGAGGAAAGAGTTTTCAATTTGCAGATAGACCACGTAGAAGATGGCGATGCCCAGCACGCGGCCCCAACTGTCGATGGCCGCCACCAGGAGAGCCAGCGCAATGCAGATGGCCGCGCCCAGCACCGGAATGATGTTCAGCAGCCCGGTCAACACGCCCAGCGCATAGGCATAGCGGACGTGCAGCGACAGATAGACAATGGTGCTGGCCACTCCCAGGATGAGCATCAGGCTTCCCTGGCCCAGCAGCCATTTGCCCATGCGCACCTCGGCGCGCTGGAGGGTTGCGTCCAGGTGTTCACGGGCCGGGAGCGGGAAGAAGGAGAGAAACCAGCGATAGGCTTGATCGCCTTCTGAAATGAAATAGATGGTCAGGATGAAGCCCATGACCAGATCGAAGAGCTTGCCCGCCCAGTCGCTGATGGAGAAGAGCAGAGTTGTGGCAGCACTGCTCACAAAGTCTTGCAGCCGCGAACTGAGCGCCGCAGTGTCCAAGTGTTGCGCCAAGGGGATGCTCTTGAGCCTGTCGAGCTGCGCGGGCAGGCGCGAGGGCATCTCCTGAGCGAAGCCATGCAGGTCACTGATGACCGGCGGCAGGGCGAGAAAGCCAAAAATGGTGAGCGCGGCGGCCACGGTGAGCAGCAGAACAAAGACGGCGCAGTTTTTGAAGGGCTGCCAGCGGCGGATGCGAAGCTGGGCAGTGAAGCGCACCATCGGGCTGAGCACTACGGCAAAGAGCGCGCTGACATAGAGCATCACCAACACATCGCGGAGCAGCCAGGCCAACCAGCAGGCGAGACCGAGAGCGAAGGCGAAGACGATGTCGCGGCGAAGAGTGCGGGGGGCGGCCGATGGTTCAATCATGGGTGAGACTCCAGCTCGCTAGTAATTCGGAATGGAGATGCGCGGGCGAGGACGTCCGCGCCACAGCCGGCCGGGAGGCCGGCGCTACATTCTGCGCTACTGGTCTCCACTCAGGATTGACCCGACAATGCCGCCCAGAATGCCGCCGCCGACTGCCGGTCCCATCTGGCGGTTCTCCGTGCGCGGAAGGTACTCGGCGATCTGATGCGCAAGGCGCGAGATAGGCAGCGTCTGTAGCCAGACCGTTCCTGGGCCCATCAACTCGGCCAGGAAGATGCCGTCGCCGCCGAAGATCATGTTCTTGATTCCCGGCACGGTGGTGATCTGGAAGGCTACCGAGGACTGGAAGGCGCCGACGTGGCCGGGATGCACGCGCAGCACTTCGCCGGGAGCGAGATTCTTGACGATCAGTTCGCCGCTCAACTCGAGCCATGCCGTGCCCTGGCCGCTGACGCGTTGCAGCAGAAAGCCGTCGCCGCCGAAGATGCCCGCGCCGAGCGATTGCTGGAAGCCGACACCGATGGTGACCGCCGGCGTGGCGCAAAGAAAGCCGTGGCGATGGACCATGTACTCCGCGCCGTAAGCGACCTCGACCGGCACAATGTGGCCGGGAACTTTGGTGGCGAATGAGACCACTCCGGGAGCGCCATAAGCGCGGTACTCGGTCATGAAGAGGCTGCCGCCGCCGGCCACCCGCTTGAGCACGCCGAAGAGGCCGCCGCCACCACCCATCTGCGTGTGGGTGGTCATCTGGATGGAAGCGGTCATCCAACTGAGCTCGCCGCTTTCGCTAAAGACGCTTTCGTTGGGGTCAAGCTGCACATCGAGGACGGGCATCGTGGTGCCTTGAATCTGGGTTTGCATGGGGCTTCTCCTGACGAGTCAATCGCGAAGGGTTGCTCGTATGTCGCCGATTTCGAGAATTGGTTTTTGATAACCATGACGCGCAACGGCCAGCATTGATTGGCCAATCTCGCGCGTGGAGAGGACCAGGCTGGGCAGCGCCCATCGCAGCAGCGGCATGATGGGTGCGAGCAGTTGGTAGGTGATGCGATACAGCGGTGTTCGTGATTGGATTCCATCCATGGGCGCGATGAAGCCTGGGCGGAAGAGAAAGCTTTTGAGCGGCAGTCGCAGCAAAGCGTTCTCCGTGCGCCCTTTGACGCGCGCCCACATTACGCGCCCTTTTTCCGTGCTGTCGGTGCCCGCGCCGGAGACGTACACAAAGGTCATTCCTGCCGCGTTGCGGCTGAGCGTTTCAGCCACGGCGAGAGTGAGTTGATAGGTGACGCGCTCGTAGTCGGCCTCTTTCATGCCGCTCGATGAGACGCCGAGGCAAAAGAAGCATGCATCAAAGCCAGCGAGTTGAGCTTCAATGGCTTGCAAGTTGAAGAGATCGGCATGGGTGATCTGCCGCAGGCGTGGGGATTGGGCGTTGGTTGCGCTACGGCCCACGGCGCAGATGGATTCCACGTCAGAGGCTTGCAGGCACTCGCGCAGGACAGCCTGCCCTAACATTCCCGTTGCGCCAAAGAGTAGAACTTTCATGGTTGCCTCTTCAGGAACAGTGTAACCGCCCGAGCTTCGCCCATTCGCTTTTTGCAATTGGTCAGAAACCCGGCGCTTACACGGCTAGAGGTGGCTCACTATTCGGCGTGGTGTCTGGTTTGACCGCAGCTTGCTCCGCACCGGGCTCATCGAGCCACATCCAGACGATCCACCAGATCAGCACGGCCACAAAGAGGGCCTGATGAATGGTGACCACGGTTTCCGCCTGGCTGACAATGCGCTGATAATCCTGGCGCGCGCTGGGTTGTTGCGCCTGGACAATCTGTTGCACGGCGGCCTGCATCCGAAAGATGTAGACTTGCAGCGCCACCAAAGAGGCGGCCGCTAAGCCAAGTCCGATGAGAATGCTCTGCGTGTGGCTGCGCCATCCGGCTTTGAATTGGCGTCCAAAAACAACGGTCAGCACGCAGAGTCCGATTGTCAGCAGCGCGACCAACAGATCGCCCTTCTGCGCGACCAGTTGCGCCAGGCGCAGTTTGCCCACTACGGTGTCGACGGCCAGGCTGGACCACTTTGGCCATGGCCCCCATTCCGCCAGCATGCCTCCGGCCAGCAGCACCAATCCAACGGAATTGACAATCCACAAGGGGCGATGCAGACCTGCAAAACCCATCCGCGCCAGCTCCACCAGCACCAGCAAGCTCACTATCACGTATAGATTGGACAAGGTGATCAGAATGGTTTGCAAAGGCAATTGCGCCATGCGCCCGGAGAGCAGAACCTCGACGATCAAGCGCAATGCGAGCAAACTGATGGCGGCCGTGAAGAAGGGAAAGCGTTGCGCGCGTGCGCGGCCCAACAGGACCACCAGCAGAACCAGTTGCGCGGCAAAGGTCAAAGTCCAAATTACCCGTTGAATCAATTCAATCGGGGATGAGTGATAGAGCGCGGAAGCAATCAAATTCAGAAGCATTTTTTAACCTTGTCCGTGGCGGTGGGAAGCAGCTCCGCCCACTTTCCAGTTTAACAGCCGGTGAAGCAAAACTTTTGCGTCAGCCAAACACGCGCGCGAGCGCGATGCGCGCCAGGCCCACCGCCAGAATACTCAGCTTTTGCGGCATGGGCACGCTGGCTCGTTGCGAAAAAACATCGTACTCCGCGCGTTCCATGCGCTTCAGCAGTTGGTGATAAATCGAAACCAGCACCCACAACGCGGGTCGGCTCTCGCGGTTAATCAGAGGCAGCAACTGCCGCGCGGATTGGTAGTAATTTTCCGCGCGCTGTCCAATCGCCGCCAGCATTGCGCGTTCATTCACAGTGGGCGGCGCATTGGAGGCGCGATGCAATAGTGAGTCGAGCGAAAGATTGTGCGCTGCCAAATCTTCCAGCGGCAGATAGACGCGATGGCGCGCTGCATCCTCGGCCACGTCGCGCAGAATGTTGGTCAACTGAAAGGCAATGCCGGTCTCTTCGGCCAGCTTTTCGGCGTGCGGATCGGTGTAGCCGAAGATGCGGATGCAGACGAGGCCGACGACCGAAGCGACCAGATAGCAGTAGCGATAAAGATCGGCGAAGGTGGCGTAGGTATCGGGTGCCTGGTTTCCCACCCATTCCGCAGAGGGCGCGGAATGGGTGGGGCACGGTTCGGTAGCGGTATGAAACGCGGGTCCTTCGACTCGCTGCGCTCGCTCAGGATGACAGTCACTAGAATTTTGTTCAGGATGACGGTCATCAACGGCCTGATCCAGGTCCATGGTGACGCCGGCGACTAACTCGTCGAGCAGCGTGAGCGGAATATCGTAGCGCGCGACGGCATCCCGCACGGCCAGAAAAACCAGGTCGGATGAATCGCCGTTCTGACTGACTCGGCGCCACTCGGTCATCCACGCATCCAGGCGGCGGCGGCGCTCCTCGCGCGGCAGGCTCTCATCGTCAGCCATGTCATCGGCCTGGCGCATGAAGGCGTAGATGGCGCAGATGGCGTTACGGCGCGGTGTGGGAAGCGCGATAAAGGCGTAATAGAAATTCTTCGCCTCGCGCTTGGCGATAGCTCGGCAGGCGGCATAGGCCACGCTCAGTTGTGCATCGTGCGTCAAGCTATCTTCCTTCAACTTCGAGGTCCGAGGCGCATAAAGGGCAACAGCTTGCTGCTGACAGCGCGCAGCATCAGCTTCAACTTTCTGCTCTTCGAAATCGCCGGCCTCGCGCTCAGCACGTCATAACCACGCTCTTCAATGGCCCGCAGAATCTCCAACCCGCCGCGGCTGAAAAGATCCAGATCGATGGCCAGATCGCGGTTGACCTTGCCGATCAGCGGCAGGCCTTCTTGAAACAATCCGCGCGCATAATCAACCTCACAGTGCATCAGGGCGCAAAACTCCGGAGTCACGATTCCATCGGCAATATACTCCTCTTGAAAGCGATAAAACTCCATATCTTTTTGCGGAATATAAATGCGGCCTCGTTCCGTGTAATCAGAGCGCACATCCTGCCAGAAGTTGGCCAATTGCAGCGCCGAGCAGGTCGCGTCCGAGAGGCGGAAGTTCTCCTCGTTGGCCTCTCCTGTGGCATAGAGAACCAGACGCCCCACTGGGTTGGCCGAGTAGCGGCAATAGGCCAGCACTTCCTCCATCGTCTCGTAGCGGCTGACCACCTGATCCTGACGAAAGGCCTTCAGCAGATCGGCAAAGGGCTCTTTGGGAATTGCACATTCTTTGATGGTCTCGGCCAGCGCCACAAAGACCGGATGGCGCGCGCGGCCCTCGTAGCAGGCGTCCAGCTCCTGGCCCCAAAAATTGAGCAGCGCCAGCGCCACCTCCGGCGAACCCACCTCGTCGCCCAGATCGTCGGAGACGCGGCAGTAGGCGTAGATGGATTGAAAGTGCGGGCGCAGGGCCTTGGGCAGAAACCACGAGGCGACGTGAAAGTTTTCGTAGTGCGTTTCGGCTAGCTGGCGGCACCAGGCCTGCGCTTCATCGAGGGTGGGCGCAACGTCGGGAGTGCGATAACTCACAGGCAGCGCTGCCCAGCCGCAGGCGAGCAACTCCTGCCGCGCCGCCTCCTGGTCCTTCTTTTCGATCAGCATATCCACAGCTTCCGTCATCTCATCACCTCAGGGGACAATGGCGGTTTTGATTTCGCTGGAGCGGTTCATCAGCTTCTCAAAGACACGGTTGAGTTCGGCCAAGGGGGCGTGGCCGGTGATGAAGGCGTCGGCCTGGAAGCGGCCGCTCGCAATCAGCTCCAGCGCCTTGCGACAGATGGCCGGCGTGTGATGGAATGTGGCGCGCAGCGTGATGTCCGCATAGTGGAGGCGATTAGTGTCCAGCTTGACCTCCGTGCCCAGCGCGCAGCCGCCAAAAAAATTCACCGTGCCGCCTTTACGCACCAGCTCGACCGCCTCTTGCCACGCCTCCGGCACGCCCACCGCCTCGATGGCAATGTCCACGCCGCGATTGTTTTCAGTGAGCGCGCGCGTCTCGCGGATCGCCTTGGGGATGCTGGCCGTTTGCACCACGTGCGCCGCGCCCAGTTGGCGCGCCGCCTCGGCTTGCCCCTCGTGCTTGACGAGCGCAATCACCTGACAGCCGTAAAGCGCGGCCACGTGCAGAATCATCAATCCCAGCGGCCCTCCGCCGATCACCGCCACCGTGTCGCCGGGATGCGGATTCGAGTCCTCAAAGCCATGCACGGCGCAGGCCAGCGGCTCGGTCAGCGCGGCGTGCTCCAGCTTCACATGGGCCGGAACGCGCAACGTATTCTTGGCCACAATGCGCGCCGGAATGCGAATGAACTCAGCGTACGCGCCATTGTTGAAGAGCAGATCGTCGCAGAGATTCTCCTGATCCCGCTGGCAGAAATAACACTGGCCGCAGGGAGCCGAGTTCAGCGCAACCACTTGATCGCCGACCGCGAAGCCCTCCGCGCCCTCGCCCACTTCCACCACTGTGCCGGCCATCTCATGGCCGAAGAGCGCCGGAGGCACAATCATGCGCGCGTGATAGCCGCGGCGAAAGACCTTCAAGTCAGTGCCGCAGGTGAGCGCCGCGCCTACTTTGACCACCAACTCACCGGCTGCGGCACTGGAGATGGGAACCTGCTCGATGCGGATATCTTCGCGCCCGTGGAGAACGGCGGCCTGCATGGTGCTGCGGTCGGGAAAGAGGGCGTGTTCGACAGTTTTGCGTCCCAGGCTGACGGCAGATTCCACCGTCTTGCGGCCTTTCACCACCACCGTCTCGACCGTGTTGAAGCTGACCTCAACCACCGCATCGACAGTGTTGAGGCCTCCCTCGACGACTTTCTCGGCTTTCTTGCGGCTCTCTTCGACAACCGTCTCGACGGTCTTGCGGCCCCGGAGGATCGCGTCTTTTACCGTCCCTGGCATCTCTGGTCTCCTCGCTCCGCTCCTCGTCCCAATACAGGCTCTATCATAATCTTCATTGAGTCGGCTTGGGGGTTTGAGGCAACTTCGATCGCCTTGACCGCATCTTCCAGCGGAAAGCGGTGCGAGATCAGCCGCGTCAGATCAAAGCCATTGCCGAAGCCGCCGAGCACCAGCTCTTCTACCTCCGGCTGAATCGCCGTCGATGCCGAGTATGAACCTAGCAGCGTCTTCTCGTCCATACAAACCGCGCCAGGATCAAAGCTGGCCACCTCGTGCTGCGTCTGCGCAAAGAGCATCACCTTGCCGCCGGGCCGCACCGCCGCCATCGCCGTAGGGATAAGCTTTGTGCCGCCGACGGCTAGAATCACCGCATCCGCGCCACGGCCTTCGGTCACTTCATGCGCGCGCTCGACGACATTGTTCGCATCAATCGGCTCGTGCAGCCCAAAAGTCGCGGCAATCCGGTGCCGCTCCGGGTACAAATCCGAGGTCAATACGCGCGCCCCGGTGCGCCGAGCCAGCGCTGCCAGCAAGATGCCGATAGGCCCCTGGCCGATCACCAGCACCGTCTCGTCGGCGGCCAGATGCAGCAGCTTGACGCCCTTCAGAACCGTGTTGACCGGCTCCATGAAGGCCGCCTGTTCAAAGGGCACTCCGTCGGGAATTTTGACCACACCACCCATCCCGGCGATCCACTCCATCACGCGAATGTACTCGGAAAAGCCGCCGCCCGAGGGCTCCATGCCCGCCGTTGCGCCAACTTTCTTATAGGTCGCGCACTGCGCGAAGGTCTGTTTGCGGCAGTAGTAACAATGCCCGCAGGGAATGTGATGATAGACCATCACGCGCTCGCCCACGGTAAATTTGGAGACACCCGCGCCGATGGAGACGATGGTTCCGGCCATCTCGTGGCCAAAGATGCGCGGGGCGGAGTGCGATCCGGTGTGAATCTTCTTCAGATCCGTTCCGCACACGCCGCAGGTGGCGATCTTGACCAGCAACTCGCCCGGCCCAATCTCCGGCACAGGAACCGTCTCCAGGCGCAAATCATTCACCCCACGATAGACCACGGCCTTCATCGTTGCGGGGATTTTTACTTCGATAAAGGCTTCAGCCTTTGAGGCTTGGGTAATCATTTTGTTGTCTTATATAACCTCGTTCATCCAGAAAATCGAGTAGAGAAGCCGCAATGCCGCGCGCGGCCTTCTTACTATTCTCGCCCATCCGGATGAGCGCGGGCCAGCACCACGGCCTCAGCAGCACGAAAAAGACAAACCGAGCCAGACGAAATTGCCCGTCGTCCGTGATAAATCGATTGAAATCAGGAAGTTTATCATTGTATCCATCGCTGATTCCCTTGATGCAATAAAACGGAATCCCGCGTTGCCGGGCAAGGCGCGCTATGGCCGCGGCTTCCATTTCGACGAGAGCTGCTTGATAGGTGGAAGCGAGACGCTGCTTCTCGGTGGCGTCGGCAACCTTGGCAACCGTGACCAGCCAGAGTTCATGCGGGCGTTCATTGACAGGCTCAGTTAGGAATTCGCGTTGAAAGGGCATGCCTTCAGTCGTGCCAACCGATGCCCTATTTGAAGCGATGGACATTAGTTCCTGAGGGATGATTTTGCTACCCGTCAACATTCCCTCAGAGGCTAAAGCCGTGTCCATATGTTGCACTTCAGCGGCACGACTGAAGTCGTGCCCTTTCAAAGCGCTGCTTCCCTTGGCAATACACGAAGTCAAAAATCGCTCTCTGGTCTTGGCATCAATGACGCAGGAAACATCGCAGACGCTGCCCGGCAAAAGATCCTCGCGCAAAGCTCCAGCCCAGCCCACAGAGATCACCTTATCGATCTCCCCGCACTTCTCAACCTCAGCAAAGGCGCGCGCCGCCCGCTCCACGCCGGCCCCGGCGCAGGCGGCAATCCACTCGCCGCCGTCAAAGCTCCAGCGCCAGAGGTCAACGCCATTCGAGCGCGAGTGCGCCCAGCCGTGCACAAGCGGCTTTAATTCGTCAGGCATCGCGGCGATGATGGCGGTGCAGGTCATGGGTACGAAATCCTCAATCAGCAACCTTTCAAGAGCACAAGGTCTTCAGCGCGGCCATTCTTCATCAACACCATCCAATTACTGTTTCTGAGCCTAAGTGCTGGTTGCGAGGGACGGCCGGAAGTCCTGAAACAAAATCCGTAATAACTATCATCTGCTTGACTTAATGGGGTTACATAGCCGAATTTCTTGATCAACTCGATCTCTGTTTTTCCCAATACCAGATCATCTCTATGACCATCTCCAACCATCGTCTCAAGCGCATTATCCGGATCTAATGGATAAATACCATGTTTCCATCCGATATAACGTAAATCCTTCTTATCAGCATCATGATAAATTGACTCCCATATTCCGATGGACAATACAAGAACACCCACAATCATCAAAAAACAGCGGACTAATTTTCGCATCATCATCTCCCATTTCGATCCATTGCCGTAATTGATCAACTCTTCATGATTAGATTTAAACTTTGCCAAATTCACACCCGGAACCTCTCCATCGCGCTATAAATACCATAACTTATCACACTCTTCAGCCGAACAAAAACTCTTTCTCCCGCAGTTCCTTGATGGTGTCGCGCAGTTCGGCCGTGCGCTCGAAGTCGAATTTCCTGGCCGCCTCGCGCCTCTCCATCTGCCTCCTGGAATTGACGCTGTTCAGCTCCTCTTCGGGATCGTTCATGATTTTGATCGCCCAGTCGATAGATGGAAGCATGGAGTAGGAATACTGTTATGCGGACGTTTCGCATCTCCCACATCATCTATCTGTTGCTCGGCTTTGCCCTGCTCACTGGCGGCGTTGCATCCACCTACCTGATGATCCGCTGCGCACGGATCAGCACCGATTACACTGCGATCATTCAAGGGGAAATCGCTCAGGCACAACAGGTTAGAGTTTTGCAGGTTACCTTCAAAAAGCAAGTCCAAGCGTGGAAGGACATCCTGCTGCGGGGAAAGGACGATA